>Ga0307947_1000009_pt1 | contig 97238 bp, 90 predicted proteins | sample OrgLakmetagen232_FD_201840 | JGI IMG/M metagenome (GOLD analysis project Ga0307947, IMG submission 201840) | Saline water microbial communities from Organic Lake, Antarctica - #232 | ecosystem: Environmental > Aquatic > Non-marine Saline and Alkaline > Saline | place: Antarctica: Organic Lake...
AATCCGACCTGCCACAGCACTGGCAGACACTGGGCAAAAATCTGGAAGCTGCTGATGCTGCCGAACTGGTGATACGCGCAGAAATCCTGGCTCAGATACCGTCCCCTGCGGACGAACAGGCACAACGGATGGAAATCCAGGTTCAGCGCCTGGCAGACGGCATGGGCGGCAACGGCAACGATCAGGGCGCATTGCCCCAGATGGAGAGCCTGGTAGCAGGCTGGTGTTTGCGGCCAGAGGACGATTCAATCAATCAGAGCCGCGCTGGCCGACTGATTGCGGCGCTGGAGGCGGCAGCCAGCTGACCGGGCTCACAGCTCTCTTTTATGGCCTCGCACAAATTCCCTGGCTTGCTTCACGGCGACCAGGGAATCCTTCTTCATGGCGTCCATCTCCCCCTCTGCCATGTAGAAAACCATATCAACGCTGTGCCGGTAATACTTTGAAGGCAGACGGTTAAGCGCCACGCACATCACGTCGGTCAGAAAATCTTCCTGATCGTCGGGTTGCTGCGTTTTATCGATGGCTTCCGCCACCAGCTTTTCATAAAGGTTTTCAATAGCGTCTATCTGGGACATGGCTTTACTCCTGCCTTGTTTAATTATTGCCTTTACACCATAGATCCCGCTTCTAGAAAAGTCATGAGGCCATTGAGCGCCATGAGCAGTTTCGCCAATGCAATTGGCACTGCCCGCCATTACCCCTTCGGCACTCCAGCCGCTATGGTTATTAACTGTAATTCGAATGAGATTCGATCACCCGACAGAGGACAGGACATGACCACCGAAGCCTATATCTTCGACGCGGTCCGCACGCCCAGAGGGCGCGGCAAAAAAGACGGTTCGTTGCATAGCGTTAAACCCATCAGCCTGATGACGACGGTGCTCAAAGCACTTCAGGAACGTAATAGCCTGGACACGTCACAGGTGGACGACATAGTCCTGGGATGCGTAACAGCCGTTGGCGATCAGGGTGCGGATATTGCCAAAACCGCCGCCCTGGCTGCGGACTGGGACGACCTAGTGGCTGGCGTCACCCTCAACCGTTTCTGTGCTTCAGGGCTGGAAGCGGTCAACCTTGCTGCCATGAAAGTACGTTCAGGCTGGGAAGACCTGGTGGTTGCCGGTGGCGTCGAGGCCATGTCCCGGGTCCCCATGGGGTCAGACGGCGGAGCCTGGGCCACCGACCCTGCCACCAACCTTCACACCGGGTTCATGCCCCAGGGTATCGGAGCAGACCTGATCGCGACACTGGAAGGCTTCAGCCGCGAAGATGTGGACGGATTTGCCGTTAAATCCCAGCAAAAAGCCGCCAACGCCTGGGAAAAAGGCTATTTCGCGAAATCCATCATTCCGGTTACCGACCAGAACGGCGTCATTATTCTCGACCGGGATGAACACGTTCGTGGCACCACCTCCCTCGAGTCCCTGTCCGGGCTCAAGCCGTCTTTCCAGATGATGGGGGAAATGGGCTTCGACGGAGTGGCGCGGGAAAAGTACCACTACGTGGAAAACATCAAGCACGTACATCATGCCGGCAACTCTTCCGGCATCGTTGATGGCGCTACCGCCATGTTGATAGGCAGCGAAGCCAAGGGCAAAGCCATGGGGCTCAAGCCCCGCGCTCGGATTCTGGCTGCCGCGGTGACCAGCACAGACCCGACCATCATGCTGACTGGCCCCGCCCCGGCCGCGCGAAAAGCCCTGAAAAAAGCAGGCATGACCGCCGATCAGATTGATCTGTTCGAAGTGAATGAGGCCTTCGCTTCGGTTGTGATGCGGTTTCAGCGCGAACTGTCCGTACCGGATGAAAAGGTCAACGTGAATGGCGGAGCAATTGCCATGGGACACCCTCTGGGCGCGACCGGCGCAATGATTCTGGGCACCCTGCTCGATGAACTTGAGCGGAGAGAAAAGCGCTTTGGCCTGGCCACCCTGTGTGTGGGCGGCGGCATGGGCATTGCCACCATTATCGAGCGCATCTGAGCCGACAACAGAATTCGAGGAGATAGTCATTATGAGCGCCATTCAATACGACCTGGGATCAGACAGGATTCTGACCCTCACCATCGATATGCCGGGCCAGTCCGCCAATACCATGAACGCGGATTTTCGAGCCGCCCTGGCCGAGACAGTCATCCGGGTTAGAAACGATCTCGACAAGATTGCGGGCATTATCATCACATCGGCCAAAAAAACCTTTTTTGCCGGTGGCGATCTGAAAGAACTTTACCGAGTGACCCGCGAGGACGCGGAAGCCTTCGAGGCCATGGTCAACAGCCTGAAAGCTGACATGCGCGCACTGGAGACCAGCGGCAAGCCAGTGGTCGCGGCCATCAACGGCTCAGCCCTCGGCGGCGGCCTGGAGATCTGCCTGGCCTGCCATCACCGAATCGTTATCGACGACGATAAAATCCAGCTCGGCCTGCCCGAAGTCACCCTCGGCCTGCTGCCCGGTGGCGGCGGCACCCAACGCTTGCCACGAATGATCGGCCTGGAAGCTGCTTTTCCCTTCCTGATGGAGGGCAAAAAGGTCAACCCAAAAGCTGCGCTGAAGGCTGGCATCGTGGATGAACTGGCCAGCTCCCGGGAAGACATGCTAACCAAAGCCCGGGCATTCATTGAGTCCAACCCCAAGTGCCAGCAACCCTGGGACCAGAAGGGATTCAAAATTCCCGGTGGCGCACCGCACCACCCGGCCATGGCGCAGAAACTGGCCATTGCTCCGGCCATGCTGAAACAGAAAACCAAAGGTTGTTATCCGGCGCCCGAGCGCATTCTGTCGGCCGCTGTGGAAGGCGCGCAGGTGGACTTTGACAACGGCAGCCTGATCGAGACCCGCTATTTCGCTGAGCTGGCCATCGGTCAGGTCGCGAAGAACATGACTGGTACCTTCTGGTTCCAGCTGAACGCCGTCAACGCCGGTGAGAGTCGTCCGCCAGGCGTGGAAAAGGAAACTTTCCGCAAAGTGGGCGTGCTGGGCGCGGGCATGATGGGGGCTGGTATCGCCTATTCCACCGCATCCCGGGGCCTGGACGTTGTACTCAAGGATGTTTCTCAGGAAAACGCGGATAAAGGTAAAGCCTATTCTGAAAAGCTGCTGGCCAAAAAAGTCAGCCGCGGACGCATGACGGAAGAGCAAAAAGCCGACGTGCTGGGCCGCATCACGGCCACCGGCTCCGCCCAAGACCTTGAGGGCTGTGACCTGATCATCGAAGCGGTTTTTGAGGACAGCGACCTGAAAGCAAAGGTCACGCAGGAGGCGGAAGCGAAGCTGGTCCAGAACGGCATCTTTGCCTCCAACACCTCTACCATCCCCATTACCCAACTGGCGGAAGCCTCCGCAAAGCCGGACAACTTCATTGGCCTGCATTTCTTCTCCCCGGTGGACAAGATGCAGCTAGTGGAAATCATTGTGGGCGCCAAAACATCTGACGAAACACTGGCCCGCGCGTTTGATTACGTCCAGCAGATCGGCAAGATTCCGATTGTGGTGAACGACAGCCGCGGCTTCTTCACTTCCCGAGTATTCGGAACCTTTGTCAATGAAGGCATCGCCATGCTGGGCGAAGGCATTCATCCGTCCAGCATCGAAAACGCAGGGGTGCTTGCCGGCATGCCGGTAGGGCCGCTGGCCATTTCCGATGAAGTCAGTATGACGCTGATGCAGCACATCCGGGACCAGAGCAAAAAAGACACGGAAGCAGCGGGCAAAAGCTGGAAAGCGCATCCGGCGGAAGCGGTAATCGACCAGATGGTTGGCACCCACAATCGCAAGGGCAAGGCGGCAGGCGCGGGCTTCTACGACTATCCGGAATCCGGCAAAAAACACCTCTGGCCAGAACTCGATACGCTCTACGTGGACCAGACCAAGGCCCGTTCAACCGACCTGCAGGATCTGAAAGACCGCATTCTGTTCATTCAGGCCATCGAAACCGTCCGCTGCCTTGAGGAAGGCGTGCTGAGGACCGTGGAAGACGCCAATATCGGCAGCATTTTCGGCATCGGCTTCGCCCCCTGGACCGGCGGCGCCATTCAATTTATCAACCAGTACGGCGTCCGTGCATTTGCAGAACGGGCGAAGGACCTCGCCGGGCAGTTTGGTGAGCGCTTCAGCCCACCGGCAATGCTGTTGGAAAAAGCAGAAAGCAACACCCCTTTCGCCTGATTAGCCGCTGTTGAGCACCGGGCTACCTGAGGGTGGCCCGGTGCCAGATACAAACCTGCCCTGTTCATGGACAGATTGTCACGAAGCGAAACCTTCAGCCTATAGCAACACCCTCTGGCCTTGCCTACAATGAAACTAATGATTCAATCCAGCATTGCACGTAAATCGTATATTCTGCCCCCAGATTCGGTGTCAGCGGTTCCCCGCTGTACACGCAGTGTCCTAAATAGTGTCCTAAATAGTACGCTAAATAGCGCCCCACATCGTCAGGTAACCATTCTATGAGCATCGCGGAACGCCTTATGACCCGTCACAGAGAATCGGATCATCCTGTCAGACACCTGTTCAGGGCAGTAACTATCGGACTTTTCCTGGCCTTTCCGGCCCAGGTATTCGCCGCCACGGAATCCCCCGATGCAACCTATGAGCCGGTTTCCCCGACGGTGGCCCAGGCTCGGGCGAATATCCTGATTGCCCGGCAGTTACAGTTCACTCATTTTCGCGATATGGGAATCAATGATGATCTGTCCGGCGACGTGTTCGATGCCTACCTCAATTACCTGGACGGCCAACACATCTACCTCAGCCAGAAGGATATTGATCAATTCAGTGCCGTCAGGGAAAGCCTGGGTTCCGCGCTGAAGACCGGCCAACTGCAACCCGGCTTTGATATCTACAACCTGATTCAGAAACGAATGATCGAGCGGCTGAACTTTGCCATCGGCGTTGTCGAAAGCGGTATCGACAAACTCGACTTCCAGGGCAACGAGCAGATTCTGGTGGATCGCTCAGATGTCGACTGGGAAGCCGACGCAGCCGCGATGGATGCCCTCTGGATCAAACGCATCAAGAATGCCGTATTGGCCCAGCGCCTGAACGGCAGCGACGATAAAGAAATCAAAGAATCCCTCCTGCGCAGGTACGAAGGCCAACTCAAGCGCACCATGCAGGCCCGCAGCGAGGATGCCTTCCAGGCCTACATGAATGCATTCGCGGGCATGTGGGACCCCCACACATCTTATTTCTCGCCTCGTACCTCGGAAAACTTCAACATCAACATGAGCCTGTCTCTGGAAGGCATCGGGGCGGTGCTGCAGTCTGATAATGAATACACCAAAGTGGTCCGCCTGGTTCCCGGCGGCCCGGCCTCCAAGCAGGGCCAGCTTCAACCGGCTGATCGCATTGTGTCTGTCAGCCAGGAAGATGAAGATAAAGTGGTCAACGTTATCGGCTGGCGACTCGATGAGGTGGTTGATCTCATCCGTGGCCCACGGGAATCGGTGGTGACGCTGGAAGTGATTCCCTCCGATGGGGCTGATGAAACCGTCACCAGAACCATTGCCATCAAACGTGACGAAGTAAAGCTCGAAGAGCAAAGCGCCAGCAGCGATGTGATTGAACTGGACCGCAACGGCAAAAGCTTCCGCATTGGCGTGATCACCATTCCAACCTTCTACGCCGACTTCAAGGCGATGATGAACAACGACCCCAACTACAAAAGCACCACCCGCGATGTTCGCAATCTCATCAATGATCTGAAGGCTGAGGGCATAGACGGCATCGTGATGGACCTCCGTAACAACGGCGGTGGTGCCCTGCACGAGGCCAATGACCTGGTGGGCCTGTTCATTGAAGAGGGGCCAACGGTGCAGATACGCAATTCCAACAATGATGTAAAAGTGCTGGAAGACGAGGACCCGTCCGTAAGCTACGACGGCCCGCTGGTCGTACTGGTGAACCGCATGAGTGCATCCGCGTCTGAAATTTTCGCAGGTGCCATTCAGGATTATGGCCGCGGCCTGGTTGTGGGCTCACAGACATTCGGCAAAGGCACGGTGCAGGCCGTTCGACCGCTCAATCATGGCCAGCTCAAGATCACCCAGAGCAAATTCTATCGCGTGTCGGGTGGATCCACCCAACACAAGGGCGTGATTCCCGATATCGAAATCCCTTCCCGAGTCGACAAAAAGCGGATCGGCGAAGACTCCCTCGACCACGCCCTGCCCTGGGATCAGATTGAAGCGGTGCCCCATGACCGTTACTTCGATTTCAGTAGTGTGATTGATGAACTGCGCATCCGTCATGAAGGTCGCTTTGCCGAGAATCCGGAATTCCGGCTGCTGCAAAAAGAAATCGACTTTTTAAAAGAGCAACGTGAGAAAACGACCGTCAGCCTTAACATTGATCAGCGGCAAGAGTACCAGTCCCAGATTGAAAGGGCCCGGCTCACCATCGCCAACGCTCGCCGGGAAATTCGTGGCGAAGCCCCGTTCGACACTCTGGAACAACTTGACGACTGGCAGGATCAGCGGGCCGCGGACATCGATAACACGGATGAAAACATGGACTTCATTATCGAGGAAGGTGGTAATATCATGGCAGACATGCTTGAGCTGGATCAGCGTATGGCCTCTATACTGCCGCCCAAACAGATTACGGCTCAGTCACTTTAATTCTAACGACAGCTCCGGGCGACCTTAATGGCAAACAGGGACGGCGATCGAAAAACCGCAAAATTGCTGGAAGGGATGCTCATGGACTCCATGCACGCTATGCGATCCATGGACGAGGTGGAGCAGGTTGAACAGGTTGAGAGCACCGTCCCTGTAACGCCCTCTGCCCCAGAGGCCGAACAACCCGCAGGCCCGGAACGGGAAGCGGAATCTCTGGTTGAACGCATTGCCGGTTTTACCGGTTCGGCACTGCGGTTTGCGGCAAAATCTACGGATACCTCCCTCAAAGTTGGCCGGGCCCTGATGAATTCTCAGGACCAGCTCAGGATGATGATGGTAGCAGGCAACTCCCTGCGGGATATCCGTGAAGTGGCGGGCCTGACGCTGTCTGAGATGAGCGAAGCCCTGAACCTGAAAGACAAATCGGTTCTGGAAGCCATCGAAAACGGCACCTCCACCCTCTCGTTCGAACTGATCCTTCGCCTTGCCGCGCTGATTGCCCGCAACGATCCGATTCCGTTTATTCTGCGAACCACCCGCAACTACAATCCAGAAGCCTGGCGAATGCTGGACGGCTGGGGCGTTGGCCGCCTGCCCCTTCAGTTTGAACGGGAGCGGCAGTTCATCAATATTTTCCGCAGCCACGACGACGCCCGTAATCTCTCCGATGAAGGCTTTAAGAAAGTGCTTGAATTTACGCGGCACAGTTTCGAGATGTCACTGCATTTCATAGAACAGCAGGAGCGCGAGCTGGCGGAGTTTAAAGCCGGCCAGACGTCCGTTCCAGACCCGGAAACAGAATAAAATCAGCAGAATAATTTTTTCATACCCGCTGTGTCCGGGCGGCTGACTACCCCCTTCTCCGTGACAATGACATCAATAAGGTCCGCCGGAGTCACATCAAAAACCGGATTGAAAACAGCGACTGACGCCGGCGCCATCGGCACATCCCGAACCTGTCGCAGTTCCTTGCCATCCCGCTCTTCAATCGGAATCTCCCGGCCTGATTCAAGCGCCATATCCACGGTGCTGGAAGGCGCTACTACCATAAAACCCACACCGTGATACCGGGCAAGCACTGCAAGGCTGTAGGTGCCGATTTTGTTGGCCACGTCACCGTTGGCGGTAATACGGTCAGCACCGACGATGACCCAGCTTACTTTGCCAGAAGCCAGAATGGCCGCAGCGGCACTGTCGGCGTTCAGGGTGACGGGAATGCCGTCACGGGCCAGCTCCCAGGCGGTTAAACGGCTTCCCTGCAACCAGGGCCGGGTTTCACCGGCAAATGCGTTCACCAGCAACCCGGTTTCATGCAAACGCCGGATCACGCCCAGCGCCGTGCCGTATCCGCCGGTTGCCAGGGCACCGGTATTGCAATGAGTCAGCACTGACATTGGCTGGTCAGTGTTCATGTGCGCCAGGGCATGGTCCGCCATGGCAAGATTGGCTGCCAGATCATCCTCGTGAATTGTCACAGCAGCAACGGCTAGCGTCTCAATGGCGTCTTCCCTGGTGCCACAGTTTCCAAGCTTTTCCTGCATCCGTGCCAGGGCCCAAAAAAGGTTAACCGCCGTGGGGCGGGATTCGGCCAGCGCTTTGATGGAATGGTCTATCTGCTGTCGCCAGCTGCCTCCTGACGCTTCCATGGCCGCCAGCACAACACCATAGGCCGCGCTGATGCCGATCGCGGGTGCGCCTCGCACAACCATGTCCGCAATCGCCCTTGCGACGCCCTCAGCGGTGTCCAGCCGCAGCCAGACTTCCTGATCCGGCAGCAGGCGCTGGTCCAGCAATTCCAGGCTGTTGCCGTGCCAACGCATGGCGACCGTACCGATTAATCGATTGCCGGGCGTTGCCGGGGCCTGATTCATACAAAACTCCAAACCAATATGACGAGAACGCAGTATACCGTTAACAGCGCTTCCAACTCAGCCCCAGGGTAGTTCTCGGGCGGGTCGATCGCTATACTTCCCGCCTGATTTCTCTGATCGTGTCGGGATTGAGCTGACCAGGCGACACGACAACCACAAGGCAGGATGAATGACGGCAGATACCATCAACGCAGCAGATATCCGCATTAACGCCCGCTGGCTGATCCCGATAGAACCGGCCAACACCGTTCTGGACCATCAGGCCGTGCTTATACAGGGGGACCGCATTGCCGCTATTCTGCCCCAGAGCGAAGCTGACGAGCGTTACCGTGCCAAGGAAGTGATTGATCTGCCGACGCACGTCGTCCTGCCGGGGCTAATCAACACCCATGGCCACGCCGCCATGTCGCTGTTCCGGGGAATGGCAGACGACCTGCCGCTGATCTCCTGGCTGAACGATCACATCTGGCCAGCCGAAGGTGAGTTTGTCAGTGAAGCCTTTATTACCGACGGCACCCAGCTGGCCATGGCGGAAATGTTGCGCACCGGCACGACGACTTTCTCAGATATGTATTTTTTCCCCGAAACCGTGGCACAGCTGGCCCATGATACGGGAATGCGAGCCCAGGTCTGCTTTCCATTACTGGACTTCCCCACACCCTGGGGGTCCGGCCCTGACGAATACCTGAGCAAAGGCCGGGCGTTCATTGAACAATGGACTAACAACGCATTCATATCGCCAGCGATCGGCCCCCATGCGCCCTACACTGTATCTGACGAGCCACTGACCCGGGCCGTGGCGCTCTCAAAGGAAACTGGCGCTGCCATACAGATCCACCTGCATGAAACCGCGTTTGAAGTGACCGATGCCCTTGAGAAAACCGGAACCCGGCCAACCGCTCGCATGGCGGAACTGGGACTACTGGGGCCAAACACCCAGTGCGTTCACATGACCCAGATTGATGATTCTGATCTGTCGCTGCTTAAGCAAACCGGTGCCCATGTAATTCACTGCCCGGAGTCCAACCTGAAACTGGCCAGCGGCTTCAGCCCGGTCCAGAGAATGCGGGAAGCGGGCGTTAATGTGGCCATTGGCACAGACGGCGCGGCCAGCAACAACGATCTGGATCTTTTCGGCGAGTTAAACACCGCGGCCATGCTGGCCAAGGCCGTTGCCGATGATGCCTCTGCTCTTTCAGCTCACGAAGCGCTGGCAATGGCCACCATCGCCGGAGCGCGGGCCATTGGCAGGGAAAGTGAGCTTGGTTCGCTGGAAACAGGCAAACTGGCAGATATGATTGCCGTCGACCTGAGCGATCCCTTTCTGCAGCCCGTATATGACCCAGCCTCCCATCTGATCTACAGCCGCCACGGGCGGCAGGTCAGCCATAGCTGGATTGGGGGCGTACCTCAAGTTCAGAATGGCGAGCTGACACGCATCGATGTACCAGACCTGATGTTAAGAGTTCAGGACTGGTCGGACAAAATCCGCGAGCAGCAGTCCCGCTGACATACCATCTTTCAGGATTGAGCAAATTGCCATGAGCAACCAGAATGTCGATCAGAACGAAATTGCAAAATTCAATGCACTGGCCAGCCGCTGGTGGGACCCGACCAGTGAATTCAAGCCATTGCATGACATCAACCCGCTGCGGCTCAACTACATTGAAGAGCGTTGCCCGCTGGCCGGGAAGCGCGCTATAGATATAGGTTGTGGCGGTGGGCTCTTGTCTGAGGGCATGGCCCAGCGAGGCGCCCACGTAACCGGCATTGATATGGGCGAAGCACCGCTGTCGGTCGCCAAACTGCACGGCCTGGAGAGCGGCGTCAGCGTCGACTATCAACAAATCACCGTCGAGGAACTGGCCAGCGATCCGGAACATGCTGGCCAATACGACTTGGTTACTTGCCTGGAAATGCTCGAGCACGTTCCCGACCCCGCTTCCGTCGTCAGGGCCTGCGCCGCGCTGCTGAAACCAGGTGGACATCTGTTCGTTTCCACCATCAACCGCAATCCCAAATCGTTTCTGTTCGCCATTGTGGGCGCCGAGTATGTGCTGCGCCTTTTGCCCAAGGGCACGCACGCCTGGCAGAAGTTCATCCGGCCCTCGGAAATGTCTGATCACCTCCGACACGCAGGCCTGGAAGTCAGCGATCTGACTGGAATGACCTACAACCCGTTCACCAAAGTCTACCGACTGGGTCGGGATGTCGACGTCAACTATATGATGCACGCCATCGACTCACGCGGGGAAGATTCATCGTCGTGAAGCACGAGCCTTCTGTTGTTCTGTTTGATCTCGACGGCACGCTGATTGATACCGCGCCGGATTTTATCCGGTGTCTCAATGAACTCAGGTTGTCCCGGAGCCTGGAATCACTGCCTCCGGCCGTTATCCGGCGGTCAGTTTCCAACGGTGCCAGGGCCATGGTCCGCATCGGCTTCGGGCTGGAGCAAGATGAGCCGGGCTACATCGAACTGCACACCGCGTTTCTGGATCTTTACGAGGCAGGTGTCGCCATCGAAACAACCCTGTTTGAGGGCATGGAAGATGTGCTTGGCTCACTGGAAGCCCGCGGAATTCCCTGGGGCATAGTCACCAATAAGCCGGCACGCTTCGCAACACCTCTGATCCGTGCACTGAACCTGGAAAAGCGGTGCGCCACGCTGATCTGCCCGGACCATGTAGCCCAACGCAAACCCCACCCCGAAGCCCTGTTTCTGGCGTGCAACGAAGCGGGAGCAAGGCCTGAACAGGCGATTTACGTGGGCGATCACGAACGTGATATCGAGGCCGGTCGCAATGCAGGCATGAAAACCATTGCGGTGCGCTATGGGTATATCGAGCAACCGGAAACCGTTGATTTATGGCAGGCAGATCAGATCGCCGATACGGTCAGCGACCTGGCAAAACTGTTACAATAGCGGCTCTTGCCCGCCGCGAATGCGGCCCCATATACACCGTACAGATTCGGCCTTTGCCAACGGAGAAGCATCATGCAGGACTATCAGGCCCCGGCAGATTTACTGAAAGACCGCATTATCATGGTAACCGGTGCTGGCAGCGGTATTGGCAGAACAGCGGCAAAAGCCTACGCCGCCCATGGCGCCACCGTCATCCTGGTAGGCCGGACCGTTTCAAAACTGGAGTCGGTTTACGATGAAATCGAATCCGCCGGCCATCCCAAGCCCGCTATAGTGCCCCTGAATTTTGAGGGTGCAGCGGTCAAGGAATACGAAGAACTGGCGATGACCATCGAAGACAATTTCAACCGTCTGGATGGTCTGCTTCATAACGCGGCCATTCTTGGAACCCGCAGCCCGGTTGAACTCTACGATCCGGAGATCTGGTCAAAAGTCATGCAGGTCAATGCCACCGCGCCCTTCCTGCTGAGCCGGGCAATGATTCCCCTGCTTCGCAAGTCGGACGCTGCGTCAGTGATTTTTACCTCCTCCGGGGTTGGCCGAAAGGCGAAAGCCTACTGGGGTGCTTATGCGGTTTCAAAATTTGCCATCGAAGGCATGAGCCAGTTACTCGCTGAGGAATTAGACGATGACCGCAACAATGTGCGGGTGAATAGTCTTAATCCCGGCGCTACCCGTACCAACATGAGAGCCCGCGCCTACCCGGCAGAAAACCCTCAGCACAATCCAAAACCTGAGGATCTGATGCCGGTGTACCTTTACCTGATGGGCCGGGACAGCCGCGAACTGAGCGGCCAACAGATTGATGCGCAGCCAAAGTAATGGAACTGATTTTTTACACAACGTCCCAGTGCCACCTCTGTGAGTTGGCAGAAGCTCTGCTGGTGAGTACGCCCATGCCAGAGCCAATCCCGGTGGACGCGGTAGATATTGCCCAGTCCGAAAAACTGGTAGAGCGTTATGGCACGCGCATTCCGGTATTGCGCCGGAGCGACTCGGGCGAGGAACTGGACTGGCCATTTACCAGTGACCAGCTAATGAACTTTCTTCGATGAGGATCACCTGACATGTTGATGGTTATCTCCCCTGCCAAAACGCTGGACTATGAGAGCCCCCTGGCCACTGACAAAAACAGCCAGCCGGATTTTCTCGACGACGCCTGTGAACTGGTGGACCAGCTCAAAACGCTGGAGCCCCATGACATCAGCAAGCTGATGGGGGTCAGCGACAAACTGGCGCAACTCAATGCCGAGCGGTTCCGTGCCTGGCAGACTCCCTTCACGCAGGACAACGCGAAGCAGGCGATACTGGCTTTTAAGGGTGATGTATACACCGGCCTCGACGCAGAAAGCTTCAACGACAAAGAATTCAATATTGCCCAGAAGCGACTGCGCATGCTCTCCGGCCTATATGGCGTGCTGAAGCCGCTGGACCTGATGCAGCCCTACCGGCTGGAAATGGGCACAAAATTTGAAAATAGCCGTGGCAAAGACCTGTATGCTTTCTGGGGCACCAAAATCACCGACGAGCTGAATCGCCTGCTCAAAGCCGACGACGGCGTTTTGGTGAACCTCGCGTCTAATGAATACTTCAAAAGCGTGCTTAAGAAAGAGCTGGACGCCCGCCTGATCACCCCTCAGTTCAAGGACTGGAAAAACGGCCAGTACAAGATGATCAGCTTTTACGCCAAAAAGGCCCGGGGTCTGATGTGCCGTTACGCCATCCAGAACAACATCACCCAGGCCGACGACCTGAAGGGTTTCGATCTTCAGGGCTATCGTTTCAGTGAAGAGCAGTCCGACGCCGACAACTGGGTGTTCCTGAGGGACGAGCAGTAAACGACCGGGAGACATCAATGAGCGAAGCCGTATTTTCCGAAATTGCCATGCTGATCCTGCTCACCGGCCTGATCATCTGGATGGGCTTCATTGTCTGGGATCTGGCCAAAAAGTCCCAGGCAGGCAAGTTTGGCACCATTGTGCTGTTCACCATTCTGGGTGCCGGTGTGGTGGGCTTTATCATTAAAACCGTACTGGTTGAGATCATGCAGATCTGAGGTATCATCCCTCCCCTTCTCGAATATTGACATCACCCCATAACCAATAAGGACCCGGACCATGTGGTTCCGTAATGCCCGCGTATTCCGTTTTACCAAGCCCTTTGAAATAACGGCCGAAGCCCTGGAAGAAACGCTTCAGGCCGAGGCCTTCAAGCCCTGCGGCCCACAGGAGACCTCACGTCAGGGATGGGTGCCGCCCATGGGTAAACACAGCGACCTGCTCGTGCACAGCAGCGGTGGCTACTATCTGATCGCCCTGCGCAAGGAAGAAAAACTGCTGCCAGCATCGGTGGTGAAAGAACTGGTGGACGAAAAAGCAGAAGCCATCGAGGTCGAGCAGGACCGGAAAGTGCGCCGCAAAGAAAAAGACGAGCTCAAAGAAGAGGTCACTCTGGAAATGCTGCCCCGGGCCTTTTCCAAAAACCGCCGCTGTTTCGCCTACCTGGCACCGGCTGACGGTGTGCTGGTGGTGGATGCAGGGTCCGCCAAACAGGCAGAAGATCTGGCCTCTGCCCTGCGTAAAAGCGTGGGCTCGCTGCCCGTCCGCCCACCTGCGGTTGAACAGGCACCATCGTTTACCTTCACCGGCTGGCTGAATGAGTCCATCGATCTTCCCGCAGCCATCGAACTGGGCACCGAGTGTGAATTGAAAGACCCGTCTGAAGATGGCGGTGTGGTTCGCTGCAAGGGTCTGGATCTGCAAGGAGATGACATTCGCACCCACCTGGATGCCGGCATGCAGGTCACCAAACTGTCGCTGACCTGGGACGACAATATCTCGTTTGTACTGGATGAAGAACTGGGCATCAAACGCCTGAAATTTGGCGACACTCTTCAGGAAAAACTGGACGACGTGGATGTCGACGATGCCGCCGCACGTTTTGACGCCGCGTTTTCTCTGATGACCCTGGAATTGTCCCGGATGATTCCCGGATTACTGGAAGCGCTGGGCGGAGAAGACCGGTCGGCGATTGTGGAAGAACAGGCTTGATTTAACCGGCTGATTTGACTAACAAAGACTAGTGGGGGCTCTGATCAAGACGCTCCCGCTGCCAGTCTTTTTCCGGCTCGTTCAGCACCAGCAGCAGATCCATTACCTCCTCCTCGGAGTTAAACCTGGCTTCGAACCCCAGGTGCTCAGCCAGACGCAGCATTGGCAGATTGTCCGGCAGCACATTGCCCACCATTTCGACGGTACCTTTGGCACGGCAGTAATCGATCATCTTCTGCATCAGCGCCACGCCAAGGCCTTCGCCTTTCATCCTGTCGTGAACCATTACCGCAAACTCGCAGCGTAAATTGTCGGCATCGGTCCAGGTTCGTACGGTGCCCAGTGTTTCCTCGCCCTCCGCATCTTCCCGGGGCGCATTGGCGATAAACACCATTTCACGGTCGTAATCGATCTGCACCATCTGGGCGACGTCTTCCCGGGAGAAGTTCTTGCGATACTGGAAAAACCGGTAGCGAATGGATTCCGGCGACTGCAATTCATGGAAGGCCCGGTGGGCAGGTTCGTCCTCCGCCAGTACGGGCCGGATAATCACACGACGGCCGGACCTGGGCAGCACAATCCACTCTTCCAGCTCCCGGGGGTAGGCCTGAATAATGGGCTTACCGGGTTTGTCGGACAGGTCAATGGCCACATTGACCGCCACGGCCCCGTCGTCGTTGAACAGCAAGGGCGAGATCTCAAGACCGCGGATCTCCGGGATATCGATCACAATTTGCGACAGGGTTACCAGGGTCTCCGATACGGCCCGGATGTCTTCCTCCGGTTTCAGGCTGTGTTCGTTCAGTAATTTGTACATGTAGGTGCGCCGCAACAACTCCCGGGCCAGCACCATATTTAACGGCGGCAACGCAATCTGCCGGTCTGACATTACGTTGATCTGGGCACCGGCGGCACCGCAGATAACCAGCGGGCCAAACAGCGGATCGCGGGTGATGCCCACGCTGAACTCGATACCGCCCACATGCTGGTAAGATCGCTGAACCGCGTACCCCTGAAAGCCGCTTTTCGGGTAAAGCTTCTGGTATTCCTCCATCAGAAACTTGCAGGAGTCGATAATGGCACCTTCGCTATTGAGTTTCTGAACGGTGCCTTTATACCGCCGCTGCCCGGGGCTGAGCGCGATCAGCGGAATGCAGGACTGCTCGTGAATCAGGGTAATATCAATAGGGCGGCGTTCAACAGCAAAGCCCTCAAGCACCTCCTCCACATCATCACAGTAGATCGTATCCACGGTGTTGATGCCGTAATCCCGAATCAGATCCCGGGATTCACGGTTGGTGAGGCAATAGCGCTTATCCCGCAGGGCCTCGGTTACCATACGCCGGGTCTGGGATCGGTCCACAAGGTGGCCGGTAAAGGATTCCGGCGTTTCCGTCAGCAGGCGCTGAACCCGTTGATGGCGAACGTGTTGCATGAACGCAGTTACGGCTTTCTCAGGATTGAAAAACGAGGGTACACCGGCACGATAGAACTCTTCCCGGGCGTCCATTACCGTGCTCTGGCCCAGCCAGCAGGTAAACACATTCAGCCGGGTGCCCTTGGCGGCCTGAACCACGGCATCGGCGATTTGAAGGTTGTCTTCGGTCAGGGTGGGCGCGTACATCACCAGCAGGTTGGTGATCTGGGTGTCTTTGGCCAGTATTTTGACCGCGCGGGCGTAGAGTGCGGGCGAGGCGGCATAGCCAAGGTCAATGGGATTTTTGCGGGTCCAGTAAGATGGCAGACATTCCGCCAGCCCCTTGATGGTGTCTTCCGACAGTTGGGCCAGCTCCCCTTCCAGAGATGCCAGGCGGTCAACGGCCAGAACACCGGGTCCAATGCCGTTGGCCATGATCGCCAGACTTTCTTTGCGCAGGGTACGCATACGGGTCAACGTTTCCAGGGCATCGAACATCTGGCCCAAGCCATCCACTCTCAGCACGCCCGCCCGTTGCAGCATGGCGTCGTAGATCGGATCACTCTGGGTCAGGCCCACGGGCAGTTCATGGGGCATCCACTCGGATTCCGGGACACGGCCGCTTTTCACGGCGATCACCGGCTTGGTTCGGGAAGCCGCGCGAACCGCAGACATGAACCGCCGGGGGTTTGGAATACTCTCTAGATGCAGCAGAATCGCCCGGGTTTTGGTGTCCTGGGCCAGATAATCAATCAGGTCGTCGTGGTCGATGTCCATACCATCGCCCAGGGTCAGAAAGTAGGAGAATCCCACGCCCCGCGCAAAGGCCCAGTCAATGATCGAGCTGGCGATCGTGCCGGACTGCCCTATAAAAGCAACTTTGCCCGGAATAGCCCCCATGTGGGCGTAGGTGGCGTTGAGTTTTCGCGCCGGCACCATCAGGCCAATGGTATTAGGGCCAAGCACCCGGATGCCACTCTCCCTTGCCGCCTTGCGAACCGAATACATTAGCGGCTGACCGGTTTTGCTATGGCTCCGGGACATGCCGCCGGTCATCACAATGGCGGTACGAACCCCGGCCTCACCGAGTTTTCGAACCATTTTCGGCACGGTTGCCGGCGGCGTGCAGACTATCGCAAGATCCGTCCGCTCAGGTATCTGCGACAGTTTCCGGACACAGAGCACACCATGCACGTTGTCGTAAGGGTGGCGATTAATCGCCCATAACTTGCCCGGGTAGCCACCCGCAAGAAGGTTGCGCAGCACCATGCCCCCCAGGTTATCGGAGCGTTCAGACGCACCAACCACCACGATCGAATCGGGATTGAACAGGCTTTCAAGGTAACGGGTGCTCACGCTGGTCTCCTGGCTGATGTTGATCCTGATTCTGCGGCACGTACTGAAAACCTATCTTAGGCGCTTGAACCACAATGCGAAACGCCCCGGCCTTTCTACGACCAAAGAAATCAGGAAACCGCTGGTTATCCCTGATAATATTCATCAAATAACAGATATAACAAAGTGTCGGGGCCAGCAGCATGACAACCGGATTCTTTTCTCACGACGACTATACCAAGCATGTTATGGGGCCCGAACACCCAGAATGTCCCGAGCGCGTGTCCTCGATCATAAGCTATCTGGCCCAGACAGGCCTGGATCAGACATTGGACTGGGTGAAACCGGAAGAAATCACCCACGACCAGCTTTTACTGGCCCATCCGGAAGGCTACCTGCACCAACTTGAGCTTATGCAACCCACCAAAGGCCGTGTATACACCGACCCTGACACAGCGATGATGCCCCATACTCTGAGAGCCGCCCGTCTGGCAGCGGGTGCCAACATACAAGCAGTGGACATGGTGCTCAGCAGCCAGCTTACCAATGCCTTCGTGTGTGCCCGCCCGCCAGGGCACCATGCTGAGCGTAGCAAATCCATGGGGTTTTGCTTTTACAATAACGTGGCTCTGGCCGCAAAACGCGCCCTCAATTTCCACCATCTGGAGCGGGTCGCTATCATTGATTTTGACGTACACCAAGGCAACGGTACAGTGGATATTGTCGGTGGCGACGAACGTATTCTTATGTGTTCCAGCTTCCAGCACCCCTTCTATCCGCACTCCCATGTGCACCGCCAGGCGGAGAACATTATCAATACGCCGATTGCAGCCGGCGAGTCTGCCCTGGGATATCGAAAGATCGTTGAAGCGGCCTGGCTGAAGAAACTACAGGATTTTCGCCCCCAGATGGTGCTGATTTCCGCTGGTTTCGACGGCCATAAACTGGACCCGCTGGCAGAACTTAATCTCGAAGAAGAGGACTACCGCTGGCTGACGGAAATGCTTGCCAGCGTGGCCCACGACCACGCCAACGACCGGATCATTTCCACACTGGAAGGCGGGTACCACCTGAAGGCGCTCGCCCAGAGCGTCAACGCCCACCTGGAAGTGCTCAGCAACATTCACTGATGTCGTTCAGCGCCTGTCGAGGTCAATCGGCATCAACTGTTGGGCGTCGCGGGGGCGAATCCCTGAGCCTGCTGAAGATCCGGTCTCTCGCCTTCTCGCTGCAAGCGAATGGTGGTCCTGCGGTTGTCCGCAGCACGGCCTGAAACCGGGTACTGATCTGCGTGAGCACGCACTGTGACCAAATTCGCTGACAAGCCTTCACTGATCAGATAGTCCGCTACCGCATTAGCCCGCTCTTCTGACAGCGCACGGTTGTTAATGCGGGTGCCGCTGCTGTCGGTATGGCCATCCACAAACACCCGCTCTACCGTGGAATCCGCCAGCACATAGGTAACAATGTTATCGAGCAGACGACGGTCGGCATTTGAAAGGCTGGTGCTGCCGGGGCCGAATGGAACCCGCGACCGCTTGATCTGATCATAATTCACCGGCAACAGACCGGCCGTACAAGACCGATAAGCCGGAAGCTCCTGGGAGAAGTTAACGTTGGAGACCCGGACCCGCACCGGTCGGCGGTCATACCAGGATTCCCGTGTCACCGTCGGGCTCATGCCATCCATCAGCCCCTGAATCAGCATCATCGACTGGCGGGCATTAAGCTCCACCTGCCTCTGGCCATCGGAAACCGATACATTGCCCAGGGGTCGTGGTTTCACGCCCGGACGCCAGGCCGGGGCCTCGACCACCATGCGGCCACTACCGGGCCGCATCAGCGACAGCTCGGATTCGAGGAAGAATGACAGGTTTTCGCCAGCCCGGTGCTTGAATACAGCACGGCCATACCCGGGCACCTGGTGCACCAGCGTACATTCGAACACAGACTGGGACAGGTACCACTGGCTGTTTTCAATTCCGGCACCATAGGTGGCTGCCTGCAGGCCAGGGGCAATGATTGCGCCCACCAGTGCAGTGGCCACGCATAATCCCCGGAAATGTTCTGAAAATCTGGCCATACTGCCGGTCCGCTTGCTGAGTTCGGTCTACTGAGTTTTACGGCAGCCGACGGGAATTCTTTAGGCGTCGCACAGAAACAATCGGGTACTGGTTCTGATATAATCCCGCAAAATTTTTGCCCAGCCCGGAACCACGACATGACCGATCAGATCACGATTACCCGCCCTGACGACTGGCACCTGCACGTCCGCGACGGCGAGATTCTGAAAGATGTGGTTCCGGCAACAGCCCGACATTTTGGTCGCGCCATCATTATGCCGAACCTGACGCCCCCGGTAACGGATGCTGCCATGGCAATGGCATACAAGGATCGGATTCTGGCCGCAGCCACTGGCACAGGTTTTGACCCCTTGATGACACTCTACCTGACGGAGGCCACAACCCCGACCGATATAAGAGCCGCCAAAAATGCAGGTGTTGTCGCGGCAAAACTCTACCCGGCTGGCGCCACCACCAATTCCGACTCGGGCGTGACCGATATCCGGCGGATCTATCCGGTGCTCCAGGCCATGAGTGATTGCGGCATGCTGTTGTTGGTGCATGGGGAAGTGACCGACCCGGACATCGATATTTTTGACCGGGAAAAAATCTTTCTCGATAGAGTGCTTGCCCCTGCACTGGACGCGTTTCCATCGCTGAAAGTGGTGCTGGAACACATTACCACCGCGGACTCGGCGGACTTTGTGCAAAAGCACCCTGGCGGCCGGCTTGCGGCAACGATTACCCCGCAGCATTTGATGTATAACCGCAATCACATGCTGGTTGGCGGCATTCGCCCCCATCTATACTGCCTGCCGATTCTCAAGCGCAACCGGCACCAGCAGGCGCTGCGGAAAGCGGTAGCCAGCGGCGATACCCGGTTTTTCCTGGGTACCGACTCGGCGCCCCATGCCCAGGACCGCAAGGAAACAGCCTGTGGCTGCGCCGGCTGCTACTCCGCATTCAGTGCCCTGCCGTTATACGCTGAGGTATTTGAAGAACTGGGTGCACTGGGCAAACTCGAGGCATTCGCCAGTTTCAATGGGCCAGACTTCTACGGCCTTCCGAGAAACCGGGACACTGTTACCCTTATAAAGAAACCCTGGCAGATGCCGGCATCACTTCCCCTGGCCGATGGTGCAATCGTGCCTTTAAAGGCCGGTGAACAATTGCAGTGGCAAGTTGCCTAACCACAACATTCTGGAGCTCCAGTGACTGAAGAAACCAAACCGCCACATCCGATGTCGCGCCGCTTTCGCGGATTTCTGCCAATTGTGGTCGACGTTGAAACCGGCGGCTTCAATCCGGAGACGGACGCGCTTCTGGAAATTGCGGCCGTTATTCTGACCATGGATGAAGACGGCTGGTTGCGGCGCTCGGAAACCTACCTGCGGCAGATCGATCCGTTCGAAGGGGCAAACCTCGAACAATCCGCCCTCGACTTCACCGGCATTGATCCGTGGAGCTCGGAGCGTGAGGCGGTGCCTGAACGGGAAGGCCTGAGCGAAATATTCAGCCCCATTCGTAAAGCCGTCAAAGCCCACGACTGCAAACGGGCCGTGCTGGTTGGCCACAACGCCACCTTCGACCATAATTTTGTATTCGCAGCGGCCATGCGGGCGGATATCCGGCGCAATCCGTTCCACCCGTTTTCAACCTTTGATACTGCCACCCTGGCAGGCCTTGCCTATGGCCACACCGTGCTGGCCCAGGCTTGCAAGCTGGCGGGCATTCCGTTCAGCAACAAGGAAGCGCACTCAGCGGCGTACGATGCCGAGAAAACTGCAGACCTGTTCTGCGGCATCGTGAACCGCTGGCGTGAAATTGGCGGCTTTCCTCCGCCTCCACCACCAGAATCCCCCGAAGACGAACAGACCTCATAAAAAAAACCCCGCCGAAGCGGGGTTCTTTTTTCGCGAAACAAACTTACCAGTAAATACCTCGCATAATGGAAGCGAACGCTACCTGCTCGGTGGATACCTTCTGCTTCGCACCGGATTTTCCGCCAGCAGCAGACAGCGAATCCGGGAACATCCGATAGCCGGTGTTCATGACGATTTCGCCCATTTTGGGAGCAACCGCGTGCAGTACTTGTGCAAAGGTGCCTAAACGGGTCGCAATGCGCTTCGGACGGTAAACAATCGCATTGGCCACCATATCCGCCGCCTCTTCCGGTGTCAGGGTCGGCACCGAGTCGTAGAGCTTGGTCGGGGCGATCATCGGGGTTTTCACCAGCGGCATGCTAATCGTGGTGAAGGTTACGTTACGGTCGGACCACTCAGCAGCGGCACAACGGCTGAACGCATCCAGCGCAGATTTCGAAGCTACATAGGCCGAGAAACGCGGCGCATTCGTCAACACACCAATCGATGAAATATTGATCACGTGTCCGCGACGACGCTCCAACATCTTGGGCGCAAAGCCCATGATCAGGCGAACGGAACCAAAGTAGTTGAGCTGCATGGTGCGCTCAAAGTCATGAAAACGGTCAAAAGACAGATCCAGCGAGCGACGAATTGAACGACCGGCGTTATTGATCAGCACATCAACATGGCCGTGGTTATCGAGGACAGTCTTGACGAACTTGTCAGCGTCTTCCATCTCTGAAAAATCACACTGATAGGCATGCACGCTCGCGCCTCTGGTTGCCAGCTCGGCAGCGACTTCGTTCAAGCGCTCGAGCTTGCGGGCACCAATAACCAGTATAGCACCCGCGTCCGCCAGCTTTTTTGCCGTCGCCAGACCAATACCCGAAGTTGCGCCAGTGACGACGCAAACGCGGCCTTCCACGGTGCCACGCAGAGTGCGGTCCTTGAACAGGTCGGGATCGAGGTTACGCTCCCAGAAGTCCCAGATCACGTCGGCGTATTCTTCAAGCTTGGGCACTTCAATGCCCGTACCCTTCAGAACACGCTCAGTCTCCCGCGCGTCAAACTTTGTCGGGTAGTTGATAAACGACAGAACCGACGGCGGAATGCCCATATCATCCAGAACGGCTGACGTCAGGCGCTTGATAGGCGGCAGGTTCTTCAGGCTCTGGCGGATAAACGGCGGGATGAAGCCGAACATACGCGAATCAATGCGCATCGCCATCCGCGGCGCATGGCCTGATTCGCAGAAAATATTGAGGATCTCGCCCACTTTCTTGGGGTCTGAATCCACCAGGTGGAAACAGTTGCCGTTTTCCCCCTCCAGATGCGCAATGTGATCAAGTGCGTTAACCACAAAATCCACTGGCACAATGTTCAGACGACCGCCCTCGACACCGATGGTGGGAACCCACTGTGGCAGCGCATAACGGATCTTCTGGATCATCTTGAAGAAGTAGTAAGGCCCGTCAACCTTGTCCATCTCACCAGTGCTGGAATGACCGATGACCAAGCCCGGACGGTAGACGCGGAAAGGTACCTTGCAGCTCTCGCGAACCACTTTTTCAGATTCGTGCTTGGTCTTGAGGTACGGATGGTCAAGCTTCTCCGCTTCTTCGAACATATCCTCGCGGAAAGTGCCTTTAAACAGGCCGGCCGCCGCAATGGAGGACACGTGATGGAAGCAACCGGCTTCCATGGCCTCGGCAGCATTCACCGCACTGCGGGTGCCGTCGATGTTTGTGGCCTGCTGGGCCTCCTCATCAGCGCCCATGTCGTAAACGGCCGCAAGGTGAAAGAAATGATCAATGTTGCCCTTGAGCGACTTCATCGTCTTGGCGTCAATGCCCAGGTTCGGGCTGGTCAGGTCGCCAACGACCGCTTTAACGCGTTTTTCGTCGGTTCCCCATCGCCCACGTAGCACATCCAGCTTGCCCTGCGACTGTTCACGAACCAGCACGTAGACGGTGCCGCCACGAGCGAGCAGCTTGTCAACGAGGAAACGGCCGATGAAGCCGGTGCCACCCGTCAGAAAATAGTTCATTGATTATCCACCCTGCTTATTAACTAATTGTTGTCTGTCCCTGTTCCCTGCAATGGCCAGGATCAAAGCCTTGCCCCATTGGGAAACGTCGGCATTGTACTCAAATGCATTCCTCATGTATTGGACTTTTTTAGAGCAACTACTCATTTAACCTATTGTTTTAAATTGAGCTTTTACTCTAATTATGAGCAATGAACCGCGAAATAAACCGTCCACACATAAGGCACACTGAAATTGAGCCTAGCACATGGTTTTCAGCCTGCCCGCAAATCATCGTTATTACACTGATGAAATGAAACGGACCGCCAGCAATGACATAATCGGAAACTGTTTTTACCGCCCACATACACTTTTTCGATCTGGTAAACGTACTATGCAGAACAATGATCCCAACGCCGACCGCTACATCTCCATCGCCCGCGCCTGCCTGAAAGCCATTAACGACACGGCGGCGGATGCAGGTACCCGTGAGGAGAAGATTCAGGCGGTGTACGAGGCCATTGATAAAGCATTCAAAGCCGAGTTGTCAGAGTTGTCGTCAGAGTTGTCAGAGCACCGGCAGGCCGTTGAGGTAATGGGTTCCGTGCTGGAGCGGATTGCCAGTGGCCAGCTTGATGCGCAGGCGGCGGCAAGCCTGGCCAGCAAAACCCTGGACCAGCAGCCGGAAGCGACCCGAAACAACCAGATTCACTAACAGGCAGGCGATATGAACCAGAAGAGATTTGATGTTTTATCGATGATGTTTGCGGTGAGAACGTCAGTGCTGGCTTTGATGCTTCTGCTCCTCACCACGGGCCAGACCCTGGCGGCGAACGAGCCGGTAAAAAGTCCCAATGATGATAACGCCTATCGCTCCCTGAGCCTCGACAATGAACTTCGGGTGCTTCTGGTCAGCGCGCCGGAATCCGACAAGGCTGCGGCCTCATTAAACGTAGCCGTTGGCAGTGGCGACGACCCGACAGACCGAGAGGGCATGGCCCACTTTCTGGAACACCTGTTGTTTCTGGGCACGGAAAAATACCCGGACCCGGGCGAGTATCAGCAATTCATCAAAAGCCATGGCGGCAGCCACAACGCCTTTACTTCGTTTCGGGACACCAACTATTTCTTCGATATACAGGCGGAACACCTGAACGCCGCGCTGGATCGCTTTGCCGAGCAGTTCGCCGCCCCCCTGTTTACGGCAGAACTGGTCGACCGCGAGCGTAATGCCGTGCATTCCGAGTTCAGCGCCAAACAGAAGGAAGACGGCCGCCGCTTCTACTCGGTAAAAAAAGCCATCAGTAACCCGGACCACCCCTTCCACCAATTCGCCGTTGGTAACCTGACCACGCTGGAGAACACCGAGGAAAGACCCTTACGGCCGGACCTTATCGAATTCTGGCAGTCCCACTATTCCTCGAACCTGATGACTCTGGCGGTCTATGGCCCGCAGTCACTGGATGAACTGGAAACCATGGTCAGAGACCGTTTCAGCCGCATCGAAAATCGTCAGCTGAAAGCCAGAGTCTACAATCAGCCATTGCTGAAACCCGGCACCCTGCCCGCCCGGGTTCGGACAGCTGCGCTGAAAGACATCCGGTCCCTGTCGCTTTCATTCCCCATCCCCTCGCAGCAGGCACATTACCGCGATAAACCGGTCAGCTACATTGCCAGCCTTCTGGGCCATGAAGGCCCGGGCAGCCTGTTTGATCAACTGAAACAGGCCGGACTGGTCGAAGGCCTCTCCGCCGGCAGTGGCATGGATACAGGCACGGAAGAAACGGTAGAGATCAGCATGTCCCTCACCCCTGAGGGACTGGAAAAACAGGACCGCATACTGGACCTGACCTTTGCCTACATCGACAAAATCCGCGCTAATGGTATTTCCGAACGCCGGTTCCAGGAAATGAAGCAGCTGGCAGAGATCGACTTCCGCTTCCGTGAAAAACAGGCACCGATCAGCGCCGTTACCCGGCTTTCAATGCAGATGCCCCACGTGGCACCGGAGGATGTACTGCGGGCACCCTGGATGATGGAAAGCTACGTGCCTGACCAGTACCGCGACATTCTTTCGCGCCTGACGCCAGAAAATGTTCTGGTGGCGATACAGGAACCCGAACCGGACTTTGAGTCGCCCCAAAAAACCCGCTGGTACGATGCCGAGTATTCTGTCGTACCACTGGACCCGGGAGCGATCACAAGCACTTCTGACAGCGGCCGAGCGGCGGGTCTTGCCTTGCCCATGGAAAATCCGTTTATCCCGGAAAACCTGGGCATGATCTCCGGGCCCACCATGGCAGAGCCTGTTTCCCTTGGGGAAATCGAAGGCCTGGATGTCTGGTACGCCAGAGACACCCGCTTTGAAACCCCCAAAGCCAACGTCTTCATTGGCCTCAGAACGCAGGCCACCCGGGCATCGGCCCGCAGCAACGTACTGTCCGCCTTACTGCTTGATGCCATTAAGACCAACATCAACGCCTGGGCTTATCCGGCCCAGCTTGCGGGGCTGGATTACAGCATTTACCCGCACCTGCGGGGCATCACCCTTCGCGTGGGCGGTTACAACGACAAGCTCCATACCCTGATGACGCGCATCCTGACCCAGATTGCCGCCCCCACGCTGACAGAACAGCGCTTTAAAATCGCACAGGAACGGATGATCGACGGCCTGCTCAACAAAGCAAAGAATCGCCCCGTCGAACAGACGTCTGAGTTTATCCAGACCGCGCTGATCGAAGGCACCTGGAGCACCGAGGAAAAACTGGCGGCAGCCCGCGCCGTTAGCTTTGATGAACTGAAATCCTTCTCTGAAGCGTTTCTATCCCAGGTCGACCCCGTTATGCTCGCCCACGGCAACATGACCCAGGCGTCCGCCCTGAACTTCGCTCAGCAAGTGAATGCCTCTGTACTACGGCAAAGCGAGCTGGCAGAGGTTCCCCGCAGCCAGGTGCGGGCGTTGCCGGAAACCGAGACAGTCGCAGGCATCGAAGTAGACCACCCGGACACCGGCTATACACTCTACGCCCAGGGCGACAACACCGGGTTTGCCGAGCGGGCGACCTACCGGCTGCTCGCGCAGATTGTTGCCAGCCCTTTTTATGAAGAAATTCGCACCAACCGACAGCTTGGCTACATCGTGTACGCTATGCCTTACGAGATGCTGGAAACGCCCGCACTCGGGTTCGTGGTTCAATCGCCCGGAGCCAGCGCCAGCGATATTAACTCGGCGGTTGAGGCGTTCTCAAAGACCTTCATGAACACCCTCTCAGACATGAAGCCCAAAGACCTCACCCGGGAAAAGCAGGCGGTAATCAGCAAACTGCTGGAGAAAGACCGGCAACTGGGCGAAATTTCCCAGCGCTACTGGCAGGAAATCGACCGGGGCGCGACCGGCTTCAATTCCCGTGAGCAGCTGGCCGAGGCCATCCGGCAGGTATCGCGGGCGGATCTGATGGAGGCCTTTCAAGCCAAAGTGGTGGAACGCTCCAAGGCATTCCGGGTGTTTACGCAGCAAGAGCCAGGTGACGAACTGCCTGCCGAACTGCCGGCCATGGAAGCTCTGCTTGAGCAGCCTTTTGTGTCGGCCCCCTGAACTCAGGGAAGCTGGCTATCGACGGGGAACTGGCGGACAAAGCGCTGCCAGTCCTCGGGCTCGTCCACATCCCAGCGCGGTGATAATTGCACGCAGGACAGGCCTACCGCATCCAGCCGGGTAAGCGTTTCCGCCAACGCGCGATCGGTGCCCCAACTTACGCCATCCAGCATACCGACAAGATGGGTTCGAGCGCCGATCAGCACATATCCCCCATCGTCCGAGGGGCCCAGCACCACATCCGCCTTATCCAGCGCCTGCAATGCCTGATGAATATAACCCGCGTCCACTGACGGGCAGTCGCTGCCGATAATTAATGCTTTTGGGCATTCCGCCAACCCGTCGGCAATAGCTGCTTCCATGCGCTCACCCAGCACATTACCCCGCTGAACACCCTGCTTCAGGCCCAACGCTTCAATGCGTTTTATAATGGGTGTTGCAGCTTCCGGCACGCTCGGCAGCTCACGGTCCCATAGAAAGCGCACCTCACAACCACTGGATGACAGCTGGTTCAGCACCGCCAGGCTCAGCGTAATATGCGCTTCCAGCGCGCCCAGCTCCCCCAGTGCCGGCATCAGCCGGGTTTTAACCCGCCCTGCTTCCGGCCACTTGGCAAACTGCATGACCAGTGCCGATTCCGCTGACTTATTCTGCATTGCGCACATCCGCCCGATAGAGTTTTGCCAGTTTCTCCGGCGACTCGCCGCGCCAGTACCGCCAGCGTATCCGCCACATCAGAAATACCGTACGCCAGGGGCCGTGTTTCTGCCAACGGCGGCTGTCTGTAACCACCGGGTCGGAAATGCAGAATGGCCGGGAAAGACGCTTCAGCCGGGAACACAAATCCACATCCTCCATCAACGGAATCGGTGAAAAACCACCAAGCTCATCGAATACCGCCCTGCGCACAAAAATCGACTGATCCCCGGTCGCAATCCCGGTCAGCCGGGAACGACGATTCATAAACCAGCCAATCACACGGAACAACCGCCGCTGCCCGCTCAATCGCACATCAAACCGTCCCCAGACAAAGGAGGACGCAGCAAAATCAGCAAGGTGATCGAGAGCAGAGGAAGGCAGTCGCGTATCGGCGTGGAGAAACAGCAGGATATTACCGGAAGCAGCAGCGGCGCCCGCGTTCATCTGAACAGCCCGGCCCGGGTCAGACACAATCACCTGATCGCACAGGGGCTGTGCCAGGCTGGCTGTACCGTCATCACTGCCGCCATCCACCACAATAATGTCATGGCCCTGCGAACGCAGCGATTGCAGCCCCGAAAGTGTGGACTCAATGGTTTCGGCTTCACGCCAGACAGGAATAATCACACTCAACAAAAAGCGCTGCGGCAAAACGCCTCCTACCGGAAATGCAGATCCAACAGCTATGACCAAAGCCACAAAAACGAACGCACCTTGAGCCACAGCCCTTCGGCGGCTATCATACCGCCCTTCTCGCGATATTGCCCCTGTAGCTCATCCGGATAGAGCGTCCCCCTCCTAAGGGGAAGGTAGCAGGTTCGAGTCCTGCCGGGGGCACCATTAAGCCTTTCACCAAGATCCGCACCAAGAAATACTGCATTCCACAGGCAGTTGATCACTTGTGATTCCGCCGATAGGGGAACAGGAGGCTATTGATGCAAAGGTCTCACACCTGAAAGCACAATTTAGCGGTATGGTTACTGAGGCCAATAAAGCAGTCCACCTTTTGACAGAACGCCGCTCAGCCCTAATATCCGCCGCTGTCACCGGTAAAATCGATGTCCGCAACTGGCAGTCACCTGCGGATGAGGGTGCCTTTGACGAGAAAGTACGTCAGGCAGGAATGGAGGCAGAAGCATGACCCAAGGTCGCAGCATCCGCCTATTCCTCGTTGACGGCAGCCCCAACGGCCTCCCTACCGCCGAAATCCTGAACATTCGGATAGAACCCGAAGACCGTAGCTTAATTGATCGCGCCGCCGAGGAAGCCATTCTGGATCAGGCCATACTGTCAGTAACACCGGAGGCGTATCAGGCGTTCCTTGAACAACTGGACCTGCCGCCGAAACCGAGTTAGGGCAACCAGGTGAAAGCCTATTGGCGACATTGTGATTCACATTGATTTATACTGAATCACGACGAATCAATGCTGTAAAAGGTGCTCTTATGTCCAAGACAGATACCCGTGTCATGACCGCCCATGTGCCCGCTTCTATGGCCGACAAGGTGGGGCTGATTGCTCAGCGCCTGGAGCGCTCGAAAGGGTGGATTGTGAAGCAGGCCCTGGCTGACTGGATTGCCCGGGAAGATGAGCGCGACCGGCTAACACAAGAGGCCTTGTCTGACGTCGACGCCGGGCAGGTGATTGATCACCAGGCGGTATTGGCCTGGGCCGACAGTCTGGGTTCCGATCAGCCACTGCCTGTTCCCCGTTGATGGAGCTTCAATGGACCCATAAAGCCATGTCGGACCTTTCCCGGCTTTATGAATTTTTGGAGCCGGTGAACAAGCCTGCTGCAATTAACGTTGTTCGGTCTTTGACCCGCGGTGTCACTCGGCTCATCGATAATCCACGCCTTGGCGAGTCGCTGCATCAGTTTGATCCCAGAGACGTTCGGCGACTACAAGTGGGTCATTACGAAGTTCGATATGAAATTCAGGATAGTGTCATTTTCATTTTGCGACTGTGGCATACCCGCGAGGATCGTTGAGTCAGGCTACGCGAGCCCGGCCATAATAAGGAGCCGTCATGGCGGACACCCGCGAAAGAGTATTCCAGAACGACATCATTGCCGCCCTTGAGAGTCAGGGTTGGTTAATCGGTAAGGCGTCGGAGTACGACAAGGTGAACGCGGTTTATCCGGAAGACCTGATCGGCTACTCCCAGGCGGCTTACTCAGACCGCTGGGAAAAGTTCTGCAAGAACAACCCGCAAAACCCGGAAAAGGTGCTGATCAAAGCCGCCACCCGGGAACTGGATAAGCACGGCACCTTGGAGCAGTTTGAAAAGGAAATGATGGTTTCAAGGTTGAGAGAGGCTCAGGATAAGATCAATGCCGGTATCAGCCGCGGCACGTCGGACCAATAAAGCTAGCCCGAATCCTCGGGCTCCCCCGGCCCGACTCAATGGGGTAAAGGGGAGTTATGTCCAGACAACAGAAACTGGTCAATTATTGCCCAATCGTGGCCGGAACGAAGTGCCCATGGCGGTAATGAACCCAGTCTGCGAGACTTGCTGGGGGCCTATGAGAGATCCGGGTTAGTGGTTCAATGACTCCGAACACTAACGCAGGTTGTTTCCGAAATCATTGAACCACTAAAAAATGCTAGCATTTTCTGTTATTCAGTAAGTTGCACTATCTGCTTCAGGGGATTCAACATGCCGATTTATACCAATATTGAAGATCTGCGTCGTCATTACGCGCGGCGTACGCCAAAGATGTTTTACGACTACGCTGAATCGGGTAGCTGGACTGAACAGACCTTTCGTGAAAACACCAGCGACTTCCACCAGATTCATCTTAAGCAGCGTGTTGCAGTCGATATGTCAGGGCGCTCGACACGCAGCACCATGATTGGTGAGGATGTCGCTATGCCGGTGGCGCTGGCACCGGTAGGCTTTACCGGTATGCAGTCGGCTGACGGTGAAATTAAGGCCGCCCGGGCAGCCGAGAAGTTTGGCGTGCCTTTCACGCTTTCGACCATGTCGATTTGCTCGATCGAGGACGTCGCCGAGCACACAACACAGCCCTTTTGGTTTCAGGTCTATACCCTCAAAGACGACGATTTTATGCGTCGCCTGTTTGAACGCGCCAAGGCCGCAAACTGCTCGGCCATCGTTGTTACCGTCGACCTGCAAGTCCTGGGTCAGCGCCACAAAGATATCAAGAACGGGCTTTCTGCACCGCCCAAGCTCACCGCCAGGTCCATTGCCAATATGGCCACCAAGATACCCTGGGGGCTTGAAATGCTGCGTACCAAGCGGCGCACGTTTGGCAATATCGTCGGCCATGCTAAAGGTGTGACGGACCCCGCTTCGCTATCAACCTGGATCTCGGAAGCTTTTGACGTGTCGCTCAATTGGAAGCGTATTGCCCTGTTCAAGAAGTGGTGGGGTGGCAAGCTGATCATAAAGGGCATCATGACACCCGAAGATGCTCGCCACGCGGCGGAGATCGGTGCCGACGCCATTATTGTTTCCAATCACGGCGGTCGTCAGTTGGATGGTGCGATGAGCTCCATTCGCATGTTGCCAAGCATCATAGACGCAGTAGGCGATGACATTGAAGTGCATTTTGATTCGGGCATTCGCTCCGGTCAGGATGTTCTCAAGGCGCTCGCCCTCGGGGCCAAGGGCACCTATATTGGCCGGGCCTTCACTTACGGCCTGGGGGCCGCAGGCGAAGAGGGCGTGACCCGGGCACTCAATATCATTCACAAAGAGCTGGATACCACCATGGCCCTATGCGGTGAAACCGATGTCAATCGGCTGGGACCCCATAACCTGTATGTGCCCAAAGGCTTTGAAGACCCTACTGTGAAACTGTAGCGATGCCCGGCCATTGATGTTTGGCTTTATATAACCGGGACAGATTTATTTTAAAACGCAAACTTAATTATTCGCTCAGATTCTTGCCGTGCGGATCGAAGATCTCGCCGATTAGGTGGAAAGACGAGGTGGCATTGGGGCCGCCCACGCCGAAAAACATGCGCACGGTATCCCCCACATCGGATTCCATACGATGGGTAGTCTTCAGCGAATCAACGGAACCGTTGAAGATGTAATACTCCGGATCCTCATCCAGCAGCTTCTGCAGGTCGAAGGATAATTCGCCGCGGGTGTCATACCGTTCGGTGGTGTACACCTCGCCCTGCATGACATAGAACTCCTTGTCGACCCTCGTCAGGCATAGCTGGTACCGTCAGACAGCTTGCCCAACTTCTCAACGGTTTCCAGGGTGTACTCGAGTTTCTTTGGTTCCCGGTCATCTTTGGAAGCCATCGACCGTGGGAAAAGCTTGAACAAGCATCTCTTTAACATGTATTATTTATGAATGTTCAAAGCGGTCAAGGAGAGTGGCAATGCAAATCCTTCTACGATTCTCAAATGGAGCACTGCTGGGATTCACGCTGGCACTGGGGCTATCGGTTCTGATCGCCTACCCCTGGGCCACTCACTTTTCAATGGGTGTCCAGATTGCGGCTCACATCGGCACGCTGGTCTTTGCGGTGGGAATCAAGATATCTTACGTCGCTCGTTTAACGGCCCTGAAAAATCTGGGGCTGCCAGTCAATTAGAGTGAACCGGATCGCGTCGATCTGTGGCTTTAAAGGAATGCTGGCTGAGGCGCTGGACCAGTTCCTGAAAACGCTGGATCGCTACACTCTGAAAGACATACTAGCCCCTCAGCACATGCCCCAGCTGATTCGCCTGCTCAATATTGAATCCAGTCCCGCTAGCGTGTTTCCAGGAGTTCCGTATTTTGTGCGGCATTCACATCAACATCGTTGTGTCGAAAAACAATTCGATCCACTTTAAAAAATCTGGAACGACCTGACATAACCAATCTATAGGTTTTACCGGCTCTGAACTGGTAAGTCGCTTGCCACTTTTGATGGTCGCGATCCAATCGATTACCGCTGGCCCATGCAAATCGATCATTCCTGCCACCAAAGAATTTCGTGTCAGTTTTCAAGAAATTAAGCGGTGTACTCCCGCCTGAAGTGTAGTCGCCTTCAACGCGCACGTAGGCGTCGTTCGCGACATCGTTTCGACGGTTTACCCTTGTTTTCGCGGATCGCAAATGCAGATGGTACAAACCACCGCGATTAATTTTGAAGGTATATTCCAGCGGTGAGTCTGCTGGACCGTTAATGTATGAGTTGCCATCAAATTCCAGATAACCTTCGCCGGTGAAGTTGGCAAGGGAGGTGCGTTCATCCCACTGGCCCAGAGGGCTCATTGTATTTTCCGCTTCGATAACGACAATGCCGTTTGACTCATCATAGGTCGCACCGTTACCGGTTTGTTCCGACTTCATAGTCACCAGCACGACCCAGTCCTGATGGATCTGATTCGGGGCAAAGCCCAGAGGTCGGCTGCCTGCCCCTTGAATATCGTCGCCAATATGTGATTCGCCGGTACGTGGGTTGAACCACAACACTTCATAGATATTGTAATCGGGCAGATCAATATTGCTCGAACCACCATCTCTCAGCACGATTAAGTAGGTCTCACCTGATTTTGCCAAAACCCAGTCATTCGTCGTCGATGTAACGTCATTATCAATGGCCAACTCAGTAAGATCGATACCTTTTCCCCGTTGAACAATGTCGTCAAAAAACGACGAGAAGTACCCTGTTTGTAGCCAGTAGTTATCAAATTCACGCAAGTCCTCTACCGCGAGGTCATGAGCATGCGCGTCGCCTGCTGCGCCCTCTTCCCCCTTCAAATACCACTCAAACCCGGCACCCCCAGACATGACACTGGCCCACATCCAATAAACGCGCTGTTGTTTGGTCACGGTCTGATTCGGCCGAGGCGCGTCAGCACCTGAAGCTTCGGTAAAGGTAACGATCCATTGATGCCCTTCATCTTCAGACTTTTCCAGCCAGGATTTGGCTTTGCCATAGACACTGCTGGCACCGGTCCCCTGCGAAATATTGGAAATTTGCATGGATGCACCATCGAGGCTGGCATGACCCAGGACATCGTCGTAGCGGTCTGTCTGGTCTGGATAGGTATGCATAAGAATCGGATGGTCGTAGGCATCCATGTCTTTGATGTAGCGGGTAAAAGCCTTCACTTGCGCTGATGAATTGGTGTTTTCTTCACCCACATTCCATTGCAAGGCCGAGTGATGCCCAAAGCGAGAAATAATTTCACGGTAGTAGAGCTTACGCTCCAGGCCGAGGTCGCCACCGTTGAGCAGCTGATCGTTTTCTGTTTCCTGCGTCACGTAGTGGATCATGATGCCTTGGCGCTCCATATGACGAAATGCGCGTTCCCATTGATCCAATTTACTGACATCAAATGACTTTTCAGTGCCGGAGCTGTTATAGGTTGTCCACGGATGAGCATCACAGCCATCGCCATTGACGGTCATGCCCATCATATAAATAGCATTCACGCCCCGGCTTCCAATGTAATTAATCAGCCCGATCAGTGCCTTGCCCTTGCCGTCACGCCATGTTGGATCGCCTTCGTTCCAGTCATCCAGGTGCGGTTCAAAGTCATGTAGAATGCCTTTACAGCTGCTGGTATTGAAAAACTTAACAGTGTTATCGAAATCGGAGTATCCGAAAATGTTTTCCGGGCTGTTCATACCGGCTTCGACAAATAGAGTGTTGTCGAGCGAGAAACGTAACAAACGCTCACCACTAACATGACGTAACAAGCCACGCGCCCGCATATCCGGTAGCGTGGCAACAATGCTGCCAATGTCGAAAGAACCTGATTTATCGTTAAAGGGAGCGACGGCCGCACCGGCAGAAGGCTCAGTGCTAACAGCAACGTTCGTGCCTTGACGGAAAGACACTTGGTAATTCCAGGTGCCGGTTGTTGGTGGCGCAAAGTAGGCACGCCAGCGGTTACCTTTGCCGGCACCGCTGTCGGCTGACCGACCATCAGCAGCAAAGTGGCCGGGAACGATAAAGGTTTGACCGCCCTTGCTGAAGGTGACGTTAAAGCGATAGTCGGTAAATGTTTTGGCATCCAGCTCATCACCCGCTAAACCCTGGCAGACCAATTCGACTCGGCCAAACTTATTTAGCTCCCCGCCGATTTCACATTGGTCATTACCGGGGGTTGTGATCGGTGGCTCTTTACCAATCTCGCTTTTTCTAGCATCGTCGGCCGCATCGTCCGCCGCAGTCTTATCCAACGTACAAGAAGCCAATGCTCCCAGCATGAGGAACAAGAGAAACCGCACACCGAGTGTCATAACTATTCCTTCAGCTATTAAAACTATTATCCCTATATCGATATTACGGTTTCTGATTACAAATAGCTTTAAAATCCATCCCGGATCGGATCAAGCCCAGCAACGCCCACGGTATCGGTTACAATCCGAGCAAAAACTGACACAGGATGATTTGTGATAACTCCGGCATTTATGCGAGAAAATCCAAGACTGGCCTTATTTGCCCTGCTGGCCACAGCGTCCTCAGGCTTCGGGCAGACGTTTTTCTTTTCCGTATTCGGCGGCGGTATCCGCGACACCTTTGCATTGCAAAACAGCACTTACGGCCTGATCTACAGCCTGGCCACCCTCACGTCTGCCCTGCTGTTGCTGAAGCTTGGCCCCCTGGCCGACAAATGGTCGCTTAACCGGCTAACCACACTAGCGATCGGTATTCTGGCGGCCGGTTGCCTGACCATTGCCCTGGCGCCCCACTGGCTGCTGCTTCTGCCGGGTTTTCTGTTAGCCCGGCTGGGCGGCCAGGGATTGATGGGGCATATCGGTCTCACGACCGCAGGCCGGTACTTTACGAAGAACCGTGGCCGAATCATGGCGCTAACGGCGGGCGGCTTTCCCATTGCCGAGGCCATACTGCCTTTGTCGGCGGGTTTGATACTTGCGGCCAGCGGCTGGCGGGTACCCTGGTTTCTTGCAACCGGGATTCTGCTGGCCGTACTTTTGCCTCTGCTGCTCTACCTTTCGCGTGATGCAGCACATCCTGCTGCCTTATCCGGGAGCCATTCAAACCACCAGGATAATCCTGACGAACGGCCCGACTACAATCGCCGTCAGGTTTTGCGAGACCCGGGGTTTTATCTCATCTTGCCGGCTGCGCTGATCGTTCCATTTACCATTACCGCCGTGCTGTTTCACCAGGCCGCATTCGCCGAGATACGCGGGTGGACAACCGAACAGATCGGGCTGGCCTTCATCGGTTTTGCGGCGGGCCACATCATTAGCCTGTTTTTTGGGGGGCCATTGGTGGATCGGATTGGCGCCCAAAAGTCGCTCAGCTATGGACTGATTCCGATCTTCTGCGGCATGCTGGTGTTGAGCCTGACTGACTTCACCTGGACACCCAATCTGTATCTGGCACTTTGTGGCATCAGTCTTGGATTCGTCGGCGCGGCGTCGGGTGCAATCTGGCCAGAGCGTTACGGGGTGCGACACATTGGCGCTATCCGTTCCGTGGCCCAGGCGAGCATGGTGTTCTCCACTGCCCTTTCGCCAGTTCTCGTTGGTATTGTGCTGGATTACGGTATAACGACGACCGGAATTGGTATTTCGTTTGCGGTGCTTGTATTTCTAAGTGCCACTCTGGCCCAGACCGCATCGGCACCTGGCCAACGTCGTTAAAGGCCGGACAAGAAAAGAGGAAATAACATGGCATCCGAAAGCCTGGAGACGTTTCGCACATTACTACTGGCGCAACGTGAAGATCTGCTTTCCACCAGTGAAATACGGGATGAATCCAGCGGCACGGTTCATCTGGACCAGCAAAGCGTCGGCCGGCTCTCACGGATGGATGCCCTGCAAAGCCAGGCACTGGCGAAGGCTGGTAAGCAGCGGGCAGACCAACAGTTGTGGCTGATTGAAGCAGCCCTGCTGCGGATCGACAACGATGAATACGGGGGTTGTAGGGAATGCGGTGAGCCCATCAATCCAAAGCGCCTGGAGGTCGACCCTACCAGCCTATACTGCATTCATTGTGCGCAGTAAGCTCTCTTGGAAATCTCAACTTGGCGCTCTGGCCCATCCTATCCGTAAGATCCTTGACCCTATAGTAACTACAGGGCTGTCAATCACCGCATGAACCATCGAACACCCTGGCCCGGAGCTTTGTCATGCACAGCCATCACGACCATGGTCACAGCCATGCCGATCACTTCAACACCCACAATCGCGCTTTCGCACTGGCCGTAATTCTGAACCTCGCCTTCGTGCTGATTGAGGTCGTCTATGGGTTGATGGCCGGCTCGCTCGCTTTGTTGGCCGATGCTGGCCACAACCTGAGCGATGTGCTGGGGCTGCTTATGGCATGGATGGCGAGCTGGCTCGCAGGCCGAAAGGCCACCTGGCGCAACAGCTATGGACTCAAGAAAACCACGATCCTCGCAGCACTATTCAACGCACTGTTCCTGATCGCGGCTGTCGGCGGTATTGCGTGGGAGGCGATTCGGCGGTTCTCAGATCCGTCCGAGGTCGCAGGGATGACCGTCATCGTTGTCGCCGGGATTGGTGTGCTGATCAACGGCGCCACCATGCTTCTGTTCATGCGTGGCCAGAAAGGCGATCTCAATATACGCGGTGCTTTTCTTCACATGGCTGCTGATACCGCAGTGTCCGTTGGTGTGGTGGTCGCTGGCGTGGCCATTATGATCACTGGCATCAACTGGATAGACCCGGTTGTCAGCCTTGTGATTGCGGCCGTTATCTTCATCAGTACCTGGCAGCTCCTCAAGGACTCGGTCAACCTCGCCGTCGATGCGGTTCCCAGGGACATCGATCCGTCACAGGTCTACAAAAGTCTGGAGGGGCTGACGGGAGTGGAATCCGTTCACCATCTTCATATCTGGGCGCTGAGCACAACCGAAAACGCGCTGACAGTTCATATGGTCAAACCGGACCCTGATGGCGATGATCGGTTGATCGAAGAAGCCTCGCAGTTACTGGCCCATGACTTCAATATTCAACACGTCACCATTCAATGGGAACGCGAAGCCAAGGAATGCCCTACGATCGCTTACTGCTAGTGGGGTACATGCCTCTTCATTAATTAAAAATATAAATAAAACATTACGTTTATTTATTGTTCCTTTCAGTATGAATTCAGGAAAAGGTGGTTAACTACAATAACCAACCAACGAGGAGGAACAAATATTAACATCAGACACTTAATGACAGTCAGAAAAATACCGCAGGGTAATCCCTGCGGCAAAGTCAATTGTAGTTAAACACAAAAATCTGAAATGAAACTGAATTATTGAAATCCATTCCAATAGTTCAGAACCAGGAGCTAAAAATGAATAAATTGTTTATCGTATTTGCAACTACTGCTTTATTTTCCGTAACGGCTAACGCCAACTCTGGATTGGCAGATCGTATTAGTGATGCGCGAAGCTATCCAAACAAAACAGTAGATATAAATAATTCAAAAGAGCTCCAGATGCTGCACAAAAAAATACACGCCCGAATGGAGCAAGCCGAACTCAGCAATCACAATGAAGCTTCTGAAGTAAAATACCAGAATCGCATGTCGCCCAAGAAATCTTAAATATTGCACTAAAACCAGCCATGTTAAATTGTTCATGGCTGGTTTCTTATATTACAACAAAATATTAAACTCTGTCGCCGGTAAAAACTCGTTACAAGTCATCCATTCTCCCAATCTGGGTCGCCAGGCGCATGGATTCATTCGTTTCCATATTCAATAGATCCTCAAGCAATTCCTTCGCTTCTGGTATCTCGGCTTTCTCGGACAGTGTCTTGTAAAGCTCCATCACCTGGTTTTGAAAGCCCATGACGTCCCGGTAGATACCCTGGAAGTCCTGCTTGACATAACGTTCATCACAAGTGTGATACGCTTTTATGGGGGTGTGCTTCAAATAATCATACACCCGAGTGTCCAGTGTGTTCTTGGCGCTTTGATGCTCGAATTCACCGACAATTCTGGCCAGCTCCGATTCATGGGCTGATAGATACTCCAATAGTGCCTGCGCGCGCTCGTCCTCATGAAGTGTTGCACAATGTGCCAGGCACTGGGCCAGGTAATGATGCAGGTCACGTGTCCAGTCGATCAGTTCGCGAAAGGTTTTAATCTCCATACAGGGTTACGCTCCTTGGGTTCGGTGCTCGATATATGACATAAGTCATTACGCATAGCAAACCGTTATGAACGGGAAGCAGATGGCCTACAGAATGGCGACAACTGCCATTCCGACGATGATTTGTAGTGAAAGTGACTGGCTTGTCGCCGCGCTACTTTTCACCCTTGTCAGGTCGCTGTCCATGGTGGTCATGGTTGCCGTGCCCTCTATGCATAAACATATGAATCAGCGGACAAGCAAGCAGGATTAGCCAGGGCAAAGCACCAAACAGATGAACCTTGTGCTCCCCCCAGAGTAAGCCCAGTGCTATGACGGCAAAAATTGCCAACGTAATTTTATAACGCCGATCCATGACCAATCCTTTTTTAGAGAAAGTGCGACAAGATATTAATGGACCTCAAGAGATATCTGATGGCCAATGCCGCTCAGCGGAATTTCCTTGATGATATCCAGGGATTGAGGATCCAGTACCCAAAGTGTGCTCTCTGCACGACTGGTAACAAGCAGCTGGCCTTCAATAGGGGACACAGCCAGGTGATAGGGTGCAGGGGACAAAGGCGCGCTTTGGCGAGCTCCGCTGGCAAGCTCAATCCGGACAACAAGATTGTCTCCTTTGCTGGTTGCGTAGAGCATCTTGCCGTCAGCGCTAAGCCCAGCGCCATGCGGCTCCGCCCCAACTTCGTACCTTGCCGCTTCAACACCCTCGGAAAGTTCGAGGGCAATGACGTCTCCGGACACACTATCATTGACATAAAGCCGCTCGTTGTCGGGGGCGAGCACCATATGTTCCGGTCCACCACCAACCCGAAGGTTGCGTTTGACGAACCAGTGACGGGTGTCCACTTCGCTAACCGTGCCATTACCGGCATTACTGACCAGAAGGGACTGGCCATTGTCAGCCTCGACCAGGTAGTTGGGAGCCGGACCCGTCGCCACGGTTTCAACCAGCTTTCCGGAATCCAGCTCAACAACGCTGATACCGCCACCCATGGGGTGAGTGGAAACGGCATAACGACCATCCGAGGTTACCAGAACATGATGCACCGGCCCCGGAACCTCCAGTTTGCGAACGATCGCATTCGTAGCAGTATCCACCACATAGAGCAGCCCGGTATTCGATTCTTCCGATGCCTCAGCTGCGCCACCGCCATGATGGGCGGCGTGTTCGTCCTCTGTTACGACTTCCGGGCGGCTTATTGGTTCTTGGCCTTCATGAGCCGTCAGACTTCCTGCAATCAGGTACCGCCCGTCCGGAGTCAGTGCGGAACCGTGGGTGTTCACCGTTCCGGTAATTGACGACGTCATCTGACGACTTTCCAGATCAATAACGCCCACGGAATCGGCCACCCCCATGGGCACAAATGCTCGGCTAGTGTCCGCAGTCGCCATCAGCGACAAACTCATCGTAACGCTGGCGGTAAGCCCAACAAGCCAGCGTTTGCAAAAATGATGTTTCATTGTGTCACCTTTTGATAAGAGGATTTCAGTACAATTTCCCCGCCCGGCTGGCAAGGGTTGAGACCATGTGTGGTCAATACCTAGTAGTCCAACACACGAAGCTGAAACAAGCCTGAAAACAGTTGCTAAACATGTATTTGTTTGACCAGAATAAAGGCCGACACTACAGTCAGTTTGTTGAAGAAACCTAATACCTGCATCTACAGGTTGAATACCTATCTTAGCAACGGGCTCCATATGCAAGACGTGACTCAGGAAAACCAACGAATCACCAATGCTCGCGCAGACCATCTCAACCGGCAGTGCTACTGCATCACCCTTGACCGCAAAGCTCTCAACGAGAATCTCCAAAATCAATTTGTCGGCGCTGGAAACGATCTATCAGCGGTTCCCGACCTCCAGCATCTTTTTTCAAACACGCCCGTTTTCATCCCCCAGACCGACGTAGAAACGATGGAACGGATTGTTCAAGCGATCGAATCAGCCGCCGAACTTCCGTTGTATCGGGAGCGCGTATTGTCCTGGGCTCCGGAAATCGCCAGCTTCGATCCAGGCCCCATAGGGGCCTTCATGGGCTATGACTTTCACCTGGGCCCAGACGGCCCTCAGCTAATCGAGATCAACACCAATGCCGGCGGTGCGTTTCTCAACGTTGTGTTAGCTCGGGCTCAACATCGATGCTGTGACCCATCACAACAGACCGCAGCGACCAAGCAGGCGCTGGATGGATTTGAGGACGCGGTGTTAGATATGTTTCAACAGGAGTGGCAGAGGCAACGCACTGACTCGATGCTCAGCCGTTTGGCTATTGTGGACGATGCCCCGGAGACCCAGTTCATGTTCCCTGAATTCCAGCTAGCCCAACAGCTACTTCAGGCCAGAGGCATTGATACCTTGATACTCGACCCGTCAGAGCTTGAATACGTCGGTGGTGCCTTGACCGCAAAGGGCAAACGCATCGATATGGTGTACAACCGGCTGGTGGACTTCGCACTGGACGCCCCGGCTCATGAGGCTCTAAGAGGCGCGTATCTCGACGGCGCGGTGGTGGTAACACCCAACCCCCGTGTGCATGCACTCATGGCCGACAAACGAAACCTCGCCCTGCTGTCCGAGCCCCAGACCCTGCGCAACTGGGGGCTGAGTGATGCTGAGGCCGGATATCTGGAGAGCGCCGTACCCAAGACCCGCCTGGTTTCAGCAAGCGACGCAGCAGAACTTTGGAGTGCTCGGCGTGAACTGTTCTTCAAGCCGGTTGCCGGCCATGGCAGCAAGGGCGTCTACCGGGGAAGCAAATTGACCCGGCGCGTTTTCGAGAACATTCTTAAAGGCGACTATATTGCACAGAACTTCGTTCCTGCGGGGAAGCGAACCATGAAAATTGACGGCACCATCACCACCAGAAAGGTCGACATTCGCCTTTACACCTACGCGGGAAAAACTTTGCTCGCCGCTGCCCGTGTATATCAGGGTCAGACCACCAACTTTCGCACGCCTGGTGGTGGGTTCGCGCCTGTATTTCAGGTGTGATTGTCTACCCTATTCTGGTGACGATGGAGGCCGAAGGTGTTCGTATGACGCTGAAGTCCCCCGAAACCGATGCGGGCGAAGGCGGCGATCGTGGGTGTCCCATTGGTCGGTTTATTCGCTTTCGGTGCGCTTCGAAACCAACCACCCAAGAAACATCCATCTTGTGGAATAGGCTAACAACATAGGCAAGACCACCCACTGGGCGAGCGGCAATATTCCTGTGCCGGTCCCAGCAAGTTCGGGCATCCGTTCACTGTAGCTCCATCGCTGCCCGTCTCCGGTCGCCCAATACTCAAAAAAGATCGTCACGATCAGTCCGACACAGAGATAGACCAACAGAGTCGACCGGCTCCAGGATTTCACCACCCAGAACCAATCCCTAGATAAACATGCCGCCATCGTGTAGGCGCCAAAGGCTATATTCGCGTCTCCGAGGGTCGCACGTGTACAGAGCCAGACGACGTCCCAGTGAGGAGCTTCGGCCATACCAAAGAAAAACGGTACCTGTGCCATTTCCCAGAAAAAATGCAGAAAGAAGCTTACGCCCCAGACCATTAAAGCGAGCACGGCTGCTGCCCTTGGCCTGCGCGAAATGTTTAGAAAGACCATTGCACCTCCAACAACTCCCAAGCGAGTATATCGCTCAGGACTTCGTTCCTTCGAGGGAACGAAGTCTGAAAATTGGCGGCATCGTGACAATGAGAAAGGTTGACATTCGCCATTACACCTACGCGGGAAATCTGCTTCTTACCGCTGCTCGTGTGTATCACGGCCAAGCAACTAACTTTCGTACGCCCGGTAGTGGATTCGCCCGTGTTTCAGGTGTGATTGCCTGCCTATCACCCATCACTGCTGTCTCGTGAAGCGGCGGCGAGCTGACGCCAGCGGCCCCAACGCGGGATGAACATGGGCACCTGCCGCTGATAGGCGCGGTAAGCCTCACCGAACTGCTTGAATACCTGCTGTTCCTCGCGCCGTGCCAGCCAAGTGTATACCAGCACAATCACTGGGAAAAGGCCCACCGAGAACAGCGTTGGCCAATGCACCACGCCTTCTCCGAACAGGGCGATGAATAACCCTGTGTACTGCGGGTGCCGCACATACGCATACAGCCCGTCGGTTACCAGACGGTTGTCACCTCGTGCCTTGTGGACCTGACGCCATCCTTGCATAAAGAGCCCGATCCCAATAAAGGCGAGCGCATAGCCGAGAAGCATTGAGATCAACATGCCGGTTTCGCCGAGCCCAACCAGGGTCGACCATAGACTGGCGCTGACATACTCGCTGTCCAGACCGAAAAAACGTACCAACAGATAGATGGTGAGCGGAAAGCCGTACATTTCGGCATAAAGCGCGATAATAAAAGCCTGCACCACCCCGGCACCAGCCCATTCCCGCCAGTTCTTCGGTGCGAAATAACGGTAGAAAAACCAGGACACCACAACGATAACGATCAGTGTGATGCCCCAGGCTCCGGCGTGGTTGAATGATTCATTCATGGTTTCGTCCCTGTCCTGCCCCACTTAATGCATGGCTCTCCAATGAGTTGATCACAGCGGGCTGAAATCAAACTGAATAAACGGAACCAACTGGGCCCAGGCTTGATCTGCATCAAACCAATGACAGGTATGTAGTGATCCTCCTGTAGCAAAAACGTACCTTTGCAATGCTTGCAAGATTTGGATAGTCTCCGAACGTTCATCCAGCAACCGATGAGAGACTCTGTGTTTCTGAGCCAAACCCAATCCACCACCGGCAGAGCGATTTTGATCGTCACAGCATTGTCGTTGCTGATCCTTTTTCAAGGAGCGTGGGCCTCGGACCAGAATGCACATCAGGCCTCACAGAGTCTGTCTCTAATCGAATTTGCTGAAGATCACGGGCATTTTCACCCCTCCTCTCTCGATCACCTCCATGTGGACACAGTCGAGATGAGTGACGGCGATCACCTGCTGCTCCATGCGATGGGTGCGTTTGAAAACCACATGCCCCTGGATCTTGCAGCGGTGACACTTCCACCAGGGCAGGCAATGCCCGAATTGCAACGGCCGCCATCGCCACTGTCTGAGCAGCCGTTCTCACTGTATCGCCCGCCAAAAGTCCAGTCCCGCAACTGATTTGGCGTTATACCGCCGTTTACACGTTTTGATTCCATAATTCGGAGATAACCGAATGACGTTTTTGCCGTTACTGCGCTTTTCAGGCGCAGAAAAAGGTGTGCGTGGGCTTTTGCTTTTTGCTGCCGCCTTCGCCTGCCTGTTCTTTTCCCCTCTGCTCTTTGCTCATGGCGTTGAAGAAGGTGATGCCCTGTTCATTGAGCAAGCAAGCGGGGCACAGTTGTTGCCCTTTATCTATCTCGGCGCCAAACACATGGTGACCGGATACGACCACCTGCTGTTCCTCGCGGGGGTCATTTTCTTCCTGTACCGCATGAAGGATGTGGGCATCTATGTGACTCTGTTTGCCGTAGGCCACAGTGTCACGCTCCTGTATGGCGTGCTCAGCGAAACCAACGTCAACGCTTACATGGTCGATGCCATTATCGGTTTTTCGGTGATCTACAAGGCGATGGATAACCTGGGTGCGTTTCGGCGCTGGTTCGGGTTTCAACCCAACACCAAAGCGGCGGTTCTCATCTTCGGGTTCTTCCACGGCTTTGGTCTGGCGACAAAGCTCCAGGACTTCACGTTGTCTGACGATGGCCTGGTGGCAAACATCCTTGCGTTTAACGTCGGCGTGGAGATTGGCCAGCTAATGGCCTTGGGCGTCATTCTGATCGCCATGAATTTCTGGCGCAGATCCGACGTCTTTCCTCGTCAGGCGCTGGCCGCCAACGTCCTTTTAATGAGTGCCGGTTTCATGCTGATGGGTTATCAGCTGACTGGCCTGTATTCGGTTTCCTGAGGAGATAGATCATGCAAGACATTTCAAATATGAATCGTGAAGGACTGCCTTCAACAAAGAGCCTGATCAAGGCAACCGGCGTTGCGGCTGTCATTGGCTTGCTGGTTCTGATCGTAGCCATTCTGCCTGCGGAATATGGCATTGATCCGACCGGCCTGGGCCAGAAAATGGGGCTGACCATGCTCAGCCAGGCAGAGGCTGCGGAACCTGCATCTCCGGAAGCCGATTCCTCCTCAGACAATCTGCTCGCGCCTTCAGCAGGCCCTGTGTGGAAGACTCAGAGCACGCTCAGCTCCGACACCACGACCGTCACGCTGAAACCGGATGAAGGTCTTGAAGTGAAGGCCACCATGAACGCCGGTGACCGCATGGTCTTTAACTGGGCCTCAGAAGGCGGCCCGGTTAATTTTGACATGCACGGTGAGCGAATCAACGACGGCGACAATTTCACCAGCTATTGGCAGGGAAGAAATAAACCGGCTGCCAACGGGGCTTTCGAGGCGCCATTTGACGGCACCCATGGCTGGTATTGGCGAAATCGCGGCGAGGCGGCAGTTACCATCGTCCTCCAGACCAGCGGTTTTTATGACGGCATCACTAAGAAGTAACCAACCATCTAAGGAATTATTCCATGAAAAAGTTCATTCTATCGTTCACAGCCATTATCGTTCTTTCATTCGCAGGCCAGGCATTTGCTGGCGCAGGCCATAGCCACGGTGTTTCAGAGCCTATCTCCAAAGAACAGGCAACGCAGAAAGCCGAGGCCGTAAAGCAGCAACTGGTTGGCTCAAATCAGGTGTCCTCCGAGTGGCAAGGTGTTGAGGCTGGTAGCCCACAGCAGCGCTCTACCTCGGCAGGTAACCTTTGGATTGTTGAGTACGCCAATCCACAGGCCGCTGATGAAAACAAAGCCAAGCTGTTCGTGTTTGTGGATGAGTTCGGCAACCCCGTTGGAGCAAACCACACCGGCGAATTGTAAAATTCAGTTAGCATAGTTAGGGCGCGCTACTCAATGGGTAGCGCGCCCTTTTTATTTGGGCCAATAGGTATGATGATCGTCAACCACAAAATCGTGCGTATGAACCAGGTGCGGATGCTTGTGGGCGTGACTGTGGGGCTCAGGCCCTTCCCATCCTTCATGCCCGTGCTGGTGGTGTTGGTCGTGATAATGGTAATGCCCGTGCGTTGTCTGATGATGAGTGTGCTGCAAGTCGTCGGCGTCTTGTCGGGGCCAAAGCAGCATGGCAGTAGCAACCGACAAGAGCGCCATCAAACCAAGAACAATAAACGCGCCCATCAAACCAACCTGCACACCGAGCCATCCGGCAAGGGGGTAGGTCACCAGCCAGCACGCATGAGACAGTGAGAACTGAGCCGCAAACAGCGCCGGGCGGTCACTTTCCCGACTTGATTTCGTCAGCAACCGTCCCGCTGGCGTCATAATCATCGACATCCCGGCCCCCATCAGGAACCACAGCAAGACCAGCAAACCGATCCCCTGCATGGTGGCCCCGGCCAGAACACTCGCGGACAGAAGAAACCCTCCAGCCAGCATGCAGGGCCGTGGTTGAATGCTTCTCAGAATGCCCGGCAGAGTGAGAGCCACTATCATGGAACCACCGCCGGCGGCTGCAAAGGCAATGGCGACCCATTCCTCGGCAAGCCCGAGATAGGTTCGCACATAAACAACGGTGTTGACGATCTGCATGGCCCCTGCCGAAGACACCACCATACTCAGGGCGAGCAAGCCTTTGAGTCTTGGCGTTTTCAGATAGATGCGCGTGCCTTTGGTGACTCTCGTCCAGAAGGGTTCACCATAAGAGCGGTCTGTGCGTCCAGGCAAGGTGACGGACAAAACCAAGGAGGCCGAGAGGATAAACGCGGCACCATTCATCAGGAACAGCACATCGAACGTCATCAGGGTAATCATTGCGGCCGCGAGCATCGGGCTCAGCAGGTTTTCCAGATCGTAGGCCAGGCGGGACAGTGAGAGCGCTTTGGTGTATTCGTCTTTATCGGTCACGATATCGGGGATCGTCGCCTGGAACACCGGTGTGAAGCCTGCTGAAAACACGTTGAGAACAAGAACCAGCCCATAAATCTGCCAGACCTCAGTGACAAAAGGCATCACCGCCACCACGCAGGCCCTGAGAATATCCAGCGTTACCAGCAGAGAGCGGCGCGGAAGTTTTTGGGCTATGGCACCGAACAGCGGGGCGACAACGACATAGGCGATCATCTTCAGCGCCAGCGCAATGCCAAGTACCTGGCCCGCACTGCCGCCTGCCAGGTCATGGGCCAGCAGCGCCAGAGCGATCGTCGTTAAACCGGTTCCTGCCAGCGCGATAACCTGTGCACTGAAAAGGCGTCGATAAGTGTGAATGTTTAGCGGAGAGAAGATACTCAACTACCATGACTCCGAAACAAAGACCTAACGTGCGGTAGACTTAGATCGCCTGAACAACTTCAGACAACATATCCCTCACCTCACCCGCAACCTGCTTGAGTCGCCCATTGTCGATTGAGCTCATGGATAAAACGGGATCAACGGCGCTGACTTCAATGCCCCCAGGTGTCTCTCGAAGTATGACATTGCACGGCAACATAGCGCCCACCCGGGGTTCCAGGCCAATCGCTTCCCAGGCCATGGTTGGATTACACGCGCCGAGAATGGTGTAGGCAGCCATATCCTTGTCCAGTTTCTTTTTCATAGTCGCTTTGACATCTATTTCCGTCAAAACCCCAAAGCCCCGATCGGCCAAGGCCTTACGGGTTCGTTCGTCCACTTCAGCAAAATCGGCATTCTGAATAACGCGATCCATTGTATAAGACATACACATCTCCTTTTCCGGGGAGGCTCCATCAGCCTAGTCGTCTGACAGTTTCACCACCCTCAATCGTAGGGCGTTCGTTATAACGCTAACCGAAGACAGCGACATGGCGGCAGCCGCAATGATGGGCGACAGCAGGATGCCTGCAACCGGATACAGGACCCCCGCCGCAATCGGCACGCCCGCGGTGTTGTAAACGAAAGCAAAGAACAGGTTCTGCCGGATATTGCGCATCGTAGCCAACGATAGTCGCCGTGCTTCGACAATGCCCATCAGATCGCCGCGCAACAGCGTAATGCCCGCGCTTTCGATGGCAACGTCTGTGCCGGTTCCCATGGCGATGCCGACGTCTGCGGTTGCCAGGGCTGGCGCATCGTTCACCCCATCCCCTGCCATCACAACAATGCGGCCCTCGTCCTTCAGGCGCTGAATAATTTTGCCTTTGTCTTCCGGCAGCACTTCCGCTTCCACTTCATCAATATGGAGTTTGCGGGCTACGGCTTCGGCGGAGGTCCGATTGTCTCCGGTCAGCATGACCACTCGAATCCCTTCTTTTCGCAGAGCGGCTATGGCCGCTTTCGTGGTCTCCTTCACGGGGTCTGCTATCGCCAGCAGACCACAGACCTTGCCATCCACGGCCGCAAAGATCACCGTGGCGCCGTCTTTTCTGAGCTGGTCCGCTTCGTCCTCAGAAGCAGAGATATCGACACTTTCTGACTCCATCAGTAGCCGATTGCCAAGCAGAACTTTTTTGCCATCGATCTTGCCGGTGACGCCTTTGCCGTTCGGGGAGTCAAAATCCTCGGCGTCCGGCAAGGTCAGTTCCATGGTTTTGGCTTTATCGAGAATGGCATGGGCCAGAGGATGCTCACTGCCCTTTTCGAGGCCACCGGCATAGCGCATCAGGTCTTCCTCGCTGAAACCGTTTGCCGGCACCAGCTGTGTTACCTGAGGTTTGCCTTCAGTCAGGGTGCCGGTTTTATCCACCACCACCGTGTCGACTTTCTCCATACGCTCCAGCGCTTCCGCATCCCGGATCAGGACACCGACCTGGGCGCCGCGTCCAACACCGACCATGATTGACATAGGGGTTGCCAGGCCGAGTGCGCAGGGGCAGGCAATGATCAATACGCTGACCGCTGCAATAAGCCCGAACGCCATTGATGGCGGCGGCCCGAAAATAGACCAGACAATAAACGCAATGACAGCGATGACGATAACCACCGGAACAAACCAGCCGGCTACTTTGTCGGCCAGCCCCTGAATCGGCGCACGGCTGCGTTGAGCGCTTGCGACCATCTGCACAATCTGGGACAGCATGGTGTCGCGCCCGACTTTGTCGGCCCGCATGATGAAACTGCCCTGCTGATTGATGCTGCCGCCAATGACCGGGTCGCCGGTCTTCTTGCTGATCGCCAGGGGCTCACCAGTAACCATGGATTCATCGACATTGGAACTGCCTTCGAGTACCTCGCCGTCGAGGGGCACCTTGTCGCCCGGGCGAACCCGCAAACGGTCGCCGACCTTGACCTGATCGAGCGACACGTCCGACTCGTTGCCGTCATCCTCCAATTTTCTTGCGGTGGCCGGGGCAAGGTCTAAAAGGGCCTTGATCGCACCCGAGGTTTTCTCCCGGGCCCGGAGCTCCAGCACTTGGCCCAACAACACCAGCACCACGATGACGGCGGCTGCTTCGAAATATACGGCGACCGAGCCATCCGCCTGGCGGAAGGCATCCGGAAAGATATGCGGCACCAGCGTCGCCACCAGGCTGTAGACCAGCGCGACGCCGGTACCGATCGCAATCAGCGTGAACATGTTCAGATTGCGGCTGAGGACTGATTTCCAGCCACGAACAAAGAAGGGCGCGCCACACCACACGACCACTGGCGTGGCCAGAACCAACTGAATCCAGTTGGAGACTTGTGGCGACATAATCTTGTCAATCCCGAAAAAGTGACCACCCATCTCAAGCAAAAACACAGGAAGCGCCAGGACTAAACCAACCCAGAATCGGCGAGTCATGTCAGTGAGCTCTTCGGAGGGCCCGTCATCAAGGCTCACTTCTTCTGGCTCAAGCGCCATCCCACAGATCGGGCAGTCGCCCGGGCCTTGCTGGCGGATCTCCGAATGCATCGGACAGGTGAACATAGTACCGGGCGCTACCGGCTCTGCCTCTTCACTCTTGTCACCGAGGTACTTATCCGGATCGTCATTAAACTTTGACTTGCAGCCGGTAGAACAGAAATACCAGGTCTTGCCCGCATGCTCGCTGAGATGCTCTGCGGTGTGGGGATCGACCGACATCCCGCACACAGGGTCTTTTAAAGAATGCTCACTCATTCTGAGCTCCTTTTTTTATCCGCGGGCCAGTCGGCAAAAGCAATGAAATACAACAACGCCAGATTGACCATTGGGATGAGCATCAGAATTCCCAGCCAGCCCGGATAGCCCGTGCGCTGGCAGATTCGCCAGACTGGTACGACGACTACAATCGCAACCACCAGCATCCACAACCATTGCCCGGCCCACATTGTGTTACCAAACATGTTCTCGTCCATCATGGTATTTCCTCACTTTCAAATCATAGATATCAATGGCGGTGCGCGTGAGAATCCTCATCGCCCATCGCTTTTTTTCTTGCTGAAGATTTCAGAAAAATCTGCTCGCCCATCGCAATGACGATCATGGTGGCAACGGCAATAACTATTACAAAGGGGTCAGACCCCACCTTGACCCAAAGAAAGCCACCCAGCACCATCAGATCCAGAATGATCGCCAGGGATGGCACCCATATTGTCGCCTTCACATCCTCTCGCAGATAACGCAATACCCCCCAGTGAATGGCGATATCCATAACCAGATAGAAGATAATCCCGAGTGCCGCAATCCGTGAAAGGTCAAAAAACGCGGTCAAGATCAGACCCAACACCACCGTGTAGACCAATGTGTGTTTCTGGATGCTTCCGGGCATGCCGAAATGGCTGTGGGGCACCAGATTCATTTCGGTCAACATGGCCAGCATCCGGGACACCGCAAATATGCTGGCAAGAATACCACCCGCCGTTGCCATCATGGCAATGGCTACCGTGAACCACACGCCAAATTCGCCCAGCGCCGGGCGTGCGGCGGCCGCCAGGGAGTAATCCCGGCTCTCAATAATTTCGGCGAGCGACAGGTTGCTGGAAACAGCGAAGCCAACCAATGTGTAGAGCACCACGCAGGCGGCAATTGAAATTACGATGGCCCGGCCAACGTTGCGATGCGGGTCTTTGACTTCGGACCCGCTGTTGGCGATCGTGGTAAAACCTTTAAACGCCAGTATGCCCAGCGCCGTTGCGCCCAGAAAATTGCCAACGGCACCGGCCTCTCCTGTGTTGGAAAAATCGACGGCAAGACTGTCGGCTAACCAGACGCCGACCAGTCCAATAATCAGAATGCCACCGATCTTCAACATACCAATGAAGGACGCCACCCCCTGAATCGTGCGGTTGCCCGACAGATTAATCAGAAAGGCCACCAGAATCAGTGACACCCCGAGAATTGGCACCATAAGCCCACTCTCATCGCCTCCGAACAGCTGCATGGTGTAGGAGCCGAAGGTGCGGGCCAGAAAGCTCTGGGCGATCACCATCGAGAAATACATCAGCAGGGCATTGAAGGCTGTGGGTAAGCGATCGCCGTAAGCTTTATACAGGTACATGCCAATGCCGCCGGCTGACGGGTAGGCATTGGAGATCTTGATATAGGAATACGAACTGAAGGAAACAATGATCGCTGCAGCCAGAAAGGCCAGAGGGAAAAGCGCGCCCGTCATCTCGGCCATCTGGCCGGTGAGCGCAAAGATGCCGGCCCCAATCATGACGCCGGTGCCCAGCATAACCGTGCCGGCTAGCGTCAGACTGCCCTCTTCGTAGCGGCTTGTCCTGTCCTGCTCCTTACTCGCTTCCATGTGACCTCCTGTTACTTTTTCTTCATAGGTGGAATTTTTGAACAGCAGAAGGGATCAAGGTTAGCATTTGCCCGTGTATTTTCATCGCCGAATCGGTACCGTGCCAGCTTTCGGCGCTCCCACCAACCGTCCTTCAAATGACCGCCGTGCGTACCAACCAGCTCAACCAGAACATCGGTAGACCAATGGGTGGCGTCAAAAGTGACGATCAACCGATCTTTCGGCTTGCGCTCTGCAAAATCGACGCATGGGTGATGATTCAGTTCCTGAACAAAGTCCACCCACTGACTGTCGGTAAATCCTCTAACGGTCAGTTTACGTCGAAGCAGAAATTGCGCCTGGTTTGTTGATTTATGAGCATGGATCACGGCCTTGCACCCCTTAGCATATATGCATTGCCGCTACTACAACATCCAAACCTGAACTGCACCTGAAAAGAGGCAGGGAAAGCATCCATTTCAACCTAGATCTAGTTTGAATCAAATAGGGCAAACAAAATGCAGGGACGAATGCCTTGAGGCGGGCGGGCTGCCTGCATGGCCATGAAACGGCGCTGACTCATCTACACGCCGCCCCGTAGCTGAGAGCTTCTCAGCGCAGAATCACCAGTGGTTTTCTGGCCGTTTCCAACATTCTGGTGGTAGTGCTGCCCACCAGGAACCGGCGTATCCGGGAATGGCCGTAAGCACCCATAATCAGTACGTCAATGTCATGTTCTTCCTGATAGGCGTGCAAAGTCTGCTCTACGTCGCCATCACGAATGGCAAGATGGATTCCTGAGCCTTGAGCGGACAATAAGCCCTCAGCGCGCTTGAGTTGATCCTGGTGCTCTGGGGTATCTGCGCCTATCAACACCAGGTGCAACGGCATACCCTGAAAAACCGGGGTGGCAGACAGCAGTTCAATGCTTCGGAACGCGGTCTCACTGCCGTCAAACGCCATCATGGCGCTACGGGGCTGGATATACTCATCGGGCACCACAAGAATGGGCCGGTGGACACTGCGAATCACGGTCTCCAGCTGACTGCCAACATGGCGACCGGTTGCAGCGCTGCTTTCGCCGTGCAAACCCATCACGAACAGCTGGGAATCGGGCTCCAGCTCTGCCAGCGAGCCTGCAAGCTCGTCGTGGCGCTGACGCTTGGCCACTTTATCGATTCCTGCCGCAAGAACCCGCTTTTCTGCTTCGTCCAGCAGCACATGCCCATGTTTCAGGGCCAGTTTGCTGCGCTCCTGATCCAGGCTGACCAGCTCTTCCTGCAGTTGTTCGCGGCTCCCGAGGCCGATGCTACCTGTCATATCGGTTTGGGCCGGGTATTTCTCTTCGTCCAGAACATGCAGCAGCATCAACGGAGCACCCATGCGCTGACTGGCCCAGGCCGAGTAGTCACACACAGCCAGCGCTGCTTCGGAGCCGTCAATACAGGCTACAACATTAAGAGGTTTCGGGTCCCCGGCGTCGCGGTTTTCAATCGTCATAACTTCAACTCCGTCAGTGGGCCATCAACCGTTCTACGGCATCGGGTTTATCGTGAACGCCAAACCGGTCCACAATCGTAGCACTTGCCTCATTCAGGCCAAGCACTTCAACGTCGGCGCCCTCCCGGCGGAACTTGACGACGGCTTTATCCAGAGCGCCCACTGCCGTTATGTCCCAGAAATGAGCCCGGCTGAGGTCGATCACCACGTTATCTGTTGCCTCTTTGAAATCAAAGGATTCGATGAATTTTTCAGAAGAACTGAAAAACACCTGCCCCACCACGGTGTAGGTACGGGTATCGGACTCTTCGTTGTAATCCGAGGTCACCAGCATGTAATGCCCCACCTTGTTGGCGAAGAACAACGATGCGAGCAGCACGCCAGCCAGCACACCAAAGGCCAGGTTGTGGCTTACCACTACCACAATCACGGTGACCACCATCACAATATTGCTCGAAAGTGGGTGCTCCCGGAGATTCTTGATGGAGCCCCAACTAAAGGTACCGATGGAGACCATGATCATGACCGCAACCAGCGCTGCCATGGGAATCTGAACCAGCCATTTATCCAGCACAAGTATCATCACGAGCAGAAAAATACCGGCGGACAATGTGGAAAGCCGGGTGCGACCGCCGGATTTGATATTGATAATGGACTGGCCAATCATGGCACAACCGGCCATACCGCCAAGCATGCCCGATCCGATATTGGCAATACCCTGCCCTTTGCACTCACGGTTGCGATCACTGGTGGTATCGGTCAGATCGTCCACAATCGTGGCCGTCATCATCGACTCCAGCAAACCGACCACGGTCAGGCCTACCGCGTAAGGCAGAATGATCATCAGTGTATCCAGATTTAAGGGTACGTCCGGCCATAGAAAGATTGGCAAGGTGTCGGGTAACTCGCCCATATCACCCACGGTGCGGATGTCTATGTTCAGATACATGGCTACGCCAGTCAGTACCACAATGCAGATCAGCGGCGATGGCAGAATCTTGCCAATGACCGGGATCAGGGGAAACAGGTAAATGATGCCCAGACCGGCAGCGGTCATGGCGTAGACGTGCCAGGTAACGTTGGTTAGTTCCGGAAGCTGGGCCATGAAAATCAGGATAGCCAGCGCGTTTACAAAACCCGTCACAACGGAGCGGGAAACAAACCGCATCAGCGAGCCCAGCCTCAGATAACCGGCAATAATCTGCAGCATACCGGTCAGCAGTGTCGCGGCCAGGAGGTACTCCAGGCCGTGTTCTTTCACCAGCGTGACCATCAACAGCGCCATGGCGCCGGTTGCGGCAGAGATCATACCGGGGCGGCCACCCACAAACGCAATCACCACGGCAATACAGAAGGAGGCATAAAGGCCAACCTTCGGGTCGACACCGGCGATGATGGAAAAAGCAATCGCCTCGGGAATCAACGCCAGCGCCACCACGATGCCGGCGAGTAAATCACCGCGAATATTGGAAAACCAGCTGTTTCTCACACTGCTGAGCATATTGAGTTAATCCGGTTAGAGGTTTAGGAAGATTTAGGAAACTGGATCACCGCAGTTCCGTCAGCGAAATGTTGAGACACAGGAATCCGGGAATCCAATGCGGCACACGGGCCAAAGACTCAGACCTTGCTCAACACATAAGCAATAGAGGGAGGGTATAACTTGAACGCTAAGGTGGAAGAATCGTCACAGTCTGGTTTCAGTATCGTTGATGGAAATGGTGTATCCCATGAAATCGGGCGCATAGTCTATCAAAACCAGCTATTGAAAGTAAGAGTAAGAGTGCTTTCGCCGGTCCACGTTCGCTGAAGTGCGGGGACAATGCGCCCGGTAATCGCAACGAACACTGGACGAAAGCTCTCAAGGCGACAACACTAGGCCTGACAACAACAAGGCACGCCGTTATGACAGCAAGCTGGACAGAAAAGCGCAGGCTGACGGCACTCAAACGACTGGGCATTCTCGATACCGCCCCTGAAGAGCGTTTTGACCGTCTGACCAACATTGTTCGCCGGATTTATCAGGTGCCTATCGCCCTGATTTCCCTGATTGATGATGACCGGCAGTGGTTCAAGTCAAAGCAGGGCCTGGAGGTGGATGAAACTCCCAGAGCCGATGCGTTTTGTGATTACACCATTCGCGAGGACAAACTATTCATCGTGGAGGATACGACCTGCGATGTCCGTTTCAAGGATAATCCGCTGGTCACTGGGCCGCCCTATGTCCGTTTCTATGCGGGTATGCCAATCAGAGAACCCGGCGGTTTCAAAATTGGCAGCTTGTGCATTATTGACCAGAGTCCCCGCAAGGTTCAGGAGATGGATCTGGACTTGCTCCGGAGCATAGCCAGCCTGGCAGAAGATGAAATCGAACGGGCGTATCTCACCGGCGACAACCAGGATGCCATCGAGGTTTCTCATTTAAACCGTTCCATCCACCGGGCCCAGAACATCTTCCTGACCCATGACAGCCTGAGCACCGCCCTTGAATTTGTTCTCAATGACCTGCTCGCCCTGACCGGAAGCCAGTTCGGATTTGTCGGGGAAATCCTTTACCACCCCGACGACACCCCTTACCTCAAAATCGGCGCGATCACTAACATCGCCTGGAACCACGAAACAGAGGCGCTATATCAACAGGTTAAGCGCCGGGGCATGATTTTCGAGCAGAACGATAATCTGCTGGGCGCATCCATGACTGCAGACCAGTACGTGATTGCTAACGACTTCCCGTCAGATCCCAGGCGCGGCGGCCTGCCCGATAGGCATCCACCAATCTCGTCCTACTTCGGCGTACCCATTTATGCGGGTAGTGAACGAGTCGGCCTGGTTGGTCTGGCTAACCGGGCTGGTGGCTATTCTGACACGCTGGCGGGGGAACTCGAGCCTTTGCTGCAGACAGTCGGGCAGTTAATCGAGCGCAAACGCCTGCACCGGGAGAAAAACGAGCACAAAAAAAGCCTTGAGCAGGCGGCATACTACGACTCATTAACTGGCCTGCCAAACCGTCGGCGACTGACAGAGCTGTTTGAACAGGAAATTGTTGAGGCTGATCGGCGCCAGGGGATTGTATCGGTCTGCTTTATTGATCTTGACGGTTTCAAGGATATCAATGACGGCCTTGGCCATTCAGCGGGTGACTTTGTCCTGAAAGAAGTGGCCGGACGATTGGAAGAGTCGCTGCGAGAGCACGATGTGATCGCAAGGCTGGGGGGCGATGAGTTTGTCGCAATCTTACGTGATGTTGAGAACGACAGGGTCTACGAGCGAATGTTGGCAGCCATTCGGGTCCCTATTACCATCAGGGAATACGTGTTCGAGCTATCCGGCAGCATGGGCGTCACTGTTTACCCCGACGACAACGTCGATATTGATCTGCTTCTGCGACATGCTGACCAGGCCATGTATGCAGCAAAAGAGTCCGGCAAAAACCAGTTCAGGCATTTTGACCTGGAGTCCCATGTGCTCAGGAAAGAACGTGACCGGGTGCTTGAACAGACGCCACGTGCGTTAAAAGAAAGCCAGTTCGAACTGTACCTACAGCCCAAAATCAATCTGGGCAGCCATACCGTCGAGGGCTTCGAAGCGCTGATACGCTGGAACCATCCCAAAGACGGCCTGCTGGCTCCGGGGGCTTTTCTGCCCCACCTGGAATACACCGAATTTGCGGCTGATGTAGGCCGGTTCGTTATCGCAGACGCGATGGAAATGCTTGACCAATGGTCCCGCGAGGGGCTGCCCTATTCTCTGAGCATTAACCTCAGCCCCTCGCATTTCCTTAGCGAGCGCTTTATGGCCGACCTCGAATCTGCACTTGCCGGCAAAGGCAGCGCTATGAGATCCCGGCTGGTTCTGGAAATTCTTGAAACCACGACACTGGATAACACCGAAAAGGTTATCGCCAATCTGACAGCGTGCCAGGCACTCGGCGTTCAGATCTCACTCGACGATTTCGGAACCGGCTACTCGTCTCTGGACTACTTCAGGCGGCTGAATGTGGATGAAATCAAAGTAGACCGTTCTTTTGTGACAGAAATGCTGGATAACCCCGACGACGAACTGATCGTGGGTGCCATCATTGGCCTGTCCCATAACTTCGGCAGACGGATTGTCGCCGAAGGCATCGAAACCCGCGAGGTTCAGGACCGGTTGATTGCCATGGGATGCGAGGTAGGGCAAGGGTTTTACTACACCCGACCGATACCGCACCAACAGGCCCTGGAGTGGGCGGCAAACTTTTCTTCCGAGTCCTGAGTTGTTCAGCTTACGAGCAATAAAGCAGTGTTGGCCTGAAATCTGCAAGAGTCAGCTATAAGCCTTACTAGCTTCAACTGTTGATTGGAGGAAACATCCATGTCCCTACTGACGTCGCTGATCCAGGCGGGTGCCCAGTTCCAGCAGGCCATGGAAAAGCGCCCGGCCACTTCTTCTCCGGAAGGAAACGCCGCTACTGACCGCAAAACCGCAGCTGGCACTGCTCGCAAGTCATCTGCCGAGCCCGCGACCTCTGCCAGCGACGACCGTTTTACGCCGTCCGGGGACCAGGAAACCGACCCGCTTCAAATCAAGGCACGAAATCTGGCCATGGCCGATTACAAGCAAACCGTGGGGCATGATCTTGCCTTTGTGCGGGAAACCCTGCGGCACAAACTTGCCGAGTATCAACTGAACCCTGCCATAAAGATGGATGTTTCAAGAGATGAAAACGGCGGGGTTCGTCTCGGCGGGAATCTGCCCCCGGACAGCAGCGCCCGTATCGAAACAGACCTGAATAACAGTCAACCGTTTCGCGAGGCTTTCAGCAGGCTGAGCGCCAGTGAACCGACGCTTCACTTTATGGATAACGCGCTGAAGCTGAATAAGGCTTACGGCGTCAGCAACTCCCTGCTGGACACCATCACCAGTGAAAACCAGCAGTTTAACGGCTTGCAGGATCTGGTTCACCGTTACGATTCCGTTCGCCGGTCGGTAGCAGAAGTCGGCACCGAGGCCTTCAGTTCACCCAAAAGCTACGCTTTCAGCCTGAATGCTCAGGCCTGAAGCCCCGGGGCTGATTTAGCTTGGGCCTGATAAAGTCTGATATAGATGATATAGAAAGAAGGGCCCTAAAGCTGAAACGGCCCCGGATCGCCCTTTCCCACCCGGGTCACTTCCGGCACAGGTCCGGTCATGTTCACCACAGTCGTGGCTTCAAGCCCACAGAAACCGCCATCGATGATCAAATCAAGCTCGTGTTCAAGCCGGTCCCGGATATCTTCCGGATCCGTCATCGGAACTTCCTCGCCCGGTAATATCAACGTGCTGCTCATGATCGGCTCGCCCAATTCCGCCAGCAATGCCTGAACGATGGGGTTGTCGGGCACGCGCATACCAATGGTTTTACGCTTGGGGTGCAGCAGACGGCGGGGCACTTCGCTGGTGGCATCCAGAATGAAGGTATAGGCCCCAGGGGTGAACTGCTTCATTAAGCGATACTGAGTATTACCCACTTTCGCGAACACGCCGACGTCTGAAAGGTCACGACACATCAGGGTGAAGTTGTGTTTGTCATCCAGCCTTCGAATGCGTTTGATGCGGTCTGCCGCCTGTTTGTCGCCCAGGTGGCAGCCGATGGCATAGGCAGAATCTGTCGGGTACACAATTACACCACCCTTCCTCAGGATTTCCACCGCCTGATTGATCAGTCGCTTTTGCGGCGTTACCGGGTGAATCTGAAAAAACTGGCTCATTGGCTGCCCCCTGCGGCAAAGGCCGAATCGTGCTTTGAGCCCCCCAGGCAGTCGGGGGATTCCGGCGCCGCCTGGCCGGATTCGGCCCACTCGGCTGGCGAATACAGGTGAAGTGCCAATGCATGAACGCCGCCGGACAGCTCTGCCGCCAGAAGGCCGTAAATTGACTGATGGCGCTTGACCTTGCCTTGCCCCTCAAAGTCCGCAGACACCAGCGTCACCTTGAAATGTGTTTCCGAATTGGGCGGCACGCTGTGCTTATGGCTTTCATTCTCGACAGCAAAATAATCACCGTTGAAAGCCTGCCCCAGCTTCTGTTCAATCGTGTGTTGAATCGTCATGACCGAAGTCACTCCTGTTCCAGTGCGTATGCCGCCAGTCTACTACAGCAGGGGCCCGGTTTGCTTGACAGGATTGGGGCAAAGCGCCATCTTCCTAAGCCCTTTTTGACCCGCTGAAACCTATGCGTTTGTACATCGCCGAAAAACCCAGCCTGGGCCGCGCTATTGCCGCGGCGCTGCCTGCTCCGCACCAGAAAGGCCAAGGCTGGATTCGCTGTGGCCAGGGAGCCGACGCCTGCACTGTCAGCTGGTGCATTGGCCATCTGCTGGAGCCCGCCGAACCCGGCCAGTACGATCCGCGGTGGAAAAAGTGGCGCCGTGAAGACCTCCCGCTTTTCCCGGGCCAATGGCAGGTTACACCCAAGGCCAGCGTCAGCAAGCAGTTAGAAATACTTCAGTCACTGATGCGAAAGGCAGAACTGATCATTCATGCCGGTGACCCCGACCGCGAAGGGCAGCTATTGGTGGACGAGGTCATCCGCTATGCCGGCGTCAAGTGCCCCGTCGAGCGAATTTTAATCAACGACCTGACGCCCAGCGCCGTCGCCAAAGCCATCGGCGCGCCCCAGGACAACCGTCAGTTCCGCAGGCTCTCCCATTCTGCCCTCGCCCGCCAAAGAGCGGACTGGCTTTACGGCATTAATCTCACCCGGTTTTACACCCTGTCCTATCAGCAGCAGGGGGAACAGGGCGTATTTTCTGTGGGGCGGGTTCAGACACCGGTTCTTGGCCTTGTCGTCACCCGCGACAAGGCCATCGAGAACTTCGAGCCAAAACCGTTTTTCCGTATTGAGGCCACGTGCCACGCAACCGACGAACAGGTGCCAGCAGAGCACTTTTCCGCCCGATGGATGCCGTCAGACGCCGATCAGGACCACCTTGACGAAGAAGGTCGTCTTCTCAGTCGTGAGGTTGCCGAACAGATTGCAGCCGCGGTTCAGGGTCGGCCCGGCAAGATAACCGAAGCCAGATTCCGGGACCGCAACGAAGCTCCGCCACTGCCTCTGTCGCTGTCGGCATTGCAGATTGAAGCGGGTCGGTTGTTCCGGATGGGCGCGAAAGACGTGCTGGATGTGGCCCAGAATCTTTATGAACGCCATCAGCTGATCACTTATCCACGTTCAGACTGCCGGTATCTACCCGAGGGACACTTTGATCAGCGCGATGCGGTGGTACAGGCAATACGCAAGGTAGCTCCGGATCTTGATCAGGCCTGTGAAACAGCGGATTTATCCCGGCGCTCGGCGGCCTGGAACGACAAGAAAGTCGATGCCCACCATGCGATCATACCGACCGCCCGCCAACGCAGCTCCGGGAAGCTGAGCGAGGCAGAGCAAAAGATCTACGACCTCATCAGCCGCCATTACCTGATGCAATTCGCTGCCGATGCCATCCATCGCGAAGGTCGCCTGGCCTTGAAAATCGGCGAACACGATTTCCGGGCAACCGAAACCGCCGTCGCAGAACCCGGTTGGAAACAGCTCGAAATCCGCCAGCGGGAGGACCAGCAGAAGGCCGCAAAGGCGCCTCTGCCCCGGTTGTCGGCCGACGACCCGGTTCTCTGCGAGTCAGTCGCCATAAAGGAGCGTAAAACCCAGCCACCCCAGCCTTTTACAGATGCCACGCTGCTCTCTGCGATGACCAACATTGCCCGTTTTGTCAGCGACCCGGACTTGCGAAAAACCCTGCGGGAAACCGATGGCCTTGGCACCGAAGCCACCCGCGCCGCCATTATCGACACGCTGTTCCGGCGCGAGTATCTGGTTCGGGAAAAGCGCCATATCCGGTCCACTATCAAGGGGCAGGCGTTGATTGAATCCCTGCCCGAATCTGTCAGTGCTCCGGACATGACGGCCATCTGGGAATCCACGCTGGAGCAGATACGCAGCGGCGAAGGCGACCCCAAGCGCTTCCTGGCAGACCTGCAAACCCAGATCCGCCAGCTTATGGCAGAGCCCGAACCCGGCCGAGCCGGGCAGCCCGACGAGGCAACCGGCGGCGTTCATTGCCCCAAATGCCGGTCGCCCATGCGTGAACGGGAAGGAAAATTCGGAGCCTTTCAAGCCTGTACCCGGTTTCCTGACTGCAACGGCACCCGGCCGATCGACGACACCAGCCCCGGCGATGGCAGCGGCGACGCCCCGGTTCCCTGCCCCCACTGCTTTTCGCCGCTGGTCCGGCGAAAAGGCACAAAAGGCTGGTTTTGGGGCTGCAGTAATTTCCCTGCCTGCCGACAAACAGTGAATGACCTGGACGGACGGCCAGCCGTTCGTTTACCGAAGGCTACATAACGACACTGAAGCGGCTTTCATTTTTTGTCATACTATTGTTTCATCAGCAAAAAATCGGCGAGGGTGGCAAATGCGCGTTGCACTTCTGGAAGATGAGCGGGAACAGGCGCAACACATTCAGGCCATTCTGTTTGAACGTGGGCATCAGTGCGATCATTTCCCGTCGGGTCAGGCATTTCTGAGCGCCGTGCTGCACCGCAGCTACGACCTTCTGATCCTGGACTGGCAGATTCCGGACACCACCGGCATTGAGGTTCTGGAGCAGATTCGCGCGCAGCTTAACTGGAAAATACCCGTGGTATTTCTGACCCAACGAGACAGCGAAGCCGATATCGTTCTGGCTCTGGATGCTGGCGCTGATGACTACCTGTCCAAGCCCGCGCGCGAGGCAGAACTGGTTGCACGTATCAATGCGTTGGCCCGGCGTACCAATCCGGATAACGAGAAAGAAATTCTGTCCTATGGGCCGTTCCGGATCAACACCCAGCAGCGGACCATTGCCCTGCATGATGAGCCACTGACGCTGACCGACAAAGACTTTGATCTGTCGCTGTTCCTGTTCCAGAACCAGGGGCGGCTGTTAACAAGGGAAGTGCTGCTTGAGCGCGTCTGGGGCATGGCCAGCGACATCAATACACGAACGGTTGATACCCACATGAGCCGACTGAGACGCCGACTTGGCCTGAACCCTGAAAACGGGTTCCGCATCAAGACCATCTATCAGCGTGGCTATCGCCTGGAAGCAATGGCAGCGGACAAAGCGGTGGTTAGCCAGCAGGACCCCGCCATCGGGCATTCAGAGGTTAAACAGGCTTGAAATGAAGAAAGGCACTATCAGATCGACCCTAGTCCGCTGCCTTATTTCGGCCAGCCTGCTTCTGAGCGCGTCCGCCCAGGCAGAGCTGTCAATCAGCCGTGGTTCCGAGGCAGGCTCGTCTGGTTTCGCTGGCCCGAGCGTGCCCGAGTGGACTTACACCATTGAGGCCGACCAGACGGTTCAGGGCATCGCCAACCGATTTCTGGCCAGCGGCATTTCATCCTCCCGGATACTTCAGCACAACAATCTTGTGAATTCGTCCCAGCTGAAGAGTGGCGATACCGTAAAAATACCGTTGTCCTGGCTACAGCAACAACCGGACCCGGCCCGGGCATCCTCGGTTTCCGGTCAGGTGATGATTTTCTCCGGGCGCGACAGCAGCAAGCGCCCCCTGACATCCGGAACCCTGATCCGCGTCGGTGATGAGGTCATTTCCCACTCAGGAAGTACCACCATCGAACTGGCTGACGGCTCAACAATGAGGCTATCACCAAATTCCCGTCTCGCCTTCAACCGGCTGACCCGTTATGGCAAGTCAGGCATGGCGGATACGCGTCTGCGCCTGAACGATGGTGAACTTGAAACCCGGGTGGAGCCCTTTGTTGAAGATGGGTCAAGGTTTGAGATCGAGACGCCTTCCGCCGTGGCCGCCGTGCGCGGCACCATGTTTACCCTGAAAACAGACGCCACAGGCACGGACCTGAGAGTGACCGAGGGCCGGGTGGCCTTTGGCCCAACAGGGAAAACCCGAGTGATTCCCAGGGGCTACAGCGCCCGCGTTTCCAGCGGCCGTTCCGATGACATAAATATTCGCAGACTGCCTCCGGCGCCGACTATCAATCCGATGCCCACGCAGCTTACCCAACTACCGGAAACCCTGAGCTGGGAGCCAAATGGCGCTTCACGTTACCGGGTAAACGTATTCGAAGCCGATACCGGCCGGTGGTTGCAAAGTGCGAATCTGGAAGATATCAACTACAACCTCGACCTGCTCGACAACGGCAACTATCAGGTACAACTGGCGGCGCTGGACAGTCGCGGGATTGCAGGCATGCCCGGTACCGTGGATTTCAAGGTGGATCTGCAGGCCCGCGCGGCCGAGCTGACCATGCCCGCGTCAGGGGAAGCCGTAAACGATGATATGCCAGAGTTCCGCTGGCAGCTAAGGGGCCAGAACGAAGTGGCCCACATCGAAATTGCCGACGACCAAAGCTTCAGCAACGTCATCGCTACCAGCGAGTGGGCACCTGACCAGCGGGCGCTACCATCTCGCCCGCTGTCACCCGGCAAATATTACTGGCGCGTGGTCACCGAGGCCGGCGGCAATTCCGTTGCCACCAGTGAAGTCCGCACGCTGATCATCAATGGCACTCTGCCCCCGGTACGCATCATCAGCGTGAACTACGTTGACAAACAGGTGCGCGTATTCTGGGGAAAAGTCGACACCGCCTCAGGGTACCGACTGCAGTTGTCTGAAGAGCCGGGCTTCCGAAACATCATCAAGGAAGCGGAGCTAGCCGACACCACCGCCGCCTTGCGGCTGATACCCGGAAGGCGTTACTTTCTGCGCTTAAAGGCCCTTTCAGACGGCCCTCTGGAAAGCCGCTGGGGGCCAGGACGCGAACTCTTCCTTGAATAGCGCTGGCCCAAGGTCGCAATTGAGCCCACAGTAGGCCCCATGACACGGAACTGGTTGCCAATCAAAACAAACCCATGGACTCTGGGCCTGCCACTGCTCGCTATGCTGTGGCTGTTACACGCCTTTGATGCCCCACAGCGCCTGAACTTCTGGCTTTACGACTCCCTCATTACCGCCTATCCAGCCGAGATATCCCAGGACATTGCGCTGGTGGCCATTGATGAAAAGAGCCTGGACGAGCTCGGGCAGTGGCCCTGGGCCAGAGATGTCCACGCCCGATTGATTGAGCGGCTCGGCATGGCGGGCGCGGAAACCATCGTCTTTGATATTCTGTTTTCGGAGACCACCCCGAATGATCCGATACTGGCCTCCGCCATGCGCTCTCACGGCCAGGTCATTCTGCCGTTGCACCTCTCCCCGCTGTCCAGCAACCAACTGATCACGGCGCACCCTCCCTCGCCGGCACTGGCAGATGCAGCAGCAGGAATCGGTCACGCCCATGTCGAGCTGGACGCAGACGGAATCGCACGCGGCACTTACCTGCGCAACGGGCTTGGTAACCTTCTCTGGCCAAGCCTGGCGCTGGCAACGGCGGGCGGCACGATCTCTGCCGGGCCTGATCCGGACGCGGCCCCCTATACCAACGTACGCCAGCTTTATCGTGCGGTTCCGCTGGCGGGTCCGGCTGGTACGGTCACCGCTTATTCGTACAGCGATGTATTGTCCCAGCCTCCCTCACATGAACAATTTCAGAATAAGACGGTTTTTGTCGGTGCAACCGCAGCCGGTTTCGGAGACATTCTCCCGACGCCCTTCTCAGGCCTCAGGCAACCCCTGTCAGGCGTCGAATTTCATGCCCAGGCCTACTCCGCCCTCGCTGACGACGAACTGATCAGCCGGGCTCCGCTGAGCCTTTCACTGGTATTAGCGGCGATTGCATTGATCGTACTGGCGTTTGCGTTACCAAGAATGCGACCGACCCGCGCACTGACACTGTGCCTGTTGATTGCGCTTGCTTTGGTCGTCACCCATGCCGGCTTGCTGTTGTTCGCCACTCTCTGGATCTCGATAGCCCATGCGCTGATTATCGCGACTCTGGCCATCCCGGTTTCAAGCGCCCTGCGCCTGGCCATGACCACTCGTTTTCTTAACCGACAGCTCGACGAACTTGCCATGGGCCCATCGATGGCACTCCCCAAACCTTCAGGCCGACATCCAGCCCAGCTAATGTCCCACCTTCGTGCGCTGCTGCAACCCCGGGGCTGGCTGGTCGCACAGAATGAAGACATCATTGATGCCGAAGGCCTCAGCCTGGCCGACACCCCGGAGCTTGATTCCCCCGGGCAGTGGGTCCACCGCAACAACGAGAGCTGGATCCGCCTCGAACGCAATGGTACCCCCTACACCCTGGGGCTGCAGTTACCGAACGATCTCAGCCGCGAGGCGATTCAGCGCTATCTGCAGAGGCTACCTCTGGCAGAAACCAACACCGACGCGCCACACAATTACCCGCGTGAGAATATTTCTGCCCGCATTGAAAGGGTCCGCAAAGCAACCGCGCAGATGAGCCAGATGCAGCAGTTCATCCACCGGAGTTTCGAAAGCATGCCGGATGGCATCATCGTGACCGATGAGCTGGGAGTCATCCGGTTTGCCAACGGCCACATTGAAGAATGGTTTGGGGAGCCCATGCCCAGCCTGAATGGCCTGCCGCTGGCAAGGCTTCTGGACGGCCATGACCCTCGTGAAGGCACGCCCTGGTACGAAACCGTCTCCGACACTCTGACGCTAGCACAGACCCGAACGGTAGACCTGCGGCTGGCCGACAAGGCATTTCTGATTCATTTCGCACCTTTTGCCCTGCCCGGTAGCGACCAGAACGGTATCATTGCCAATGTGTCGGACATCTCGGAATTGCGGGAACAACAGCGTCAGCACCGTGAAGCCATCGACTTCATTTCCCACGATGTGCGCTCGCCTCTGGTGTCGCAGCTGGCCCTGATTGAACAGCTCAAGCGTAATCATGGCCAGATTGAAACCGCTCAGCTGGACCAGCTCGGCATGCTGGCCCGCCGCAGTTATCATCTGGCAGAAGAGTTTGTACAACTGGCCCGGGCGGAACAGCTTACCGAAACCCGGTTTTATGAATGCGAGCTTCTCAACATTGTCGAAAATGCCCGCGACAGCGTGAGTGAACAGGCCGTAGAAAAAGGCATACACCTGGCGCTTAGCGGCCAGGAAGACCTGTGGCTGAAAGGTAACGCCGAACTGCTGGAGCGGGCCGTGATCAACCTGATCACCAACGCTGTCCAGTACAGCCAGTCTGGCTCGACTGTGGCGGTGCAGGTATTCGGCGCAGGCCATGAGGCATGCCTGACCGTTAGCGACGAGGGCGAAGGCATTGCCGAGCATGAACTGCCTCACCTGTTCAGCCGGTATCGCCGCCAGAAAAGCAGCGAGCTCTCCGGAAACCATGGCACCGGGCTGGGGCTGTCGTTCGTTAACGTGGTGGTGGAAAAACACCGGGGGACCATCTCAGTAGATTCCCGGCTGGGAGCAGGCTCCGCCTTCACGCTTAAGCTGCCAATGATGCCTTCACTGACCTGACTCCCCGCATTCCAGATTTTCAGCTTTGAATGTTCTTACTAACCAGGTCAGACGGCGGGCTGATCAGGCCGTTGTTGTCCTCTACCTGAACGCTGAAGTACCAGGTACCGTCTGCCAGATTTTCCACGGTGTACTCCATGGTGCTGGCATTATCGACGCGTACGGTCTGATCCAGATTCGCCGGATCCTGGCCGTAACTGATGACGTAACCGGACAGCTCCGCCATTTTAAGAGTTTCCTGGTTCTGTCGCTCAAGAGGCGCATTCCAGCTCAGGGCTGCCGCACGCTTAATAGACTGCTGACTATCCGAGGTCTGCCCGGAATTCTGTAATACACCTGAATTGGTTGCAGCCTTCGAACCAGAGTCACTTGAAGAGCCACCGCCGCAGCCAGCCAGGGCGATTCCTAATACCAACGCGGCAATCCATGCCTTTGACATTTTGATGACGCGTCTCATAGCTTTTCACACCGGTTTTTCGTCGAATTTGTGAAATTCTATAAAATCGACGCTGGCTAAGCTGTGAGAGACGTCATTTCTTGGCGCCTTAATTTGCCAATAATTTGACGTCATTGATGGTAGGTTTTTAGCAGACCATTGAATTAACAGGAACTTGAGTAAATTACCGAAATGGGGGTTACACGGTTTTTTCAAACCCAAACGCAAAAAAGGCAGACCAGTAAGTAACTGATCTGCCTTTCTTTTATATGGTAGCGGGGGCTGGATTCGAACCAACGACCTCCGGGTTATGAGCCCGACGAGCTACCAGACTGCTCTACCCCGCAACAAACTGGTGGTTAACCGGATTGGCTCCGATCAACGTGCGCATATACTAAGGATTCACCCCGGATGTGTCAATCGATATTTTCAAACAGATCCACGGGGAAAGGCGCAACTTCGGTTGCCTTACCGGCGTTAAGGCCGACTACCTCGATCGCCTCCCGCACCGGGCGGAAAGACCGTCGGTGTTCGGGGATTGCACCGTGTTTATTGAGCGCATCAAGGTGGGCCGGTGCGGGATAGCCTTTGTGACCAGCGAAACCGTATTCGGGAAAACGATCGTGCAGCGCTTTCATCTCCCGGTCCCGGGTCACTTTAGCCAGAATCGATGCGGCGCTGATCGCTTCAACCCGGCTGTCACCCTTGATCACGGGTTCTGAAGGCCAGTGCCAGCCGGGACATCGATTCCCGTCCACCAGCACGTACTCGGGCGCGATGGCCAACCCGGCCACTGCCCGCTTCATAGCCAGCAGTGTGGCCTGAAAAATATTGAGCCTGTCGATTTCGTCAGCCTCGCAACGCCCGAGGCTCCACGCCGTGGCGCGCTCAAGAATCTGATCGTAAAGGGCTTCCCGGCGTTTTTCAGTCAACTTTTTGGAATCGGCGAGCCCGGCAATAGGCCAGTCCGGATCGAGAATCACGGCGGCAGTGACAACGGCTCCGACCAAAGGGCCTCGTCCGACTTCGTCAACGCCGGCAAGAAGGCGGCCGCGGTATTTGCAAATGAAAGGGGGTAACGGAGTCTTCGCCATCAGCGTTCGCCCCCGATCAGGGCCGCAATAGCAGATGCTGCCTGTTCATCAGCATTCTGGCGCAGTGTTTCGTGTATCTCAGAGAACGCTTTGGTGAGTCGCTCACGCTCGTCCGAATTTTCCAGGCGTTCCAGTACCGCATTACCCAGAGCCTGCGGTGTGGCGGCGTCCTGGATCAGTTCCGGTACCAATGGTTTTTGGGCCAGCAAATTCGGCAGTGCGATGTAAGGCGACTTCATCATCCGTGACACGATCCGGAAACTCAGATTGCTGAGCCGGTACCCGACAACCATCGGTTTTTTCAGCAGCATGGCTTCAAGGGTTGCCGTGCCTGACGCCAGCAGCACCACATCGGCCGCAGCCATCACCTCCCGGGAGCGGCCCCGGACGATCGTAACTGTAAGCTTTACATCCAGAGCATCCACCAGTGACCTCACCTGCTGTTCCCGTTCGCGGTTGACGCAGGGAATGGCAAGCTGAAGATCGGGACGCCGGGACTGAATCCGTTTCGCTGCCTCAAGGAACAGCCCGCCCAGCCGCTCGACTTCTCCGCCGCGACTGCCCGGCAGGATGGCCAGTACCGGCGCCTGCTCATTCAGGCCGAGATTCCGCCGCGCCGCAAGCGTGTCGGGTTCCATGGGAATCATGTCTGCCAGTGGGTGGCCCACAAACGCCACAGGAACCTTATGTTCCTCGTAGAAACGGGCTTCAAAGGGAAACAACGTGAGCATCAGATCGACCGACTTGGCAATCTTGAAAATCCGGTTTTGTCGCCAGGCCCAGACCGAGGGGCTGACGTAATGTGCCGTTAACATACCGGCATCACGGCATCGGCGCTCTACTCCCAGAGTAAAATCCGGTGAATCGATGCCGATCACGACGTCAGGGCGATTTTGCAGGAAATAGGTCATCAGGCGGGCGCGAATGCTGAACAACTCTCTGAGGCGCCCCAGAACTTCGACCAGACCCATCACCGACAGGCGCTCCATGGGAACCAGCGAGTGGAAACCTTCGGCCACCATCTCGTCACCGCCAATGCCCACAAACCTCGCACCCGGGTATTTTCGGCGAAGTGCCCGAATCAGCCCGGCACCGAGAATGTCTCCCGAGGCCTCCCCCGCGACAATACCAAAGGTAGGTGCTCGATAGCGGCTAATGCTCATCGTCAGCTAGCGAATAATGCCGCGGTCTGAACCACGCAGTGAGTCGATCAGGGGCCGAATCTCGGGCACGTCCTGGTAAGTTTTCTCGAGTTCTTCGACCGCTTGCGCCGTCGTCAGGCCCTGCCGGTAAATAGTCTTGTAGGCACGGCGAAGCGCCATCAGAGCGTCTTTGCTGAAACCTCTGCGACGCAACCCTTCCACATTGATTCCGAAGGGTTTGGCGGATTGGCCGCTGGCCATTACATAGGCGGGGATGTCTTTCAGAACGATACTGCCGCCGGCGCTCATGCTGTGAACACCGATATTGCAGAACTGATGCACCATGGTGCCACCGCCAAGAATCGCGTGGTCACCAATGGTCACATGGCCAGCCAATGTGGCCGTGTTCGCCAGTATGGTGTTGTTGCCAATCACGCAATCATGGGCAACGTGGACATAGGCCATAAACAGATTGCCGTTGCCGATAGCCGTTTCACCGCGATCCTGAGCAGTGCCGCGGTGAATGGTGCAGCTTTCACGAATCACGTTATCGTTGCCGATCACCAGAGTGGTAGGCTCGCCGGCATACTTCTTGTCCTGACATTCTTCGCCGATACTTGAAAACTGGAAGATACGATTATTGCGGCCAATAGTCGTTGGGCCTTTAACCACAACGTGGGAGAGAATTTCGGTGCCCTCACCGATCTCTACGTTTGGTCCGATATAGCTCCAGGGGCCCACGATAACGCCCTTAGCGATCTTGGCAGAGGGATCCACGATAGCTTGGGGATGAACGCCTGACCAGTCGTTTGTTGTCATCAGCCTTCTCTCTCAGCAGTCAGTATTTCTGCCACACAGACAACCTCGTCATCCACCAGGGCCCGGCACTCGAATTTCCAGATTCCGCGCTTTCCGGCAATCATTGTGGATTCCATAAACAGTCTGTCGCCCGGCACTACGGGGCGTTTGAAGCGTACCTTGCTGGAACCGGCCAGGTATTGCACCAGACCGTCAGCCGGTTTTCGGCCGCCAGTCATGAATATCAGAATGCCGGACAGCTGCGCCATGGCCTCTATAATCAGAACGCCGGGCATGATCGGGTTATTTGGAAAATGGCCGGCAAAATAAGGCTCGTTAAAGGAGATGTTCTTGAACCCTTTGATGAACTGCCCCTTTTCAACTTCGGTTACCCGATCCACCAGCAAAAAGGGGTATCGATGGGGCAGATATTCCTGGATTTCATCAATGTACATCATTGCGTTTTGTCCCAGCCTTCCAGTTTCTTTTCCAGGCCTTTAATCCGCCGCGCCAGGCTATCGAGCTGCCGGAACCTCACTGCGTTTTTTCGCCACTGGCGATTGGTATCAGCGCCGGTACCCGATGAGTAGATGCCAGGCTCGGTGATATCACCGGTCACCATTGTCATACCTGTGAGCTGAACTTTGTCTGCCACCGTCAGGTGTCCCGACACGACCGAAGCGCCGCCGAAAACGCAATGACTGCCAATCCGGGTACTGCCGGCGATGCCAACCATGCCCGCCATGGCACAGTGGTCACCGATACTGACGTTGTGTGCAATCTGAATCAGGTTGTCGAGTTTGACCCCATTGCCGATGGTTGTGTCGCCCAGGGCTCCGCGGTCTATCGTGGTGTTTGCTCCCACCTCAACGTCGTCTCCCAGAACAACACGACCGATCTGTGCAATCCGGTGCCAGACGCCTTGCTCATTGGCAAATCCAAACCCGTCTGACCCCAGCACAGCACCACTGAGAATATGGCAGCGCTTCCCTGTTACAACGTCATGAGCCAGCGTGACCCGGGGCCGTAACAGGGAGTAATCACCCAACTGGCAACGTGCGCCAATCACCGACCCTGCACCAACAACAACACCCTCGCCGATCACAACGTCCTCTTCGATAACAGCCTGCGGCCCTATGCTGGCGGTATCGGGAATCCATGCGGAAGACGCAACCACGGCGGAGGGATGAATGCCCGGTGTGGCGACGGGCGCAGGATCGAACCAGTGACTGATGGTGGCATAAGCGAAATAAGGATTTTCAAGCAGCAGAGCGTTGCCGGCGTACTGATCCGCCACAGAAGGCCCGATCATCACAGCCGAGGCTCTGGTATCCGCCAGATAGCGGACATAGGAAGGGTTGGCCAGAAAGGCAATCTGCCCAGGCGAGGCCGCCTGAAGCGTGGCCAGGCCGACAATTTCAGTGTCCGGATCACCGCGGAGTTCCGCGCCCAGCTCAGCAGCAATGTCGCCCAGTCGATAGGAAGACGTTACCATCACCTACTCCCTCGAAGATGGAACAAACAGAGCCCGGCATCAGGGCTCCGGAGGATTAACGGTCCAGCTTTTCCAGCAGTTGTCCGGTCAGATTCATGTCCGGCTTTACATAGACCACGGCTTCGCTGGGCAGAATAATGTCCAGGTTATGTTCTTCCATCAGTTCCTGAACCGCCGCGTCCACTTGCGGGCGGGCATCTTCCAGAAATTCCTGCTTACGGTTAGCCACCGTTGAATCAAGCTTTTGCTTGAGGAAATTAAACTCTTTCACTTTTTCCTGGAACTGCGCTGCCAGTCTGTTGCGCTCGGATTCATTCATCATGGCGCCGTCCTGCTCCAGTCGCTCTTTCAGCTTTCGCGCCGCTTCCTGAGTTTCCCGGACTTTCACTTCCTCGCCGGAAAAATCCTGTTGCAGTTTGGCACTGAACGCCTGAGCTTCTTTTGAAGAGAAAAGCGCCTGGCGCAGGTCCACTACTCCGATCGTTGTCTCTGCAACCACCGGTGCCGACATGAGCAAAGCAACCATTGCAGCTATAACTGAAAAACGAAACATATCTACTCTCCTGAATTCATACTAGATGATATTGGCCAAAAACCTTTAGAACGACTGCCCCAGTGAGAACTGGAATACCTGGGTATCATCACCGCTTACATCGTTCAACGGCTTGGCAACACTGAAGGCCAGCGGGCCAACGGCCGTTATCCACTGAAACCCGACACCCGCAGATGCCCGCACGTCGTCCAGCGTCCATGAGAACGCCCGGTCGTTATCAAACACCTGACCCGCATCCACAAAGAAGGCTGTGCGCATGGATCGGCTGTCCCCGGCAAACGGCGTCGGGACAATCAGCTCCAGGCTGGCTTCGGTCAGGAAGTTGCCGCCGAACGGGTCCGGGTCTGAGAAATCACCAGCCGCCGGAGTTGCCCTGGGGCCAAGAGAGTTGGCCTGATAACCCCTGACCGAGCCGTAGCCACCCGCAAAGAAGTGTTCGTAAAAGGGCATCACAGAACGCCCGTCGTAGCCATTGCCGTAACCGATCTCGGAGCGGGCCCGAAATACCCAGGTGCGTGCATCGTTCAGGGGCTGAAAAAAGTCGTTCTTCTGGCTCAGCTTGTAGAAGGTCAGGTCACTGCCGGGCACCGCTACATCCGCAGACACGGAAATACTGTAACCATCGGTGGGCAATATGCCCCGGTTGAGCGTGCTTCTGCGCCAGGATCCGAACAGGAAATAATTGTTGAAATCATTGCCTTCTTCAGTGACGAAATCCTGCACCTCCTGAGAACTGAAAATCCCTTCCTTCACTCTCGAAAAGGTGTAACCGACACCAAAATTCAGGCGGGTAATGTTGTCTGTGGGATAGCCGAAGCTCAACCGGCCACCATATTCGTCCAGCAGGAACGAGGTGATGTCCTGTTCTTCAAAATCCGTTTCACGAGCAAACACACTGAACCCACGGCTAACGCCATCCACGGTGTAATAGGGGTTCTGATAGGAGAAGTTCGCGCTCTTGATGGAGTCACTGACATTCACCCCGATCGACACGCGCTTGCCGCTGCCAAAGAAGTTGTTTTCCGAAATGTTGGCACCAAGAATCACGCCGGACGCCTGGGAGAAACCAACCGATGCCGACAGGCTGCCTGTGGCCTGCTCAACCACTGAATAGTTCACATCCACCAGATCGTCAGTGCCCGGCACCGGCACGGTCTGCACATCAACGGTTTCAAAAAAGCCCAGCTGCTCGAGACGGGTTTTGGAATATTCAATGCGATCGGTTGACGCAACGCCCGCTTCCATCTGGGTCATTTCCTGGCGCAGAACGTCGTCCCGCGTCGACACGTTGCCATCGAAGTTGATCCGGCGCACATACGCACGCTTGCCCGGCTCCACAAAAAAGGTGACCGATGCGGTGTTGCCTTCGTCCGGCTCAGGCACGCCGTTAACGGTGGCAAAGGCATAGCCCTCCCGGCCAAGGCGGCGGGAAAGCAATTCCGAGATTGCTGTGACGCGGGCCTGGGAAAAGACATCGCCCTGCTCTATGAAGATCAGCTCGCGAAGTTCTGACTCTTCAACAATCAGATTACCCCTCAGGTTCACCTCGGATACGGTGTATTCGGGGCCTTCGTTGAGCGAAATGGCAATGAATACCTGTTTTTTGTCGGGCGAAATGGATACCTGGCGCGACTCTATGTTGAAATCGATATAGCCCCAGTCCAGATAGAAAGAGCGTAGCGATTCAAGATCGCCACCAAGCCGCTCACGGGCATATTTGTCGGAATTGGTGAGGGAATTCCAGAGGCTGGTGGTTCTCAGCTCGAAAAGATCCAGCAGAGTGTCGTCGTCAAACGCTTCGTTACCCACAATATTAAGGTGCTGTATCGCCGCCACTTCACCTTCGTTGATTTCGAGACTGATGGCGACGCGGTTTCGTGGCAGTGTTTCTGCGTTGGCTTCAACCCGGGCGTTATAGCGACCCTGGCCGATATAGGACCGGAGAATTTCAAGTTCCAGGCGTTCAAGCGTTGCCCGGCGGAACACCTGTCCTTCCTGCAGGCCGGCGCTGGAAAGGGCATCCATCAACATCGGCGTCTCGATGTTCTTGTTGCCTTCAATGTCGATCGACGTTATTGAGGGACGCTCCCTGACCGTCAGAATCAGAACACTGTTATCCCGGCTGGCTTCAATATCGGTAAACAGGCCAGTGCGGAACAGATCCTTGATGGCATCTGCCAGTTGAAGCTGATCAACAGGTTCGCCGATGGACACCGGAAACGCAGAAAATACCGTGCCGGCGGATACTCTCTGCAAGCCTTCCACCTCGATATCTGACACTGTGAATTCGTCTGCCAGTGCCGGCTTTACGGTTATAAAGGCTGCCAATAGGCCGACTACTACACTCTGTGCTAAACCCTGAAGAGAACGTCTCATTCAATAAATTCGCCTGTTGATGCGCATAAAAGGTTCGCAATTCTCACAACCGCATCAGGTCGTTGTAAAGTGCAAACACCATTAAAGTGAGGATCATTGTCATTCCAATCCGTAATCCAAAGGCCTGAACCTGCTCTGACAACGGCTTTCCGCGGATAGCTTCGATGGTGTAATAAACGATGTGACCGCCATCCAGAACCGGAACCGGAAGCAGGTTGAGCACGCCAAGACTGACACTGAGATAGGCAAGAAAACGAACAAAATCCTCGAACCCGGAACTGACGCTGGCCTCAGCAATCCGGGCAATGGTAATGGGACCACTCAAATTGGTTGGTGACAGCAGCCCTGTGACCATTTTCTTGATGGCCACAAGAGTCAACCGAGTATCTGCCCAGGTCTCAGACATCGCCCTGGGAACGGCCGCAAAAGGTCCGTAACGGATGTCGCGCAAAAACTCATCCGGCCAGGTTATCGCCTCGACGCCTGCACCAATAAACCCGGTCACGCTGCCGTCTTGACCTTCACGGGCAGCCGGTGTCACGTCAATCTCTCTGGGCTGACCGTCCCGGACAACGCCCACGCGAATGGTTTCTTCCGGCGCCTGCTGAATCGCTTCAACTAGCGCAAACCAGTTGGATATGGGTTCGCCATTGACGGACTCTACCCGGTCCCCCACTTCCAGACCGGCAGCCTGTGCCCGGCCATCCGCCACAATCTCGCCGAGCACCGGCGGCACGTCTGGCCGCCAGGGAGAAAGCCCGAATTCCGCCAGTGGATTGGGAGCGTCATCGCTCAGACCCCAGCCATCCAGGGTGCCCGCTACCTGACCCTTGCTGCCACTGCCTGATACACCAAACGCAATCGACCCATACTCGCCGGTGCGCTCAAGTAGCCGCATATTGATATCGCGCCAGGAGGTCACCTGGTGCCCGTCTACAGAATGAATCTCCATGCCGGACTCAAGGCCAATCCGTTGCGCAACGCTGCTTTGCTCTACTTCACCCACAATGGGTGCAACGATGGTAAAACCGACCACACTCAGCAGCCAGTAGGCAAAGATCGCAAACATGAAGTTGGCAGCCGGGCCCGCCGACGCAATCGCAATACGCCTGGATGGCGATTGGGCATTGAAAGACTGGCTCTTGAGCTCTTCCGGGACCGGCCCTTCCCGCTCATCAAGCATTTTTACATAGCCTCCAAGAGGTATGGCCGCCACAGCAAACTCGGTGCCATGGCGGTCGTACCAGGAAAACAGAGGCTTACCGAAGCCCACGGAAAACCGGAGCACCTTTACACCACAACGGCGGGCGACCCAGAAATGACCGTATTCGTGCAGGGTCACCAATATTCCCAGCGTCAGAAGTAACGCAAGGACGGTTTCAACTATCTGCATAATGCTCTCGATTGTGATTGGCCAGAGACATCTGTTGCCTCGCAACCGTGCGAGCCTCGGCGTCTTTTTCGAAGATGGTGTCGAAACTGTCTGCGGAAACCGTGGCTACCCGCTCCAGTGTTTGTTCTATGATAACGGCGATGTCCGCGAAGCACAGCTTACCATCCAGAAAGGCCGCAACGGCTTCTTCATTGGCCGCATTCAGCACCGCAGGGGCGGTTCCCCCCTGCCGAAAAGCCTCGGCTGCCAGCCGCAGGCAGGGAAAACGCTCAAGGTCCGGCCGCTCAAAATGAAATCTGCCGATCCGGAACAGGTCCAGCGGGGCAACGCCTGCGTCGATTCGCTCTGGCCATGCCAGCCCGTTGGCGATGGGGGTGCGCATATCCGGACTTCCCATCTGCGCCAGCACCGAGCCGTCTGCATATTCTACCATTGAGTGGATAATGCTCTCCGGGTGAACGTGCACCTCCACAAAATCCGGGGTGGTATTGAACAGCCAGCAGGCTTCGATCAGTTCCAGCCCCTTATTCATCAGGGTGGCAGAGTCCACTGATATCTTCCGGCCCATGGACCAGTTGGGATGCAAGCAGGCCTCGGCCGGCTGAACGTTTCTCAGCGACTCGGCAGAAAAGGTCCGGAAAGGCCCCCCGGAGGCTGTCAGCAGAATCCGGGTAATGCCGGCGCCCCGGGTATCGCGAATCTTGTCCGGGGGCATGCACTGAAAGATGGCGTTATGCTCACTGTCGATAGGCAGTAACTCAGCACCTGCCTCCGCTACCGCATCCATAAAGAGCTGCCCGGACATCACCAATGCCTCTTTATTAGCCAGCAGAACCCGCTTGCCTGCCCTGACTGCAGACAGCGTCGGCAGCAGCCCCGCGGCGCCAACAATGGCAGCCATCACCGTATCGCACTCCGGATCACTGGCAACCTGACAAAGGCCTTCCTCGCCCACCAGTACGTGAGTTTCGGACAGGTCTGCAAGCTGTTCGGATAATACCTGTGCACTGGCATGGTCTGCCATCACTGCGTACCGAGGCACAAATTCGCGGCAAAGCCCGGCCATACTGTCCACACTGGTGCTGGCGGTCAGGGCATGAACTGAAAAACGGTCCGGATGACGACGGATCACATCCAGAGTGTTCAGGCCAATGGAGCCGGTTGCTCCGAGAATGGTGACGCTACGCTTCATGAAATTACCAATGCCCGGCTGTTAGCCAACCCAATTGCGTGATAATCAGCGCGAACACCGGAATGGCGGCAGTCAGGCTGTCGATTCGATCCATAATGCCACCGTGGCCGGGTAGCAACTGGCTGCTGTCCTTGATGCCACGAAAACGCTTCAACATGCTTTCCATCAGGTCGCCAACGACGGAAAAGCCCCCGGTGATCAGGCTTGCCAGTATAAGCAATGCAATATTCTCGCGACTGGCCTGTGCAAGCAGCCCAATCAGCAGTGCAAACAATGCTACGGCAAACAGACCGCCCCAGACGCCTGCCCAGGATTTTCCCGGGCTGACTCTGGGCGCCAGTTTGGCCTTGCCAAAGGCCCGACCGGCAAAATAGGCGCCGATATCGGCTACCCAGACAATGCAGAAAACGTACAGGATCAACAGGAGGTTATTGGCGTTATCACCAAACTGAAAGCCGCCGGTTCTCAGATGATTCAGACCAACCCAGGCAGGCACCAGCACAAAAAGCCCCATTACAGCCCTTGCGGTTGCACTGCCCCATCGCCCCGAACCATCGGGGTAGCTGCGGACCAGCCCAAAACACACGATCCACCACAAAAGCGCAGCCCAAAGCACAAGGTTTGCGGGCACCTCAAGCATGCCGTAAAGAATAGCTGCCGTGGCCAGTGCAAAGCCAACCCGCCCTAATGGCTGTGTAATACCCGCCATGTTGGCCCATTCCCAGGCTCCGACAGAGATAATCACGCCGGTGAACAAGGCAAAGCCCAGTGGAGGCAAAAAGAAAATGCCGCCAATGGCAATGGGTGCCAGGATCAGCGCGGTGATGATTCGTGTTTTAAGCACAGTCTTGATCGCCATGTTGTCGTTATTGTTCGGAGGCCGGTCCGGCAACCTGGTCATCGGTCTGACCAAATCGCCGTTTGCGTCCGGCATAAGCCTGCAATGCCTGCTCCATTTCAGCCTCCCGGAAATCCGGCCAGTAAACAGGCGAGAAATACAGTTCCGTGTAGGCCAGATGCCAGAGCATGAAATTGCTGATGCGTTGCTCACCGGCCGTGCGAATCATCAGATCGGGCATAGGAAAGTCACCGATCGACAGATGTTGCTGGATCAAATCATCGGTGATGTCGGATGGCGCAAGCTCACCCGCCTGAACCTTACGGGCCAACGCCTGACTGGCCTGGGTAATATCCCAGTGCCCACCATAATTGGCGGCGATTACCAGAGTCATCTGACTGTTATCTCGAGTCAGTTCTTCCGCCCTGGACATGTGAGCCTGAAGGTTGTCGCTGAACGCGGATCGGTCACCGATGATTTTCAGACGGATGTTGTTGCGGTGAAGCTTTTTGACTTCGCGCTCCAGTGCAAAAAGAAACAACCGCATCAGGGCAGTCACTTCGTCTTCCGGGCGCCGCCAGTTTTCGCTGGAAAACGCAAACAGTGTCAACACTTCAACGCCCTGACGGGCGCAGGTTTCAACAACGGACCTTACCGATTTGACACCAGCCTTGTGGCCGGAAACCCCCGCCAGCTTGTGAGACTTCGCCCATCGATTGTTGCCGTCCATGATGATGGCCACATGCCGAGGCCGGCTACCAGCCGATAACGGAATCTCTGCGGAAACGCTTGCGGTCATGCAATCCCCTGCGCTGGATTATTGACTGTAACCAAGGCTGATCAAACAGCCATCAGGTCCTCTTCCTTCGCCTTGAGCTCTTTTTCTACTTCCGCGATGTGGCGGTCCGTCAACTTCTGAATCGCCTCCTCGCCATGGCGTTCTTCGTCTTCGTTGATGTCTTTTTCCTTAAGGAGTTCTTTCAGCATACTATTGGCGTCCCGGCGTGCGTTACGAATGGAAACGCGGCCATGCTCAGCGTCTGCCCTGGCCTGCTTGACCATCTCTTTACGGGTCTCTTCGGTCAGCATCGGCATGGGAAGGCGGATAACGTCGCCATTATTTGAAGGATTCAGCCCCAGATCCGACATCATGATGGCCTTCTCGATTTTTGGCAGCATCGGCTTTTCCCAGGGCGCAACTGCCAGCGTGCGGTTGTCTTCCACGTTCACGCTTGCCACCTGCTTGAGCGGCGTTTCCTGGCCATAGTAATCCACCATTACGCTGTCCAGAATGGAAGGATGGGCACGCCCGGTGCGGATCTTGTTAAAAGCCGAATGCAAAGCCTCAAGGCTCTTCTTCATTTTCTTTTCAGCGTCGGATTTTATATCGTCAATCACTTCAGTATCCTCGAATTCATTGGTCAGTAATTATTCAATCCCGGAAACTATTCGATCCCGGCGACTATTCAATCAGAGTACCTTCGGAACCACCGGTCACAATGCGCGTCAACGCGCCGGGCCGATTCATGTCAAACACCCGCAGGGGCATATTGTGATCCCGCGCCAGGCAGATGGCGGTCAGATCCATCACGCCCAGCTTTTTATCCAGCACCTCATCGTAAGTAAGGCGCTCATACTTTACAGCTGTCGAATCCTTGTAAGGATCGGCAGAATAGACACCATCAACCTTGGTGGCCTTCAATACTGCGTCTGCTTCTATCTCGATCCCCCGCAGGCAAGCTGCCGAATCCGTGGTGAAAAACGGGTTGCCGGTGCCTGCACAAAAGATCACTACGTCGCCGTCCTTGAGATCACGAACGGCGCGGCGGCGGTCGTAATGCTCAACAATACCACTCATGGGAATCGCAGACATAACGCGGGTGCGGATGTTGGAGCGCTCCAGGGCATCACGCATTGCCAGGCCATTCATAACAGTGGCCAGCATGCCCATGTGATCTCCGGTCACCCGATCCATGCCGGCTGCATTAAGCGCGGCACCCCGGAACAGGTTACCGCCCCCAACAACCAGGCCAACCTGAACGCCAATGCCGATCAGTGAGCCAATATCCAGCGCCATCCGGTCCAGTACTTTCGGGTCGATACCAAATTCGTGCTCCCCTATTAAGGCTTCACCACTGAGTTTCAGCAGAACCCGCTTGTATCTGGGCTGGGTATTGGTCGATTTCGGCATGGTGATCCCCTCTATATAAGTCTGGCAGGACAGACGTTTCAGGCTTGTATCTGACATACTCCTCAAAAAAGGGGTATCTCAGATACAAGCCCGCCACGAAAGCCGGATTGCTCCAACTGACGTGGCAGACTTTGTCGGTGCCTCCACCGGGGCCTTGGCACCTTCTCAGAAGGATCAGGCCTTGCCGGTACCGGCTGCCGCGGCAACCTCGGCAGCGAAGTCCACCTCTTCCCTCTCAATACCTTCGCCAACTTCAAGGCGCACGAAGCTGACCAGATCGCCGCCTTTACCCTTGATAAGCTGACCAACAGTCTGCTCAGGGTCTTTGACGAACGGCTGCTCAACCAGGCTGTTCTCAGCCAGGAACTTCTTGATCCGGCCACCCATCATCTTTTCGACGATTTCGGCAGGCTTGCCTTCCATGTCTGGCAGGGACTTGATCACATCTTTTTCTTTCTCAAGCTCTTCAGCAGGCATGTCTTCCGGCTTGCCAACACGCGGGTTAACCGCAGCAACGTGCATGGCAATATCGCGGGCCGTTTCTGCGTCACCAGCGCTCAGCGCGACAACGGAAGCGATCTTGCTGTTGCTGTGAACGTATCCGCCAACTACCGGGCCTTCAACGCGAATAATGCGACGAACGGTGATGTTCTCGCCGATCTTCTGAACCAGCGCTTCACGCTTGCCTTCAAGATCCCCTTCCATCAGAGCTTCAACGTCGGTCACACCTTTGCTGAACGCAACATCAAGCAGTTCATTGGCAAAGCTCATGAAGTTGTCGTCACGGGCAACGAAGTCCGTTTCCGAGTTCACTTCCAGAATGTAGGCAACTGTATTGTCGTCAGACACTCTGATCAGTGATACACCTTCAGCAGCCGTGCGGCCTGCCTTTTTAGCAGCCTTAAGGCCGGATGTTTTGCGCAGCTCTTCGATTGCCGCATCAACACTTCCATCAACCTCAACCAGTGCTTTCTTGCACTCCATCATGCCAAGGCCGGTACGCTGACGCAGTTCTTTGACCATTGCAGCAGTAATTGCAGCCATGTTCATTCCTCTTAACTGTTACGAATTCCAATATGACGATTACTCGGCTGCCGGAGCAGCGCCTTCCGCGTTTTCGCTGACTTCAACAAACTCGTCAGCGCCGCCGGTTGCCTGAGAAGCCTCAAGGCAAGTATTGGCAATCGCCTGAACGTAAATCTGGATAGCGCGGATAGCGTCGTCGTTACCCGGAATCACGTAGTCAACACCGTCTGGGTTGCTGTTGGTATCAACAACACCAATCACCGGGATGCCCAGCTTGCTGGCTTCTTTGATAGCAATCCGCTCGTGATCTACATCGATAACAAACAGAGCATCCGGCAGGCCACCCATATCCTTGATACCACCGATTGAACGCTCAAGGCGATCCATTTCACGGGTGCGTTCAAGGGCTTCTTTCTTTGTCAGCTTGTCAAAGGTGCCGTCCTGACTCTGGACTTCCAGGTCACGGTAGCGACGGATCGACTGACGGATGGTCTTGTAGTTAGTCAGCATGCCACCGAGCCAGCGATGGTTCACGTAAGGCTGGCTTGAGCGCAATGCTTCTTCCTTGATGATCTTGGCGGCGGCGCGCTTGGTGCCGACGAACAGGATCTTGTTCTTGCTGCTTGCGAGGTTGTGCACGAAGTTCAATGCATCGTTCATCGCAGGAACAGTCTGTTCAAGGTTGATGATATGAATCTTGTTACGGGCGCCGAAGATGTACTTCGACATTTTCGGGTTCCAGTAGCGGGTCTGGTGACCGAAGTGAGCGCCTGCCTTCAGCAGGTCACGCATATTTACCTGAGCCATGATAGTTACCTTTATGAGCTTCGGGTTAGTCCTCCACGCGTCCGATTGCCCCAACCAGGCTTCCTAAAGCAGAAGCAGGCACCCTGGGACAACGTGCTGACGCGTGTGCGAATTTGCCGGAATCGTTTCCAGCGGGCGCGTTTATACCATAAATCGACCACCGGATTCCATTAATTTATCTGGCCCGAACCCCTGTTTAACCGGGGCCTTCCTTGTACCCCGCCGCACTCCCCCTTAAAATGACGCTTTGGTCTAAATCAACGGGAAACCCAATGCAGGTAACGATCAAGACTCCGGACGAAATCGAAAAGATGCGGGTGGCCGGCAAGCTGGCTGCTGATGTGCTTGAGATGATTGGCGAGCACGTCCAGCCGGGCGTCAGTACCGAAAAGCTGGACGCCATCTGCCATGACTACATCGTAAACGAGCAGAAGTGCATTCCGGCGCCTCTCAACTACAAGGGCTTCCCCAAATCCGTCTGCACGTCGGTGAATCACGTGGTCTGCCATGGCATCCCTTCAGAAAAAAAGATTCTGAAAGAGGGAGACATAATGAATATCGATGTCACCGTCATCAAAGATGGCTGGCACGGCGACACCAGCAAGATGTTCATTGTGGGCAAGCCCAAGCCTGGCTCCGAACGCCTGATCCAGATCACCCAGGAATGCCTATATAAAGGTATAGAGCTGGTCAAACCCGGCACCCGCCTTGGCGATATCGGCCACGTGATCCAGCAGCACGCTGAGAAACACCACTACTCGGTTGTCCGTGACTACTGCGGCCACGGCATCGGGCAGGTTTTCCACGAGGAGCCGCAGGTAATGCACTACGGAAAACCCGGAACGGGGATGGAACTGCAGGAAGGCATGATCTTCACAATCGAGCCAATGATCAATCAGGGCAAGTACCACACCAAACTTCTGCCCGACGGATGGACCGTTGTCACCAAGGACCACAAGCTCTCCGCCCAGTGGGAGCATACGATTCTGGTAACCGCCGACGGGCACGAAGTGCTCACGCGCCGCCCAGATGAGTCACTCTAGGTGGATGTCAACGCCCTGGAAACCAGAATAAGCCAGGATGCGTCTCCCGTCGCGGCAGCCCGGGAGCTGCTGAAAGCGAGGTATATTGCAGACGCCGAGGCATTTCAGAAAGTGGCGACGAATGAAGGCGTGGATGTGCGTGCATTGGTGCGCTCACGCTCTCACACCGTTGACCGCGTGCTATCTCTGATCTGGAACCGCTACGGCTTTGCCCGCTCCCCGGACATCGCCCTGATTGCGGTCGGTGGCTTCGGCAGGGGGGAGCTGCACCCCCACTCTGACATTGACTTGTTGATCCTCACCCGCAACGGCATTGACGAGTCCTGGCAGGAAGATCTGGGCGCTTTCGTCACCCTTCTATGGGATCTGAAGCTCGATATTGGCCACAGCGTCCGAAGCATTGAACAAAGCATGGCCGCCGCCCGCGAAGACGTTACCATTCTGACCAATCTGCTCGAAACCCGCACAATCTGCGGGCCCGATGGCCTGAGGGCGGAACTCAGTAAAAAGGTGTACTCAGACGAGGTCAGCAGTGATATCGACTATTTCGTCGCCAAGCGGGAAGAGCAGAGGCGACGCCACAAGAAATATGGCGATACCGAATACAATCTGGAACCCAACGTCAAAGGCTCGCCGGGCGCGCTCAGAGATATTCAGACCATCGGCTGGATCACCAAGCGGCATTTTGGCCTGCAGAACATCGCAGACCTGACCCGCTTCAGCATTCTGACAGATGAGGAACATCAGATTTTGCTGCAGGGAGAAACGTTTCTCTGGCAACTGAGATACGGCCTGCAACTGATCGCTGACCGCAATGAAAACCGGTTGCTGTTCGATCATCAGAGAGCGCTGGCACAGATGCTTGGCTACGAGGATCAGGGCAAGCGCCTGGGCGTTGAGCTGATGATGCAATCCTACTACCGGACGGTGCTCGCGCTGGCAGAGCTCACGGACGTCATCCTTCAATTTTATGACGAAGCCATCATCGGCGCGGGCGATAAAGGCGACGTTCTGCCCCTGAACAAGCGCTTTCAGACTCGAAACTTTTACATTGAAGCGGTCAACAATCAGGTATTCGCCTACTCGCCTTACGCCATCATGGAGATTTTTGTGCTGATGGCTCAGCACCCGGAAATCAAGGGTATCCGGGCGACCACCATCCGCTCTCTTCGGGCCCACCGCCACCTGATTGACGACGCTTTCCGCTCGGATCTTGCGGTGACGTCACTGTTCATGGAGCTGCTGAGAACGCCCCACGCCCTGGACCAGACTCTGTCCGCGATGAAAAAATACAGTGTGCTTGGGCGTTATCTTCCGGAATTTGGCCAGATCATCGGCCAGATGCAGTACGATCTGTTCCACATTTATACGGTCGACGCCCACACCATGCGGGTAATCCGGAATATGGTCCATCTGGACGGGACGGAACTTCGCAACGATTATCCTCTGGCATCCCGCCTGATTCATCGTTTGCCGAAGCTGGAAACACTCTATATCGCAGGCCTTTACCACGATATTGCCAAGGGCCGGGGTGGCGACCACTCCGAACTGGGCGCCATCGATGTAGAAGCCTTCTGCCAGCGCCATCATCTGAGCGATCGGGATACCCAGTTGGCGTCCTGGCTGGTCGAAAACCACCTTTTTATGTCGATGACCGCCCAGCGCAAAGACATATCAGACCCGGACATTATTTTCGCGTTTGCTCAGGCTGTTCCCAGCCAGGTACATCTGGATTATCTCTACGTGCTGACCGTGTGTGACATCAGCGCCACCAACCCGAAACTCTGGAATACCTGGCGGGCGTCGCTGTTGCGCCAACTTTACATCGAGGCCAAGCGGGCACTGCGGCGCAACTCCCAGAACCCGGTGGACCGGCACGAATGGGTTCGTGCCACGCAATCCGAAGCCCGCGAAATCCTGCACGCTCAGAAGATGACGGACGAGCAGATTGACCGGGTCTGGGAAACCATGGATGAGGATTATTTCCTCCAGGATTCCACCGTGGATATTGCCTGGCAGACCGCCGCCATTATCCGCCACGGCGACGCCCCGGGCCCGCTGGTGATGATCCGGGATACTCGCGGTGGGCCGACGGATGGCTACTCGCAGATCATCATCTACATGAATCATCGTATCGACCTGTTTGCGGCCACTGCGGCCGCGTTGGAACAGCTCAACCTGAACGTCGTTGACGCCCGCATCAGCTCCAGCGAAGGCCCCTATTCCGTCAGTTCCTATATCGTGCTGGACGAAAAACACAAGCCGCTGGGCATCGACCCCGCTCGCAGAGACAAGGTGCGCGAGCGGTTGATCGAAGAACTGGACGATCCGGACGATTACCCGGACATCATCCACCGTCGCATACCGCGCCAACTGAAACACTTTGCGTTCCCGACCGAGGTGACCTTCTATAACGACACCGTTAATCAGCGCACAGTGATGGAAGTGATCACCCCGGACCGGCCGGGCTTGCTGGCAAGAATCGGCCAGGTTTTGCTGGAACACCGCGTCAGGATGACCAACGCGAAAATTGCAACCCTGGGCGAGCGGGTTGAGGACGTGTTCTTTGTCACTGACGAGCACGGCGACCCGATCCATGACCCTGAGGCCTGCCGCTCCCTGCAGCACGATCTCTGCAAAATGCTGGAAGACATCTCATGAATCCGGATTTAGACAGGCTGCATCCCTACCCGTTCGAAAAGCTGACCAAACTGAAAGCGGGGATTCAGGTGCCCAACCACCTGAGTTCCATTTCGCTGGGTATCGGCGAGCCCAAGCACCCTTCGCCGGGCTTTGTGAAACAGGTCATTGCGGACAATCTCGACAAGCTGGCCAACTACCCCACCACAAAAGGTACCGACGAACTTCGTCAGGCTATTGCTGGCTGGGCCACGCGACGTTTCCAACTGGCACCGGGCACACTCGCACCGGAACGCAATATCGTGCCGGTAAACGGAACCCGCGAGGGTATTTTCTCTCTGGTCCAGTCGGTTATCGACCGCAACCGGCCGGCCACGGTTGTCAGCCCGAACCCGTTCTATCAGGTCTATGAAGGGGCGGCATTTCTGGCGGGCGCAAATCCGTATTATCTTGCCTGTGATGCCGCCAACGATTTCATTCCCGACTTTGATCAGGTGCCGGCATCGGTCTGGAACGACTGTCAGGTGCTGTTTCTGTGCTCTCCCGGAAACCCCAGTGGCTCTGTCATGCCACGGGACACGCTAACCAGGGTCATTGAACTGGCAGACCGGTACGATTTCATCGTTGCGTCTGACGAGTGCTATTCCGAACTCTATCCTGATGAAAACAGGCCGCCGGAAGGCTTGCTGCAAACCTGCGCCGCCATCGGCCGGAATGATTTTGCCCGCTGCATCGTGTTCCACAGCCTGTCCAAGCGCAGCAACCTGCCGGGCCTGCGATCTGGCTTTGTCGCCGGAGACGCACGCATCCTGTCGGGCTTCCTGAAATACCGGACTTACCATGGCTGCGCCATGCCGATCCACAACCAGCTTGCCAGCATCGCTGCCTGGGAAGATGAGGCACACGTCCGGGAAAACCGCACCGCCTACCGAGCCAAGTTTGAAGCTGTTGTGCCTATCCTGCACGAGGTGATGAAGGTCGACTTTCCGGATGCCGGCTTCTATCTCTGGCCGGAAACACCTTTTGATGATGAAACCTTTGCCCGCGAGCTCTCGGCCCAACAGAATGTTCACGTGCTGCCCGGCCGCTATCTGTCCCGAACTGTGGACGGCCACAACCCGGGCGAAAACCGGGTGCGCATGGCCCTGGTTGCGCCGCTGGAGGAGTGCGTGGAGGCCGCGCGGCGAATTGTGGCTTTTGTAAAAGACAATGCTTAGCCACGGACGACACGGACTTGCACGGACGAAAAAACTTATGTTGTCCGTGATTGTCCGTGCGGTCCGTGGCAAAATTTTTATTACATTTTTTTCTTAACCCATTAAAGCCTTCAAACACCTAAACATTAACCATCAGGAGCACATCAATGAGTTTTGCATTCGGCATCGGGATCGGCACCCAGAATAACCAGGGCGAGTGGCTGGAAGTCTTTTATCAGCAGCCGGTAATCACCCCTGACAATGACCTCATCGAAGTGGCTCGTAATATTCTGGGCTACCAGGGCGGCAACCAGGCCATGGCAGTCAAGCCGGAGCAGCTCAAGGCTCTTGCCGACGGCCTTCGACAGACCGGCCAGATGGAGCAGTCCGCACTGGCTGGCAAAGCGGCTGACAGTCAGCGCCCGGTGGTGGTTACTCTGCTGGATACCGACGATACCGCTTCCAGCACCCCGGAGGTTTACCTCAAACTGCATCTGATCTCCAGCCGCCAGGCCAGGCCCCACGAGCTCAGGCTCGACGGTATTTTTGGGCTGCTGCCCAACCTGGCGTGGACCAGCGAAGGCGCGATTGATCTGAACGAACTGCCGGGCCGGCAGCTCAAGGCCCGCCTTGAAGGCAGAACCCTGGAAGTGAAGTCTGTTGATAAATTCCCGCAAATGACGGATTACGTGGTACCCAAAGGCGTCCGCATTGCCGATACCGCCCGTGTCCGCCTGGGCGCCTACGTTGGCGAAGGCACCACGGTTATGCATGAAGGCTTTATCAACTTCAACGCTGGTACCGAAGGCAAAAGCATGATCGAAGGCCGGATTTCAGCAGGCGTCATGATTGGCGAAGGCTCGGACCTGGGCGGCGGCTGCTCGACCATGGGTACGCTTTCCGGCGGCGGCAACATCATCATTTCTGTTGGCGAAAACTGCCTGATCGGCGCCAACGCAGGCATCGGGATCCCGCTGGGCGACCGCTGTAAGGTTGAGGCCGGTCTGTACATTACCGCGGGTACCAAGGTCGCCCTGCTGGACGATAACAACGAGCTGGTAGAAGTTCTGAAAGCCCGGGATCTGGCCGGCAAGCCGGATTTTCTGTTCCGCCGCAACAGCCAGACCGGTGCCGTGGAATGTAAATCTCACAAGACAGCTATTGAGCTTAACGAAGAACTTCATACTAATAATTAAGGCTTTTTAGCCACGGACACTCACGGACGTTCACGGACAAAACTGTTCAGAGAACGTTCGTGAGTGACTGTCCTTGGCAAATCTACTGTCTTGAAAAGGCGCTTGTTAATGTCATTGTCACCTACCGTCGAACTCGCCATAGACCTCATCCGCCGTCAGTCTGTTACGCCGGACGATGCCGGATGCCAGCAACTGATGCTGTCTCGTCTGAAGGCGCTTGGTTTTCAGGGCGAGTCCATGCGCTTCGACGATACCGACAACCTCTGGGCCCGCAGGGGCTCCGAGGGCCCGCTGCTGGCCTTCGCCGGTCACACCGATGTGGTGCCGACCGGGCCGGAGAAAAACTGGGCTCATCCGCCTTTTTCCGGGAAGATCGATCAGGACGGTTATCTGCACGGTCGCGGGGCGGCCGATATGAAAGGCAGTCTGGCCGCCTTCGTAACGGCCTGCGAGCGGTTTGTGAAGCAGCATCCGGATCACCGGGGCTCTATCGCACTGCTGATCACCAGTGACGAAGAAGGCCCGGCCGGGAACGGCACTGTGAAAGTGGTTGAGACGCTGGAAGCCAGGAACGAGAAAATCGACTGGTGCCTGATTGGCGAGCCGTCCAGCACCCATCGTGTGGGGGACATTATCAAAAACGGTCGCCGTGGCTCGCTCCACGGTTACCTGACCGTTCACGGAACCCAGGGGCACGTAGCTTACCCGCATCTGGCAGAAAATCCCGTTCATACCGTGGCGCCGGCTCTGGATGCGCTGGCGAATGAGATCTGGGACAAGGGCAACGACTTCTTCCCGCCGACCACCTTTCAGATCACGAAAATCGAAGCGGGTACCGGCAGCAATGTCATTCCCGGTGAATGCCTGGTGCATTTCAATTTCCGCTACTGCACTGAAAACACGGCGGAAAGCCTGGAAGAGCGAGTAGTCACTATTCTTGAACAGCACAAGCTCAAATACGATTTACAATGGCACCTTAGCGGCCGTCCTTTTCTGACGGATAGCGGTGCACTGGTGTCGGCGGCCCAGAACGCCATTCGCACCGTAACCGGGGAAGAAACCGAGCTGTCCACCTCTGGCGGAACCTCCGACGGCCGCTTCATTGCGCCCACCGGGGCCCAGGTTCTGGAGCTTGGCCCGCTGAATGCCACCATTCATAAGGTCAACGAATGCGTGAAAGCGGCTGACCTGAATACCTTGTCTGCCATGTACGAACAGATTCTGGTGGAACTGCTGGCCTGATGACTGGCCCGGGCCCGGTTCGACTTTAATAGTGAGGAGGAGGCGACTCGTCCTCTTCTTTGCGTATATTCGACGAAGATACTTCTTTAAGCTGCGTATTGAGCTGCTTTTTGGCTTCCCATAGCTCCCGGATATCGAGCTCCTGGCGGGCCACCTGCTCACTCAGGGTATTAATCAGGTCGTCCTGAAAGGCAGCCCGGGTTTCGAGCTCATCCAGCCGCTTTGTCAGGTTCCGGGAACCCTCTTTGCTCTCGTTCATTGTACTTGTGCTCACCATGCTTGGTCAGCGCCTCCCGTTATCTGGTATCATTCCGCTTTTATTCGCCAGGGGTCGTTCTGTTACACAGATCTGAGCCGCGCCAGGCGAATCTCACCACCGGATAAACGAGTTTACCCGAGATCCGGTTTTTTATCGTCAGTGTTACAAGAATGGAGTAACTGTAGTCCATGCAAAATCCAGCAAAAGCGATTGTTCTAGCCCTTTTGGTCGCTATCCCGTCACCGTTTATCCTTGGTTTTCTGTTGGTGACTTTCACCCCGGAACTCTTCCAGATTCTGTCTAAATCGGGAATCAGCGAACTCGCCAGCGACACCACGTTTGTGCTTGGCAGCGCCCAGGGCATTGCCGCCTATATCCTGTCCGTCGTCCTGTTCGGCCTTGCTGGCTTCTGCACCGTGGCACTCGCCGCCAAGCCACCGGTAAAAGTAAACCGGGCACCGGCCAAAACGACTGCGCGTCAGTCAAAACCAACGTCAAAGTCAACGCCCAAGCCAAAGCCAAAGCCAAAGCAGGACTCTGACGACGACCATGGCCACGACGACACCGGCCCTGAAGGCAATGAGGACGGCACGGTTAAATGGTTTAACGTGAAGAAAGGCTTTGGTTTTATCGTGCGTGACAGCGGCGACGAAATCTTTGTGCATTTCCGCGCCATTCGTGGCCAGGGACGCCGGGTGCTGCGTCAGGGACAGCTCGTGCGCTTCAATGTGGTTGAGGCCGACAAGGGCCTTCAGGCTGATAATGTATCCATTCTGGATGAATAGCAGCCCGAAAATATGATTCAAAAGTAATTACTGAAAAGGCAGCCATTGGCTGCCTTTTCAGTTCCAGACCGCAAGCTGCTCGCCCCGCTGGTCAATTCGCCACCATCTCTCATCTTCCACCGGCTCTCCTTCTTTCCAGTCGCCGGGACTGCACCGAATTTCAGTCTCCATGGCTTGCCACGCACTGCGGCCGCAGTCCAGGTCGGAAGCCCAGGGCAACTCAGCACCCTCGATAATCAGTGATGCGTAACGCTTACCCCCGGCCCGTGGATAAACGCTGATCCGGATACTGCCACCGCAGCAGGAACCCCGCACTTTGACGGGTTTATCGTCACGCAAATCAGCAGGCAGTTCCAGATGATCAACATGACTGGATAACCAGTCTTTCACCGCCGCAAGATCGATATCACGGATGTAGATTTCAAGGTCACGCAAGTTACGGCTCTCCGGTTTGATTCAGATCAGCGATAGTCTGGCCTGACGCGTCATCGGCTGCAACCCGGCGAGCCAGCTCAGACCGCAGATCATCTGCCATCAGCAGCCGGAGGGTGCCGTTGCGTTTTCGCTCATACCATAAGACCTCACTGGCAGCCCGTTCGACAGCCAGAACTTCAAGGGAGTGCTCAAGCCGCTCCGTGGACTGCTGCCGGGCTATAGCCAGCAGTGACTGACGCCCGACAGAGTCTGCTTTCCCCTCCAGCACCACGGAGTTCAGCGGGCCACGCTCTGCAAAAAGGCTCAACCGAGCGGCGGCACGCTCCACCCATCGCAGCATCGCCCCTGGCGAGGCGACTGATGGATCCCGGGCGGCCGCAACATACTCCACAACTCCGGGCGCCAGCTCGACACGCCAGCGCTTTTCAATCATCGGCTGGTGCGCCGTCATAATGGCCAGTTTCTGGTCGACACTGCTGGGAGGCATGGCAAAACAATCGAGACACCGCCCCAGAATCCGTTGCAGGGGCTCAATAGCAGAACGGGCATCGGGCGAATCCGGGCCAAGCAGCAACACGGGCCCAGAAAAACTCGTCACCAGCTCTCGCGCAACGCTGAACTGCGAAGCCATCATCGTCATCAGGTCCGCCGGTGAGACGTTATCAAGCACAAGAGCAGGCGCGATTGAAGCACGGTCACGGGAAACCGGCACTGCCGCCTGGTCGCTGGCCAGAATATCCGCTTCCCGGCGAATATCCACTTCAATGGCGCCACCAGGTAAAGCGGTTATCAGGGATCTGAGCCAGCTGGATTTCCCGCTGCCCCGTGCACCACGAATCCATATCAGAGCGTCGGGGGTGGCAGACAGAAGTACACTTATATCCTCGACCAGGCCCAGCCAATGGGCATCCGCCATCACCACTGGTGAGGCATTTGCAGCCTCTGGGTGATCTTCATCCGCTTTATCGGCACTCTCTTCACCGCCCTCTTCACCACCCTGTTCGCCACTCCTATTAACGCCCTGGCAGGGCCAGCGGGTGACGAGTTCAAGCATGGCAACATAGGCTTTTTCCCGTAACCGCTCCGTACTCTGGGCCAGGGTCTGCAGCAGCTCGGGCCACTCCAGCCAAACAGCTCCCGTTACTTCCCTGGCACTGTGGAGCCAGTACATAAGCTGAGAAGACAGCAGGTTTTCACTGGCGACCGCCGTAACGATGGGTTGTTCGCACTGAATGGTTCGGGTTAGCTCATCCAGATCCACACCCTGGCGCTGAAGAAACCGACACAGCGCCGGAATTTCATCGAGCATGGACAGAAGAAAATCTTCGAGCGTGATGGCGCATCCACCTCGGCGGATGACACTGGTGCGGGCACTTTGCAGTGCGGTCTGACAGTCGGGGCTCAGGCATCCTTGCCAGTCTTCCATGAACATCTCCCTGTTCTTTCTGATTTTTCACTTATGTTCGGCGTTGGCATCGTCCTGATGCCGCCCTTGAATGCGCTCAGACGCGGTTATAAGTGTCCTCGAAGCGCACGATGTCGTCCTCGCCCAGGTAGCTTCCGGTCTGAACTTCAATCAGTTCCAGCGGAATGACACCGGGGTTGGTCAGCCGATGGGTAACGCCAAGAGGAATATAGGTGGACTGGTCTTCGGTCAGTAACAGAACATCGTCACCCCGGTTGACCGTGGCGGTGCCTTTGACCACCACCCAGTGCTCGGCCCGGTGGTGATGCTTCTGCAGAGAGAGAGACGCGCCCGGCGTCACTGTAATGCGTTTTACCTGGAAGCGCTCGCCGGCGGCTATGCCTTCATAAGTGCCCCAGGGCCGGTGAACCTTTTTGTGAAAACGATGTTCTGAACGGCCCTGCGCCTTAACCTGGGCCACCAGCTTTTTAACATCCTGCACCCGGGCCCGGTCCGCCACCAGAACCACATCATCGGTTTCAACAATGACGTGGTCAGACACCCCCAGCACCGCAATCAAACGGCCTTCGGAATGAATGTAGGAACCGGAAACGTCTTCGGTGATCACATCGCCGCGGCAGACGTTGTTATTCTCATCATGGGGCTGGATATCCCAGAGTGCTGACCAGGAGCCGACATCGGACCATCCTGCGTCCAGTGGAACCACCACTGCGTCGTCTGTTTTTTCCATGACGGCGTAATCGATAGAGTCATCCGGGCACTTCTTGAAAGCCTCTGCGCCAACCCGGGTAAAATCCATGTCCGCCTTGCGCTGGCTCCAGGCTTCACGGCAGGCGGCCATCATTGCTGGCTGCTGGCGCTCAAGCTCGTTGATGTAACGGTCCGCACGGAACAGAAACATGCCACTGTTCCAGAGATAGCCACCCTCACTGACATAGCGCTCAGCCGTCGCCTGATCCGGCTTTTCAATAAACGCGGCCACGTCCTGATAGGGACCGTGAGACTGCCCGGCCTTGATATAACCGTAGCCGGTATGGGGTGCGTCAGGAACAATACCGAAGGTGACCAGCTTGCCCGCTCTGGCCGCTTTTGAACCTTCGGCGGTGGCCTCGCGAAACGCGTCCGTATTTCTCATAACGTGATCAGAAGGCATCACCAGAAGCAGTTCTTCCGGATTCTCTTCCATTGCCGCCAGCGCCGCCAGCGCAATGGCCGGAGCGGTATTACGGCCAACCGGCTCCAGAATAATGCCGGCGGTGCGTTCAGGGGCCTGGGCCTGCAAATGGGCCGCGACCACAAAACGATGTTCTTCATTGGTAATGGCCAGCACCCGAACCTGCTGATCCAGCAGAAGGCTGCGATCAATGGTTTCCGCCAGCAGGGAATCGTCAGACACTACCGGCAGAAACTGCTTGGGATAGGCTTCACGGGATAATGGCCATAAACGGGTGCCGGAACCACCAGAGAGAATCACTGCAAGCATGGGTCGTCCTTGTCTTGAATTTTCACGAATTTTACCCCAAAGCCCGCCGGAATGTCCTGCCAGCGGCCATTAAATTGCAGGACTGATCCATAAGGCGGTTTGGGGTATCCTGCATTCATGAGCCGACGCCCTGACACCAAAGCCCATCTCCAATACCGTGTTCCAGCCGTACGCCACCTGGCGTGGATGTGTCATGCCCCCCAGCTTACCAGCTCTCCTATGGGATTTGTTCCGGAAAAACATCTGCCTGACGATGCAGAAAAACGGTTGAAGGCCTGGGACAACAACCCCCGACTTGGCCCGGCCTTATTGACAGAAACTCCACCGAGACGCCTCGGACATTATTTCGAGCGCCTGTACGAATGTTTGCTGGAAAACCTGCTGGGCTGGGAGGTTTTACTTAAGAACCAGCCAATCAGAAGCAATGGCATTACTCTGGGCGAACTGGATTTTATTGTCCGCAACCCGTCTGATCAGGTGGTTGAACACCACGAAATTGCGGTGAAATTCTACCTTGGTTATCCAGGTTCTGGCCCGGCCACACCCCTCTGGTATGGACCGAACTCAAGTGACCGCCTTGACCTTAAATCGAAGCGCCTACTCACTCACCAGAGCCGCATGACCGACAAACCCGAGACCCGCGCATTACTGCATTCCCTGGATATTCCTGCGCCTGCCCGGGCCCGTATTTTCATGCCGGGCTATCTTTTCTATCCGGCAGGCCAGCCGATGCCATCACCGAAAGACGTGCCCACGGATCACCTGCGCGGTGAGTGGCTTTACGCCGATGACGTGGATGCATTTCGCGATGCCAGCACACGGCCAGAGGCCGCCTTAGAATCCTGGGTGCCGTTGCGAAAACCACACTGGCTTGGCCCCTGGTGCCAGGACAATAAACCGGAAAGCCGGGAAACAGAAGAAACGTTAACAATGGTGCGCACGGCGGGTACTCCGCGCCTTTTCGCCGTGCTGAAGCAGTCCCCGGAAGACAATCTCTGGAGGGAATCTTCAAGACTGTTCGTGGTTCCCGGCCATTGGCCGAATCTCTAGACTGCCTCAAATTCCACGCGGTTCCTGCCATTCTCTTTGCTGCTAAAAAGAAGGTTTGTGGCAGAATACGGTACCTACAAAAAATACAGGCCGAGTTTGAATCATGGAAGACCAAAGCCAGTTCCGACTGCTTTCACAGAGGCGCTTTCTCCCCTTCTTTCTAACCCAGTTCTCCGGTGCGTTTAACGACAACCTGTTCAAGAATGTGCTGTTGCTGCTGATTACCTTCACCGCCGGTGGCCTGGCTGGTTTATCGATCAATATAGTAGTGAACGTAGCAGCTTTGCTGTTTATCCTGCCGTTTTTCCTGTTCTCAGGCATTGCCGGTCAAATGGCGGACAAGTACGAGAAGTCCGGCTTTATCCGTTGGGTGAAGCTGGCAGAAATTGCCATTATGGCAGTGGCCGCCGCTGGGCTCTGGTATGGCTGGTACGAAGTGCTCTTGTTGATCCTGTTCCTGATGGGCACCCAGTCCACCTTTTTTGGTCCGGTCAAATACGCCATTCTGCCCCAGGTACTGGAAAACGATGAGTTGGTGGGCGGCAACGCGATGGTTGGAATGGGCACCTTTGTCGCCATTCTTATTGGCACCATTGCCGCGGGTCTGCTAATGGGGTTCGGGCAGCCACATCGCCTGGCGGCCATCGGCGCGCTGGGCATCGCGATTCTGGGTTATCTGGCGGCGCGAAAAATTCCGAAAACCGGCACCACCCGTGCTGACGTAGTCATTGGTTTGAACCCCTTCCGGGAAACCTGGCACCTGATGCGACTGGCGGCAGACAACTATTCCGTGCTGATGTGCATTATGGCCATTTCCTGGTTCTGGTTTCTGGGTGCGGCCTACCTGACCCAATTCCCCAATTTCGCCCAGACCGACCTGATGGGCGACGAAACCGTGGTGACGCTGCTGCTGGCGATTTTCACCATCGGTATTGCGCTGGGTTCCATGGCGTGCGAACGGTTATCGGGCCACCGCATTGAGCTGGGCATTGTGCCCATCGGCTCCATTGGCTTAACCCTTTTTGGCCTGGACCTTTATCTCAGCATGCCCGCCAATCCGGTACCCACCGACTGGTGGACGATTCTGAGCAACCCCGATTACCGGCGGATTGCCATTGATCTGATCGGTATTGGTTTTTTTGGTGGGCTGTTCATCGTTCCTCTTTACGCCTTTGTGCAGAAAGAAACACCGGAGGATCGCAGGGCGCAGGTTATCGCCGCACTGAACGTCTTCAACGCCCTGTTCATGGTGGTCAGTGCGCTCATGGGCGTGATCATGCTGGGTGTCATCGGGCTCAGCATTCCGGAATTCTTCCTCGTGCTGTCCATCATGAACCTGATCGTCGCAGGGTTTGTTTACCAGCAACTGCCTGAGTTTGTACTGCGGTTTATCGTCTGGATACTGTCGCACACCATTTATCGTGTCCGGACTCAGGGGCTTCGGAATATTCCCGACGAAGGTCCGGTACTGCTGGTGTGTAACCATGTGTCCTACATGGATGCGATGGTTATTGCCGGCGCCGTACGACGACCTGTTCGGTTTGTCATGGACTACCACATTTTCAAGACGCCTATTCTCGGTGGCATTTTCCGACTCGCCAAAACCATTCCTATTGGCTCCAGAAACAAAGTGCCCGAAATCTACGACACTGCTTTCGAGCGAATTGATGAGGTGCTGAGGGCCGGCCATGTGGTCTGTATCTTCCCGGAAGGCGGTCTTACCAGCGACGGTGAAGTTGCACAATTCCGCAGTGGCGTCGATACGATTCTCGAGCGTTGTCCTGTTCCGGTTGTGCCGATGGCACTTCGCGGGCTTTGGGGAAGTTTCTTCAGCCGCTGCGGCGGCCCGGCACTCCAGCATTTCCCCGGGCGGTTCTGGTCCCGAATCGAGCTTTTGGCAGAGACGCCAATCGCCCCGGAACAGGCAAACGCCGCCATGCTTGAAGAGAAGGTCAAACAAATGCTCACCGACGCTGAGGTCTCTGGCCGGTGAGCGCAAAGGGCCAGGGACTGGCGTCCCGGGCCCTATGGTCGGATCAGAAAGAGAGTCTTGCGCCGACTACCGCAAACCAGTCTTCTACATTGCCACCGCCCAGCTCAGCAAAATCGGCCGTATCGCCATATTTGCGCTCATGAACCACGCCAATATAGGGCGAGAAAGACCGATCAATCAGGTCATAACTGAATCGCAGCCCGGTTTCAGTAGAAACCAGGCCCTTGCCGACTCCAATCTCCCGATCTTCACTGAATGCGACGGTTGCATCCAGAGTGGCGGCCAGTATCCAGTAGTTCGTAAACAACAGCTCATACTCCGCATCCAGCTCAGCGGAGGTATCCCCCTCCTTGCTGACATACAGATTCGCATCAATTTCAAACCACTGCGGCGCAAGTCCCGCGATGCCCAGAACAGCGTAGGTGCGGTCAGGACCTTCCGGCGTATCAAACCTGACACCGGCCTTGGCATCAAAGAAGTCAGAAATGGGGATCTGGCCGACAAGCTGGTTCTCCAGCGTTTCGTAGGCCTTTTCTTCTATGGCGTACTCGCCTTTTGTAAGCCAGCGAACTTTCAGCTCGTCCGTGCCATAGAAAAAATCGCCGCTCCATACGCCCAGTTCTTCATCATCGTCACTGTAGCGGTACTCGAACTCCTCGAATTGAGCACCCCAGACTTTCAGCGGCATTTTACGTGCGGTGGTGTCCTGTATTCGCTCCTGAGCGGAGGCCACTGCCGGTATGACGCTCAACCCCAATACAGCGGTTGCAACCAGTGAGATCCAACGAATCATGCATCACCTCTGTCTTCGGCAATTGTGTCTTCGGCAATTGTGTCTTCGGCAGCCGCCTGCTTGGCTTCGGGGCCGCCCTCAACAATGATCTTGCGGAACATACCCGCCGCTGCGTGGTAGGACAGGTGACAATGGAAAGCCCACTGACCCGGCGCATCCACCTCGGTTTCCATATAAACCGTGGTGCCCGGCTGAACGCTGACCGTGTGCTTGATGGGGTTCATCTGACCAGCGCCGACATCCA
>Ga0307947_1000014_pt1 | contig 88390 bp, 99 predicted proteins | sample OrgLakmetagen232_FD_201840 | JGI IMG/M metagenome (GOLD analysis project Ga0307947, IMG submission 201840) | Saline water microbial communities from Organic Lake, Antarctica - #232 | ecosystem: Environmental > Aquatic > Non-marine Saline and Alkaline > Saline | place: Antarctica: Organic Lake...
ATTTCACAATATCACCACTGGAGTTTGTAACCCTATAAGTTTCACAATATATGGTGTGGATCATGGCTGCCAGGAGATCCCAAATGAACATGCCCACTCACCCCGTGCGCAAGGGCAAGCTCATTGCCATCGGCGGCGCCGAAGACAAGGCGTCAGCCACGAGCATACTCGAAAGAGTTCTTAAATGCTCGCACAAGTCCGAGCCGCGCGTCGGCGTGATCACCACGGCCAGCAGCATCCCCGAGGAGGTTTTCGAGGGATATCGCGAGGTGTTCGCCCGACTCGGCGCCGGCGAAATCAGCGACATCCGCATCCGAGAGCGCAAGGACGCCGCGGACCCGGCCAAGATCGAGATGATCGCGCAAAGCGACGTGGTCTTCATCTCGGGCGGCGACCAGATGCGCCTGACCAACATCTTCGGCGGCTCGGACGCGCTTGCCGCGATCCGCAGCCGTTACCATAACGGCGGGGTGATCGCCGGCACCAGCGCCGGTGCGGCATGTCAATCCACAACCATGGTCTATGGCGGGAACGCCACCGATTCGCTGCGCAAGGGCGCGGTCAAGATGACCGCCGGCTTCGGCCTCATCGACAGGGTCATCATCGACACGCATTTCCTCGAACGGGGCCGATTCTCGCGGCTGATGGAAGTGGGCGCGACCAATCCCGAATATCTCGGGGTCGGTCTCGGAGAAGATGCTGCGGTCCTGTTCGGCGGGGACACAATCCATGCCTTCGGGCCCGGTCACGTGATCCTCGTTGACAGTTCAAGGATAACAGGCTCCAATGTGTTTGATCTTGAAGAGGGTGAGGCGGTCAGCGTCCACAATGTGATCATACACGCGTTGGTCGACGGCGATACATACAGCCTGTCCGAACGACGCATCCTGAGCGACGACGAGCTTGGGGAGAAAGGCCTGGAGCAGGAAAATGAGAATACTTGAGCTTCGCGCCCTGCGCGGCCCGAATTACTACAGCCGGTATCAGGCGATTTACATGCGCCTCGATATCGGGGATCTCGAAGAAAGGCCCAGTGACGCAGTGCCCGGCATCGCCGAGGCGCTGGAAGCAGTGTTTCCGTCGATCTACGGGCATCGCTGTTCGGTGGGCGAGCCCGGCGGCTTCTTGCAGCGGGTGCGCAACGGCACCTTTGCCGGGCACATGGTCGAACATGTGTCGATCGAATTGCAGAACCTCGTCGGGTTCACCGTGGGCTACGGCAAGACCGTCGACAGCTACGAAAAGGGCATTTATCACGTCGTCTACCGCTACCGCGACGAGGCGACCGGGATCGCCGCCGGCGAGGCCGCGGTCGATATCGTGCGCACGCTCTACGATGGCGGGCATGTCAATCTGGAGCCGATCATCGCACATCTGAAAGAGGTGCGCGACGCGCACGCACTCGGCCCGTCGACCGGCACAATCGTCGAGGCCGCCAAGGCGCGCGGAATCCCGTGGACCAACCTGACCGAAGGCACCAGCTACACGCAGCTTGGCCACGGCATCAAGCAACGCCGTTTCCAGGCCACGGTTACCGATGCATCGGGAATCATCGGGCACTCCATTGCCGACGACAAGGACTGGACCAAGCAGATCCTTGATGACGCGGGCATCGCCGTGCCCAAGGGCACGACCTGCTATTCGTGGGACGAGATCAAGGCCGCCACCGAATGGATCGGCTGGCCGGTCGTCACCAAGCCGCTTGCGGGCAATCACGGCAGCGGTGTCTCGACCGACATCAACAATCTCGAAGACCTGAAATCGGGCTACGAGGCCGCACTGGCGCGGGTGCGCGACAATTCGGGCGGCGTGATCGTCGAAAGCTACATCAAGGGCGAGGACCACCGCCTGCTGGTCGTCGGCGGCAAGCTGATCGCGGCGGCGCGGCGCCGCCCCGCGCATGTCACCGGCGACGGCAAATCCACGATCCAGGCGTTGATAGACATCGCCAACGAGGATCCGCGGCGCGGCGTCGGGCATGAAAACGTGCTGACGCAAATCCACGTGGACAAGCAGACCCACCGCATGCTGGAACAGGCCGGCCTGACGCTCGACAGCGTTCCGGGCGATGGCGAGATGGTGTTCCTGAAATCCACCGCCAACATCTCGACCGGTGGCACGGCGACGGACCTGACCGACGAGGTGCATCCCGATATCCGCTTCTCGATGGAGCGGATCGCGCGGCATGTCGGGCTAGACGTGATCGGCATCGACCTTCTGGCGGAAACCCTCAGCAAACCGCTGGCCGAGCAATCCGCCGGCGTGGTCGAGGTCAATGCCGGCCCCGGCTTTCGGATGCACATGGCGCCCACGCATGGCACGCCTCGCCCGGTCGGACAGCATGTCGTCGACATGCTTTTCCCCGATCCCGCCGATAACGGCCGCATCCCGATCACCGCGATCACCGGCACCAACGGCAAGACCACCACGACTCGTCTGACCTCGCATATCCTGCGCCAGTCGGGACATTCTGTCGGCATGGGTTGCACCGGAACGGTCGAGATCGACAACCACGTGATCCTGCGCGGCGACTATTCCGGCCCGGCGGCGGCGCAGGCCGTGCTGCGTGAGCCGACCGTCGAACACGCCGTTCTCGAAGTGGCGCGCGGCGGGATCATGCGCCGCGGTCTGGGCTTTGACGAATGCGACGTGGGCGTGCTGTTGAACATCGCCTCGGATCACCTTGGCGAGCGCGACATTCACACGCTGGACGAGCTCGCGCGCTGCAAGACCGTCGTCGTGGACGCGGTCAAGAAAGCCGGCGGGTATTGCGTACTCAACGCCGACGACCCGTTGGTGATGGAGCATGGCACCTACTGGGCGCGCGGCGAGATCATCTATTTCACGATGAACCCCGACAACCCGGACCTGCAGGAACACCTCAGCGAGATGGGCATGGTCCTGACCGTGCGAAACGGGCGCATCGTGCTGCTGCACGGCAAGGTCACGGTGGACATCGTAGGGGTCAACGACGTACCGATCGCGTTCGAAGGGCATGCGCCCTTCAACGTGCAGAACGCCATGGCCGCCGCGGCCGTCGCGCTGGCGCACAGGGTCGAGATCGACGATATCCGCGCCGGGCTGCTGACCTTCCACCCCACGCCAGCACAGATGCCGGGCCGCACGAACTATTTCGAGGCCGATGGTGTCAAGTGCCTGATCGATTACGGCCATAACGTGCCGGCGCTCGTGGCACTGGAGCCGCTGGTCAAAGGGCTGGGACAGCAGCGCCGGATCGGCGTCTCGACCGCACCAGGCAATCGCCGGGACGAGGATCTGGCCGCGCTTGGCGCACAACTCGCGAAGATGTGCGACGTGGTTTATGTCTACGAGTCCGATGCGCGCGGTCGGGCAGAGGGCGAGGTTGCCAAGCTGATCCGCGACGGGGCCGCCGCGGCCGGATCGCAAAGCGAAGTGCATCTCATCATGAACGAAAGCGACGCCGTGGACCGCGCCATCGGCGAGGCAAAGCCCGGCGACTTCCTGCTGCTTCTGGTCGATGACATCACCGGCACGACCGAGCGCCTAAAGGGCCGCAGTTTCCCGGTGCAGGCCGACCTCGCGCAGGCGTGACAGCACCACGCGGCCGGGCGATCCGCGCCCGGCTCGCCCGATAATCGAAAAGGGACCGCGAATAATGACAAAAAACGTGTTCGTCGTCGGAATGAACGAGTTGAACGCCGAGCGGCTCAAGCGGCTGCGCGGGGTCGAGGACGTGGAGTTTCACCCGCTGCTGACCCCGGCCCAGGTCTCGGACACGCAGGATTTCGACATCCCCGCGATGCTGGCCGAGGCCGAGGCGACGCTGGATGCTTTCGATGGCTCGATCGACGCGATCGTCGGCTATATCGACTTTCCGGTCTCCACGATGCTGCCGCTGCTGTGCAAGAAATACGGCACTCGCAACGCCTCGCTGGAAAGCTTGCTGAAATGCGAGCACAAATACTGGTCGCGCAAGGTGATGGCAGAGGTCGTGCCCGACCACACCCCAACCTTCACCGCGTTCGATCCTTTTGACGACGACGCGCTATCGCATATCGGCGAGGCCGGGCTGCGCTTTCCGTTCTTCGTGAAACCAATCAAGTCGTCGGGCTCGCGCCTTGGCTTCCGCATCGACAGCCCCGAGGATTTCGATTACGCTATCACCGCCTTCCGCGCCGAGATCGGCCAGATTTCGGAACCGTTCAACTACGTGCTCAACCAGGCCGACCTGCCCGATGACATTCGCGCCATCGAAGGCCATTACTGCATGGCAGAACGCGTGATCGGCGGCCGGCAATGCACCGTCGAGGGCTATGTCCACAACGGCGAGGTGGTGCCCTACGGCACCGTCGATTCGATCCGGTATCCGCAGGTTCTCAGCTTCTTCTACTATCTCTACCCCTCGACCCTGCCGCGCCGCGTGCAGAACGAGATGAACGAGATCACCCGCAAGGTCATGGCGCATATCGGCTACGACAATGCCGGCTTCAACATAGAGTATTACTGGGACGAGGTGCAGAACACGATCTGGTTGCTGGAAATCAACACCCGCATCGCGCAATCGCATTGCGACCTCTTCGAGATGGTCGATGGCGTCAGCCATCAGCAAGTGACCGTCGATCTGGGCCTCGGGCAGAAGCCCGACATGCCGCAAGGCGAAGGCCCCGAGAATGTCGCCGGCGAATTCTTCTACCGGGTATTCTTCAACGACGCGACCATCGCGCGCGCTCCGTCAAAGGCCGAGCTGGAGGTCGCCGCGGAACAGGTGCCCGGCACGCGTATCGTGTCCTATGTCAAGCGCGGCATGAAACTGTCGGAACTGCCCGAACAGGACGCCTACAGCTATGCCGTGGCTTCGGTCTGGATGGGGGCGGGCAAGAAATCCAAGCTTCTGTGGAACTACGAACAGGTGATGAAGCGGCTGAATTACGAATTCACCGATATCGTCGAATAAAGCCCGGGGCGTGCTGGACAGCGCGCCCTATCGGCGCCATGTCCATCAATCTCCTCAGCTGTTCGGAACCGCCCGCATGACACTCGATATGAAAATCGACCACCCGCTGCCCGCCACGATCCGCGAGATCGAGCACCTGGAAATTCCGATGCCCGACGGCACACGGCTGGCCGCGCGCATCTGGATGCCCGAGGGGGCGGAGACGGCGCCGGTTCCCGCGATCCTCGAATACATCCCCTATCGCAAGAACGACAAAACGCTGGAGCGTGACCACGCCCGCGCGCCGTGGCTGGCCGCCAAGGGATACGCCTATGTCCGCGTGGATCTGCGCGGCACCGGCGAGTCCGAAGGCGTGATGACCGATGAGTATACCGAGATGGAATTGCAGGACGGCTGCGACGTCATCGCGTGGATTGCCGATCAGGCGTGGTGCGATGGCGGCGTCGGTATCGTCGGCATTTCGTGGGGCGGGTTCAACGGGCTGCAACTGGCGGCCCTGCAGCCACCCGCGCTCAAGGCCGTCGTGTCGATCTGTTCCACCGATGACCGCTACGCCGACGATATCCATTACATGGGCGGCACCCTGCTGGGCGAGCAACTGTCATGGGCGTCGGTGATGTTCGGCATCAACACCCTGCCCCCCGATCCGGTGCATGTCGGCAACCGGTGGCGCGAGATGTGGCTGGCCCGCTTGCGCGATTCGGGGCTCTGGCTGAAGAACTGGTTGGAGCATCAGACCCGCGACGATTTCTGGAAGCACGGCTCGATCTGCGAGGATTACAGCGGCGTCAAGATCCCCGTCTACGCTGTCAGCGGGTGGGCCGATGGCTATTGCCGCACGGTGTTCCGGCTGGTCGAGAACCTGCCCGGCCCGGTCAAGGGCATCGTTGGGCCGTGGTCGCACAAGTATCCGCATGTCGGCGAACCCGGCCCGGCCATCGACTGGCTGACCGAGGAGGCCCGCTGGTGGGATCATTGGCTCAAGGGCGCGGAGACCGGCGTCATGGACGAGCCGCCGCTGCGCGTCTACCTGCAGGATCACGCCCGGCCGGCCACGCATTACACCCACCGCGACGGGCACTGGATCACCGAACCCGCCTGGCCTTCGCCAGATATCACCCGCACCGCGTTCGCGCTTGGCGCCGATGGCAGCCTCGGTACGGGCGATCAGCCCGCGGGCACGCTGGCGATCAATTCGCCGCTCTGGGTCGGACGGCATGGCGGCAAGTGGTGTTCCTACGCTCATGTTGGCGACCAGCCCGGCGATCAGCGACGCGAGGATGCCGGCAGCCTGACATTCGACACCGCCGCCCTGCCCGAGGCGCTGCACATGGTGGGCGATCCCGCCCTGACGCTGACCTTCACCGCCGATCAACCGGTGGCACAGGTCGCCCTGCGGCTGATGGACGTGGCCCCCGACGGCGCCGCGACGCGGGTCAGTTACGGCCTTTTGAACCTGACCCATCGCGACAGCCATGAACATCCCGAACCGCTGGAACCGGGCCGCAGCTATACGGTCGAAGTTCCGATGAAACATGTCGCGCAGACCTTCCGCGCCGGGCACCGAATCCGGCTGGGTCTTTCCACCAGCTACTTCCCACTTGCCTGGCCCGCGCCCACGCCCGTCACGCTGCAGGTGGACACCGCGCAGACGACGCTGCGCCTGCCCCTGCGCGACGACCGCCCCGAGGCCGAGCCCGCCTTTGCCGCGCCGCGCGCCGGGCAACCGCTGGATCAAAGCTTCGAGACGCCGCCCGAGTCGGAATGGCTCATCTCCGAGGATGCGGCGACCGGTCGCCTCATCGTCGAAATGCGCGATCATGAAGGCGCCGCGCATATCACCGACCACGGCATCACCCATTCGGGCGAGGGCGTGGAGCGCTACTCGATCCTGCCCGACGATCCGCTATCGGCCGAGGGGCTGGTGACATGGACCCACGAAATGCACCGCGACGACTGGGAGGTGCGGACCGAGACGACCACGCGCCTCACCGCGACGGAATCGGATTTCCGCATCGAGGCGCGCTTGCGTGCATGGGAGGGGTCCGAACTGGTCTTCGAGGAGAGCTGGGACGAGGCCCTGCCGCGCCGGCTGGTGTAGGCCGCAGGCAGGCGAGAATGGGTTTTTCTTGCGTGATGCACGGAAAAGTACCATGATCCGGCTTGGTTCACGGGACCTATCTTCAAGGAACACAATACTCATGACCGCCGCCAGCACGACCCAATCGCCGATCAGCTTCCGCACGCCGTCTTCCGAGGACGGGATGGAGGTCTGGGATCTCATTCGCAAGGCCGGGCCGCTCGACGAGAACTCGGTCTATTGCAACCTGATCCAGTGCGATCATTTCGCCGAGACCTGCGTGATCGCCGAGCTTGACGGAGAGATCGTCGGCTGGATCTCGGCCTTCATCCCGCCGGACACACCTGACACCCTGTTTGTCTGGCAGGTTGCGGTTGGCGAGGCGGCGCGCGGATGCGGTGTCGCCAAGCGGATGCTCACGCATCTCTTCGAGCGCGAGATTTGCGCCGACGTTACCAACCTCAAGACCACGATTACCGGCGACAATGAGGCAAGCTGGGCGCTGTTCAACAGCTTTGCCGACCAGATGGACGGCGAACTGGGCTTCGCGACGCATTATAAGCGCGACAGGCATTTCGCCGGGCGCCACGCCACCGAATACATGGTCACGATCGAGGATATTTCGGCGGACCGCGAGCCCCAGGTCGACAGCACGGCGACCGTCGGACAGTAACCTTTCAAAAAAAGGCGCCGCACAGGAGCAGGTGCGGCGCAATCAGGATGCGCGGAGCGCGCATGATTTCGAAAAGTGACGCGCGGACCGTTCCGCGCGGTGCCCGATCAGGCCACGTCGCGCAAGGCGACACGGGGTGTCACCCCAAGCGCGTGACACACGTCACGCGTCAGGTCGGGCCGGTTCAGGGTGTAGAAATGCAGATCCTCGACACCACCTTCGATCAGCTCGCTGCATAGCTCAGTCGCAAGCGCGGTGGCCAGAAGATCATGCCGGTTGTCGCGGATCGCCTTGTCGAAGGCGTCATCCACCCAGGCCGGGATTCGCGTGCCGCAGGACATTGCGAACTTGCGCGCGCCCGTCCAGTTTTCGACCGGCAGCACGCCGGGAATGATCGGGGCGGCGATCCCGGCATCCGCGCAGGCATCGCGGAACCGGAAGAACGTCTCGGCCTCGAAGAAAAACTGCGTGATCGCTTCGTTGGCGCCCGCGTCGATCTTGCGCTTGAGCCAGTCGATATCGGCGGCGTGATCGGCGGCTTCGGGGTGTTTTTCGGGATAGGCGCCAACGCGGATGGTGAACTTTCCGGTCTCGGCCAGCGCCGAGATCAACTCGCAGCTGTTGGCGAAACCGTCGGGATGCGGCATGAACCCGCCCGAGCCTTTCGGCGGATCGCCCCGAAGCGCCACGATCTCGGTTACACCCGCCTCGGCGAACTGATCGGCGATGGCCAACGTTTCCTGGCGGCTGGCATCGACGCAGGTCAGGTGTGCCGCCACGTTGAGACCGGTGGTCTTGTGTACCGTGCTCACGGCTTCGCGTGTCAATTCACGGGTGGTGCCCCCCGCGCCGTAAGTGACCGACACGAAGCGTGGATCCAACGGCGCAAGCGCGTGGATCGTATCCCAGAGGCGAAACGATGCCTCGAGTGTTTTCGGCGGAAAGAATTCGAAAGAGATCCGGGACGGTTTCATCGGTGTCATCCTGTCAAAGGGTATTTTCTACCCCTCTTGTTGCAGGTGCAGCATTGTGAGACAACTTCATAAATTTCATGCTTTGAATGAGGCGCGCTAATAATGCATATCGAGTTCCGTCATCTCAGGACGATCCGGGCGATCCACCAGGCGGGCGGATTGGCCAAGGCGGCGGACATGCTCAACATGACGCAATCCGCGCTCAGCCATCAGATCAAGGGGTTGGAGGATCAGGCCGGGGTCGAGCTTTTCGTGAGGCGCGCGCGCCCGCTGCGGCTTTCATCGGCGGGGCAGCGCCTGCTGCGGCTTGCCGAAAAGATTTTGCCCGAGATCGAGGCGCTGGAAGAGGAATTCGACGGTTTGCGCGACGGCAGCGCCGGACGCCTGCATATGGCGATCGAATGCCATGCCTGTTTCGAGTGGCTTTTCCCGGTGCTTGAACAGTTTCGCCAGACCTGGGGCGAGGTGGATGTGGATATCCGCCCCGGCCTTGCTTTCGACGCGCTCCCGGCGTTGCAAAAGCAGGAGGTGGATCTGGTGGTCTCGTCCGATCCAGAGAGCCTGCCGGGGATCAGCTTTAAGCCGCTTTTCGATTACGAACCGGTCTTTGTCGCCTCGGCGCAGCATCCGCTGGCGCAGAAGGACTACGTCGAGGCCGCGGATCTGCGCGACGAGGTGCTGATCACCTATCCCGTGGATCGTGCGCGGCTCGATGTGTTCACAGAGCTTCTGACCCCCGCAAAAGTCGAGCCGCGCAGCATCCGTCAGGTCGAGCTGACCGCGGTGATCCTGATGCTGGTGGCGTCCAATCGCGGCGTGGCGGTGCTGCCCGACTGGGTGGTGCGCGAATTGCGCACCAGCTCGGATTACGTCACACGGCCACTGACCGCCACGGGCAAGACCAAACGGCTTTATGCCGCGATCCGCGACGAGGATGCCGACAAACCCTATATGGCGCATCTGCTGAAGCTCGCGCGCGAGATCCCGGTGCGGTTGCAGCGCGCCTAACCCACCAACTCCCGCAAGCCGCGCAGATGATCGGGCAGGCCGCGCGCGGTGATTGACGCCTCGCGAACCAACCCGTCGAAATGCTGGGTGATCGCCTGCACCCGTTCGATATCTCGAAACACCATGTAATTCCGCCCTAGGTACAGCACCGCCAACAGCGAGCCAAAAAGGGTGACCGGCGCGGAATAAAGCCGTCGCGCGTCGAACAGGTAAAGCCGCAGTCCCGGGTAAAGCTGGCTGGTGACCGTGATCAAGTGATCGAGCTGCCCGCGGCGGATCTCTGCGGGCAGACCGCGATAGTACCCCTCGCCACGCGCGAAACTCTCGATCTCGAAAAGCGGCAAGGCGATCTCGTAATCCGAGCGGGCGGCGCGCATCCAGTTCATCCGGTCCTCTGACGCGCCGATCGCCTGGTCGGTGGAGCGCCCGAGATGCGGCGCGTATTCCCATTCCAGCATCGGGCGGGTCTTGAGCATGTCGGGCAGCCCGGCAGGCACGTGGCGAATCTTGTAGCCCGCCGCCTCCTTGTGCCACTGGAAAATCTGCTCATCGACCAGCGCGCGCGGCGCCTCGGTCAGTGACAGCGTGTTTGCCAGGATATCGGCCGCGGTTTCCGGCCGGTCCGTCAGGCCCAGAAGCCAGTCGGCCGACACGCCCAGCACCCCGGCGCATTCGCCGACCACCTGCGCATTGGGCAGCCGCGCCGCCGTCCCCTTCAGAAGTTGCGACACGGTGGAGCGATCCACCCCGATGGCGCGGGCGAGAACGCTCTGGTTGATGTCGCGCAGGCGCATCCCCTCGGCCAGACGGGTGCGGAACAGGTCGGCACGCAAACGTTTGTCGATTCTTTCGGTCATATGGTGAGTTAAATCACATATGTGGCGCGATGTTAACTGTATTCGGAATGGCGGCGCGGCGTGATGTCGCGCATGAATTGCCTGTCAACGCATATCGGAAAAAAGGAGGCAGCATGGAAACGCGGTTGCGCAGTATTCTCAAGGCATTCATCTGGCAGCTGATCGGCCTCACCGTGATGACGGTGGTGGGCGTGCTGGTGACCGGATCGGCCACCGCCGGCGGCATGATCGCGGCGATCAATACCGCGATCGGGTTCCTGACGTATTTCTGCTACGAGCGCGCGTGGTCGCGCATCCACTGGGGCCGCGGCCAAGCGTAACACCTATGGCGGGGGCTAGTCTTGGCCGCCCGGATAGGCTGGCAGGCTGCTCAGCGCATTCTTGAGCGCCTGCCCCCAAGCCTCTGAAATATGGGTATAGTACGGATCATCCGGCTGGATGCGGCCGCACCGCCCGCTGCACAGGCTGTCGGTCTTGTAAAAGTGGTAATCGAAGGGCGGCGCGACGCTGAGATTGGCCTTGACCGTGGAATCGAAGCTGACCAGCAACAACCGCATCGCCTGCTCGAAATCCAGTGCCGGATCGTAGGCGCGCACGAGGATGGGCTTGCCGTATTTCGTCTCGCCCACCTGCAGGAACGGCGTGTCCTCGCTCGTCTCGATGAAATTGCCCTCTGGGTAGATCAGGAACAGCCGGGGCGGGCCGCCCGCGATCTGCCCGCCAAGGATCAGCGTCGCCTTGAAGGACGAGCTTGACGTCATCCCGTTATTGGCATGTTTCGAGACCACGTCGCGCAGGGTTTCGGCCACGATCTGCGCGGCCTGGAACATCGACGGCGCCGACAGAATATCGGGATCCCGCTCGCCGCGGGCCTTGCTCCGCTCTTCGAGCTGGCTGATCACCGCCTGCGTGGTCGCGAGATTCCCCGACGACAGAAGCGTGAGCGCCATCTGCCCCGGCACTTCCCACAGGGTCATCTTGCGAAAGGTCGAGACATTGTCGACGCCCGCATTGGTGCGTGTATCGGACATGAAGATCAGGCCCCGGTTCAGGGTCATGCCCACGCAATAGGTCATCGAGCCGCCTTCACTGTTCGGCCGCTACTGTTCCGCGACCCTGATCTGCACGCCGAGCGTCTCGTCCAGCCCGCCGATCCGCGTGCCGGTCACCGGCGAGGCGTCCGAGTAATCAAGCCCGGTCGCCGCCCTGACATAGCGCGCATCGGGCGAAATGACATTCGACACGTCGAACCCGACCCAGCCCAGATCGTCGAGCCATGCCTCGGCCCAGGCATGCATCGCGGTCTGGTCGGTCTGCCCGTCCATCAGAAGATACCCCGACACGTAGCGCGCGGGAAGCCCGAGATGCCGCGCGCAGGCGATAAAGACATGCGCGTGATCCTGACAGACGCCGGCCCCGGCCCTGAGTGTCTCTTCCGCACTCCATGTCGGCTCTGACGCGCCGGTCTCGTAGGTCACCGCGTCACGGATCATTGTGCAGAGATGGTGCAGCCGGTCGAGGTCCCTCGCCGGCGGCAGACCCTTCAGCAGGGCGCGGACATGCTCGCGCGCCTCGGTCCGGGGGGTGATCCGCCGGTAAAGCCACAGGGGCGCCGGCCCGCGATGCGCCCCGACGATGCCATGCGTGTCGCTGACCTCGATCTCGCCTTCGCTGAGCACATCCAGGCTTTGCGTCTCGCGGTCGAGGCTGACCAGTTCGGTGGTATTGTTGTGATGATCCTCGAAAACCAGTTCCTTGCGCCCGCCGGTAATCTCTGTGCGCCAGTTCAGCACGGTCTGATGCGCCGTGGTCTTGGGCGTCTTGCGCACCTGTTGCAGGCCGAAGCGGACCGGCCCGGCAAAGCGGTAGCTGGTGACGTGATGGATGCTCAGACGCATTTTGAATCAACCATGTGATCTACTCATGAAAGCGGTACTCCGTCTCGATCTGGTGGGCCAGCGTGGCAAAGGCCCCGAGCAGTTCGAGAATTACCTCGTGCAGGCCGCAGTCAAAGATGCTGTCCACGTCATGCGACAGGTACTGCTGCTCGATATGGCAGACCTGCCGCAGCGACTCGCTCTGGTCCCGGTTGCCGCGGTTGAGATAGCTCAGATTCTCGCGGATCTTGTCGGTGCAGAACGCCAGGCTCCGCGGCATCCGCTTGTCGAGCATCAGGAAATGGGTGATCTCGCGCGGTGCGGGGTTGGAGCCGTAATGCATCCGGAACCCGCCCTCGGCCGACAGCGACCGCAGGATGCTTTCCCATTGCACATTGTCGATGGAACTGCCCACGGCCAGCGTCGAGGGCAGCAGCACGTAGTATTTCACGTCGAGGATGCGCGCTGTGTTGTCGGCGCGCTCGACATAGGTGCCAAGGCGGGCGAACTCGTAGATCTCGTCGCGCATCATGCTGCCTTGCGTCATGCCGCGCACCAGCGCCGTCTGCCGGCGCAGCGCGCGCAGCACCTCGGGCAGGTCGCGCTCGCTGACCTTGCGGGCAAGCACCTGACGCGCCTGCATGTAGGTGGCGTTCACCGCCTCCCAAACATCGCCAGTCAGCGCGGTGCGCACCAGCCGCGCGTTCATCCGCGCCTGTTCGATGCAGCGCAGGACCGAACCGGGATTGTCGCGCGACCGCAACAGCCAGTCGATGACGGCCTCGCGCGTGAGGGTTTCGTTATTGGCGAGATAGGCTTGCAGGACCGAGGCCGATTGAAGCACCGGGCGCCATTCCGCATCCGGATCGTTCAACCGCGTCAGCGCAAGGCGCTGCCCCGTCTCGATCAGCCGCGCGGTATGTTCGGCCCGCTCAAGGCTGCGATACATCCAGAAAAGCCCGTTGGCGGTCTTGCCCAGCATCGCTTTAGTCCTCCAGCACCCAGGTGTCCTTGGTGCCGCCTCCCTGGCTCGAATTCACGACCAGCGATCCCTTCTTCAGCGCGACCCGGGTCAGGCCGCCGGGCGTCACGCGGATGCCGTCGGGCCGAACCAGCACGAAGGGGCGCAGGTCGACATGCCTTGGCGCCAGCCCCGAGCGTGCGAAGATCGGAACCGTGGACAGGCTCAGCGTGGGCTGCGCGATATAGTTGGCGGGCCGCGCCCTCAGCTTGCGACGGAACGCGGCCAGATCCTTCTTGGTGGCCGCAGGTCCCACCAGCATGCCGTAGCCCCCCGACCCGTGCACCTCCTTGACCACAAGGTCACCGAGATTTTCCAGCACATAGGCCAGCGCGTCGGGCTCCGAGCAGCGCCATGTCGGCACGTTCTGCAGTATCGGCCGCTCGCCGGTGTAAAACTCGACGATCTCGGGCATGTAGGAATAGATCGCCTTGTCGTCGGAAATCCCGGTGCCCGGCGCGTTGGCGATGGTGACGCCGCCAGTACGGTAGACATCCATGATGCCGGGCACGCCAAGTTGGCTGTCGGGATTGAAATTCAGCGGATCTAGAAAGTCGTCATCGACCCGGCGGTAGAGCACGTCAATGGGCTGGTAGCCGCGCGTGGTGCGCATCGCGACGCGACCGTCGATCACCCGCAGGTCATGCCCCTCGACCAGGTCCACGCCCATCTTGTCGGCAAGGAACGCATGCTCGAAATAGGCAGAGTTATAAATGCCGGGTGTCAGCACCGCGACCACCGGATCCGGTCCCGCGGCGCGCGGCGCGCAGGCGGCCAGCGACCGGCGCAGGTTGGCGGGGTAGTTCTGCACCGCCTGCACCCGGTTGCGCGAGAACAGCTCGGGAAACATCTGCAGCATCGTCTCGCGGTTTTCCAGCATGTAGCTCATGCCGGACGGCGTGCGCGCGTTGTCTTCCAGCACGTAGAACTCGCCCTCGCCGGTGCAGACCAGATCGATGCCGACGATATGGGTATAGACCCCACCGGGCGGTCTGACCCCGATCATATGCGGCAGGAAGGCATCGTTGCGGGCGATCATCTCTTGCGGGATGCGCCCGGCCTTCACGATCTCCTGCTTGTGGTAGATGTCCTGCAGGAAGGCGTTGATGGCGCGCACCCGCTGCTCGATCCCGCGCGACAGGCGGTTCCATTCGGCCCCGGACATGATGCGTGGAACGATATCGAACGGGATCAGCCGCTCTTCGGAGGCATCGCGGCCATAGACGTTGAAGGTGATGCCCGTCAGTCGGAATATCTCCTCGGCCTCGCGCTGCTTGGCGCGCAGCCGTTTGGGGTCTTCGCCGGTGAACCAGTCGTGAAACCCGCGGTAGGCGCCGCGACAGGTCCCGTCCCTGCCCCACATCTCGTCGAAACATTCCGCCATCCGTGTCCCGCTTTGCAAAACCACCACGTCTTCATATTGACACAGAGGCGTAGCCGGACAGGAACACCGATGGCGCTGCATTGCGCGACAATCCATGGATCGCGGCGCAAGATCGCGCAAGCTGCCCTTTTCTTGGGCAGCTTCATGGCAAACTAGCGGGCAGACACGGGCAATCCGGGGAAGGCGCTCCGACGCGCCGCGCCGGCTGGTGGAAGGTCGCGATGGTGTTGCAGATGATCGGCGCAGTGCATCTCGCGAAGCATGATGCCGTCGCGCCCGAGGCGACCCGCGCCGATCACGATGCGCGCCCGCCCGGCGGATCGCCGGCGTGCAGGCGCGCACCGCTTAGTCAGGCTCAGGCCGGGGTCGGCCAGACGAAATCGGGGCGCAGGCCCTCATAGACCGGACGGCCATCATCGGGCTTGGGCACGCCGCTCGCCGGGTCGTAGAAGGCGTGGTAAGGAGCCTCCGGAATCTGGCCATCATAGCCCATCAGGTTGGGCACGATTACCCGGATGCGGCGCTGCTTGTCATCGAGCATGATCGGCGCGCCGCACTCGGCGCAGGTGCACAGCTCCAGCGGGCCGTCGGGGTTCTTGGCGTTGAAGGGCTGGCGGTTCAACCCAGCCTCGTTATCGACCACCACATCGCCATGCTTGAAGAACACGACATGAGTCGTGTCCTGTCCTGTCACGCCCTTGCAGACGGAACAATGACAGGTGTGATTGTCGACCGGCTCGCTATCGGCATGGGTGTGGATATGCGCGCAGCCCCCGGAATAGGTATGTGCCATGTCTCTGTCTCCTCCTTGGTAAACTCATGCGCCGCCATTTGGCGGCTGCGACAACCTACCACAGCCCTGCCCCGCCCGGGACCGGGACGATAGGCTCGCGTAATAATGTAACGCAAAACGCCCCGGCCATTACGGGCCGGGGCGTTTTTGACAGGAGCACCGGAAAGTTCAGAACTCCCGGACCGTTTTCTTTTGAAAAAACCGGAAGTTAACCCTTCTCTTCGACGATCTCGACCATGTGCGGGATCTTGGCGATCATGCCCCGTATCGCGGGCGTGTCTTCCAGCTCTCGCGTCTTGTGCATCTTGTTGAGGCCGAGACCGATCAGGGTCTGGCGCTGTTTTTCAGGGCGGCGGATCGGCGAGCCGATCTGCTTGACGACGATGGTTTTTGACATGTGTCCCGTTCCTTACGCTTCGGCCGACTCGGGCTGGCTGGCCGGGGCCTCGTCGCCCTTCTTCAGGATATCGGCGACCTTCTTGCCACGGCGCTGCGCCACCATCCGGGGGCTGGTCTGGAATTTCAGCGCGTCGAGCGTGGCGTGGATCATCGCGTAGGGGTTCTGCGAACCGGTGGATTTCGCGACCACGTCCTGCACGCCCAGCATTTCGAACACCGCGCGCATCGGACCGCCGGCAATGATGCCCGTCCCCTGCGGCGCGCTGCGCATGATGATCTTGCCCGCGCCCGCGTGACCGGCGCCGTCATGGTGCAGCGTCCGGCCCTCGCGCAGCGGCACGCGGATCATCGCCCGCTTGGCGGCCTCATTGGCCTTGCGGATGGCCTCGGGGACCTCCTTGGCCTTGCCCTTGCCAAAGCCAACGCGGCCCTTCTGGTCGCCAACGACGACGAGCGCCGCGAACCCGAAGCGCTTGCCACCTTTGACCGTCTTGCTGACCCGGTTGATCGCCACGAGACGATCGGCGAATTCCGGCGTTTCGTCGCGTCCGCGACCTCCGCGGCGGTTGTCTTCTCTTGCCATTCTATCGTCTCCTTAAATCTTCAGGCCGGCATCGCGCGCAGCATCCGCCACGGCCTTGATGCGACCGTGAAACAGGAACCCGCCGCGATCGAAATACGCTTCGGTCACGCCCGCCTTTTGCGCGCGCTCGGCAATCGCGGTGCCGATTTTGGACGCGGCATCGACATTGCACTGACCGACAAGCCCGAAATCCTTTTCGAGGGTCGAGGCCGCGGCGAGGGTGATGCCCCGCACGTCGTCGATCAGCTGGGCGCTGATATTCTTGTTGGAGCGGTGGACGCTCAGGCGCGGGCGCCCTGCGTTCACCTTGCGAAGTTTGTTCCGAACGCGCATGCGGCGTTTCTGGAACAGTTTTCTTTTACTGTATGCCATCTGTCGCGTCCTTACTTCTTCTTGCCTTCTTTCAAGAGCAGGTACTCGCCCTTGTAGCGGATGCCCTTGCCCTTGTACGGTTCGGGGCGGCGCCAGTCACGCATGTTGGCCGCGACCTGACCGACAAGCTGCTTGTCGGTGCCCTCGATCACCACCTCGGTGGGTTTCGGGACGCTAATGGTCACCCCGTCGGGGACGGGAAATTCAACATCATGGCTGAGCCCGAGATTGAGCTTGACCGTGTTGCCCTGCAACTGGGCCCGGTAGCCGACGCCGCGGATCTCTAGCTCCTGCTTGAAGGTGTTGGTCGCGCCGTGGACGAGGTTGGCGATGACCGTGCGGGTCATGCCCCATTGCTGACGCGCCCGCTTGGAGGCGCCACGCGGTGCAACGGTGATGCGATCGTCCTCGATGGCGATGGTGACATCGTCGCTGAAGGTGAAGGATTTGGCGTCCTTCGGGCCCTTCACCTCGATGGTCTGACCCGCCATGCTGGCTGTAACGCCATCCGGCAGGGTCACGGGTTGTTTTCCGATTCGAGACATATCCGGAGCTCCTTAGAATACCGTGCAGAGCACTTCGCCACCGACATTGGCGGCGCGCGCAGCTGCATCCGACATCACACCCTTGGAGGTGGAGACAATCGACACACCCAGGCCCTTGCGGACCTGCGGGATATCCTTGACGCCCATGTAGACGCGGCGGCCGGGGGTCGAGACCCTGGACATTTCGCGAATGACGGGCGTGCCCTCGTAATACTTGAGGCTGACCTCGATGTTGGGATGCCCATTGATCCCCGTCACCGTTTCGTAGCCGCGGATGTAGCCCTCGGATTGAAGCACCTCGAGCACGCGCTCGCGCAGCTTCGACGTCGGGCTGGTAATGGTGGATTTGCCGCGCATCTGCCCGTTGCGGATCCGGGTGAGCATATCGCCGATAGGATCGTTCATATCTCTGCCCTCCTCACCAGCTTGATTTCACGACGCCGGGCAATTGCCCGGCCGAGCCGAGATCGCGCAGCGCAATGCGGCTGATCTTCAGCTTGCGGTAATAAGCATGCGGACGCCCGGTCAGCTGGCAGCGGTTGTGCAGCCTTGTGGCCGAGCTGTTGCGCGGCAGTTCGGCAAGCTTCAGCGAGGCGCGAAAACGCTCTTCCATCGACTTTTCCTGGTCGTTGATGATCGCCTTGAGCGCGGCGCGCTTCTTGGCGTATTTATCGACCATCTTCTGGCGCTTCTTCTCGCGCTCGATCAGTGCTTTCTTGGCCATGATGTAATCCTTCCCCGGCTCAGCTGGTGAACGGCATGTTGAAATGCTTCAACAGGCTGCGTGCTTCAGCGTCGGTCTTCGCCGTGGTTGCGATGATGATGTCCATCCCCCAGACTTCGTCGACCTTGTCGAAGTTGATTTCGGGGAAGACGATGTGTTCCTTGAGACCCATGGCATAGTTGCCGTGCCCGTCAAAGGACTTGTCAGAGATGCCGCGAAAATCGCGGATGCGCGGCATGGCGATGGTGATCAGCCGGTCGATGAAATCGTACATCCGGTCACCGCGCAGCGTGACTTTCGCGCCGACGGGCATGCCCTCTCGCAGCCGGAACCCGGCGATCGAGTTCCGGGCCTTGGTGATCACGGCGCGCTGCCCAGCGATGGTGCTCAAATCGTCCTGCGCCGCCTTCGCCTTTTTCGAGTCGCGAACGGCCTCGGCCCCGGCGCCGATGTTCAGCACGATCTTGTCCAGGTGCGGGATCTGCATGTCGTTGGTGTAGCCGAACTCTTCGCGGAGCGCCGGCTTGATCACATCGCGGAACTGCGTGCGCAGGCGCGGGGTGTAGGTGGCAGTATCAAGCATCGATCACGTCCCCCGTGGTCTTGGCGAACCGCACCTTCTTGTCGCCCTCGACACGAAAGCCGACGCGGGTGGGTTTGCCGTTCTTGTCGGCGATGGCCAGGTTGCTCAGGTCGATGGGCATCGCCTTGGGGATGCGTCCGCCCTGGCTCTGCTGGCTTTGCTTGGTGTGGCGGACAGCCATGTTGACGCCATCGACAACGGCCTTGCCTGCTTTGGGGTCAACGCTGCTGATCGTGCCTTTCTGGCCCTTGTCCTTGCCGGCCAGCACGATCACGCTGTCGCCTTTTTTCAGTTTGGCGGCCATTTTACAGCACCTCCGGGGCGAGCGAGATGATTTTCATGAAGCTTTTCGAGCGCAGCTCGCGCACGACCGGCCCGAAAATGCGCGTGCCCAGGGGCTCGCCCGCATTGTTCAGGATGACGGCGGCGTTGCGGTCGAAGCTGATGGCGGTTCCGTCTTCGCGACGAACCTCCTTGGCGGTACGCACGACGACGGCCTTTCGGACATCGCCCTTTTTCACGCGACCGCGCGGGATGGCTTCCTTCACCGAGACGACAATAATGTCGCCAACGGAGGCGTATTTACGCTTGGAGCCCCCCAGAACCTTGATGCACTGAACCCGGCGCGCGCCAGAGTTGTCAGCTACATCCAGATTGGTCTGCATCTGGATCATTTGGTGTCTCCCGACCTTTGGGGGGCGTATGCTGCGCCAGACCCCCAGGGTTTCGATGAAACTGAAAAATGCGTGGTGGCGTTATGCCTCCAGCACCTCCCAGCGTTTGGTTTTCGAATAGGGCGCACATTCCACGATTCGGACGGCGTCGCCGGCCTTGTAGGTGTTGTTCGGATCGTGCGCGCGGTATTTCTTGGACTTGCGGATCGTTTTCTGCAGCACCGGGTGCTTGAGGCGACGCTCGACAGAAACGGTGATGGTCTGGGCGTTGGCGTCAGAGGTCACGACGCCTTGAAGAATTCGTTTGGGCATCTCAGGGGCTCCTTACTCTGCCGCCGCGCGGGCTTTTTCGTTCAGAATGGTCTTGATCCGCGCCGCATCACGGCGGGCCAGACGCATCCGGGCGGGGTTTTCGAGCTGGCTTGTCGCCGCCTGAAATCGCAGGTTGAATTGCTCTTTCTTCAGCTTGGTCAGTTCATCCCGGAGCTGATCCGGGGTCTTGTCACGCAGTTCGCTGGCGTCCATCGCCTTGTCCTTTCTCGAAACACCGGCCGGCCCCTGACAGTTGCCTCAGGGTCACCAGATGCCCGGTGGATGAAATATTAAAACACGCGAATCCCTAAATCGGGAGCCCCGTGGATTGACGCTCTATAGAAGAGGTGACGGCACAGGGCAAGCGAAACCTGAGCTTTCTCTGTCCGCACCCCGATTTCGGGGCCCAAAATGAAAACGGCCCCGGGTCTCCCAGGGGCCGTTCCAAATTCGGATCAGATCGCCTCAGGCGAGCTGCAGATTCGCTGCGCTCTCGCGGCCATCGCGACCAGCTTCAATGTCGAACGTCACTTTCTGATCGTCTGCGAGGCCGGTCAGGCCCGCACGCTCAACAGCGGAAATATGGACGAAAACGTCCTTTCCGCCACCGTCAGGTGCGATAAAGCCGAAGCCTTTGGTGGAATTGAACCATTTCACGGTGCCATTAGCCATCGTGTAGTCTCCTAGTTAGTTCTGCCCGCGGAAGTGCGGCAGTCGCGGCGTGGTCGGTCTGGATCGAAGTACTGAACGCCGTGGATAGGAGACAGCTCGTCGAAATAGAATAACATTAGCAGATTTGCTTATGACGCCTTTTTGCCCCCGACGCAAGCTCGGATTGCACTCCAAGCCAACAATAATTCACCGAGCATCGTAACACAGACACAATTAGCCCCAACTGTAGTTGAAACTCACGCTGATCCGGTCATCCTCGGACTGGTTCATCGGCACCTCGTGGCGCAGCCACGATTCCCACATGAGCACATCACCCACCTGCGGTTTGACATAGACAAAGGTACGCATCTCCTCGCGCGCCTCCCTTTGTCGCGTCGGCGCAACCATCATCCGCGCCGATCGCGGATCTTCCAGCTTCAGCGCGCTGGTACCTTCGGGCATCGCCACATAGGTCGTGCCGGAAATCACCGAATGCGGATGGATGTGGCTGCCATGGCTGCCACCCTCGGGCAGGATGTTGATCCAGATATCTTCAAGCTTCAGCTCGCGCCCATCGAGATCGAACTCCAGATCGCGCACGAACTCCGCGACATGCGCATCCAGAACCTTCACGAGATCGGCGAAGATCGGAAAGCGCCAGGGCAGATCGGTCAGCGACGCGTAGGACGTATAACCGGGATAGCCTTCGGTCTCGCACCACTCCTGCCCGGCCTCGTCATCCTCGGCGATGGAATAGCACGACGCGGCCAGCTCGGCGGCGTCGATCACGGGGGCATGCTCGGACATGGCGGCATGGTAAAGGCGGGTGACAAAAAGGGATCTGATATCTGACATGCGGGTTTCATATCGCAGATGCGACGCGGCGCAAGGGTTTCTAAACCGTTTTGCGGCAGGGTGCAGTCATGACAAGCACCAGGACGGCGCAATTCCTGATCCGCGTGGCGTGGGCGATCTGCCTGTCGCTGGCTGGCGGGCTGGCGGGCCCCGCTGCGGCGGATCTCTTCGCGGATCGCACACCGCTCTTCGACGGCGCGCGGCAGCCGCTGATCGCGCCGCGCAGCGGCACAGCCGTCCAGAGCGCCAGTCTTTTCGTCGGCACCTCGCATGACGGCCTGTTGTCCACGGCACCACGAAAGTCGCTGACGACACCGCTGACCAGCACTTCCGCCGCGGCGCGCCTGCGCGACCTGATCGCGCTGGCCGAGGCCGGGCGCGCAGGCTACGACGCCGTGCAACACGGCGCTCGTATCCGCCCGCCGAAACCACCGACGCAGATGACCCTCCGCGAGATCAACGCATGGATTCGCGCCACGCCGGGGCAGGCTCACGCCATCGGACGTTACCAGTTTATCCCCCCTACCCTGCGACGCTTGACGGGACTGCTGCACCTGGCGCCTGCCACGCGGTTCAGCCCGTCCGTTCAGGACCGGCTGGGCGACCTGCTGCTGGCCGAGGCCGGCTTGGCCGAAGTCCAGCGCGGCGAGATCAGCCAAAGCACGTTCCTGCTGAACCTGTCGAAGATATGGGCGGGGCTGCCCACGGCCTCGGGACGCAGCTATTATCACGGCGTGGCCGGTAACAAGGCGACGCTGAGCTGGGAGCGCTATGCGCGCGCCGTGCGCGACATCCTCGGCGGCTGACGAAGTGCGCTGATCTCGCGTCATGAAAAAACCCCGACGCTTGCGCGCCGGGGTTATTTTTCAGCAAAAGGTCCGTCCTGCTTACCAGTCCTCGCGAACCACCACGCGGGTCTTGAGCGGCAACTTCATCGCCGCAAGGCGCAGGGCCTCGAGCGCGGTCTCGTCATTGACCCCATCGATCTCGAACATGATCCGGCCCGGCTTGACCTTGCAGACCCAGCGATCCACCGAGCCCTTGCCCTTGCCCATCCGCACCTCGATCGGCTTGGCCGAGACCGGAACATCCGGAAAGATGCGGATCCAGACGCGACCCTGACGTTTCATGTGACGCGTCATGGCTCGGCGCGCAGCCTCGATCTGGCGCGCCGTGACGCGTTCAGGCTCGGTCGCCTTCAGGCCGTAGCCGCCAAAGTTCAGATCGGAGCCGCCCTTGGCCTCGCCCTTGATCCGGCCCTTGAACTGCTTGCGGAATTTCGTGCGTTTCGGTTGTAGCATCTATCATTCCTCCTTATCGACGGCCGCCGCCGGCACCGCGCGGCGCGGGACCATCCTGGAGTTCCTGAGCCTTGCGATCACGGGCCGCAGGATCATGCTCGAGGATCTCGCCCTTGAAGATCCAGACCTTGATCCCGATAATCCCGTAGGCGGTTTCAGCCTGGACGCTGGCGTAATCGATATCCGACCGAAGCGTGTGCAGCGGCACTCGGCCCTCGCGATACCACTCTGTCCGCGCGATCTCGGCACCGCCGAGACGTCCCGCGACGTTGACCCGGATACCCAAGGCCCCCATTCGCATCGCGTTCTGCACGGCGCGCTTCATGGCACGGCGGAACGACACACGACGCTCAAGCTGTTGTGCGATACTGTCACCGACAAGCGCCGCGTCGAGCTCGGGCTTGCGCACCTCGACGATGTTGAGATGCAGCTCGCTCGCGGTGATCCTGGCCAGCTTCTTGCGCAGCGTCTCGATATCCGCGCCCTTCTTGCCGATGATCACGCCGGGACGCGCGGTATGGATCGTCACGCGGCACTTCTTGTGCGGCCGCTCGATGATCACCCGGCTGATGCCGGCCTGCTTGCACTCGGTATTGATGAAATCGCGGATCTTGAGATCCTCCAGCAGGAGGTTCCCGTAATCCTTGGTGTCGGCATACCAGCGGCTGTCCCAGGTGCGGTTGACCTGCAGGCGCATGCCAATCGGATTTACTTTATTTCCCATCAGGCTTGCTCCTCAACTTCACGCACCTTGATCGTCAGTTCCGAGAACGGCTTGCGCAACGCACCGAACCGGCCACGCGCCCGCGGGCGGCCCCGTTTCAGCACGAGGTTCTTGCCGACATAGGCCTCGGCCACCACAAGCTCGTCCACGTCGAGGTTGTGGTTGTTCTCGGCATTGGCGATCGCCGATTGCAAGCATTTGCGCACGTCTTCCGAGATGCGTTTTTTCGAGAATGTCAGATCGGTCAGCGCGCGGTCCACCTTCTTGCCCCGGATCATCGCCGCGACAAGGTTCAGCTTCTGAGGGCTTGTGCGCAGCATGCGCAGCTTGGCCATCGCCTCGTTATCCGCCACGCGGCGGGGATTCTTGTCCTTGCCCATGGCTTATTTCCTCTTCGCTTTCTTGTCGGCAGTGTGACCGTAATAGGTGCGCGTCGGAGAATATTCTCCGAACTTCTGCCCGATCATGTCCTCGCTGACATTCACCGGCACGTGCTTCTTGCCATTGTAGACACCGAAGGTGAGCCCGACGAATTGCGGCAGGATGGTCGACCGGCGCGACCAGATCTTGATGACATCGTTGCGCCCCGACTCGCGCGCGGCCTCGGCCTTTTTCAGCACGTAGGCATCGACGAAGGGGCCTTTCCATACAGAGCGGCTCATGTGTTAACGGCCCTTCTTCTTGGCGTGACGCGACCGCAGGATCATTTTCTGCGACGCCTTGTTGGTGTTGCGGGTGCGTGCGCCCTTGGTGGGCTTTCCCCATGGCGTGACCGGGTGACGGCCACCGCTGGTGCGGCCCTCGCCGCCGCCATGCGGGTGGTCGATCGGGTTCATCACGACACCGCGCACCGAGGGGCGCTTGCCGTTGTGACGCGTGCGCCCGGCCTTGCCGAAATTCTGGTTGCTGTTGTCGGGGTTGCTGACCGCGCCGACCGTGGCGAGACATTCCTGACGCACGAGGCGCAGCTCGCCGGAGCTGAGGCGGATTTGCGCGTAACCGCCATCGCGGCCGACAAACTGCGCATAGCCCCCAGCCGCCCGGGCAAGCTGCCCGCCCTTGCCGGGCTTCAGCTCGACATTGTGAACGATCGTGCCGATCGGCATGCCCGAAAAGGGCATCGTGTTGCCGGGCTTGATATCGGCCTTCGCCGAGGCGATCACCTTGTCGCCTGCCGCAATACGCTGGGGTGCCAGGATATAGGCCTGCTCGCCATCATCATACCGGATCAGCGCGATGAAGGCGGTGCGGTTGGGATCGTACTCGATCCGCTCGACGGTCGCCTGGACATCGAATTTGGTGCGCTTGAAATCGACGATCCGGTAGAGGCGTTTTGCGCCGCCGCCCCGCCTGCGCGAGGTGATCCGCCCGGTGTTGTTGCGTCCGCCCGATTTCGTCAGACCCTCGGTGAGGGATTTGACGGGACGTCCTTTATACAGCTCCGAACGGTTGATCAGCACCAGCCCGCGCTGGCCCGGCGTCGTCGGATTATACGACTTGAGTGCCATGCTTTCTGTCTTCCGTTAGCTTGCGACGGGTTGCCCCGCCTATGTCATGGCCGGGATTGGCCCCGGCCCGGATAAAGGGCCCTCGAAAGGTCCCCGGATTTGAATGCTCTTTCGAACAACAACACGGCCCCGGACGAATCCGGGACCGCGCAGATAGTGTCTGTTAGGCGAGCCCGCGCCGCGGGTCAAGCCGTCGGACCGCGATTTCGGGATTTCGCGATTTACCCGACCGGGCTCCACCGCCCGCCGGGGCGGGCCTTCAGTTGGCGGCATCCCCGATCGTCTGCCCGGCTTTCTCGATATCGCGCCCGGCCCCCTGCACGGTGTTGCAGCCGGTCAGCACCAGACAGGCCAACACCAGTGTCATGATGGATTTCATCTCGTCTCTCCTTTGAAGTGTCCAAGACACTATGGCACGCGCGACACGGCGCACAAGGTGCCGCGCACCGGCGATGCCGTGGGGCGGATATCGCGGGCGCCGTCACAGCTGTTCCATCACCTCGTCGGGGGCCTCAAAATTGGTGGTGACGCGCTGCACGTCGTCATCGTCCTCCAGCGCCTCGATCAGCTTCATCAGTTTCTGCATCCCCTCGAGATCCATCTCGGTGGTCATGTTGGGTTTCCAGACCAGCCGGGTCGAGACGCTCTCGCCGAGTTCCCCTTCGAGCGCGGTGGCCACATCGTTCAGATCGGTGTCCGTGCACCAGATCACATGACCGCCCTCGCCGCTTTCGACGTCCTCCGCGCCGGCCTCGATGGCGGCCATCAGCACGGCTTCGGCGTCGCCTGCCTCGGCGGGATAGGTGATCTCGCCCTTGCGCTCGAACATGAAGACGACGCTACCGGTCTCGCCCATGTTGCCGCCATTCTTGCTGAATGTGCTGCGCACGCTCGACGCGGTGCGGTTTCGGTTGTCAGTCATCGCCTCGACAATCACAGCAACGCCGCCGGGCCCGTAGCCCTCGTAGCGAATTTCCTCGTAATCTTCCGCATCGCCGCCCTGCGCCTTCTTTATGGCACGCTCGATATTGTCTTTGGGCATCGATTGCCCCTTGGCTTCCTTGATCGCCAGGCGCAGCCGGGGGTTTTTCTCGGGGTCGGGATCGCCCATCTTGGCGGCGACGGTGATCTCCTTGGAGAACTTCGAAAACATCTTGGCCCGAACCGCGTCCTGACGGCCCTTGCGGTGTTGGATATTCGCCCATTTGGAATGGCCGGCCATTGTCGCGTCTCCTGCAAACCCGGGAATTTCGCGGCCTTCTACCTGCTCCGCGCGGGCGGGGCAACGCCCACAGACACGCTCACGGCCCTGATTGTGGCAGCCGCCCGCCCTGGCGGACCATCTCGATGCGGCTTGCGCGCCCGCTGGAATCGTCGGTCTCGACATAGACGCCCGACAGCGTGACGGCGCCCATGGCGGGGGTGAATCGATCTTTGCCCATGCCCGTCACGAAGCGGCGCATCGGCTCGGCCTTGTCCATGCCGATGACCGAATTGTAATCGCCGCACATCCCGGCATCGGCCTGGAACGCGGTGCCGCCGGTCAGGATCTGCGCATCGGCGGTGGGGATATGCGTATGCGTGCCCACCACGAGGCTGGCGCGCCCGTCGCAGAAATGCCCCATGGCCATCTTTTCCGAGGTCGCCTCGCAATGCATGTCGACGACCGCCGCCTGCACCGCCCCGCCCAGGGGATGCGTGCGCAGCACCGTGTCGACGGCCGAGAACGGATCGTCGAAGGCACGCCGCATGAAGACGTTACCCAGCACCTGCGCCACGAGGATCTTGCGCCCCCGCCCGTCGGTGAACACCCGGTGCCCGCGCCCGGGGGCGGCCTTGGCATAGTTCAGCGGCCGGACAAGACGCGTCTCCCGCTCCACGGCCTGCAGCATGTCCTTCTGGTCGAAGGCATGATCGCCGAGCGTGACACAATCCGCGCCCGCCTCGAACAGCCCGGTCGCATGCGCCGCAGACAGGCCCATCCCGCCCGACGCGTTCTCGCCGTTGACCACCACGAAATCGAGAGCCCAGGACGTACGCAAGCCCGGCAGCGCATCCGCCACCGCCGCACGTCCCGCGCGTCCCATCACATCGCCCAGAAACAGTATCTTCATGGCGCCCTGATAGGGTCCAACGACCCGAAGGGCAAGCACGGCTCAGACTGGAAGAGCCCCCTGCCTTTCATCTTTCCAAAAAACTCGAAAACACCACGCAAAGTCTCGGCGCACCACGCCCCCCCCCCCGCGGGACACCATCTCAGCCGCTGAAACGGATCACCTCGGCGTCAGTCACCACCATGTCGAGCGGCTGGTCGGTGGGCTCCAGCGGCAGCGCTTCGGCCTCCTGCGCGGCATAGGCAAAACCGATGGCCAGCGTGGGGCGTCGGCTTCGCAACAGCTCAAGCGTGCGGTCGTAGAAGCCCCCGCCATAGCCGAGGCGACCGCCCGACCGGTCAAACGCCACCAGCGGCACGATCAGCACCTCGGGCTCGATGAAGTCATCCACCTCCGGCACCATCGCGCCGAAAGGTCCCTCGCGCAGCGCACAATCCGGCGTCCAGCGCGAGAACTGCAGCGGCTTTCCCGGCCCGTCGATCACCGGCACGGCGACAGGGCCATGTGCGGCGGCCTCGGCCATCGCCGGGCGCGGATCGATCTCGGTGCGGATCGGAAGAAAGCCCGAGATCGGAACACCGCGCCAGTCCTGCAGCACCTCCGCCAGGCGCCTTGCCCCGGCGCCGGTGTCTCCCCGATGCGCCTCGGCCCGCCGGGCGAAGGCCGCCTTGCGCGCGGCGCGCTTGATCTCGGCCATCGCGCTCATAGCAGGAACATCGCGCCGAGTCCCAGGAAAGCGAAGAACCCGACGACATCCGTCACCGTCGTCACGAACGTGCCCGAGCCGAGCGCCGGGTCGATCCCCAACCGGTCCATGACCACCGGGATCGCCGCCCCGGACAGCCCGGCCACGGCGAGGTTGATCACCATCGCGGCCCCGATCACCACGCCCAGCCCGAGGCCGCCGAACCAGATGACCCCCACGACGCCCATCACCAGCGCGAAGGTCACGCCGTTGATCAGCCCTACTGAGACCTCGCGCATCAGCACCCGCTTGACGTTGGCGCCGGTCAGGTCCTTGGTCGCCAGCGCCCGCACCGCCACCGTCAGGCTCTGGGTGCCGGCATTGCCGCCCATCGAGGCGACGATCGGCATCAGCACCGCCAGCGCCACCAGCTGCGCAAGCGCCTCGTCGAAGATCGAGATCACCAGCGACGCCAGTATCGCCGTCAACAGGTTCACCGCCAACCACGGCACGCGGCGCTTGACGGTGTCCATCACCGTGTCGCTCAGGCTGCCCTCCTCGCTGACACCGGCAAGGCGAAAGATGTCCTCCTCGTGCTCGGCATCGAGCACCATCATCGCGTCGTCGATGGTGATCACGCCGACCAGCCGGCCCTCCTCGTCCACCACCGGCGCCGAGATCAGGTGATACTGGTTGAACGCATAGGCCACGTCGCTTTCGGCCTGCGTGACGGGGATGACGTGAAACGTCTCCTCGACCATGTCACGCAGCGCCACGTTGCGGCGCGCGGCCATGATGCGGCCCAGCATCACGTTGCCGACCGGATGCAGGCGCGGATCGACGAGGATGATGTGGTAGAACTGCTCGGGCAGGTTCTCGGCGTTGCGCATGAAATCAATGACGTCGCCAACGGTCCAATGCTCGGGGGCCATCACCACCTCGCGCTGCATCAGGCGCCCGGCAGAATATTCCGGGTAGCTTAGCGATTGCCGCACCGCCAGCTGGTCGCTCGCTTCGAGCGCGCCGAGGATCGCATCCTGCTGGCGGTCCTCCAGATCCTCGACAAGGTCGACCACGTCATCGGAATCAAGCTCGCGCACCGCGTCGGCCAGAACCTCCGGCGTCAGCAGGCCGATCACCTCTTCGCGGATCGATTCGTCGAGCTCCGACAGGATGTCACCGTCGAATTCGGCGCCGTAAAGCGCGATCAGTCGACGCCGGTCGTTCGATCCGATCTGTTCGAGCAGGTCGGCGATGTCGGCGGCGTGCAGAGGCTCCATCTCCTGCCGGAGACGTTCACGATCGTCGGCCTCGACGGCCTCCATGATCCGCGACACGGCCTGCTTGTTGAGCGGATTGGCATCCTCATGGGCCTCGCCGTCGAGCGTCGCCACGTCGTCCCGGTCATCCATGTCGCCCACTCCAGTCAGCCGATCTGAGCGCAGGGATAAACAAGGCACATTGGTAAAACAATGACCATAAGGCGATTTACCGATGCAGCGCGCATCCCTATCGTGTCGCGCGCAGCATCATTCACAGAACGGACCCATTGGGGATGCCCGACACGCTTCTCACCGGCCGCATCCTGACCTTCGACCGGTCCCCGTTCGACGGTGACCCAAGCGGCGCAGCCCGGCTGCACGAAGCGCTGGTGATCCGTGACGGCCGCATCGCGGCCCTTGGCACCCGCGCCGATTTGCATGCTGCCTATCCCGATGCGGTGCGGCGCGATATGGGCGAGCGCCTAATCACGGCTGGCTTCATAGATGCACATACGCATTACCCTCAGACCGCGATCATCGCCAGTTGGGGCAAGCGGCTGATCGACTGGCTCGAAACTTACACCTTCCCTGAGGAGATGCGCTTTGCCGACCGCACATATGCCGACGAGATCGCGAGTCGCTACCTCGACCTGACACTGGCGCATGGCACCACCACCACCGTCAGCTACTGCACGATCCACCCCGACAGCGTGACGGCGTTCTTTGAGGCTGCCCGTGCGCGCGGGTTGCGCGTCGTCGCGGGCAAGACCTGCATGGACCGCAACGCGCCCGACGGCCTGCGCGACACCGCGCAATCGGCCTATGACGACAGCAAGCGCCTGTTGCAGGCCTGGCATGGCGTGGACCGGCTGAGCTATGCCATCACGCCCCGGTTTTCCCCGACCTCGACGCCCGAGCAGCTTGCCGCCCTCGGCGCGCTCTGGGCGGAATGCCCCGATTGCCTGATGCAGACGCACCTTGCGGAACAGCCCGACGAGGTCGCATGGGTGAAATCCCTGTTCCCCGACGCACGCGACTACCTCGACACTTACGAAGAACACGGTCTGCTCAGCGCGCGCGGTCTTTACGGCCACGCGATCCATCTCGGCCCGCGTGAACGCGCCCGGCTGGCCGAGACGGGCGCGGCGCTGATCCATTGCCCCACGTCGAACACCTTCATCGGCTCGGGTCTATTCGATCTGGCCGGGCGCGTCGCCGATGGCTGCCGCGTGGGCCTGGCCACCGATACCGGCGGCGGGTCGTCGTTCTCGATGCTGCGCACCATGGCGGCGGCTTACGAGATCGGGCAGCTCACCGACACTGCCCTGCATCCCGCGCAGCTTTTGTGGCTGGCCACGACCGGCTCGGCCCGGGCGCTACACATGGATCACCTCATCGGCACTATCGCTGTGGGGATGGAGGCCGATCTGGTGGCCCTCGACCTTGCCTCGACCCCCGCAATCGCGCAACGCGCCCACCGGGCCGACGATATCTGGAACGCGCTTTTCCCGACCCTGATGATGGGCGACGACCGCGCCATCGCGCAGGTCTGGATCGCCGGCCGTCCCGTGGGATGACCGGCCGACACCTGTGACGACGGCGGTTGGATCACCGTGCGTTCGGCCTATGCTGCTATCTCGACCCGGATAAAAGACCGAAAAGGAGCGCCCGATGACTGAAACCCCCACAGCCGCGGCCCGACATCTCGCCGAGGCGACGCGTGCCATCGATGCCCAGTTCGGCGAAGGCTATTCCCGCGACCACCCCGAACTTGTGGCAAGCCTCGTGCAGAGCGCGACCATCGACGCGGCGGTCGCCACCGGCTACGGCGCGCATCAAGAGGCCCTTGCCGCTGCGCGCGAGATCAGCCGTGAAATGGGCGAGACGATCCTGAAGCTCAAGCCGCGGATCTTCGGCTGAGGGTTGTCACGCTTCGGTCCGCCGGGTGGTCAGTCAAATGCGATTTTTAACAGGTCGGGCAATCACGCCACGCGCGACAGGATCTCAAGCGCGGCATCGTGCTGTTGGCGTCCCGCCGCGGCCAGTACACGCCCGCCCGCATGCGCGGGCCGCCCCTGCCAGTCGGTCACGATCCCGCCTGCTGCCTCGATCACGGCAATCGGTGCACAGATGTCATACGCGTGCAGCCCGGCCTCGACGACCAGATCGATCTGCCCAAGCGCCAGCATCGCATAGGCATAGCAATCGAGCCCGTAACGGGTGAGCTTGACGCGCTGTGCGACCTCGGCAAAGCTTTGCGCTTCGGCCGGCGTACCCAGTTCCGGGAAGGTCGTGAACAGGATCGCGTCGGCAAGCGGCCGGTCGCCGCGCACGCGCAACGGAATAGTGCCGCGCGGCCCCGTCAAAGTGGCCTCGCCGAGGCCGCCCGCGAACCGCTCGCCCAGATACGGTTGGTCGATGATACCATAGAACGGGCCACTGTCATTCGAGACTGCGACCAGGATCCCCCAGGTTGGCACACCGGACAGAAACGAACGGGTGCCATCGATCGGGTCGAGCACCCAGGTCAGGGTCGACACCCCGTCCTGCCGTCCCCCTTCTTCGCCAAGGATTGCGTCCTCGGGCCTCGACGCGGCCAGAACGGATCGCATTGCTGTTTCCACAGCGCGATCTGCTCTTGTCACCGGGTCAAACGAGCCGCCGGATGCCTTGTTTTCAACACCAAGGGCTGGCGCACGGAAATAAGGCAAAGCCGCAACAGATCCTGCGTCGGCAACCGCATGTGCGGTTGTCCGTATCGCATCGCTGTCGAGGGCAGACATTTGCTATCTTCCCTGAACGAGCAAGAGCCTTCGGCTCACGCCACCTCGCTCAGCACGCGGGCAAGATCGAAGAGCCGCCGGCGCTGGTTCTCGGGAATCGCGTAGTAAGAGCGGACAAGATCAAGTGCCTCCTTGTCGCCGATGATATCGTCGGACATCTGGCCGGCGGGCACGACATTATCCTTGTCGGAGATGCCGTCGAAAAAGAACCCGACCTGAACATCCAGCGCCGCGGCGATATCCCAAAGACGGGACGCGCTGACGCTGTTCGCTCCTGTTTCGTACTTCTGGATTTGTTGAAATTTGATTCCGACCGCAGTGGCCAATTGCTGCTGCGTCATTCCGACGAGCCAGCGACGATGGCGAATACGTTTTCCAACATGCACATCCACGGGGTGCGACATTTATCATTCCTCTTCATATAAAAAGATGCGCGAAAACAAATCTCGTCTAACGCATCGCCTGATGGACCGACGCCGCGCATCCCAGCAGCTGAATTAGTACATACCAATACTACGCCGAAAAACAAGATCTATCGCTAATCGTTAACGTGCTTTTTACGCAAACCACTCAATTCAAACGCGAACCCCCTGTCCAAACCAACCGACCAAGCCGCGGCGGTGTGTGCCATCGCGCGTTCGGGCGCGCCCAGCCAATCGAATCGCATTGAAACCGGGGGGTTCCCGGCTTTAGCGTTCGGTAGGATCCATGAGGTTAAGATCATGCGTGCTTTCAGAATCAGGTCCGCCGGCGCGCCGCCCGCCTTGGTCGATGTCCCGAAACCGACGCCTGCAGCGGGCGAGATGGCCATCGACATCGCCGCCTGCGGGCTTAACTTCGCCGACCTGTTGATGATCAAGGGCGAGTATCAGGAAACACCCGAGCCGCCCTTCACGCTCGGCATGGAGGTGGCGGGCCGTGTCACCGCCATAGGTCCCGACACGGACGGGCCGCCGGTTGGCGCGCGCGTCGCCGTGTTCGCCGGCCACGGAGGTCTTGCGGAACACGGCTGCTTTCCCGCCGAGCGCGCGGTCATTCTGCCCGACCCGATGACCTACACCGATGCGGCCGCCTTCCAGATCGCGTATGGCACAAGCCATGTTGCGCTGGATCACACTGCAAGGCTGCGCGCCGGCGAAACGCTTCTGGTGCTCGGCGCGGCAGGCGGCGTCGGGCTCACCGCGGTCGAGATCGGCAAGCTGATGGGGGGGCGCGTGATCGGCTGCGCCCGGGGGAAAGCCAAGCTCGAAGTGGCCCGCAACGCCGGCGCGGATCACCTCATCGACGCGGAGACCGACGATATCCGCAGCGTCTGCAAGGAACTGGGCGGCGTCGATGTGGTCTATGATCCGGTCGGCGGCGCCCAGTTCAACGCGGCGTTCCGCGCCTGCAATCCCGAGGCACGCATCCTCACGATAGGGTTCGCCAGCGGCGAGGTGCCACAGATCCCTGCCAACCACCTGCTGGTCAAGAACTTGGCGGTGATGGGCCTCTACTGGGGTGGTTTTCTCAAGTTTCGCCCGGACGTGGTCACAAGAAGCCTGCGCACGCTTTTCGAGTGGCACACGGCGGGCAAGATCAAACCGCATGTCAGCCACGTCCTGCCGCTCGACCGCGCCGAAGAGGCAATCGCCTTGTTGCGCAGCAGGAAATCCACTGGCAAGGTGGTGATCAGCACCACGGCGGACTGATCTGCTTGAAGAAGCCTAGCAAAACGCCGCGCGTCACCATTATAGGCAACCTGCATGCGCTGACGTGAAGATGAGTCCGAAAACTGTCGGAAAAACTTGAAAACGGCAGGTCGCTAACCGATATCAGAGTCAAAGTCTCTTCCAAGAGACTGTCATTCACAACGGAGGGTTTAATGGCAGAGTTCAACACGATCCGGTCGACGGCAAAGGGTGCACAATCCACCCAGATCGACGCGGGTCTTCGCGCGCACATGAACAAGGTCTACGCGACCATGTCCATCGGCATGCTCATCACCGCGCTGGCGGCATGGGCGATTTCAGGACTGGCCGTTACCACCGATCCATCCGCTGCCGCAGCAGAGCTTGGCAATGGCAAGATGCTGACCGGCCTCGGGGCCGCGCTTTATCTCTCGCCGCTCAAGTGGGTGGTGATGTTCGCCCCGCTGGCCTTCATCTTTTTCGGCTGGGGCTCGCTGCTTCGCCGGGCACCGGCAGCAGGCGTGCAGCTCGGCTTCTTCGGCTTCGCGGCTCTGATCGGTCTCTCGCTCAGCTCGATCTTTCTGGTCTTCACGAACTTCTCGATCGCGCAGACCTTCGTCGTCACCGCGATCGCGTTCTCCGGGCTGTCGCTTTGGGGCTACACGACCAAGAAGGACATCTCGGGCTGGGGCAGCTTCCTGATCATGGGCGTGATCGGCCTGATCGTCGCGATGATTGTCAACATCTTCCTGCAAAGCGAAGCGATGATGTTCGCGATCTCGTCCATCGGCGTGCTGATCTTCGCGGGTCTGACGGCGTATCATACGCAAGAGATCAAGAACGTCTACGTGGAGCATGCAGCCCAAGGCGATCAGGACTGGCTCGACAAGGCCGCCTATGACGGCGCCCTGAACCTCTACATCAGCTTCCTGAACATGTTCCAATTCCTGCTGATGTTCATGGGCACGCAAGAGTAACCAGACACTCATCGAACGCAAAAGCCGTCCCCTGCCAAGCGTATTGCTTGGCAGGGGTTTTTTATTGTCGGACCGGGGGGCTCGAACGGCGCGCGCCTCAGGCCTCCAGCCCGCGCCCGCGCAACAACGCCTCCACACCCGGAAGGCGCCCGCGGAACCCCTCGTAAAGCTTGACAGGATCCTCGGAGCCGCCGCGCGACAGGATGTGATCCTCCAACGCCTGCGCCCGGTCCGCGTCGAACGGCCCGGCGCCGTCCTCGAAACTGGCAAAGGCGTCGGCATCCATCACCTCGGACCACATGTAGCTGTAATAGCCGCTGGAATAGCCGTCGCCCGCAAAGACATGCGCGAAATGCGGGCTGGCGTGGCGCATCGCGATGGAATGCGGCATGCCCAGATCGTCGAGAACGGCCTGTTGCGCTTTCATCAGGTCATCGGGCGGCGCGCCCTCGTGAAAGGACAGGTCGACCAGCGCCGAGGCGAGGTATTCCACCGTCTGGAACCCCATGTCATGCGTTGTCGCGGCCAGAAGCCGATCCAGCATGTCACGCGGCATCGCCGCACCCGTCTCGACATGGGTCGCATAGCGTTCCAGCACCTCGGGCACTTCCAGCCAATGCTCGAATAGCTGGCTGGGCAGTTCCACGAAATCGCGCGCCACCGATGTGCCTGAAAGCGATTCATACGTCACGTCCGACAGCAGGTGATGAAGCGCATGCCCGAACTCGTGAAACAGCGTGCGCGCGTCGTCATAGCTAAGCAGCGCCGGATCGCCCTTGGCGAAATTGCACACGTTGATGACGACCGGGCCCTGCACCCGCGGCCGCTTGGCCTGCCCGCGCATCGAGGAACACCACGCACCCGACCGCTTCGAGGCCCGCGCGAAGTAATCGCCGATGAACACCGCGACATGGCGTCCCTCCCGCGTCACTTCCCACGCGCGGCAATCGGGGTGGTACAGCGGTACGTCGAGCGGCGTGAACTCCAGCCCGAAAAGTCTGCTCGCACAACCGAACGCCGCCTCGATCATCCGGTCGAGCGACAGGTACGGCTTCAGCGCGGCCTCGTCGAGATCATGCTCGGCCTGCCGCCGTTTTTCCGAATAATAGCGCCAGTCCCACGGCTCCAGCTCGCCGTTGACCCCGTCGGCGCGCATCATCGCGGTGAGGGTTTCGGCGTCCCGGTCGGCCTGCGCGCGCGCAGGCTCCCACACCGACATCAGCAGATCGCGGACCGCATCCGGGGTCTTGGCCATCTCGGTTTCCAGCTTGTAATCCGCGAAACTGTCATAGCCCAGCAAGGCCGCGCGCTCGGCCCGCAACGCCAAAACCTCCTCGGCGATGGCGCGGTTGTCGGTCTCGCCGCCCATGGCGCCGCGCGCGGCCCAAGCCTGATAAGCCCGCTTGCGCAAGTCCCGCCGGGCGGAGAATTGCAGGAACGGCACGATCAGCGACCGGGACAGGGTGATCACGGGTGCGTTCAGCCCCCGCTCTCGCCCTGCCGCTCGGGCGGTGTCCACCACGAAGTCCGGTAGCCCGTCGAGATCGGCCTCGGCCAGTTCCATTTGCCAGCCCGCCTCGTCAGCCAGAAGGTTCTGTGTGAAGGCGGTGCCAAGCTCCGACAGCCGCGCCATGATCGAACGCATCCGCGCATCCTCGTCGCCGGTCAGCGCGGCCCCTGCCCGGCGGAACGCGCGATGCGTCAGCATCAACAGCCGGTCTTCTTCCGCGCTCAGCCCCAGATCGTCGCGCGCCTGCCACAGCGCCTCGACCCGCGCGAAAAGCGCCTTGCTACCATAAAGCTCTGACGAATAGGCAGCGAGCTTTGGCCCGAAATCGCGCTGCAATTCCTGACGCCTTGGGGTGCTGTCGGCGCCGGCCAGCGTGAAGAATACCGACAGGACCTTATCGAGGGCCGCACCGGAGCATTCCAGCGCCTCGATGGTGTTGGCAAATGTCGCGGGCTCGGGGTTGTCGGCGATGGCCGCAACCTCGGCCCGCGCCTCGTTCAACGCGATCTCGAACGCGGGCGCGAAATCCTCGTCGGTAACGCGGTCGAACGGGGCAAGGCCGAAGGGCGTCTGCCAGTCAGCCAGCAAGGGGTTGGTCATCTTTTTCTCCTTTTTCGCCGCAGACCGGGCAATCCGTGCGGCGCTGCAGGCCGATCTTGCGGGTCTCGCCGTAAAGCGCGTCATAGATCAGCATCTCGCCGCGCAAGCAGTGCCCCGCCCCGGTGATCAGCTTCACCGCCTCGACGGCCATCATCGCCCCGACGACGCCGGGCAACGGCCCCAACACCCCGGCCTCGGCACAGGAGGGCGCAAGCCCCGGCGCGGGCGCCTCGGGAAAGAGGCATTCATAGCAAGGCGTGCCGCGCGCGGGATCGAAAACGCTCAACTGCCCCTCCCATTGCGACAGCGCACCTGAAATCAGCGGCTTGCCTTGTGCTGCGGCCGTGGCATTGGCGAGGTACCGCGTGTCGAAATTGTCGGTGCCGTCGAGGATCAGATCGTAATCGGCAAACAGATCGGCGGCGATCTCGGCCGTCAGACGGCGGCGGTAAGGGCGCAGCACGACATTCGGGTTTTGCGCCTGGACCCGGCTCAGCGCGGATTGCACCTTGGGCCGGCCGATATCCGCATCGTCGTGGATCACCTGCCGTTGCAGATTGGCGTTCTCGACCTCGTCATCGTCTATTACACCGATGGTTCCAACGCCGGCGGCCGCCAGGTAAAGGATCGCGGGCGATCCAAGCCCGCCGGCGCCGACGATCAGCACCCGCGCCTCTTTCAGCGCTTTCTGGCCCGGCCCACCGATCTCGCGCAGCACGATATGACGGGCGTAACGGTCAAGCTCCGCTTCACCGAAAAGCGGTCTTTTGGCCTGCCCTGCGACCGCCTGCGCCGCGTCGGCTTCTTGCGTTTCGGCCCGAACCCGCAACCTGCCAAGCCCCGCGCGATAGATCAGCACAAGACCCGCCGCGCCGCCGAGCATCAACCAGAGCGCCGCGCTGTCGCCCGTCGCCGCGCGGACCGGATGGCCCATGGGCAGCGCCAGATGCGCCAGCGTCACCGCCGCCCAGAGCCCCGCGATCATCGCCCATCGCAGGCGCCGGGGCGTACCCATGGCCGCCCCCACACCCCAAAGCACCGCCGCCATGACCAGAACCAGCAGCATCAGACCGCCCCTGTCGAGCCGAAACCGCCCGTTCCGCGCGGCGTTTCGTCAAGATCCGTCACGGTCTCAAACCGCGCCTGCACGACCGGCGCGACCACCATCTGCGCGATACGCGCGCCATGCACGATCTCGAACGGCTCCGCCCCGGCATTCATCACGATCACGCCCAAGGCCCCGCGATAATCACTGTCGATCGTGCCGGGGCTGTTAGGCAGGGTGATTCCGTGACGCAGGGCCAGCCCAGACCGCGGCCGCAACTGTGCCTCGTACCCTTTGGGCACCACGATCCGCAGGCCCGTGGGCACCAGCGCCCGCGCGCCGGGGGCGAGCACGACCGCGCGGCGGTCGGGAAAGTTCGCGCGCAGGTCTGCGCCAGCCGCGCCCGCCGTTGCATAGCCGGGCAGACCAAGCGAGCGATCCGCGCCATCCTCCCATTGCATCGCGACAGTCAGCATCCGCCACCTTCATCTTGCCAGAAATACTCGAAAACTGTCAGGCCAGCACCTGTGCGATCCGGTCGGCCAGTTGCCGCGCCACGTCGCTCTTGCCCATGCGCGGCCAGGTCTCGGCCCGGCCTTCAGTGATCAGCGTCACCGCGTTCTCGGTGCCGCCCATGATGCCGGTCGATTGGCTCACGTCATTGGCGAGGATCCAGTCGCACCCTTTGCGCGCGCGTTTCGCGGTGGCGTTCTCGACGACGTCATGCGTCTCGGCGGCGAAGCCTATGACCAGCCCGGGCCGGTCCGCGCCGCGTTGCGACACGGTCGCGAGGATGTCGGGATTCTCGGCAAAGTCCAGCACCGGCATCCCGCCCGCGGTCTTCTTCATCTTGCGGTCGGTCGCGCTGGCGATATGCCAGTCAGCCACGGCGGCGGCACAGATCACCACGTCGGCCGGCAATGCGGCCTCGACCGCCGTCAGCATCTCGCGCGCAGTTTCGACGCCGATCACCGCAACACCTTCGGGCGGCGGTACGGTGGCGGGGCCGGTCACGAACACGACCTCGGCCCCCAGTGCGACGAGCGCGCGGGCGATCGCGGTGCCCTGCGCGCCGGATGAGCGGTTGGCGATATAGCGCACCGGGTCGATGGGTTCATGCGTCGGCCCCGAGGTCACGAGGATCCGCCGCCCCTGCAACGGCCCGGCCGACAGCACGCTCTCGATGGCTGCAATCATCTCCGGCACCTCGGCCATGCGGCCGGGGCCGTGTTCGCCGCAGGCCATATCGCCATCGTTGGGGCCAATCAGCCTGATCCCGTCGGCCTTGAGCGTCGCGATATTGCGCTGCGTAGCCGCGTGCTGCCACATCCGGACATTCATTGCCGGGGCAATCAGCACGGCTGTGTCGGTGGCCAGCAGAAGCGTCGAGGCCAGATCATCGGCCTGACCCTGCGCCATCTTCGCCATCAGGTCGGCAGTGGCGGGGGCGACGACGATCAGGTCGGCCGACCGGCTGAGCTCGATATGCCCCATCTCGGCCTCGTCGGTCAGATCGAAAAGATCCAAATAGACGCGGCACCCGGCCAGCGCCGAGACCGACAGCGGTGTGACGAATTCTGCCCCTGCCCGCGTCAAAACGGGCGTGACCTCCGCGCCGCGCTCGCGCAACCGTCGGATCAAATCGAGGGATTTGAACGCCGCGATGCCGCCGCCGATGATGAAAAGAATGCGTTTCGAGCCGAGCATGGGCGGTCCCTGTCAATTCACCTCGACATTAGGCCTGACGCCACGCCGGCACAAGGGCAGCACATGTTACCGGAACGTCGCGCAGGGGTCGCGCCTGTCCGGCGCCGGGGCGTATTTGACCGTGTCGAAATCACCCTCCAGCGGGCGATCCTCCTCGGTCTGACCCATAACCCAGATGTCGAGATCGGGGGCGACGCGGCCCAGCACCGCGGGCACACCCCAGTCGCGGCGCGCGTGGCCGTTGCCGGTGACCACCGCGACGGGCCCGCCGGTGTCGTCCATCGCCTTGACCACAGCGCGCGCCAGAACGGCGTCGCGCAAGCGCTGCACGGCCACCATGCCGGGCAGCATGTCCTCGGAAAGTGCGTCGCAATGTGCCTGCATCTGCAGGGACTCGCGGGCCTCCTGCTGGTCGGCGGGCAGATCCCTGTCCAGCCCGTAGCGCGCGGCCCCTTTGCCGAACACCGCCGACGGCCCGTTCTCGAAGACGGCCCGCGCCTCGTCGCGTGGTACCGCGGCGCCGTAAATCGCGGCTTCAGGGGCGGCGGTGAAGATCGGGTAATACATCGCAAAATCCGGCCAGCCACCCTTGTCCCAGTCGAGCGCGGATTCCAGCGCCTCGCGGTACTGGCGCAACTCGGGGGTCACGCGTTCGGCCTGGGCCGGGGTCAGCATCTCGAAAACGAGTGCTGCGGGGCGCAGCCGGTCTACCTGTTCGGCCTGCTCGGCATGATGCGCCGGATTGTCATGGATCTCGCCGAGAATCGCAACGTCTTGCGCCGCCCCGGGAAGGGCGGCGCAGATCACGAAGGCGGTCAAAAGGGGGCGAAGGCTCATGCCAGAAGGCTTTCGACCTCGCCGCCGTGCTTTTCGAGATGCTTGCGCATCTTCTGGAACGCCGCCGCTTCGAGCTGGCGCACACGTTCCTTGCTGAGGTTCAACTCTTCGCCAAGGCTTTCGAGCGTGCGGGCCCCGTCGCGCAGTTTGCGCTCGCGGACGATGAACCGCTCGCGGTCATTGAGGTTCGACATCGCGTCGGTCAGCCAGTCGCGCAGCGCCTGCAGGTCGTGATCCTTCTCGACTTCCTCGTCGCCGCGCGATCCGCCATCCTCGATCGTGTCGATCCATTCGCGCCCCTCGTCCTCGGACGACTGCGTCGCATTGAGCGAGAAATCGGAGCCCGAAAGGCGGCCTTCCATCATCTCGACATCGCGCAGCGGCACGCCGACCTCGTGCGCGATCATTTCGCGCAGCTGGTATCCGTCCAGTTCCTCACCGCGCGACATAGCTTCGCGCTCGATCCGGGCCTGCACGCGGCGCATGTTGAAAAACAACGACTTTTGGCTCGAGGTCGAGCCGGTACGCACCATTGACCAGTTTCGCATCACGTAATCCTGGATGCTGGCCTTGATCCACCAGACGGCGTAGGTCGAGAAGCGCACCCCCCTGTCGGGGTCGAACTTGTCGGCGGCCTTCATCAGGCCCAGACCCGCCTCTTGGATAAGATCGTTCATCGGCGCGCCATAGCGGCGAAACTTGGACGCCATCGAAATGGCCAACCGCATGTAGGCGTTGATGAGGCGGTGCAGCGCAGCCTCGTCGCGCTCATCGCGCCATGCATATGCGAGCTTCAATTCGGTTTCTGCATCCAGCATCTCCGCCTTCATGGCGGTGCGGGACATGTTGCTTGTCTGCGGTGCATCGAGTGGCATCTGTTTCCCTTGTCAAGCATGTGGTGCGGTGGCACTCTACAGTATATGTGTACAAGGTGTTACGGGGTGCAAGGAGCAGCGGATCACAACTACACGAGGCCAAGGACACATGTTGCCCCCCCTTACACTCATCATCGGCGGTGCGGCATCCGGGAAATCGGCCTATGCCGAGGCTGTCGTCAGCGCCACGGGACGGCAGCGCATATATCTTGCCACGGCAGAGGCGCATGACGCGGAAATGCTTGAAAAGCTTGAACTTCACCGCAAGAGGCGGGGCCCTGACTGGCGGACCGTCGAGGCGCCGCGCGATCTGCGACCGGCGCTGAAGACCGCGGCGGCGGACGATGTCGTTCTGCTCGATTGTGCGACAATGTGGCTCAGCAACCATCTGCTGGCAGAAAGCGACCTGTCACAGGCAGAGACTGCGCTGATCGATGCGCTCGCAGCTTGTGCGGCCCCCGTGGTCGTCGTGTCGAACGAGGTCGGGCTGTCGGTGGTGCCCGACAACGCGCTCGCGCGCCGGTTCCAGACGGCACAGGGCCGCCTGAACCAGACACTGGCCGCGCGCGCCGATACCGTGGTCAACGTCATCGCGGGCCTGCTGCAGATCCTGAAAGGCCGGTTGCCATGAGCCGGTTCTTCTGGGTGCGCCACGGCCCGACGCATGCAAAATCCATGATCGGCTGGTCCGACCTGCCCGCCGATCTCGGCGACGCGGTCCGCATCGCACGGCTTTCGGACCATCTGCCCGGGGATGCGCTTGTCATATCCTCGGACCTGATCCGGGCGCGCGCCACCGCCGATGCCATCGCAGGGCCGCGCACCCGCCTGCCCGAGACCCGCGATCTGCGCGAGATCCATTTCGGTGACTGGGAGTTGCAGGCCTTCGACACCATCCCCGATCAGACGCACCTGCGCGCCTTCTGGGAGCAGCCGGGCGATATCCGCGCCCCCGGCGGCGAAAGCTGGCACGAGGTCGCGGCGCGGGTGACCGGAGCGGTCGATCATCTCTGCCGTGCGCATCCGGGGCGTGATATCATCGCGGTCGCCCATATGGGGGCAATCCTCACGCAGGTTCAGACCGCGCTCGGGATCACCGCCTACGAGGCCTTCGGGCACAAGATCGACAACCTGTCGGTGACGGAATTGCGCCGCGACCTGGCCGGCTGGCATGCCGAGGCGATCAATCGCTTGCCGTGAGCCGCGCGAGGCTGACGTAGCGGCGGGGTCGGCGCTCGCGGGCCTGACCCCCTCGACGGGGTCGCGCATCCCGGTCTAGTCTGCGGCCAAACGGACCTCACAAAGCGCGTGGAGGCGCGGATCGTGGCTGCATTGATCATCCGGCGTCTCGCCCTCGGGCTGGTCACGATCTGGCTGGTGTCGGTCATCATCTTTCTTGGGGTCGAGGCGTTGCCGGGCGATGCCTGCACCGCCATTCTGGCGCGGGACGCCTTCGGCGAGGCGCTCGCCACCTGCCGCGAGGCGATGGGCCTCAACACGCCGGCACTGATGCGTTACGTCGACTGGTCCAGCGGCATCCTGCGGGGCGATCTGGGGATTTCGGCCGGCGGCCACGAACAGATATCGGAACTGGTCGGCTACCGCATGCGCAATTCCCTGCTGCTGGCGGCTGGTGCGCTGGCCGTGGGGATACCACTGTCGATCCTCGCAGGCGTTATTGCCGGTCTTTGGCGCGACCGCTGGCCGGACCTTGTGCTGTCGGTCGGGGCGATCCTTGCCATGACCATCCCGGAATTCGTCGCCGCGACCATCCTGATCCTGGTCTTTGCGATCTGGCTTGGCTGGGTGCCGGCAATCGTTCTGACCCCGGCCGATGCGCACCCGCAGGAGTTCTTCCCAGAGTTCATTCTCGCCGCCACCGTGCTCACCATGCTGATGATCGCCCATGTCATGCGGATGGTCCGCGCCTCGGTGATCGAGGTCATAGCGGGCGATTACGTGCAGATGGCAACGCTCAAGGGCGTGCCCTACTGGCGCGTGGTGTTTCGCCACGCCCTGCCCAATGCCCTTTTGCCGGCGATCAACGTGATCGCGCTGACCATCGCGTGGCTTCTGGGCGGGGTCGTGGTGGTCGAGGTTGTGTTCAACTATCCCGGCATCGGGCGGCTGCTGGTCGATGCCATCTCGGACCGGGATCTGCCGGTGGTACAGGCCATCACCATGCTCGTGGCCCTCACCTATATCGGGGTGAACCTTGTGGCCGATCTGCTCAGCCTGATGCTCAACCCGCGCCTGCGCAGCCATCAGGCGCGCCGCTCGTGACGGATAACCGCACCACGACAAGAGGCGCGCGTGCGGGCAAGGTCCTGGGCGCCATGCTCTCCCGACCCGCGGGGGCGATCGGTCTGACACTCGTGACGCTGCACCTTGTGCTTGCCGTGATAGGTCCTTGGATCGTGCCCTACGACTACACGTCGATGGACGCGAGCCAGACGCTCGCCGCGCCGTCGGCGGCCCATTGGCTGGGCACCGATCATCTGGGCCGTGACGTGCTGACGCGGGTGCTTCTGGGCGGGCGCGAGGCGCTGTTGATCACCGGGACAGCGACCCCGATCGCCCTGCTGTGGGGCGGCGGGCTTGGCGTCTACCTCGGCCTTCGGGGCGGATGGCGCGACGAGGTCGCGATGCGGCTGGTCGATGCGTTCCTCGCGCTGCCGGGCCTCCTGCCGCTGCTGGTCCTGATCACGGTCTTTGGCTCCGGCAGCGAGGTGCTGATGCCGACGCTGGCGTTCTTCTTCGGCATCCCGGTGCTGCGCGTCGCCCGCGCCGCGGCACACGAGGTGGTGGCCCGTGATTTTATCTCGGCGGCCCGGGCACGCGGGCACCGCCCGCTGGAAATCGTGCGGCGCGAGCTTCTGCCCAACGTCACCGACCCGCTGCTGGTCGAAGGCGCGATGCGGTGGTCGTGGATGCTGCTGGGGTTCTCGGCACTGTCCTTCCTCGGCTTCGGCGTCTCGCCGCCAAGACCCGATTGGGGGCTGATGGTGTCGGATGCGCGGATCTACATGTCGCTCGCCCCGTGGGGCGTGATCGCCCCGGTTGTGGCGCTTTCGACCCTGATCGTCGGGATAAACCTGACGGCCGACGCGCTCGCCAAGACGCTCGGCCTCGACCACAGCCGCCAGGCGGTGATCTGACATGGCAGGCACGCCCCCGCTGATCGACATCGCCAGGCTGAGCATCGGATTTCGCGGGCGCTCGGGCGCGCTGTTGCCAGTCCTGCACGAGGTTGATCTAACGGTTTGCCCCGGCGAAAGCGTCGGCATCGTCGGCGAAAGCGGATCGGGCAAAAGCACGCTCGCACTGGCCGCCATGGGCTATCTCAAGCACGGGCTGCAGAAGATGTCGGGCGCGGTGCTCTATGACGGGGCCGACATGTTCGAGCGTCCCACACGGGATCTGGAGCGCATCCGCGGCGGAAAGCTTGGCCTCATCCCGCAAAGCTCGGGTCAGGCGCTGACCCCGACGATGCGTATCGGGCGGCAGATCCACGAAGCGCTGCACCTGCATTGCGACCTGCCTGAGGCCGAGTGTGCTCTTCGTGCGCGCGACCTTCTGGCGCAGGTCCGGTTGCCCGATCCGGACACGATGCTGCGCCGCTATCCGCACGAGTTGTCAGGCGGTCAGCAACAGCGGGTCGCCATCGCCATGGCGCTTGCCGGCGAGCCGGACGCGCTCTTGCTGGACGAGCCGACCACCGGCCTCGATGTCACGACGCAGGCGCATATCCTTGATCTGCTGCGCGATCTGGCCTCGGTGCGCAACATGGCGATGGTCTGTGTCAGCCACGACATGGGCGTGATCGCGCGGGTCTGCGACCGGGTTCAGGTGCTTTACGCGGGCGAGACGGTGCTGGAGGGGCCGGTGCGCCCGGTGCTGCAGAACCCGGCGCATCCTTATGCGCACGGGCTGCTTGCATCGATCCCGCGCCTTGGGTCACGGACGCTGCCGCGTGCGCTGGACGGCCGCCCGCCGGGACCGGGCGAGACTCGGCAGGGATGCGCCTTTGCCCCGCGCTGTGTCCTGGCCACCGAAGACTGCCGCGCCGCGCGCCCGCCGATGATCGACGGGCCCGAGGGACAGATCACGCGGTGCCTCTATCCGGATCGCATCGCCGGGATCGCGGCAGACAGGGCCGGAACCGCCCCGCAGCTCTGCGCGCCCGACAGCCGGCCCGCGCTCGAACTTTCCAACCTCGCGATCCGTTACGGCCAGCCGGGGCTGATCGAAAGGTTGCGCCGCAAACCGCGCCCGCCAGCCACGGTCGAGGACATCGACCTGACGCTGGCAACGGGCGAGACGCTGGGGCTGGTGGGCGAATCCGGCAGCGGCAAGTCGACGATCCTGAAATCCATCGCCGGGCTGCTGCCCCCGTGCGCAGGCATGATCACGCTTGGCGACGGGACGCCCCTGCCGCGCAGCGTCGAGCGGCGCCGCCCCGACCAGTTGCGCCGTATCCAGATGATCTTTCAGAACCCCGATGACAGCCTGAACCCGCGGCAATCCGTGGCCGAGATCCTCGCGCAACCGCTGCGGCTCTACTTCGGGCTGAGGGACGAGGCGCTGCGTACCCGCGCCGCGGACTTGCTGAAGACCGTCCGGCTTGGCGCGACCTATCTCGACCGCCGGCCGGGGCAGCTATCGGGGGGCGAAAAACAGCGCGTTGCGGTGGCGCGCGCCTTTGCCGCCGGGCCCGAGATCGTGCTCTGTGACGAGATCACATCGGCGCTCGACGTGTCGGTGCAAGCCGCCGTGCTCGACCTGCTCAACGCGCTCAAGGCCGAGCATGGAACCGCGTTCCTGTTCGTCAGCCATGACCTGACGGTGGTGCGGGCGCTGTCGGACCGGGTGGCGGTGCTCTATCAGGGACGCATCTGCGAGATCGGTCCGGCGGCTGCCGTCTATGGCGCTTATGGCGCGCCGTCTCACCCCTATACCTCCGTGCTTCTGGGCGCTGTGCTGACGCCCGATCCGGACCAAGCCCCGCGACCCATCGCCGAGGATACGACCGAGCTGGCCCCGCCGGCCCGGGGCTGTCCGTTCCAGAACCGTTGCCCGGTCAAACGCGGGACGATCTGCGACAGCGACACGCCACCGCTACGGGATGCGGGTGGCGGTCACATGATCCGCTGCCACATCCCGCTGGAAGAGTTGAGGGGGTGCTGATGTAACCGCTCCTCGACGACATCAGCGTGCCACCCAAGCGCCACCCCGGACACGGAGTAACGACCATAGACAGGACGGAGTCTCTGATTTCACGGAAGGAATTTGGTAGCGGGAGAGGGACTTGAACCCCCGACACGCGGATTATGATTCCGCTGCTCTAACCACCTGAGCTACCCCGCCAACGCGGCTTGCGTTACGCCACGGCGACCGGGTCGTCAAGTCGGAAAAGGCACATCGTGGGGATCCATCAAGCTGCGGCGGTCGCATGCTGTCCGCATTCCGCAACTCGGCGTCTGCCACGAAATGCGGATGTCGCAATGCCGGTCAATAGGTTCCCGCGACGTATTTCGCGATGGCGCCGCCCCGGGAATTCACTTCCAGCTTCTGGTAGATCGCTTTCAGGTAATACTTGACCGTGTTTTCCGACAGGCCGAGCCGCGCCGAGATCTGGAAGTTGGTCAGCCCGTCTACCAGCAGGCCCAGGATCTCGTGCTCGCGCCGCGTCAGGGTGTCGCCCTGCTCGCCCATCAGGCGCTTGAGCACCTCCGTCGGCAGGATCGAATGCCCCTCGACCAGCCGGACCAACACCTGCGGCAGACTGGTCAGCACCTGGCCCATCATGCAGATCGAATGCGCCCCGGCCTTGATCGCCGTGCGGATGAAGGCGAACTCGGTCTCTTCGGCGACCACGACCACCATCACGCTGGGATGATCGCGGCGCAGCATGTCGAGCACGCGGGTCAGGTCGGCATCGGCCAGCCGCACGCCCAGCACCACGATGGCCGGCCCCTCGCAGGCGCGCAGGGCCTTGCGTAGGCTCGCCTTGTCATTGGCGAACGCCCCGAGCCGCACCTCAGGGATCCGGGAGACGAGCGACCCCAGACCCTGGCAGACGATGATCTGCCGGTCGGCCACGATCACCTCTGGCACCTGGGTCACAGCACACTCATCTGACGCCTGCACCACGTCACGCATCGGTCTCTCCTCTTCCCCGCTTACACAAAGACAAAGGAAAGACCTGAAATCAAACGATTTCGTTGCATACCGCGGCATGCCGAAACGCAGCGCCGGGTAGGCGCGCCCTACCCGACGGGGCATATCAGCCGCCTTGCCGCGCGGCTTTTCCATGCGCGCGGGCATTTCCGGACGGAAGGCCGCGACCGCATAAGGGGTCAGCAAAGTTAAGGAGACCGCAATGAACGGCCAGAACCATCTTTTCATCCCGGGCCCGACAAACGTGCCCGACGAGGTACGGCGCGCCATGAATATCCCGATGGAGGATATGCGCGCGCCCGACTTCTGCGATTTCATCACACCCTTGCTGCACGATCTGGCCCGCGCCTTCCGGATGGAGCGGGGCCGCGTTTTCGCGTTTCCCGGGTCGGGAACCGGCGCATGGGAGGCCGCGATCACCAACACGCTGAATACCGGCGACCGGGTCCTGATGTCGCGGTTCGGCCAGTTCTCAATGCTTTGGGTCGACATGGCCGAACGGCTCGGCCTCGCTGTCGACGTGATCGACGTCGACTGGGGCAAGGGTGTGCCGGTCGAGACATACAAGGCGCGCCTGCAGGAAGACACCCAGCACAGCATCAAGGCAGTTTTCGTCACCCATAACGAGACCGCGACCGGCGTGACCTCGGACGTCGCGGCGGTTCGCGCGGCGCTGGATGCGGCCGGCCACCCGGCCCTGCTGTTCGTGGATGGCGTCAGCTCCATCGCCTCGATCCCGTTCGAGATGGACGGCTGGGGCGTCGATCTTGCCGTGGCCGGCTCGCAAAAAGGGTTCATGCTGCCCGCCGGCATCGGGTTTCTCGGGGTCAGCGAAAAGGCGCTTGCCGCGCATGAGCGATCCGAGATGCCGCGCTGCTATTTCAGCTTCGAGGACATGATTCGCCTCAACGATACGGGCTATTTCCCCTACACCCCGCCCACGCCGCTGTTGCGCGGGCTGCGCAACTCGCTCGACATGCTGCTGGCGGACGGGATGGAATCGGTCTGGGCGCGCCATCACCGGCTGGCCGAGGGCGTGCGCGCCGCGGTGGCCGAATGGCCGGGCTGCCGCCTCGTGGCCGATGGCCCCGAATGGCAGTCCGACACCGTCTCGGCGATCTACACGCCCGAGGGCGTGGATGCCCGCGAGGTGATCGAGACCGCGTATTTCAAGTACCAGACATCGCTCGGCACCGGGCTGGCGCAACTCGCGGGGCGGGCGTTTCGCATCGGGCACCTGGGGTCGCTCAACCCGGTGATGCTGTGCGGGGCGCTGTCGGCCGCCGAGATGGCGCTGCGCGACGCGGGCGCCGAGATCACCCCCGGCCGCGGCATAGCTGCCGCCCAGGAAGCGTTCCGAAAGACCACGCCGGTGGCGACCCGCTCCGCAGGCGCGCGCGCCGCGTAGGAAGGACACCCCATGAGCTACACGCTTCATCCGCTGAAAAAGCAGCGTCTGCACCGGTCGGAACTGGCCGTGCCAGGCTCCAACCCGTCGATGATCGAGAAGGCCGCAGACTCGGAGGTCGACGTGATCTTCTTCGATCTCGAAGACGCGGTCGCACCCCCCGACAAGGTACAGGCGCGCGCCAACATTATCGAGGCGCTGAACGATATCGACTGGAAGGCAAAGGGCAAGACCGTCTCGATCCGCATCAACGGGCTGGATACCCATTACATGTATCGCGACGTGGTCGAGATCGTCGAACAGGCGGGGCAGCATCTCGACACGATCCTCGTGCCCAAGGTCGGCGTGCCGGCGGATCTTTATACCGTCGAGACCATGGTCAGCCAGATCGAGCAGGCCACGGGCCTCACCCACAAGATCGGCATCGAGGCGCTGATCGAGACCGCACTGGGCATGGCCAATGTCGAGGCCATTGCGGCGGCCCCCGGACGGCTGGAAGCCTTGCATTTCGGGGTCGCCGATTACGCCGCCTCGAACCGGGCGCGCACCGTGGTGATCGGCGGGCTGAACCCCGACTATCCCGGCGACCAGTGGCATTTTGCGCTGTCGCGGATGACCGTCGCCTGCCGCGCTTTCGGGCTGCGCGCCGTCGACGGGCCGTTCGGCGACATCAATGATCCCGACGGCTATGTCCTGTCGGCCAAGCGCGCCGCCGCCCTCGGGATTGAAGGGAAATGGGCCATCCACCCCAGCCAGATCGCATTGGCCAACGAGGTGTTCTCGCCGCCCGACGAGGAAGTGACCCGCGCGCGCCGCATCATCGAGGAATTGCGCAAGGCCGAGGCCGAGGGCAAAGGCGCCGCCAGCCTCGACGGCAAAATGATCGACGCGGCAAGCGAGCGCATGGCCAACAACGTCCTCAGCGTGGCCGACGCCATCGCGGCCAAGGGATAAGGAAAGGAAGCCAGACATGGATATCCATGAATTTCAGGCCAAGGATCTGCTGCGCAAGTTTGGCGTGCAGGTGCCGCGCGGCGGCATCGCCTACAGCCCCGAACAGGCGGTCTACCGCGCGTCCGAACTTTCGGGCGAGAAATGGGTCGTCAAGGCGCAGATCCATTCCGGCGCGCGCGGCAAGGCGGGCGGCGTTAAGATCTGCAAGTCGGAAAAAGAGATCAGCGAGGCCGCAAGCTGGATGCTGGGGCGCATGCTGGTCACCCATCAGACCGGCCCGCAAGGCAAGCTGGTCAGCCGGCTTTATATCGAGGAAGCCACGGATATCGCGCAGGAAATCTACCTCGCCTTCGTGATGGACCGCAAGGAAGAGCGCGTCGTCGTCGTGGCCTCGGGCGAGGGCGGGATGGAGATCGAGGACATCTCGGCGCAGGAACCCGACTCGATCATCCGCTCGGTGGTCGATCCGGCGGTCGGCATGCAAAGCTTCCAAGCGCGCGAGATCGCGTTCTCGCTGGGCCTCGAGGCGGCGCTCATCCCGCAGGCGGTCAAGACGATCATCGGCGCCTACCGCCTGATGGAGGAAACCGACGCCAACATGGTCGAGATCAACCCGCTGGTGGTCACGGGCGCGGGCGAGATCATGGCGCTCGACGGCAAGATCAGCTTTGACGACAACGCGCTCTTTCGCCGGCCCGAGATCTCGGAACTGCGCGACAAGAGCCAGGAAGATCCGCGCGAGACCTACGCCAGCGATCGCGGCCTCAATTACATCGGCCTCGATGGGCAGATCGGCTGCATCGTCAACGGCGCGGGCCTTGCGATGGCCACGCTCGACATGATCAAGATGGCCGGAGGCGAGCCTGCCAATTTCCTCGATGTGGGCGGCGGCGCCAGCCCCGAGCGGGTGCTGAAATCGTTCAAGGCCGTGCTCAACGACCCCAAGGTCGAGGCGATCCTCGTCAACATCTTCGCCGGAATCAACCGCTGCGACTGGATCGCCGAGGGGGTGATCCGCGCGGTGCAGGAGCTGGAGCTGACGCTGCCCGTCGTGGTGCGGCTGTCGGGCACAAATGTCGAGGAAGGGCGCAAGATCCTCGCCGAGAGTGGGCTGGACATCCTCACCGCCGACACGCTGGCCGAGGCCGGCGAAAAGGTCGTCGGCGCATGGAAATCCTCGAACGTGAAGGAGGCCGTGTGATGGCCATTCTCATCGACAGATCGACCCGCGTATTGGTCACCGGCCTGACCGGGCGCATCGGCAGCTTTCACACGCAAGACATGATCGCGCATGGCACCAATGTGGTGGGCGGCGTGACCCCCGGCAAAGGCGGCACGACCCACGAGGGGCTGCCGGTGTTCAACACCGTCAAGGGGGCCGTGGCCGAAACCGGCGCCGATCTGGTGATCTGCTTCGTGCCGCCGCCCTTTGCCGCCGACTCGATCATGGAGGCCGCAGATGCAGGGATCGGCACCTGCGTGTGCATCGCCGACGGCATCCCGGCCCGCGACATGATCCGGGTCAAGCGCTACATGCGCCGCTACAAGGCGGACAAGCGGATGCGCCTGATCGGGCCGAACTGCGCGGGCGTCATCACGCCCGGACAGGCCTTTGCCGGGCTGATGCCGCCCTCGATCTACGCACCGGGCCGGGTTGGGATCGTCGGGCGCTCGGGCACCTTGGGGTATGAGGCGGCCAGCCAGATGAAGGACATCGGGATCGGTGTCTCGACCTCGGTGGGCATCGGCGGTGACCCGATCAACGGCTCAAGCTTTCGCGACATACTGGAGTTGTTCGAGAATGATCCGGACACTGACGCGGTGGTGATGGTGGGCGAGATCGGCGGCCCGCAAGAGGCAGAGGCCGCGGCCTATATCCGCGACCACATGACCAAGCCGGTGGCAGCCTACATTGCCGGCTTGTCGGCGCCCAAGGGGCGGCGCATGGGCCATGCCGGGGCGATCGTGTCGGCCTTCGGCGAATCGGCACAGGAAAAGGTCGAGATCCTGTCGGAAGCCGGCGTGACCATCGTGCCGACACCGTCGTCCTTCGGCACGGCAGTAGAGAGCATGGTTGCCTGAATTCAGGCGGGCGTGCGCGACAGCGAGGCAATCCACGCGTCGAGCGCGCCGCTTTCGGGCGCGACCGGCTCTGCCAGCCCTTCGGTGAACGTCTCGAACCGCGCGAGGTTCAGGCGGTTCACCCCCACGAGAACGGGGATGTCCGCGCCAAGCGCTTCGGCAATCACGTCGCGAAAGCCGCGACCGTCGGCCTCCTGCTTGCCGAACTTGTTGACGATCAGCAGATCGCAGCCTTCGGCAAGCCGCGCGGCGGTCTGCGCCACCGCCTGCTCCAGCGCGCCCGCGTCCAGCCGACAGCCCCGCGCGCCAGCCCCCAGCGATTGCGAGATGCGGATCAACGGCCCGTCGGGCAGGATCCGCACATCCATGTCACAGGGCCGGCCCTCGGCGCAGTTGGAATTGGTCTGCACCGTCCCGCACAGGCGCAGGCCGCGCGCCGCAGCACGCGTCGCCAGCCCATGCAACACAAGGTCCATGTCACCACGCCCGTCCGCAGTTATGTAGCCTATCCGCATGACACCCCCGTCTCTCTACGCGGTCACTCGGTCAGGCGGCTGATCACCACCGTCACCTCGGGGCGCTTGCCGATCTCGGCCTGCGCGCTTTGACGGGCGACCCGGCGCAAGCCTTCCTCGATCTTGGCGTCATCCTTCAACAGCTTGTCATTGGCGCGGGTCATAAATTGCCCCAGCTTGTCTTCCATCACATCGACCAGTGCCGCGCCGCTGCCGCCGGTCTCGGCCAGTCCCATGACCTCCACCCACGGATCGCCCAGCGGATCGTCCTCTTCGTCGAGGATGATGTTGATCATCACATGCCCGTTCAGCGCCATGCGGATCCGGTCCCGCACAACACCGTCCAGCGCGCCGACCCTCACCGAGCCGTCAAGATAGGTGCGCCCGGTCTCGACATACTCGGCCACCTTCGGCGCATTGCCGCCAAGGTCGATCATCATGCCGTTGACTGCGAGGATCCCCTGCAGGCCGTTGGTCTCGGCCAGCTTGACATGTTCGCGCAGGTGGCGGTGCTCGCCATGCAGCGGGATCACCATCTGCGGCTTCAAAAGCTTGTGCATCACGTCGAGATCGGGGCGGTTGGCATGGCCCGACACGTGATACCTGTCGTCGCCCTCGATCACGTCGACACCCATTTCGGAAAACTGGTTCATGATGCGGATCACGCCGCGCTCGTTGCCCGGAATGGTCTTCGACGAGAACAGGAACGTGTCGCCTTCCTTCAGGACCATGCCGTTATACTTGCCGGCGGCGAGCTGCGCGCTCGCCGCGCGGCGCTCGCCCTGGCTGCCGGTCACGATCAGCATCAGCTGTGCGCGCGGGATCGTCTTGGCCTCTTCGGGGCTGATCGTGGTCGGAAAATCGGTGATCACACCGCTCTCCTTGCCGGCCTCTACCATGCGCTGCATCGCCCGGCCCATCAGGCAGACCGACCGACCGGCGCGCAAGCCCGCCTCGGCCAGCGTCTTCAGCCGGGCCACGTTGCTGGCGAAGGTGGTGCAAACGAACATGCCCTTCGATTGCGCCACGAGGTTGGTGATCGGTTCTGCGACGCTGCTTTCGGACCGGCCCTCATGGTGGCTGAACACATTGGTCGAATCGCAGGCCAGCGCCTTGACGCCCGGCGCGGCAAGGCTTTCCCAGAGCGCGTGATCGAACGGCTCGCCGACACCGGGGGTAAGGTCGATCTTGAAATCCCCGGTATGCACGACTCGGCCGCCGGGCGTGTCGATCACCAGGCCCGAGCTTTCGGGGATCGAATGCGAGATCGGCACGTAGCCGACGCTGAACGGCCCGGCCTCGGTCACCGTGGGCCAAGGCGAAACGGTCGTGACGGCCTTCTCGGGTTGTCCCATCTCGGCCATCTTGCGGCGCGCGAGATTGGCGGTGAAGCTGCGCGCGAAGATCGGCGCGCCGAGGCGGTCGTAATATTGCGCCACGGCACCGATATGGTCCTCGTGCGCATGCGTGATGAACACCGCCTCAAGCCTGTCGCGCCGTTCGGCCAGCCAGGTGATGTCGGGCAGGATCAGGTCGACCCCGGGTGTGGTGTCCATGTCAGGAAAGGTCAGGCCGAGATCGACGAGGATCAGGCGTTCCTTTCCCGGCAGGCCGTAACCGTAGACATAGGCGTTCATACCGATCTCACCCGCACCGCCGAGGGGCAGGTAAATCAATCTCTCTTTGCTCATGGGGCGTCAGCCCTCCTTGTTGTATTGGTGGATCACGGTCAGCCCGTGCATCGTCAGATTATCCTCGTACATGTCGAACATGTCCGTGCCCTGCTGGAAGAGAGGCGCCAGCCCGCCCGTTGCGATAACCGTCATGGCGCGGCCGCGTTCGGCCTTTATTCGTGCGCATATCCCATCGACCAGGCCGACATAACCCCAGAAGACGCCCGACTGCATGCAAGCCACGGTGTTCGTCCCGATCACGCGGTCCGGCTTGGTGACATCGACATGCGGCAGGGCCGCCGCCGCCTCGTGCAGCGCCTGCAGCGACAGGTTCACGCCCGGCGCGATCACCCCGCCGATATAGGCGCCATCGCTGTCGACCACGTCGAAGGTGGTGGCGGTGCCGAAATCCACGATGATCAGGTCCCCGCCGTAAAGATCATAGCCCGCCACCGTGTTCACCAGCCGATCGGGGCCCACATCCGTCCCGGGATCAACCCGCACATCCACCGGCAGACGGCATTCGGGCTTGCCCACCACCAGCGGGCGGCAATTGAAATAGCGGTCCGAAAAGACCCGCAGGTTGAAGACGACGCGCGGCACCGTGGCGCTGATGATTACGGCATCGATGGTGGCCACGATCCCGTGATGTTCCAGCAGCGTCGTGAACCAGACGAAATACTGATCCGCGGTGCGCTGATGCTCGGTCGAGGCACGGAATGTGCACAGGAATGTCTCACCGTCCCAGACCGAGAAGACGGTATTGGTATTCCCGCAATCAATCGCCAGTAGCATCACGACCCTCCGCGCGCATCAAAAGAAAACCTCGGCCGCGGCGATCTCGCGCCGGCCCTGGGCCGTCAATAGAACGAGATTGCCCGCCGCGTCCACGGTCTCGTAGGTTCCGACATGGATGTCGCGGGTGGTGCGGGCGGTGATGACCGTGCCCAGTTTCGCCGCCCGCTCCAGCCAGGCGCGGCGGATGGGCTCAAAGCCGTAGGTCTCGAATTGCGCCTCGCGCCGCGCATAGGCTGGGGCCAGCAGGTCGAGAAACGCCTCCGGGGTAATGCGCAGGCCGGTCTCTGACATCAGCGAGACCGGATTCAGCGCCCCGGCCTCGACCGCGCTTGCCTCGGGCGCCGCGCGCAGGTTCACGCCAATCCCGATCGCGAAATGGCTCAGCGACCGCCCAGCCCCGGCACTCTCCAGCAGGATCCCGGCCAGTTTGCCACCGTTCAAAAGCACGTCATTGGGCCATTTCAACGAGAACGCCCCGGCCCGCCCGGTCGCCGCCACAAGCGCGTCCCATAGCGCAACAGCCGCCAAGAAGGAGCGCAGTGCCACGCGGTCGGGGCTTTCCGCGGGGCGCATCACGAGGGTTGCCGCGAAATTGCCGGTCGGGTTCACCCACGCCCTGCCCCGCCGTCCGCGCGCTGCCGTCTGCTCCAGCGCGAGGATCCATTCGGGCCCCCGCAGATCCGGGGCGATGCGGGCGGCCTCGGCATTGGTGCTGTCCACCGAGGCCAGAACCCTGCGTCCATACCCCGCAGGCCAGTCATGAACGCCAGTCAAACCCGGATCCCCTGCTTCATCTTTCCGTAAATACTCCCGCCGGAGGCCCGCACCCGCAAGGGTGCAAAACACCAAAGCACCCGCAAGGGTGCCAAAAATCAAGCGACGCCCCCGAAGGGCGCGTCACCGAAAGATCACGCACGGTCCCGCATGTCAGTTGACGAGGGTCGCCGCGGCGGCCTGCGCCATGGCCTCGACCCCGAACATGTTGATGATCCCGACCAGCATGACCGCAGCCGAGCCCATCAGGAACGCCCATTGCACAGGCGACCGTCCGGTCTCGACGCCTTCGCCCTCTTCGCCGAAATACATGTAATAGACGATGCGCAGGTAGTAGAACGCGCCGATCACCGACGCCACGACGCCAGCCACCGCCAGCCATGCCAGCCCGCCCTCGTAGGCGGCGCGCAGCACGTAGAGCTTGCCGAAGAACCCCAGAAACGGCGGCACCCCGGCAAGGCTGAACAGCAGGATCAGCATGGCAAGCGCGCGCCCCGGCTGCGCCTTCGAGTACATGTTGAGACTGGCGATCTCGGTCACCGGGCGGCCGTCGCGTTCCATCGACAGGATAAAGGCGAAGGTCCCCACGTTCATGGTCACGTAGATCGCCATGTAGATCAGCATCGCCTGCACGCCGAACGCGGTTCCAGCCGCCAGCCCCATCAGCGCATAACCCATATGCGCGATCGACGAATAGGCCATCAGCCGCTTGATATCGGTCTGCCCGATCGCGGCGATGCCGCCGAGGAACATGGACAGAAGGCTCAGCGCCGCGATCACCTGCTGCCAGTCGCCCACGACGCCCCCGAAGGCATCATGCACCACGCGCGCCACCAGCGCCATGGCCGCGACCTTGGGCGCGGTGGCAAAAAACGCCGTGATCGGCGTCGGTGCGCCCTCATAGACATCGGGCGTCCACATATGGAACGGCACGGCCGAGATCTTGAACGCGAGACCGGCCAGCACGAACACGAGGCCCAGCAGCAACCCGAGCGGCGCCTGCCCGTCGGCCGCGTCGATGATGCCCGAAAACAGCGTGGTTCCGGCATAGCCATAGGTCAGCGACGCGCCGTAAAGCAGCAGCCCCGATGACAACGCCCCAAGCACGAAGTACTTCAGGCCCGCCTCGGTGGATTTGGCGCTGTCGCGGCGCAGCGAGGCTACCACGTAAAGCGCCAGCGATTGCAGCTCCAGCCCCATGTAAAGCGCCATCAGGTCGCCGGCGCTGACCATCACCATCATACCGACCACGGCCAGCGTCACCAGAAGCGGGTACTCGAACCGCAGGATGCCGCGCCGTTCCATGTATTCGCGCCCGAGCAGCAGAACGGCAGCGGCCGACAGAAGGATCGTCACCTTTGCAAAGCGCGCGAACCCGTCATCGTTGAACATGCCGCCAAAGGCGGTCCGCGTTCCGCCCCCCGATCCCATTCCGATCCACAGCGCCATGAGCACGAAGACCGCGGATGTCACCCAGACAAGCAGGCCCGCCATCCTGTCCTGCCCGGTATAGGCCACGCCCAGCAGGGCCGCGATGGCATAGACCGACATCAGGATTTCCGGCAGGATTACGTTTAGATCCGCGTTCATTTCGTCAGGGCCTCTTGGTTCAGTGATCGGCGACGGCGACCTGGCTCGTGGCCTTCGCCACGGCCTGCGCCGTCTCGACATTGGAAATCAGCGCCTCGACCGAGGGGCCGGTGATATCGGTGACCAGACGGGGGTACACCCCGAGCAGCAGCGTCATCACCACTAACGGCGCGAAGATCGCCCGTTCGCGCGTGGTCATGTCGCTGATGGTGCGCAGGCTTTCCTTGATCAGATCGCCGAACACCACCCGACGGTAAAGCCAAAGCGCGTAGGCCGCCGACAGGATCACGCCGGTCGCGGCCACCGCAGCCACCCATGTGTTGACCTGGAACACACCCACCAACGTCAGGAATTCGCCGACGAACCCGCTGGTGCCCGGCAGCCCGACATTGGCCATGGTGAAGAACATGAAGATCAGCGCATAGGCCGGCATTCGGTTCACGAGGCCGCCATAGGCCGAGATCTCGCGCGTATGCATACGGTCATAGATCACGCCCACGCAAAGAAACAGCGCGCCCGAGATGAACCCGTGGCTGATCATCTGGAAGATCGCCCCGTCCAGCCCCTGCTGGTTGGCCGCGAAGATCCCCATCGTGACAAAGCCCATATGCGCCACGGAACTGTAGGCAATCAGCTTTTTCATGTCCTCTTGGGCCAGCGCCACCAGCGAGGTGTAGACGATGGCGATGGCCGACATCCACAGGACCAGCGGCGTCAGCACCTCTGCCCCGACCGGGAACATCGGCAGCGAAAACCGGATGAACCCGTACCCGCCCAGCTTCAACAGCAACGCGGCCAGCACCACCGAACCGGCGGTGGGCGCCTGCACGTGGGCGTCTGGCAGCCATGTATGAACCGGCCACATCGGCATCTTGACGGCAAAGCTGGCAAAGAACGCGAGGAACATCAGCGTCTGCGCACCGCCGATGATATGAACCCCGAGGATTGAGAAACTTTCCGAGGCGAACTCGTGCCGCAGGAGGCTCGGGATATCGGTGGTACCCGCCTCGGCGAACATCGCGACCATCGCCACCAGCATAAGCACCGACCCGAGGAACGTGTAGAGGAAGAACTTGAACGACGCGTAGATGCGCGCCGCCCCGCCCCAAATGCCGATGATCAGGAACATCGGGATCAGGCCCGCCTCGAAGAACAGGTAGAAAAGCACCAGATCCAACGCCACGAAGACGCCGATCATCAGCGTCTCGAGGATCAGGAAGGCGATCATGTATTCCTTGACCCGCACATTCACGTTCCACGACGCGGCGATCGCCAGCGGCATGATGAAGGTGGTGAGCAGCACGAAGAGCACGCTGATCCCGTCGACGCCGACCTTGTATTTCAGGCCCAGAAGCCAGTCGCGTTCTTCCACGAACTGAAAGCCGGTATTGGTGGGATCGAACCCGAACAGGACAAACAGCGAGACCAAAAAGGTCAGCGTGGTGGCGATCAGCGCCACCCATTTGGCGTTGCGCTGTGCCGCCGCGTCTTCGCCGCGCAGGAACACCGCAAGGATTCCCGCCGCGACCGCCGGGATGAAGGTCACAATGGAAAGCAGGTTATCCATCAGTTCGCCCCTCCGAAGATCGTCATCCATGTCACGAGGATCGCGACCCCGATCACCATGGCGAACACATAGGTGAAGATGTACCCCGATTGCGCCCGACCGGCGAGCCGGGTGAGCCGCGGCACCAGGCCCATGGCCACGCCATTGATCGACCCGTCGATCACGTCACCATCGCCGCGCTTCCACAGCAACTCGGCGAGCGCGCGCGTCGGCCGCACGAACACCCAGTCGTAGATCTCGTCGAAATACCACTTGTTGAGCAGGAACAGGTACAGCGGGCGGTTTGTCTGCGCCCACTTGCCGGGCATCGAGGGATCCAGCACGTAGAACCACAAAGCGGTCAGGAAGCCGATCCCCATGGCAATGAACGGGCTGACCTTGACCCAGGCGCTGACGTAATGCGCGTCGTGCAGGACATGGTTGCTTTCGACCATCAGGATCGAGTCGCCGAACCACTCGGTGACCTGCTCGGTCGAGCCGAAGAACGGCCCGTACCAGATCATCCCGGCGAACACCGCGCCAAGCGCCAGCACGCCAAGGGGCACGATCATCGTCATCGGGCTTTCATGCGCACGCTCGTGGGTGTGCCGGTCGCCGCGCTGCTCGCCAAAGAACGTCAGGAACATCAGCCGCCAACTGTAGAACGAGGTGAACAGCGCCGCGATGACCAGCATCCAGAAGGCATAGCCACCCGCAGTGCCGGCATAAGCGCTCTCGATCACCGCGTCCTTCGACAGGAACCCGGCAAACCCGATATGTGTCAGCGGGATACCCACGCCGGTGATCGCCAGCGTGCCGATCATCATCGCCCAGAACGTGTAGGGCATCTTGTGGCGCAGGCCGCCGTAATTGCGCATGTCCTGCTCGTGATGCATCCCGTGGATCACCGAGCCCGCGCCAAGAAACAGCATCGCCTTGAAGAAGGCATGCGTGAACAGATGAAACATCGCCACCGAATAGACACCGACGCCGGCCGCGACGAACATGTAGCCAAGCTGCGAACAGGTCGAATAGGCGATCACGCGCTTGATGTCGTTCTGCACAAGGCCCACGGTCGCGGCAAAAAACGCCGTGCTCGCCCCGAGGAACACGACGAAATTCATCGCCTCGGGCGCGTATTCCATCAGCGGCGACATGCGGCAGACAAGGAACACGCCCGCCGTCACCATGGTCGCGGCGTGGATCAGCGCCGACACGGGCGTCGGGCCCTCCATCGCGTCGGGCAGCCACGTGTGCAGGAAAAGCTGCGCGGATTTGCCCATGGCCCCGACAAACAGCAGCACCGCGATCAGGTTGGCCGCGTTCCACGCGGTCCAGAGGAAGCTGATCTGCGTTTCGGCCAGTTCGGGGGCGGCGGCGAAGATATCGTCGAACCGGATCGAGTCCACGAGGAAATACAGCGCGAGGATCCCCAGCAGGAACCCGAAATCGCCCACGCGGTTGACCACGAAGGCCTTGATGGCGGCGGCATTCGCCGACGGCTTGCGGTAATAGAAGCCGATCAGCAGGTACGAGGCGACGCCCACACCCTCCCAGCCGAAGAACATCTGCAACAGGTTGTCGGACGTCACCAGCATCAGCATGGCGAAGGTGAAGAACGACAGGTACGCGAAAAAGCGCGGGCGGTAGCTCTCGTTTTCGCGGAAATTCCCGTCATGTGCCATGTAGCCCATGGAATAGAGATGCACGAGCGCCGAGACGGTGGTGATCACGATCAGCATGACCGTCGTCAGCCGGTCCATGCGGATGGCCCAGGACGCGTCCAGCGTGCCCGATTGCACCCAGTCCATGACATGGATGCGTTCCATCGCCCCGTCATGGCCAAGAAACAGCACCCAAGACAGCAGCGCCGACAGGAACAACAGCCCGGTGGTGACGTATTGCGCGCCCATGTCGCCGATCAGGCGCCAGCCAAAGCCCGCGATGATCGCCCCGACGAGGGGCGCGAAAAGAAGAATGGTTTCCATCGGCTCAGCCCTTCATCACGTTGACGTCTTCAACCGCAATGGTCCCCCGGTTGCGGAAGAAGCAGACAAGGATCGCAAGGCCAATGGCGGCCTCGGCAGCGGCCACGGTCAGCACGAAGAGGGTAAAAACCTGCCCGACCAGATCGCCGAGATGCGCCGAAAAGGCGACAAGGTTGATGTTGACCGCAAGCAGCATCAGCTCGATCGACATCAAAAGAATGATCACGTTCTTTCGGTTCAGGAATAACCCGAAGATGCCGATCACGAACAACGCCGCTGCGACCGTCAGGTAATGCTCAATGCCAATCATGTCTGTCCCTCTTCGGTCTATCCGCCGAAATATCCGTTTGCGACCAGAACAGCTGTGACAATTCCGATCGCCACGGCTGTCCAGCCTCCCGCATTCATGCCTAGAGCCCCTGCCCCGGCTTCACGTCCTTCAGCTCCATCGCCTTGGCCGGGTCGCGGTACATCTGCGCCAGCACATCCTGCCGCTTGATATCCGTGCGGTGCCGCAGCGTCAGCACGATCGCCCCGATCATCGCGACCAGCAGGATCAGCCCGGCCAGCTGGAAGAGGATGAAATACGTATCGTAAAGCAGCATCCCGAGGGCCGCGGTGTTTTCGCGGTCAACGGGCGTCACCGACCGGCGCGCCGCCTCGGCCCCGTCGGCCACGGTCCAGTTGCCGAAGGCGATGCCGAACTGCATCAGCAGGATGACCCCGATCAGCAGCGCGAGCGGCATGTAGCGGGCCATCTCGGCCTTCAACTCGGCGAAATCCACGTCGAGCATCATCACGACGAACAAAAACAGCACCGCGACCGCACCGACATAGACGATGATCAGCAGCATCGCGACGAACTCCGCGCCCAAAAGCACGAAGAGCCCTGCCGCGCTGATGAATGACAGGATCAGCCAGAGCACCGAATGCACCGGGTTGCGGCTGATCACGGTAAAAAGCCCGCCGGTCAGCAACGAAACGGCGAAAAGGTAAAAGGATATTGCCCCGATGGTCATTGCTCCGATCCTTTATCGTCCGTGTCGTCCATCACCTCGCGTGCGGTTTCCATCGCGCGGCTCATCGACGGGATGCCGGCGAACATCGCCATATGCGCGATGGTTTCGGCGATCTCGTCGCGCGTCGCACCGGCTTCCAGCGCGTGGCGCACGGTCAGCCGGATCTGCGTATCGCTTTGAGCGCCCAGCATCGTCAACCCCGCCAGCGTGATCAGCAGCCGCGTCTTGGCATCCAGCCCTTCCTTGTTGATGCCCTTGCCAAAGCTCATTTCCATGAACTCTTTCGGCATCGTCGGCCAGAGCGCCTCGAACCCCTTGGGCGAGAACGATTCCAACGCCGGGTTCATCGCCTTGGCCATTTCCTGGGCCTGACGCATCATCATCTCGAAGGGGTTGGCCGGATCGCTCATCGGTACGGTGCATCCATTTCGAGGTTGCGCGCGATCTCTGCCTCCCAACGGTCGCCGTTCGCCAACAGCTTGGCCTTGTCGTAGAACAATTCCTCGCGGGTCTCGGTGGCGAACTCGAAATTCGGTCCTTCGACGATGGCATCGACGGGGCACGCCTCCTGGCAGAAGCCGCAATAGATGCATTTCGTCATGTCGATGTCGTAGCGCGTCGTGCGGCGCGACCCGTCATCGCGGGGCTCGGCATCGATGGTGATCGCCTGTGCCGGGCACACTGCCTCGCAGAGTTTGCAGGCGATGCAGCGTTCCTCGCCGTTCGGATAGCGCCGCAGGGCATGCTCGCCGCGGAAGCGCGGGCTGAGCGGGCCCTTCTCGTGCGGGTAGTTCAGCGTGGCCTTCGGCGCGAAGAAGTACTTGAAGCCAAGCTTGAACGCCTTGAAGACGTCACTGAGCAGGAAATATCCCGCCGCGCGGCCGTAATCCATCTGTGTCATCGGTCAGCCTCCAATCGCCCAACGGGCCCAGAACCCGCCGAGCACTTCGAATTTCGCGAGAAACGCCACGATCACGACCCAGCCCAACGACAGCGGCAGGAAGACCTTCCAGCCGATCCGCATCAACTGGTCATAGCGGTACCGCGGCGTGATCGCCTTGACCATCGCGAAGAGGAAAAAGAAGAACGCCATCTTCGCGACCATCCAGAACACCCCGTCGGGCAGCCCCGGGATGGGCGACAGCCAGCCCCCGAAGAACATCAGCGACATCAAGGCGCACATCAGGAACATCGCGATGTATTCGCCGGCCATGAACAGCAGGAACGGCGTCGAGGTGTATTCCACCTGGTAGCCCGCCACCAGTTCCGACTCGGCCTCGGGCAGGTCGAAAGGCGGGCGGTTGGTCTCTGCCAGGGCGCTGATGAAGAACAGGAACACCATCGGCAGGTGCGGCAGCCAGTACCAGCCGAAGAACCCGAAATTCGTGTCCTGCGCCGCGACGATATTGCCGAAATTGAGCGAGCCGGTCGAGATGATCACCCCGATGATGATCAGCCCGATGCTGACCTCGTAAGAGATCATCTGCGCCGCCGAGCGCAGGCTGCCGAGGAACGGGTACTTGGAGTTCGACGCCCATCCCCCCATGATCACGCCGTAGACTTCCAGCGACGAGACCGCGAAGACGAACAGCACGGCGACGTTGATATCCGACAGCACCCAGCCTTCGTTCATCGGGATGACGGCCCAGGCCAGAACCGCAAGCACGAAGCTTGTCATCGGCGCCATGATGAACACGGTCTTGTCGGCGCCGGCGGGCACGATGACCTCTTTCATCACGTATTTCAGGGCATCCGCGACGGTCTGCAACAGGCCCCAGGGGCCGACCACGTTCGGGCCGCGCCGCATCTGCACGGCGGCCCACACCTTGCGATCCCCGTAGACGAGGAACAGCAGCGAGACCATCACGAAGCCCACGACCGCGAGGCATTGCGCGACGATGATCACCAGGTTCCCGAGCGGGGTCGTAAAGAATTCAGCCATCAGGTCCTCGCACCTTCTGTCGTCAGGCGTCGACGCGCAATTGCGGTCGCGGCGCCGTCATCGGTAACTGTCGGGTCGCGCGGCACGCGTGTCGCGCCTCTCTTAACTGTATCTCGGCACGAAAGACCACCCTTCTCGGCACCCTTCGTACAAATTCGCGGCCCGCGCGGGGCCGCGCGTGTCACTCTGCCGCCATCGGCTGCGTCTCGCGGGCCTTGGCGTTGGCGCTCAGCTCGGCCATCAGCTCGCTTGCGCGGGCAATCGGGTTGCTAAGGTAGAAGTCCTTGATCGCCAACCGGAAATCGCCCTTGCCAAGCGTGCCTTTCGGCAGCGGCTGCCAGTCGTTCCCGGGCACCTGGTCGATCTGCGCCAGTTGCGGCACGTCCTTCACCAGCGCCTGCCGCAACTGTGCGATGCTGTCATAGGGCAGCACGGCGCCCAGTTCGCCCGACAGCGCGCGCAGGATCGCCCAGTTCTCCTTGGCCTCGCCCGGCGGATGCCCGGCGCGCAGCGCAAGCTGCGGGCGGCCTTCTGTGTTCACAAACAGGCCTTGCTCCTCGGTATAGGCCGCACCCGGCAGGATCACGTCGGCGCGGTGCGCGCCGCGGTCGCCGTGGCTGCCCTGGTAGATCACCAGAGGCCCGCCCGAATCGTCGCGGTCGATCTCGATCTCGTCCGCGCCAAGATTGTAGATCACGTCCGCGCCCTTGACGGCGGCGTCGATCTCGCCCTCGGTCACGGCGCCGACATCCATCGCGCCGACCCGCGACGCGGCGCTGTGCAGCACCAGCATCCGACCCGACAGCGCCTGTGCTGCGGCCAGCACCGCCTCGCCATCGGCCTCTTGCAGCGCGCCTTGGCCGACGATCACGATGGCATCCTCGGGCACGCTCAGACCTTCGAGCGCCGCACGATCCGTGCCGGCATGGGTATAGTCATACGTCAGGTCCACGCGCGGCCCGACCACGGTCACCTCGGCACCGTTGATCCATGCCTTGCGGATCCGCGCGTTGAGCACGGGCGCCTCGACGCTTGGATCGGTGCCGATCAGCACGAAATTCTTCGCCGTATCAAGCTCTTCCACCGCGACGTTGCCGACATAGGCGCTGCGATTGCCCGCCGGCAGCCGCGCCTTGTCGATGCGGCATTCGACCGATCCGCCCTGCCCTTCGATCAGGCCCTTCAGCGCATAAGCCGCCTCGACCGGAGCCAGGTCGCCGACGAGACCGATAGGCTTGGACGCACCCTTGATCGCCTCGGCAGCTTTTCCGAGGGCCTCGGGCCACGTCGCCGCGCGCAGCTTACCGTTCTCGCGGATGAAGGGCCGGTCCAGCCGCTGGCGGCGCAGCCCGTCCCAGACGAAGCGCGTCTTGTCGGAAATCCATTCCTCGTTCGTGCCGTCATGGTTGCGCGGCAGAAAGCGCATCACCTCGCGCCCCTTGCAATCGACCCGGATCGACGACCCGAGTGCGTCCATCACGTCGATGGATTCGGTCTTGGTCAGCTCCCACGGGCGGGCGGTAAAGGCGTAAGGCTTGGAGACCAGCGCGCCCACGGGACACAGGTCGATGATGTTGCCCTGCAGGTTGCTGTCGATCAGCTCGCCGAGATAGGTGGTGATCTCGGCATCCTCGCCGCGCCCGGTCTGGCCCATCACGTTGACGCCCGCCACCTCGGAGGTGAAGCGCACGCAGCGCGTGCACGAGATGCAGCGCGTCATGTGCGTCTCGACCAGCGGCCCGAGGTCGAGATCCTCGGTCGCGCGCTTGGGTTCGCGGTAGCGCGAGAAATCCACGCCATACGCCATTGCCTGATCCTGCAGGTCGCATTCGCCGCCTTGATCGCAGATCGGGCAATCCAGCGGGTGGTTGATCAGCAGGAACTCCATCACGCCCTCGCGGGCCTTCTTGACCATGGGCGAGTTGGTCTTGACCTGCGGCAGGCTGCCATCGGGGAAGGGGCGCATGTCCTTGACCTGCATCGCGCAGCTCGCCGCCGGTTTCGGCGGGCCGGGCTGCACCTCGACAAGGCACATCCGGCAGTTGCCGGCGATCGACAGGCGCTCGTGATAGCAAAAGCGCGGGATCTCGACCCCGACCTGCTCGCAGGCCTGGATAAGGGTCATCGTGCCCTCGACCTCGACTTCCCGTCCGTCGATGATGATCTTGCGTAGGTCAGACATGTCTACTTACCTTGCTCTCAAAAGTTGGCCGATCTGGCTTTCACGGGCGATTTCCTGCCGCCCGAGCCGGCACAGGCTGGCCGCGTCATTCGGTTCTGCGCCGCTGGCGCGGATATAGGCGTTGCGGCGCTCTTCCATCTTGTCGCGCTCGTCGTCGTCGTTGATGTAGCGGTCGATCTCGGCGTCCGAATAGCCGCGCTTGCGGGCCATGGTCTTGAGTGACTGAAGGTATCCCAGGGCGGTGAAGTACCGCGGCGAGATCGCGTCGCACTTGTCGCGGATCCTGTCGGCCACGGCGACATTGAACAGCCCCGAATTGATATCGTCTTCCGATGCAAGCGACTGCGCCCGCGCCTCGGCGACCGATCCCGTCGCCGCGATGCCGATCACAAGTGCCAGTATCAGCCGCATGGCCGTGCTCCCTTTCCATCGTTGCCTCGTTGCGCGGGCGCCCGAAGGCCCCACGCGGCAAAGATGGGGCTCGGCATCCCGGATATGCAATAACGCCGCGACCGCGTGCCCGATATGGCGCGGCGCGTCACCATATGACGCAACGCCCGGCCACCGAAATACGGTCGCCGGCACGGCTAAAGGCCGGCCCCTGCGACCCGTCCGGGACGCCGGCCCAGTCAATCTTCGACGTACCATACGTGTTCACGCAATACCGAGTGGCCGCGTGACGGGCCGCGCGCTGCGCGCCGGCGACGCCCTGCGAGGCGCGCGTGACCGAGGCGGTGAAGTCGCGGCGATCCTGCGCACCGGCGCTGCTCTTGGCCGGGTAGTAATTGCCGTCGAACGTCATCCGTTCCTCGCGACCGCCGCAGGCCGCCAGACCGAGAATCAGAACGACGGTGCCCAACGCCTTGAGCCCTGACATTCCATTCCTGTTGCGCACCGAATTCATTCCGCCGCCACCGCGCTGACGCGGCCCGAACGCTTGTGCTTGATGCGGTCCTCTATCTCGTCGCGGAAGTTGCGGATCAGCCCCTGAATGGGCCAGGCCGCCGCATCACCGAGCGCGCAGATCGTGTGCCCCTCGACCTGCTTGGTCACGTCGAACAGCATGTCGATCTCGTCGACCTCGGCCTCGCCACGCACCAGGCGGTCCATCACGCGCATCATCCAGCCGGTACCCTCGCGGCAGGGCGTGCACTGGCCGCAGGACTCGTGCTTGTAGAATTTCGACAGCCGCCAGATCGCCTTGATGACATCGGTGGACTGATCCATCACGATCACCGCCGCCGTGCCAAGACCCGAGCGCAGCTCTTTCTGCAGATGGTCGAAATCCATGATCGCGTCCTTCATGTGCTCGCCGCGCACACATGGCACCGACGCGCCGCCCGGAATCACCGCCTTGAGGTTCTTCATCCCACCGCGCACGCCGCCGCAATGCTTGTCGATCAGTTCCTCGAACGAGATCGACATCGCCTCTTCGACCACGCAGGGATTGTTGACGTGGCCCGAGATCGCGAAGATCTTCGTGCCTGCGTTGTTGGCCCGGCCGAAGCTGGAAAACCATTCCGGCCCGCGCCGCAGGATGGTGGGCGCGACGGCGATGGATTCGACGTTGTTCACCGTGGTCGGGCAGCCATACACCCCAGCCATCGCCGGAAAGGGCGGCTTCATCCGCGGCATGCCCTTCTTGCCTTCGAGGCTTTCCAGCAGCGCGGTTTCCTCGCCACAGATATAGGCGCCGGCGCCGTGCGTCAGGTATATGTCGAAATCCCAGCCGGACCCGCAGGCGTTGCGCCCGATCAGCCCCGCATCGTAGGCCTCGTCGATCGCCGCCTGAAGCGCCTCTTTCTCGCGGATATATTCGCCGCGGATATAGATGAAGCAGACATGCGCGTTCATCGCGAAGCTCGCCACCAGGCACCCTTCCAGAAGGGTGTGCGGATCGTGGCGCATGATCTCGCGGTCCTTGCAGGTGCCCGGCTCGCTCTCGTCGGCATTGACCACCAGGTAGGCGGGCCGCCCGTCGCTTTCCTTGGGCATGAACGACCACTTGAGACCGGTGGGAAAGCCCGCGCCGCCACGGCCGCGCAGGCCGCTCGCCTTCATCTGGTCGACGATCCACGTGCGGCCATTCTGCAGCATCTTCGCCGTGCCGTCCCAATGGCCGCGCGCCATCGCTCCCTTGAGGCTGCGATCATGCATCCCGTACAGGTTCGTGAAGATACGATCTTCGTCTTTCAGCATCTCGTTACCTCTGATTGCCTTGGCGCGCGCGCCAGATTTGGTAGATGAGGACAAAGGCCCAAGTGAAACCGGCCAGCGCCATCAGGTCGAACAGCGCCAGCCCGCGATGGCCTAGCCCGATCTTGCCGCCGATGATCGTGGCCAGCACCCACAGGATGCCCGTGCCCGCGATCACCAGCGCGGTAAGACGGCCCTTGCGAGCTATCTGTGTGTCCCTGGTCTTCTCGGTGTCCGTCATCTCTCGTCTTCGTCAGTGCGCGTCGTCCTTCGTGGTACGCTTGGAGAACTCGGTATCCTTGCCCGACGCAAGGATCTTGGCCTGGTCGACCCAGTCGTCACGGCTCACACGACCCTTGAAACCCACAAGGTTCTCGTCGACCCATGCAACCTCGTCGGGGCCCCAGGCCGCGAGCTGGTCGAAATGGTAATACCCAAGGTCATGACACGCCTGTTCAAGCTTTGGTCCCACGCCTTTTATCTGTTTCAAATCATCGGGCTGTCCACCTCTGGGGGCGCTCAGCCCGGGCGGTTTCACACCGATGTCGGCATCCACGTTCGCGGCGCTCGCGCCGGTGTCGCCCTCGTAGCGCCATTCGCCCTTGCGCTCGGCCAGCTCTTTCTCGCCGTCAAGCACCGTGCCGGATTTCACCGCCGCATCGCCACCATCCGCGGCAGCACTCTTGGGCGTGGCCTTGGATGTCTCGGCAGGCTTTTCGGACGCCTTCGCGGATTTCGCTGCGCCGCCCTTCGCCACCTCCATGGCGCCGGCCTGATCGGGCGGGGCCTTGTACCCGGTGACCCCGGTGAAGTTGCGAAGCCCCCGGACAACATCGTGCCTTGTGATACCGTTGTCGTCGCGCGAATAATCGGTGCAGACGAGCTTCTGGAACACGACGGCCAGCACCACCGCCACGACAACCCCAAGCAGGATTGCCCATATCAGCGCCATTGACGCGGTCGACGACAGAAGCACTGCCAACCCGGTAACTCCGGCCAACCCCCAGCATACCATCTGGCAGGTGCTCAACTTGGATGTATCCGACATCTAAAATCCCCCTGTTCTGATCAAGCAGCGCAATTTCGCGGCGTGGACAGTCTGGCACGGGCGCATACCCCGTGTCTATTTGCCTTTTACCAGTTGCCTTGCCTGCTCGACCCAGTCGTCGCGGCTGGCCCGTCCGCTGACGCCATTAAGGCTCTGATCGACCCACGCGACCTCGTCTTCCGTCCAGTTCGCCACCTGATCAAGGTGATAGATGCCTGCCCCGTTCAGCACCGTTTCAAGCTTCGGGCCGACGCCCTTGATCTGCTTGAGATCATCGGCCTGTCCGTCTCGCGGCGCGGCAAGGGTCTCCGGCTTCTTGCCACGCGTCTCGGTGCCCGCAGCCGGTGCCGCCTTTTCGATGCTTTGCGCCGCGCTGCGGCCGGCAGGCGGGCGCGGCTTGGCGCTGCCATCGCCACGCACCAGCTCTGCCACGGCGGCAAGTGCGGCTTTGGTCGTGACCGCGACAGGCTCTTCGTTGTGCTTCACATTCGGCGCAGCGGGATCGTGACCCGCGCCCTTGTCCTGCCACGGCGTCCTCAGGGGGTTCTCGGTGCCATCGATCCGGCGGATCGTGTCGCCTATATCGAGCGCCTCCTGCACGCTGTAGTTACGCGCCATGCGGTCTTTTTCGAAGGCTGTCAGCGTGGTCAGCCCCGATTGCGGCTCGGACGCGAACCGGCCCGATTGCGAACCGGGCGTCGGCACCTTGCCGGCGGCGAGATCGTCGATCAGCGCGGCAAAGCCCTCTGGGGTCAGATCCTCGTAGTAATCCTTGCCGATCTGCGCCATCGGCGCGTTGGAGCACGCGCCGAGGCATTCCACCTCTTCCCAGCTGAACTTGCCATCGCTCGACAGCTCGTAGGGTTCCGCCGCGATCTTGTCCTGACAGACCTTGATAAGGTCTTCGGACCCGCAAAGCATGCAGGGCGTGGTGCCGCAGATCTGGAAATGCGCGATCTTACCCACGGGGTGCAGCTGGAACATAAAATAGAACGTCGCCACTTCAAGCGCGCGGATGTAATCCATACCCAGCATGGACGCCACATGCTCGATCGCCGGGCGGGTCAGCCAGCCTTCCTGTTCCTGCGCGCGCCACATCAGCGCGATCACCGCGCTGGCCTGACGCCCCTCGGGATACTTGCTGATCTCGCCCTCGGCCCACTTGCGGTTGGCGTCGGTAAATTCGAAACTTTCGGGCTGCTCGTGGTAAAGACGGCGTAGCATCTAGGCACAGGCTCCTGTGGTCAGTTCAACGCCCCCGTCGGGCAGCCGTGCGGCCCCGTCCGAGGACAGTTTGTAGGCGGTTACATCCATCAGTTGCGCCCGCGACAGCCCGGTCTGAAGGCCCGCCGCCATGTAATCGGACTCCGTCACGATGGTACAGCCGAGGCTTGCAACAGCGGTGTCGTAGCGCGCGATATCCTGTTCATCGACACCTTCGGGGATCATCGTGCAGGACGCGATCAGTCCGAAGACGCCAAGCCCGAGGGCCAGCCGCAGCGCAGACCTGCCCCAGCAAAACATGAACTCACCGGTCGATCTCCCCGAAGACGACATCCATCGTGCCGATGATCGCGGCCACGTCCGCAAGCTGATGCCCGCTGGCGACATGGTCCATCGCCTGAAGATGCAGGTATCCCGGCGCGCGCAGCTTGACGCGGTAGGGCCGGTTGGTGCCATCGGCCACCATGTAGACGCCGAACTCACCCTTGGGGGCCTCGACCGCGGCATAGACCTCGCCGGCCGGCACGTGGAACCCTTCGGTATAAAGCTTGAAGTGATGGATCAGCGCCTCCATCGAGGTCTTCATCTCGCCCCGATGCGGCGGGGTGATCTTGCCCCGCGACAGGATATCGCCCTGCCCCTCCGGCGCGCGCAGCTTTTCGATGGCCTGCTGCATGATGCGCACCGATTGCCGCATCTCTTCCATGCGCAACAGGTAGCGATCGTAGCAATCGCCGTTCTTGCCGATAGGCACGAGGAAGTCGAACTCGTCATAGCATTCATAGGGCTGCGCGCGGCGCAGATCCCATGCCATGCCAGACCCGCGCACCATCACGCCGCTGAATCCCCAGTCAAGCGCCTCTTGCTGGGTCACCACGCCGATATCCGCGTTGCGCTGCTTGAAGACGCGGCTTTCGGTCAGCAGCCCGTCGATATCGTCCAAGACCTTGGGGAATTCCCCGCACCATTCCTCGATATCGTCCAGCAGGTCGGGCGGCAGGTCCTGATGCACCCCGCCGGGCCGGAAATAGGCCGCGTGCAGGCGCGCGCCGCAAGCCCGCTCGTAGAAGATCATCAGCTTCTCGCGCTCCTCGAAACCCCAGAGCGGCGGGGTCAGCGCGCCGACGTCCATTGCCTGCGTGGTGACGTTCAGCAGGTGCGACAGAATGCGCCCGATCTCGGAATAAAGCACGCGGATCAGGCTTGCGCGACGCGGCACCTCGACGCCGGTCAGCCGCTCGACGGCCAGGCACCACGCATGTTCCTGGTTCATCGGCGCGACGTAATCGAGCCGGTCGAGATAGGGCAGGTTCTGCAGGTAGGTGCGGCTTTCCATCAGCTTCTCGGTGCCGCGATGCAGCAGGCCGATATGTGGATCGCAGCGCTTCACGATCTCGCCGTCAAGCTCCAGAACCAGCCGCAAAACGCCGTGCGCCGCGGGGTGTTGCGGCCCGAAGTTGATGTTGAAGTTGCGGATTTTCTGCTCACCCGTGAGGGTGTCTTCGAACTTGGATCCGTCCATCACGACCGTCCTCCGTCAAGCTTGTCGCGGAATGCCATGACCCATAGCAACACGATCACACCAAACGGGATGATCGCCAACAGCGACACCCAGCTCGGGATGCGAAATTGCGGCAGCAGACGCCAGAGCGGGATTATCATCAGGGCCGCGAAGATCAGCATGAAAATCACGCCGCCGCCCATGCCGGCGCCACCCATTCCGGGACCACTCATGATTTCGCCTCCTCTTTCTCGTCGCCGGGCAGCACGTAATCCGCGCCTTCCCATGGCGACATGAAGTCGAACTGCCGGTATTCCTGCACCAGCTTGACCGGCTCGTAGACGACCCGTTTGCGGGTCTCGTCGTAGCGCACTTCGGTGTAGCCGGTGGTCGGGAAATCCTTGCGCAGCGGATGCCCGCGAAAGCCGTAATCGGTCAGGATGCGGCGCAGGTCGGGATGGCCCGAAAAGAGCAGCCCGAACATGTCGAACACCTCGCGCTCGAACCAGTTGGCAGCCGGGTAAACGTCGGTGATCGACGGCACCATGTCCTCTTCGCGCGCGGCGACCCGCAGGCGGATGCGGTGATTCTGGTACATGCTCAGCAGGTGATAGACCACGTCGAACCGCTTGGGCCGCTCAGGATAGTCGACCGCCGTGATATCCACCAGTGTCGAGAACGCGCAGGTACGATCGGTCTTGAGGAATTCCGTCAGGCCCGCGATGTTCGGCAGGGCAACGTCAAGCGTCAGTTCATCCCGCGAAATGTCCCAACCAAGCACGCAATCGCTGCGCTTGGATTCGATATGCGCGCCAAGTTCCTTGAGTGCCTTGCTCATCTCACCATCGTCCCCGTCCTGCGGATCTTGCGCTGCAGTTGCAGGATCCCGTAAAGCAACGCCTCTGCCGTGGGCGGGCAGCCGGGCACGTAGATGTCGACCGGGATCACCCGGTCACAGCCGCGCACCACCGAATAACTGTAGTGGTAGTAGCCGCCGCCATTGGCGCAGGATCCCATCGAGATCACGTAGCGCGGCTCAGGCATCTGGTCGTAGACCTTGCGCAACGCGGGCGCCATCTTGTTGGTCAGCGTGCCGGCCACGATCATCAGGTCCGACTGGCGCGGGCTTGCCCGCGGTGCGACGCCGAACCGTTCCGCGTCGTAGCGCGGCATCGAGGTGTGCATCATCTCGACCGCGCAGCAGGCCAGCCCGAAGGTCATCCAGTGCAAGGACCCCGTGCGCGCCCAGTTGATGATGTCCTCGGTCGAGGTCAGCAGGAATCCCTTGTCCTGCAACTCGCTGTTCAGCGATTGCGTCGCGGGATCGAACTCCTGTCCGGGCGTCTCGACCGGGACGAGACTGGACGGGCCCGATTTCACGCGCGGGCTCTGGACGCCCTGACCTTGCGTTTCGGTAACGAGCGCGTCGTCCTTGTCCTTCACTCCCATTCCATCGCTCCTTTGCGCCATTCATAGGCAAAGCCGGCTGTCAGCACGGCAAGGAAAACCATCATCGACCAGAACGCGGCCATGCTCACATCCTGAAAGGCCACGGCCCACGGAAACAGCATCGCGATTTCGAGATCGAAGATGATGAACAGGATCGACACGAGGTAGAACCGGATGTCGAATTTCATCCGGGCGTCATCGAACGCGTTGAACCCGCATTCATAGGCGCTGACCTTTTCGGGGTCGGGATGACGCACCGCGAGGATGACGGCGGCAAGGACCAGCACAAGACCCAGTCCGATGGCAATGGCCAGCAATATCAGGATGGGGGCGTATTCCCTCAGCATCTCTTCCACGGTGTGGCTCCTTTCATGCGCGGCACGTGCGCATCAAGACGGCTGCATTGGTCACGATGTAGCCTCACGCCGTGCCGGGGTCAACCGAACCTGCCCGCGATGCAGGGGCTTTCGCCGCATGACATGAGATTGCACGAGGCACCCCGGAACGCGGGTCACATCTGTCCCGACGCTTCTCCGGACGCCCTCGGCTCAGCCGCGCCAGCGCGGCGTGCGCCGATCAAAGAATGCGGCCACGCCTTCGGGGGCCTCGTCGCCCGCCCAGCACTCTGCCAAAGCGTCGATGCTTTGGGCGATCACCGCGTCGTCGATCCACGGGCCGAACCCGCGCAACAGCGCCTTGGCGCGCGCCACCGCGCCGGGCGCGCAATCGAGGTAGGGCGCGACCTCGGCCTCGACCGCCGCGTCGAGATCGCCGGCCGGCACCGCGCGGGCCAGCAGCCCCAGATCCACCGCCTCGGCGGCATCAAACCGCCGCCCCGACATGAAGACCCGGCGCGCGCGGGCCTCACCCATGCGCGCCGCGACATAAGGTCCAATGGTCGCGGGGATCAGCCCGAGCCGCGTCTCGGTCAGCGCCATCTGCACGTGATCCGCGCCGATCGCCACGTCACAGACGCTCAGCACCCCGACGCCACCCCCGAAAGCATGACCGTGCACACAGCCGATCAGCGGTTTCGGCAGGGTGTTGAGGGCCTGCAGCATATGCGCGAGCTTGCCGGCCTCGGCCTTGCGCTGTGCCGGCGCCGCCTCGAACTGCGCGCGCATCCAGTCCAGATCGCCCCCGGCGCAAAACGTCTTGCCCCGCGCCGCCAGCACCACGACGCGGCACGCGTCATCGGCGCCAAGGCTGCGCGCGGCCTCGTGCAGCTCGGCGATCATCGGCGCCGACATCGCGTTGTGCTTGTCGGCCCGGTCGAGCCAGAGCGTTGTAACCCCGCGCGCGTCGGTCCCGATGCTTATGGTCCCTGTCACTCCGTCGCCTCCCTAGCCTGCAAATTTCTTTCAAAGAAATTTGTCAAAAATCTTTTCAAGATTTTTCCCCCGCACCGCGCAGCCGTTGCGCCATCCCGGCGGCGCGCTCCAGCACGGTCGCGTTCAGCCCGGTCTCGTAGCCCAGCGCCGTCAGCCGGTCATGCACCGCCTCTGTCGCCACGTTGCCGGCGGCCCCCGGCGCAAAGGGACACCCACCCAGCCCGCCGACGGCCGCATCGAAGACGCGCACGCCGCGCGCCAGCGACGCCTCGATATTGTCGAGCGCCCGGCCGCTCGTGTCGTGGAAATGCCCCGCGAGCCGCGCGACCGGCACCACGTCCGCGACAGCAGCCAGCATCGCATCGACCGCTTCGGGCGCAGCAGACCCGATGGTGTCGCCAAGGCTGATCTCGTAGCAGCCCATATCCCGCAACGCCTGCGCCACATGCGCGACCGCCTCTGGGCGTACGGGCCCGTCATAGGGGCATTCGACCACGCAGGACACGTAGCCGCGCACCCGCAGGCCCTGTTCCCCTGCGACATCTAACACGGGCGCGAAACGCTCAAGGCTTTCGGCGATCGTGGCGTTGATATTCGCGCGCGAGAACCCGTCCGAGGCCGAGGCGAACACCGCCACCTCGTCGGCACCGGCGTCGATAGCATCCGTCAGTCCGCGCATGTTGGGGGTGAGCGCCGCGTAGCGCACCCCCGGCGCGCGGGTGATCCCCCGCAGCACCGCACCCGAGCCGGCCATCTGCGGCACCCATTTCGGGCTAACGAAGCTGGCCACCTCGATGCGCGAGAATCCCGCACCGCTCAGGGCATCGACCAGCGCGATCTTGTCGACGACGGAAATGGCCCGCGCCTCGTTCTGCAACCCGTCGCGGGGGCCGACCTCGAAGATCTCCACGCGCCCGGCCATCAGCCGTCCTCCGGGACCGGGCAGAAACCCTGCGCGTAGATCTCCTGCACACCGTCCCGCGCCTTGGCCCGAACGCAGGCGGGGCGGGCGCGCAGCCCGTCCCGACATGTCCCCATCCGCGGCCAGGCCGACAGATCGACATGGTACTGCCCCGGCTCGTCGAGCAAGCACAGAACCCGGAAGGACCGCGCCAGCGGCACGGGATGCAGCGTCATCATGTCTCCACCTCCAGTCGCACGAGGGCGGCACCGGCCGACACTTGATCGCCCGCGCGCACAAGCACCTCGGCCACCACGCCGTCGCACGCGGCCAGCAGGCTGTGCTCCATCTTCATCGCCTCCAGCACTGCCAGCTTGTCGCCCTTGGCCACCGCCTGCCCGGCCGCGGCATGCACCGTCTTGACCAGCCCGGGCATCGGCGCCTCGACAAGCGCGGGATCGCCGCCGGCGGCACTTTCGCGCGCCAGCGGATCGACCAGCTCGAACGCCTGCCCATATTGCGCAAAGACGGTGATCGTGGTGCCGCAGGTCGCGACCCGTGGCGCAGGATGCCCGTCAAGGCGCCATTGCCCGCCGGTGCGCCGCGCGGCGACCCACGCGTCACCCACCTTGATGTCATGTGCATCGCGCGACAGCGTGCGCAGCCGCAGCGCGATGTCCTCGCCGGCATGGACCAGCCGCAGCCCGCGCTCCAGCGGGTGCCACAGCACGAAGCCCGCCTCCGGGGGCGCGTCCTCCAAAAGGCCCAGCCCGGCCAGCGCAGCGATAGCGGCGGCGCGTGCATCGGGCGCGGGCACGGCCATCAGGCTGTCGATGTCACGCCCGATCAGGCCGGTATCCACATCACCCGCGGCAAACCCCGCATGCCGCGCCAGCGCGCCGAGAAAGGCGAGGTTGGTGACCGTGCCGGCCACTTCCGTGGCCTCAAGCGCCCGCGACAGCTTGCGCAGCGCCACCGCGCGGCTGGGGCCGTGGGTGATGACCTTGGCGATCATCGGGTCATAGAACGGGCTGATCTCGTCGCCGGCGCGCACCCCGCTATCGGCGCGCACGCCGCCCGGAAAGGCCAGGTGCGACAGCCGCCCGGTGGCGGGCAGAAACCCCTTGGGTACATCCTCGGCGTAGAGCCGCGCCTCGACCGCATGACCGGTGATCGCCAGCTCCTCCTGTCGTGCGGGCAGGCCCTCGCCGGCGGCCACGCGCAACTGCCACTCGACCAGGTCCACGCCGGTGATCGCCTCGGTCACCGGATGCTCGACCTGAAGCCGCGTGTTCATCTCCATGAACCAGAACCCGTCGGGGCGCAGGCCGCCCGCGCCATCGACGATGAATTCCACCGTGCCCGCGCCAGCGTAGCCGATGGCCTCGGCTGCGCGCACGGCCGCATCACCCATCGCGGCGCGCATCTCGGGCGTCATGCCCGGCGCCGGCGCCTCCTCGATCACCTTCTGATGCCGGCGCTGCAGCGAACAGTCGCGCTCGAAAAGATGCAGGGCGCTTGTGCCATCCCCGAACACCTGTACCTCGATATGGCGCGGTTTCTGGATGTATTTCTCGACCAGCACGTCCGAATTGCCGAAGGCGGTTCGCGCCTCGCCGCGGGCGCTCTCCAACGCCTCGGCAAAACTCTGCGGATGCTCCACCAGCCGCATGCCCTTGCCACCACCGCCCGCGACCGCCTTGATCAGCACTGGATAGCCGATCGTGTCGGCCTCGGCGGCCAGCAAGGCTGCATCCTGATCGGCCCCGTGATAACCGGGCACGACCGGCACGCCGGCCTCGTGCATCAGCCGTTTCGCGGCGTCCTTCAGGCCCATCGCCTGGATCGCCTCCGCCGAGGGGCCGATGAACACGAGCCCCGTTTCCTCCACCGCCTCGACGAAACCGGGGTTCTCCGACAGAAAGCCATAGCCGGGATGAATGGCGCCGCAGCCCGTCTCCAGCGCCGCGGCGATGATCCGGTCGCCGCGCAGGTAGCTTTCAGCGGGGGCCGAGCCGCCGATATGCACCGCAAAATCCGCCATCGCCACATGTGCCGCGTCCCGGTCCGCCTCGGAATGGACCGCGACCACCTCGACGCCCATCGACCGCGCCGTGCGCATGACACGGCACGCGATCTCGCCCCGATTGGCCACAAGGATCCGCTCAAACATCCTTCCCGTCCCCGGCTTCATCTTGCCAAAAATACTCAAACTCCACGACCGCCACCCTCACATCCGGAAGACGCCAAAGCACGTCTCCTCCACCGGCGCGTTCAATGCGGCGCGCAAGCTCAGGCTGAGCACATCGCGGCTCTTGCGCGGATCCACGATGCCATCGTCCCAAAGCCGCGCACTGGCATATAACGGATGCGACTGGCGCTCGAACATCTCGACCGTGGGCCGCTTGAACCTCTCTTCGTCCTCCGCCGACCAGTGCTCGCCGCGCTTTTCCATCGCGTCGCGCTTCACGGTGGCCAGCACGCCGGCGGCCTGCGCGCCGCCCATCACCGAGATCCGTGAATTGGGCCAGCTCCAGAGAAACCGCGGCCCGTAGGCGCGCCCCGCCATGCCGTAATTGCCGGCGCCAAAACTGCCGCCCACCAGCATGGTGATCTTCGGCACGGACGTGGTCGCCACCGCGGTGACCATCTTGGCGCCGTGACGGGCAATGCCCTCGTTCTCGTATTTGCGCCCCACCATGAACCCGGTGATGTTCTGCAAAAACACCAGCGGGATGCGCCGCTGCGAACACAGCTCCACGAAATGCGCTCCCTTCGCGGCGGCCTCGGACAAAAGCACGCCGTTATTAGCGACGATACCGACGGGGCAGCCCTTGATATGCGCAAAGCCGGTGACAAGCGTCTCGCCGAACCGCGCCTTGAACTCGTCGAAATACGAGGCATCGACCAGCCGCGCGATCACCTCGCGGATATCGTAGGGCGTGCGCAGATCGGCCGGCACCACGCCCAGCAATTCCGCCGGATCATAGGCGGGCTCTCGCGGCGTGTCCCAGCCTGGCTTCGGCGCGGCCCCGAGGTTGCCCACCGCGCGCCGCGCAAGGCCCAGCGCGTGCGCGTCGTCCTCGGCGAGGTAATCGGCCACGCCCGAGAGCCGCGTGTGCACATCACCGCCGCCCAGGTCCTCGGCCGAAACCACCTCGCCCGTGGCAGCCTTCACCAGCGGTGGCCCGGCCAGAAAGATCGTGCCCTGATCGCGGACAATGATCGCCACATCGCTCATCGCGGGCACATAGGCGCCGCCGGCGGTGCAGCTTCCCATCACCACGGCGATCTGCGCGATACCCTTCGCGCTCATCCGCGCCTGATTGTAGAAGATCCGCCCGAAATGGTCGCGGTCGGGAAAGACCTCGTCCTGGTTGGGCAGGTTCGCGCCACCACTGTCCACGAGATAGATGCAGGGCAGATGGCATTCCTCGGCGATCTCCTGCGCGCGCAGGTGCTTCTTGACCGTCATCGGGTAATAGGTGCCGCCCTTCACCGTGGCATCGTTGCACACGATCATGCAATCGCGCCCCTGCACCCGGCCGACACCCGCGATCACGCCCGCGCAAGGCGCCGCACCCTCGTAAAGCCCGTGCGCCGCGACAGCCCCCACTTCCAGAAACGGGCTGCCCGGATCGAGCAATCCCGCCACCCGTTCGCGCGGGGGCATCTTGCCCCGCGCGCGGTGCCGCTCGCGCGCGGCTTCGCCCCCGCCTTCCGCGGCACGGGCCGCGGCCTCGCGCACCTCCTGCAACGCCGCGAGATGGCCAGCCTCGTTGGTCCTGAACGCGTCAGAGCCCGGAAGGATCGCCGATTTCAGTTGCATGTCAGAGCCTCCGGCACGGCGGCGGGCACGCCCCCGCCTGTTGCAATAATGGCACGCGGTGCAGGCTGGCGCGCGACTTGATGCAGGTCAACGTCCCGAACCCCGGCCCGGCCCATACCCGGCGCGATCGAAACAGGAGTGGACAGACCATGAAACACATCACCGCCCTTGCCCTCGCCGCCCTGATGGGCACCACAGCCGCCCCGGCGCTTGCACAGTCGCAAGGCGATTTCACCGTGGGCCTCGGTCTCGGCTGGGTCGAGCCGACGCAGAACTCCGACACCGACGCGGGCCGGATCGATGTCGACGGCAATCTGCGCCCGACGGTCACCGTCGAATATTTCGTCGCCGACAAGATCGGTATCGAGTTGCTGGCGGCCTGGCCCTTCGAGCATGACGTCAACCTGCAGGGGGCCGGGAAGGTCGCCGAGATCAAGCACCTTCCCCCGGTGCTTTCGCTGCAGTACCACTTCACCAACCAAAGCCCGGTGACGCCGTTTGTCGGCGCGGGGGTCAACTACACCTACGTCTTCGACGAGACAGGCAAGGGCGCGCTTGCAGGCAGCAAGGTCGATCTCGACGATTCCTGGGGTCTCGCCTTGCATGCGGGCGTCGATTACGCGATCGGCGCGCGCGGCGCGCTCCGCGCAGACGTGCGCTACATCGATATCGAGAGTGACGTGAAGATCGATGGCACCAAGATCGGCTCTGTGGACATCGATCCTTGGGTGTTCAACGTGGCCTACGTGATCAAGTTCTGATCTTTTCCGGGCGGGCCCGCAGGGTCGGGGGCCGGTCGCCGCACCGGCCTTTCGTTCTGCCCAAGGCACGCGCGGCAACAGGAGATCCATCGCGGTCATGATGCGGGCTCCGGCCCGTTGCGATGCGCCAGCCTTCCGTAGGTATCGACGAAATATTCGTACGGCCCGCACGCCACGACAAGCCACAGATCCTCGCTCGCCGCCGGTCGGGCCGCGCAATCGGAGCGTTCCGCGCCCTCTCCGGCCTCGTCGAGATAAAGTGCCGCCATCCGCTCGATCGCGTCGGTTTCCGTCGTGCTGACCGCCCGCCCGCCAAGGATCAGCCCGAAGACCACCACCCCGGCGATCAGCGCCACCAGCGGCAGGAAGATCAGGCCGCGCGGCATGGGGATGTATCGGCGGGCAACAGTGTCACGCCATCGCCCCCATCATCTCGCGGCCCACCAGCATGCGGCGGATCTCGGATGTCCCCGCGCCGATCTCCATCAGCTTGGCATCGCGGAAGATCCGCGCGACGGGGCTGTCGTTCAGGAACCCCGCGCCGCCCATCGCCTGCACTGCCTGGTGCGCCTGCACCATCGCCTGCTCGCTGGCGTAAAGACAGCAGGCGGCGGCATCCTGCCGGGTGACGTCGCCGCGATCGCAGGCCTTGGCGACCTCGTAGACATAGGCGCGCGCGGAATTCATCGCGGTGTACATGTCGGCCATCTTGCCCTGCATCAACTGGAACGATCCGATGGGCTGGCCGAACTGCTTTCGCTCGGCCATGTAGGGCATGATTGCATCCAGACACGCGGCCATGAGGCCGGTGCCGATACCGGCCAGCACGACGCGTTCGTAATCCAGCCCCGACATCAGGACATTCACGCCCTTGCCCTCTTCACCGAGGACGTTGTCGAACGGCACCGCGACATCGTCGAAGATCAACTCCGCGGTGTTGGACCCGCGCATCCCCAGCTTGTCGAAATGGGGGCTGGTCGAAAAGCCGGTCATCGACTTCTCGATCAGGAAGGCCGTGATGCCCTTTGCGCCCACCTCGGGGTCGGTCTTGGCATAGACCACCAGCGTGTCCGCGTCTGGCCCGTTGGTGATCCAGTATTTCGTGCCGTTGAGCTTGTAATGGTCGTTGCGCTTCTCGGCCCGCAGCTTCATCGAGACGACGTCGCTGCCCGCGCCCGCTTCTGACATCGCCAGAGCGCCGACATGCTCGCCCGAAACGAGGCCGGGCAGGTATTTCTGCTTCTGCTCGGGCGTGCCGTTCAGCTTGATCTGGTTGACGCACAGGTTGCTATGCGCCCCGTAGCTGAGCGACACGCTGGCCGAGGCGCGCGCGATTTCCTCGACGGCGACGACATGCGCGAGGTAATTCATGCCCGACCCGCCGTACTCCTCTGGGACGGTGATTCCCAAAAGCCCCAGATCGCCCATCTCGCGCCATAATTCCTGCGGAAAGGTGTTGCTGCTGTCGACCTCGGCGGCAATCGGCGCCAAGCGCTCCTGCGCCCATTTATGGACCATCTCGCGCAGGGCGTTCACGTCCTCTCCAAGATCGAACTGCATCACGGCATTGAACATCGCACCCCTCCCCCGGTGGCCCGTTGCGGCCCGCTTTATTGAACGCGCGTTCATTTGTAGCCACAGGCCGAGCGGCGCGTCAATGCCGGGCGTTTGGCGGCAGGATAGCACGCCCGGCCCGCGGCCCAAAGCGCGCGCCAACCCGTCTGTCAGATGGCGGCGGTTCGACGCGGGCCGTTGCTTGCACAGTTGCGTACACAACGGCGGGCAAAAATGTACACCCTGTACGCAGATGGTGTCCCGCGCGAGACGTGGCAGGGGCAGCGCGTGCTTCGGTCAGACCTCGCGCGGGGGCACCACGCCCTGCTCGGCCAGGCGATTGAAAAAGCCCAGCACCTCGTCCTCGGTGGTACGCTCAATGGCGCCGTCGCGCACGTCCTCGATGCTCCAGACCCAGCTGTCGGCGGGGTCGTCGCGCATCGCCCAGCCGGGAAAGAGCCGCGTCTCGATCGTCAGGTCCACCAGTTTCACGACATCGACATGCCGGTCGTCGTTGAGAATCCGCCGATAGACATCGGCGACCTTTTCTTCAGGCCCTTCAAGTAGTTGCAGGTAAAGATCGTGCCGCGCGATCAGCGCCCCGGTAATGTCGTCGCGCTGATTGGCCCGGCGCGAATCCAGCAAAAGATTGGACAGGGTGGCCTGGTCAAAGCCAAACGGGCGGGACGCGTAGACAAGCTGGACAAGCAGCATGCGTGAACTCCTTTCGCGTCGGACCCCCGAAGCGTTGGCTATGCAGGCAGGATTATCGCGGGCACGCAACCGCGTCCAGCCTTCATGCTGGCCCCGGCGGACCCCGTGCACGGCACCCTACACCCGCCGGGAAAACTCGGCTATCAGATGCATCAGCGATTCCGAGCCCTCAGAGGACCAGACCCATGCACGATATCCGCGCGATCCGCGACGACCCGGACACATTCGACGCCGCCCTGGCCCGGCGCGGGCTGGAGGGCGCCTCGGGTCCGGTGCTGGCCCTCGACACAGCGAGACGCGCCAAGATCAACGCCGCCGAGACCGCGCAGGCCGAGCAGAACCGCGCCTCCAAGGAAGTGGGCGCAGCCAAGGCGCGCGGCGACGAGGGCGAATTTGCCCGGCTGCGCGTGCTGGTGGGCGAGAAAAAAGCCGAGGTCGCCACGATGCAGGCCGAGGCCAAGGATCTCGATGCGCAACTGACCCAGATGCTGATGGAGGTGCCCAACCTGCCCTTCGAGGACGTGCCCGATGGCGCGGACGAGGCCGACAACGTGGAATTGCGCCGCTGGGGCACGCCGGCGGTGTTCGACTTTGATCCGAAAGAACATTACGACATCGTCGGCGTTGCCGCGGGCATGGATTTCGAGGCGGCCGCGACCCTGTCAGGCAGCCGTTTCGTGGTACTGAAAGGCGCCGTGGCGCGCGTGCACCGGGCGCTGGCCCAATTCATGCTCGACGTTCATGTCGAGGAAAACGGCCTGTCCGAGACGTGGACGCCCGTTCTGGTGCGCGACGAGATGATGCAGGGCACCGGGCAATTGCCGAAATTCGGTGAGGACAGCTACCGCACGACCGATGGCTGGTGGCTGGTCCCGACGGCCGAGGTCACGCTGACCAACCTCGTGCACGGCCTGACCGTAGAGGCGTCCAGCCTGCCGCGCCGGATGGTGGCCCATACGCAGTGCTTTCGGTCCGAGGCCGGGTCGGCGGGGCGCGACACCGCAGGCATGCTGCGCCAGCACCAGTTCGAGAAGGTCGAGATGGTCTCGATCACCCATCCCGACACCAGCCGCGACGAGCATGAACGCATGACCGGCTGTGCCGAGGGCATCCTGCAGCGGCTCGGCCTGCCCTACCGGACGGTGGTGCTTTGCACCGGCGACATGGGCTTTGGCGCGCGGCGCACCCATGACATCGAGGTCTGGCTGCCCGGGCAGGACATGTATCGCGAGATCTCGTCGGTCTCGGTCTGCGGCGATTTCCAGGCCCGGCGGATGAACGCGCGGTTCCGCCCCGAAGGCGGCGGCAAGCCGGATTACGTGCATACGCTCAACGGGTCGGGGCTGGCGGTCGGGCGCGCGCTGATCGCTGTGCTGGAAAACGGTCAGCAGGCCGACGGATCGGTGCGCATGCCCGAGGCACTCAAGCCGTATCTGCGGGACCGCACGGTGCTGGGCGCGGACGGGGTGTTGCGCTGAGCGCGGGCCCTGCGATCCTGAGCGGTTGCGACCGGTCGGAGTGACCCGCCGTGCATCGGCGGGCCGCATCGCGGCGTCTTGCCGAAGGGGTGTTTCCGGCAAGACGCGAGGGGTTGCGCCTAGGCCGCGTTCGCGCGCGCGCCACCGCCGCCGCGCCGACGACGGCCGCCAGATTTACCCTGCGGCTTGCCGCCGGCGCCACCGCCCCCGAACCCGCCGCCACCGCGCCGGCGCGGCCCGCCGGATTTCTTGTCTGCCGGATCGGGCAGCACTTCCCAGGGACGCCCCGAGGCCACGGGGATGGTCATGCCCAGAACCTTCTGGATGTCCTTCAGCTCGCCCATCTCCTCGGGCGCGCAAAAGGCGATGGCGGCCCCGTCGCGCCCGGCCCGCGCGGTGCGGCCGATCCGGTGGACGTAATTGTCGGCGACGTTAGGCAGCTCGAAATTGTAGACATGCTTGACGTCCGGAATGTCGAGGCCGCGCGCGGCCACGTCGGTGGCCACCAAAACCTTGATCTTGCCGTCGCGGAACGCCTGAAGCGCACGCTCGCGCTGGCCCTGGCTCTTGTTGCCGTGGATCGCGGCGACCGCGAACCCGGCGCTTTCCAACTTGCGTGCCAGCTTGTCCGAGCCGTGCTTGGTGCGGCCGAAAACCAACGCCAATTCGTCCTTGTGGGCGCCGAGGCATTCGATCAGCAGATCGGGCTTGGCGGCCTTGGCGATGAAATGCACCTCTTGCGTGACCTTGTCGGCGGCCTTGCCCGGCGGGCTGACGGCGACCCGCTTGGGATGGGTCAGGTAGGACGCGGCGATCTCTTCCATTTGCTTGGGCATCGTAGCCGAAAAGAGCATCGTCTGACGTTCGGCGGGCAAGAGCCCCGCGATCCGCCGCAGCGCGTGGATGAAGCCCAGGTCGAGCATCTGGTCAGCCTCGTCGAGCACGAGGAACTTTGCCGCATCGAGCCGCAGCGACCGCCGGTCGATCAGGTCCAGCAAACGCCCCGGCGTGGCAACTAGGATATCGGTCCCGCGCTCCAGCCGCTTGATCTGCGGATTGATCGAGGCGCCGCCGACCACGAGGTTGATCTTGATCGGGCTATCCTTGACCAGCGGCAGCAGCGCGTCGCGGATCTGTCCGGCCAGTTCCCGGGTGGGGGCAAGGATCAGGCTGCGCACAGATTTCGGCGCGGGCTGGCCCGGATCTTCCATCAGCGCGGTCACCAGCGGCAGGCCGAAGGCCATCGTCTTGCCGGTACCGGTCTGCGCCAGCCCCATCACGTCATGCCCGTTCAGAGCATGTGGAATGGCGTGGGTCTGGATCGGTGTCGGCTCGGTGATGCCGGTCTGCGCAAGTTTGCGGGTCAGCGATTGGGGAATGCCCATCTCGTCGAAAAGGTTCAAAACGTATCCTTCCGGGGCGCGCCGCATCGGCCGCCCTTTCGTCGTGGTTGCACCCGGACGCATGAGCGGGACCGCATGTCCCGCACATCGCAACGGATGTCTGGCCCCACGCGTGATCTTGGGAACATATAAGCGACATTTCATAAGGAACGCCCCGCCATACGGGGACCGTGCTGCTCACGCGGCAGGAAACGTCGATTGCATGGGATATGACCGGGACCCCAGCAAAAGTCAAGCGCGCGGCGGCTTCACTGTAAATTCCCTGTGCCGTCGTGCCAGAACGCATGAAAGGCGACGGCGAACATAACGTCATCCGGCACGTCGCGCCCTTCGCGCACAGGTGATACCCTGTCATCGCGCCACACCCGGCCCGAATGGCCCTTTCGCCGGAGCGTTATCCATGCAATAGGGACGTGCCAAACGAGATATCCATGGAGAACCGGAATGGAGATTCGCGAGGCGCTCACCTTTGATGATGTTTTGCTGGTGCCCGCGGCATCGGACGTGTTGCCCAGCACCGCAGATACGCGGACGCAGGTCACAAGGTCCATCAGGCTCAACATCCCGCTGCTGTCCTCGGCGATGGATACGGTGACCGAGTCCGGCATGGGGATCAGCATGGCGCAATCTGGCGGCATGGGTGTCATTCACCGTAATCTGACGATCGAGCAACAGGCCCGCGAGGTGCGCCGCGTCAAGCGGTTCGAGTCCGGCATCGTCTACAACCCGATCACCTTGCGCGCCGATCAGACGCTCGCCGATGCCAAAGCCCTGCAGGAACGCTACCGCGTCACCGGTTTTCCGGTCGTGGATGAGGCCGGCCGCGTCGTGGGCATAGTGACCAATCGTGACATGCGCTTTGCCGAGGATGACGCGACCCCTGTGCGCGTGATGATGACCTCCGAGCGCCTCGCGCTACTGCGCGAACCCGCCGATCGCGACGAGGCCAAGAGCCTGATGAAGGCGCGCCGCATCGAGAAGCTGCTGGTCACCGATGCGGATGGCAAGCTGACCGGGCTTCTGACGCTGAAGGATACCGAACAGGCGGTCCTTAACCCGACGGCCTGCAAGGACGACCTGGGACGCTTGCGCGTCGCGGCAGCCTCGACCGTCGGCGATGCCGGGTTCGAGCGCAGCCAGGCGCTAATCGAGGCCGGCGTGGACATGATCGTGATCGACACGGCGCATGGCCATTCGGAGGGCGTAGCGCAAGCCGTGGAACGCCTCAAGGGCCTGTCCAACGACGTACAGATCGTCGCCGGCAACGTGGCCACCGCCGAGGCGACACGTGCGCTGATTGGCGCGGGCGCCGATGCTGTGAAGGTCGGGATCGGGCCGGGCAGCATCTGCACGACACGGATGGTCGCCGGGGTTGGCATGCCGCAGATGACGGCAGTCATGGAATGTGCCAAGGCTGCCGGCGACGTGCCAGTGATCGCCGATGGCGGCATCAAGTTCTCAGGCGATTTCGCCAAGGCGATCGCAGCGGGGGCGTCCTGCGCTATGGTGGGCTCGATGCTCGCCGGCACCGACGAGGCACCGGGCGAGATCATCCTCTACCAAGGCCGGTCGTTCAAATCATACCGCGGGATGGGCAGTCTCGGGGCAATGGCGCGCGGCTCTGCCGACCGGTATTTCCAAGCGGACGCGGCCAGTGACAAGCTGGTCCCGGAGGGCGTCGAAGGCCAGGTGCCCTACAAGGGGGCGTCCGGCACGGTCATCCATCAGCTCGTCGGTGGACTGCGCGCGGCCATGGGGTACACCGGCTGTGCCACGGTCGAGGAGATGCGCCACAACTGCACCTTCGTGCGCATCACCGGGGCGGGCCTCAAGGAAGGCCACGTGCATGACGTGCAGATCACCCGAGAGTCGCCGAATTATCGCATCGGTTAAGCCGATGCTTTAATTTGGTTTTCGTGCAGTGGGAGCGAAAAATTAGGTTGGTTTTTGCACAAGAACAGACCGTGAATAGGTCAGAACATACCCAGAACCGGACATTGCATCAGTGTTTTGACTGATGCAAATTGAGATAGTGTCATGGTGAGGCTGATGCTGTAAGATGCGGTTGGCATCGGGCGGAATGCGAGCGAGACCGCGAACACCTAAAGCAGTCTGGCGAGCGTACCCGGCGACGTAGATTTAAGAGCTGATGTGCCCTTGAGGAGAGCGCCCGCTTCCCAGCCAGAGGCTTGGGCGATCGTTACAGAAGCGAATGATCATTTCCCACAGAAAACGTGGAAAAACACCTGTTCGCAAGCACAGAATATTGGCGCTCGTGATTGGTGCAGGCGCCTTTTCTGTCCGTCAGCCACCAGATCAAGGCCCTCGAAGAGGCGCTTGGGGTCCGGCATTTCATCCGTCGGACGCGGGCGGTCGATCTCGGCCCCGAGGCAGCGCGGGCGCTGCCCGTGCTGACGGAGGCGCTCGACCAGATCGAGGCCGCGATGCTGGATGTTGCTGAGTCCGACATGACCGGCGCTTTGGCGATCTCCGTGGGGCCCTTTTACGGCACCCGGTTTCTGCTGCCGCGGCTCGAGCAGTTCCATGCCGCCCATCCCGGTCTCGTGGTGCATCCGCGGCTGTCTTTCGCGCAGGAGGATCTGTCGCGCGAAGGCCTGGACGGGGGCGGTGCGGTTCGGCACGGGCGACTGGCCGGGGCTGGACAGCCGGCTGATCCACCGCGATCGCGTCGGCCCGGTCTGCGCGCCCCAGATGGTCGCGGATGCATCGCTGCCGATGGATCCCGCCGCGATCCAGTGCCTGCCTCTGGCGACCACCCGGCAATGGCGGGGCGAGTTGTCGGCCTGGTTCGCGTCCTTGGGCGTTCCCACTGACGCGTCGCAGGCCCGCGTGGAATATGATAGCCGGGCCTCGCCTTCGAGGCGGCGCTGTCGGGCAACAAAAGGTGGTTCGCCTGCACCCCTTCACCCTGGAACGCATGCACGGCATCCACGTGGTCTGGCCGGCCGGCAAACATATCGATCCGCGCATCATGGCGTTCGCGGACTGGCTCGAACGCGAGACCAAGTCCGCGGAATAGGCCCGTGCGACATGGAGAACGCGCAGCACTCCCCCGCGGCGTGCGCGTTTGATGCTGGATGCCTGGAACCGAACGTGCTGCTGTTACCTGCGAATGGGGTGCCTCGCCCGACCCAAACGTGCCACCTGATCCCGACGTTGTGAGGCACGGATCCGCGAAGGGGTGTGATCAGGCTACTGCACCTGCAGTATCGAAGCCGATCTGACTGACCGCTCCGGAGTCACTACAGGCCTCGGGGCCGATCCAGCACTCTTGCGTCACGCCGACTTGACGTCTGTCACTTACGGCCCGAGGACGAAGCCGCTTCGCGGCATTGGCGCATTCGGCTGATGGTGTGAGACGCCGGTAACGGCGCGCATTTTGCGATCTGACCGACCTGTCTGACGATTGGGGCCTTCTCAATCATCAGAC
>Ga0307947_1000016_pt1 | contig 86251 bp, 80 predicted proteins | sample OrgLakmetagen232_FD_201840 | JGI IMG/M metagenome (GOLD analysis project Ga0307947, IMG submission 201840) | Saline water microbial communities from Organic Lake, Antarctica - #232 | ecosystem: Environmental > Aquatic > Non-marine Saline and Alkaline > Saline | place: Antarctica: Organic Lake...
TTCTGGCGGGTTGCTGAGAACAGAGCATCCGCCAACCCAGTGCGATTTGACGTTGTGACTGCAGACATATTACCAGCGCCTTTCGAAACCCATTTTGGGTAATTATATACCCAAAATGGGTATCACGGAAATAAATCTGGTTAAGCTGCCTCGAAGTCCAGGGGATGAATGCCATCCAGGTTAAGCGTAGTCCGCGCCACCGAGAGATCATAGATATCCTGCATCGCCAACCAACTTTCCGGTGTGCGACCAAGAACCTTTGATAGCCGCAATGACATCTCCGGACTAATGCCACTATCGCCTTTTAGCAACCGAGACAGGGTTGAAGGCGAAACCCCCAAGCTTGAGGCTAGCTGGCGAGAACTAATACCGAAAGGCTCCAAATATACCTCCCGGATAAAGCCACCGGGATGCGGCGGATTATGCATAGTCATTAGTGATAATCCTCATAATCAAGTACGTAGGCGTTACCGTCCCGAAATTCGAACGTCACCCGCCAATTGCCGTTAACCCAAATAGAACACCGACCCTTATCCTTACCCTTTAAGGGATGAAGCCGAAAGCCTGGAATGTCCATATCATCAACCGACGTGGCGAAATGATTTAATCATGATGGAATGTTAGCACGTTGCGCATCACGCAACAATTGTTCAACGGTAAGCCCTCAACGAGGCTTGAGGATACCTATCAGGATTACCGGCAGAGCCGGCAGATCGTACAGATCCGGGATCAGCTTCGAGTTTTTCGGAGACTGTGCATGGGAACTCGTGGTGTTTCCTGGTAGCAGGGGTGGTTTCACGTTCTAATCCTTCAGTGATGCCCACCCGGCCCATGCGCATGGCCGTGCGCTATCTCTTCCGGATTCGCGGCGCGTACTTCAATGATTTCGATATCGAAGGTCAGAGTTTTACCGGCCATCGGATGGTTGGTGTCGACATCGGCAAACTTGTGGCCGACCTTGGCGACGAGCACATGGCGCGGGCCCTGCTCGGTTTTCAACTGAGCGATCATGCCCGACTTCCAGCGTTTGGCTCCCATCAAATGCTTAATCGGCACACGCTGCACGGCATCAGCCTTGCGCGGGCCGTAGGCTTTTTCCGGCGTGACGGTGACGCTGAACGTATCGCCGGCGTCGCGGCCTTCCAGGGCTTCTTCCAGGCCCCGGATAACGCCGCCGTGGCCATGCAGGTAGGCGTTCGGCTCGCCGCCACGGGAGTTTTCAATAGCATTGCCTTGATCATCACTGACACTGTAGTGAAACAAGACCACTTGATTCTTTTCGATTGGCATAGGGTTCTCTGCGACGGTTCAATGAAAATAAATCTGTCCCGGTTTTCTGGGGTTTTTCTACAGCCTCAACGCGGAGCGCACTGGCGGCCTTTGCGTAGCGAAGCGGAGAAAAGGCCGTCCGAGTGACGCGTATTGTTAGGTTGAATTTGCACCGCTGGCTAATAACCGTGTTAAGCCGTCCCATCTGTCTTTGATCGGAGCTCGTTCTCGCGGATCATTGAACCCGACTTCCTCGAGTGTCCATTGATTTCTACCGAATTGACAAGGCCCGCATGCTGTAACGAGGTTATGCTGATCGTTATTACCTCCTCGGCTATGAGGTAGAATGTGATCGAGCGAAGCTGTAGGGGCTGACAAAGCACAATGCTTCTCGGAATTCCTGCGCGCCCAGCGCGCTTCATTAGGGAAAAGGTTGTTGAGGAAGTTTCGTGCCTTCTTGGAAATGACGCGGGAATTGCAGAAACGACACCTCCAACCATCACGGACCGCTATTATTCGCTCTTCCCGAACTGTGGGCATGCGGCGCTTTTCATGATTCTCCGAGAGTAGGGAGCGCGACGGTAACGCTTCTTGCCAGTGGACCTCCAACGTGATCGCACCCGTAATTTTTTTCTCATATTCGCGAAGGGTGGACATGTCAGCCTCGATCAATAGTGACCGTGCAACATCAAAATTACGAGCTACAACTGCGTCTGCGGCTTGGTCTAAAAAGTCCGCTGCTAACTCAAGTTCAGGAATTGGCTGTAAAAATGTGTCTCTCATAGCAACCTACAGCAACTATACCGAACGCTTTATTACTGCATAAACGCGACTTCCTCATTATCACGCAATAATGCAGAACGAAGCTTCAGCCAAGCTATATTGAAAACAACACCTTAGGTCAAGAATAGCGTTAACGCACGGAATCGCGTGCCTTCCAGATTATTGCAATCATGCGGAAGTCACGCGATTCCAAAGCGGCTTTGGATAAGGGTCTGGCGAGTGCCACCAGCGGGTCTTGCGGAGTCGTCGAAAGGCTGCGCGATCGCCGCTTTAAGTCTCAGCGGCGCTGCTTAATCTTCCTCCAGGCCGTGAACGCTATCGCGCCAACGATCCCCACCGCAAACAGATACTCAACGTGCAGCACGTCACCAATAGTCTCATGTCCCGAATGCGCCAGCACGTTTGCGGAAGCTAGCAACAACCCTGCACCAACACTCATTTGTTTGACATTTTTCATGACAATTTCTCCGTTGTAATTCGAAAGACAAAAGCGTTTTCAATCAGGCGGATTCAGCAACTTTTTCAGGCCGGCGCTCTGGCAACATCCCCCGCTCCAAAATAAAGCTGATAATGGTCTCCAGCCCTACCCCGTCATAAAGGTTGGCAAACACAAAGGGCCGCTCACCGCGCATTTTTTTGGAGTCCCGCTCCATCACGTCCAGCGAGGCATGCACGTATTCGGCGATGTCGATTTTGTTGATGATCAGCAGGTCGGATTTGGTGATGCCGGGGCCGCCCTTGCGGGGGATTTTGTCGCCAGCGGACACATCGATCACGTATAGCGTGAGGTCAGAAAGTTCCGGGCTGAAGGTGGCGGCTAGGTTGTCGCCGCCAGATTCCACAAGCACCAGTTCCAGACCTGGATGTCGGGCCTGCAGGTCGTCGATGGCGGCCAGGTTCATGGACGGGTCTTCGCGTATTGCGGTATGGGGGCAGCCGCCGGTTTCGACGCCGAGGATGCGGTCAGCTGCCAAGGCATCGTGTTTGAGGAGGAAGTCGGCGTCTTCTCTTGTGTAGATGTCGTTGGTGACGACGGCGATGTCATAGTGGTCTTTCAGGGCGCTGCACAGCTGGCGCAACAGGGCGGTTTTGCCGGAACCGACTGGGCCGCCTACTCCTATTCTTAAACAATGCGTCATAGCTATTTCCTCTTTTTTTGTCTGGCTCCGGGTGGATGCGGCAAGTGGTTACGGCTTTACGGGAAACGCTCCTTGCGGCACATCCATGTGGCGCTTGGGCTCCGCCATCCATGGCTCCGCACATTCCCGTAAAGCCGTAACCACTCGCCGCCCCGATCCTCGGAGTGGTCTTCTGTTTCGTGTTCTCTAGCTTCTGAATAACCTTGAATACTGGGTTTCGTGGTGTGCGCTGCCGAGTGCCAGGCCCGGCAGGATCGGGCCCAGTTCGTGGTCTTCCCTCGCCAATGCTGCATCGACGGCGGCGACCAGTTGGTGCCGTAGTTGTTCGGTTAACCGTTGGGCGGCGGTGTGGCCCAGGGGCATGGCTTTGCAGGCTGCCGCTAGTTGGTTTTCCATCCACGCCCAGGCGAAGCCCAGCAGGGTTTGGCGCACGGGCACGCTGCGAAGATGGGCGACCCAGGCGAATACGGTGATGTAACCGGGTTCTTGTGGCATCAGGCCGTCGGTTGGCATCAGGTTCAGGCTGCCCAGCAGGCGAACAAGGGCCGCGCCCAGGCGGGCGTCTTCGTCGCTGAGTTCGGCGGTTTCGCGGGTGGCTTGCAGCCATTGGTCCCAGTGCGCCAGTGCCGGGGTGTCTGCTTTGGCCCAGGCGGTTTGCAGGCGTAGCAGCAGGGGTAGTTCGCATCGGGTCAGGCCGTCTTCGAGTACGCCTTCGATCCACTCGCCCAGTTCGCTTTCGTTGGTGACCCACTCCAGTTCAAAGGCGCTTTCCAGCCCCTGTGACCAGGCGAAGGCGCCGATGGGCAGTGCGGGGCTGACCAGTTGCATCAGGCCCAGCAGGGCGAGGTCGTCAACGGCCGTGTGGCTGTTATCCATGATCATGGCCGTGTTCGTGATTGTGCTCATGCCCATGGCTGTGAACGGAAGCTGAGCTGGAGCTTTGGCTGTAGGTTTGGGCGTGGGTGCCGGCATGGGCGTAGGCGCCGGGTTCGGGGTCAAACGGGGCCTGGTGGTGAATCAGGGTGGCGCCCAGGCGTTCGGCCAGTTCTTCCAGTACGTGGTCCGGCGGGAAGCGTACCCAGCCGGTTTTGCCGTTTTCAGCGCCCTCTCCGTGTTCACCGCTGCCAATGGCACCGCTGGAGCCAATCTGGAGAGCAACGTGGCGGTTGCCCAGGTGGTAGCACAGCCGCGCCATGGCCAGGCCCGGTTCGATGTAAGCGGTTACTACTGGCTCATCCGCCGCGCGGATGCGGATGATCTCGCCGGTTTTGGCGGCCAGGCAGGCGCCTTCGCGCAGCACCGGGCCACGGTCGAGGAACAGGCCGACGTCGTAGCCGGTGTCGGTTCTGGCCCGCAGGCGGCCGCGCTGGCGCGATTCGTAGGGCAGCGTCAGGTGGTCGTGTATTTCGCTGGCTTCCACCAGGCCGACTCGTTGTACTAGTTCGAGCATGTTGAGCTCCTTAAAACAGCCGTGAGCTGTGTTTGTTTAACAGCCCTGAGCTGTCTTTTTTAAAAAAGGTGATAAAGCTGTGCCAGTGGCAGTTCGGTGGCGGGCTCGCAGGTGAGCAGTTCGCCATCGGCGTGCACTTCGTAGGTCTGTGGGTCTACGGTGAGGTGCGGGCAGGCGTCGTTCAGTTTCAGGTCGCCTTTGCGCACATTCCGCACGTTTTTACAGGCCGAGAGGGGGCTGTTCAGCCCCAGTTCTTTGCCGATACCCGCATCCAGCGCGGCCTGGCTGACGAAGCTCAGGCGGGTGGCACTGGCGGCACGGCCAAAGGCACCGAACATCATGCGGTAGTGCACTGGCTGGGGTGTGGGGATAGAGGCATTGGGGTCACCCATGGGTGCGGCGGCAATCATGCCGCCTTTGATAATCAGGGCGGGTTTAACGCCGAAAAAGGCCGGGTTCCACAGCACCAGGTCCGCCAGCTTGCCCACTTCCACCGAGCCGACTTCGTGCGCGATGCCATGGGTGATGGCGGGGTTGATGGTGTATTTGGCGATGTAGCGCCGGGCGCGGATATTGTCGGCGCCGCGTTCTTCGTCCTCCGGCAGCAGGCCGCGTTGTACTTTCATTTTGTGGGCGGTCTGCCAGGTCCGGCACACCACTTCCCCGACCCGGCCCATGGCCTGGGAATCCGATGCGATCATGGAGATCACGCCCATGTCCTGCAGGATGTCTTCTGCGGCGATGGTTTCGCGGCGGATGCGCGAATCGGCGAAGGCGACGTCTTCCGGGATGTTGGGGTCGAGGTGGTGGCACACCATCAGCATGTCGAGGTGTTCGTCGATGGTGTTGACGGTGTAAGGCCGGGTCGGGTTGGTGGACGACGGCAGTACGTAGTCTTTGGAACAGGCGGTGATGATGTCTGGCGCGTGGCCACCACCGGCGCCTTCGGTATGGTAGGTGTGGATGCAACGGCCTTTGAACGCTGCGAGGGTATCTTCCACAAACCCGGATTCGTTGAGGGTGTCGGTGTGGATGGCGACCTGGACGTCGAATTTGTCGGCCACTGTCAGGCAGTTGTCGATAGAGGCAGGAGTGGTGCCCCAGTCTTCATGGAGTTTCAGGCCCATGGCGCCGGCTTTGAGTTGCAGTTCGAGGGATTCGGGCAGGCTGGCGTTGCCTTTGCCGAGGAAGCCGATGTTCATGGGCATGTCGTCAACGGCCTGGAGCATTTTGCCGATGTGCCAGGGGCCGGGGGTGCAGGTGGTGGCGTTGGTGCCTGTGGCCGGGCCGGTGCCGCCGCCGAGCATGGTGGTGACGCCGCTCATGAGGGCTTCTTCGATCAGTTGTGGGCAGACAAAGTGGATGTGGGCGTCTAGCCCGCCGGCGGTGAGGATTTTGCCTTCACCGGCGATGATTTCGGTGCCGGGGCCGATGACGAGGGTGACATCCGGTTGTGTGTCGGGGTTGCCGGCTTTGCCGATGGCGGCGATTCTGCCTTTTTGCAGGCCGACGTCGGCTTTGACGATGCCCCACCAATCAAGGATTAGGGCGTTGGTGATGACGGTGTCCATAACGGTGTCGTCAGCCAGCTGGCTCTGGCCCATGCCATCTCTGATGACTTTGCCGCCGCCGAATTTTACTTCGTCGCCGTAGTGGGTGGCGTCGCTTTCGACTTCGATCCACAGTTCGGTGTCGCCGAGTCTTACGCGGTCGCCGGTGGTGGGGCCGTACATGTCGGCGTAGGCTTGTCTTGTTATCTTCATGCTATCTCTCTTTCTTAAGCTTGGGTGCCGGGAGTGAGTGGAATGATGCTTCCAAAACACGCTCCTTCGGCACGTCCGTGTGGCGCTTGGGCTCCGCCATCCATGGCTCCGCACAGTTTTGGAAGCATCATCCCACCCACTCCTCAGACTTAGTTCTTGGAGTCGAGGCTTCCCATGACTTCCTGGCGGAAACCGTAAATTTCTCGTTTACCTGCGAACGGAATCAGGGTGACTGCTCTCGTTTGACCAGGCTCGAAACGGATGGCGCTGCCTGCGGCTACGTCGAGGCGATAACCCCTGGCTTTTGCCCGGTCGAAATCCAGTGCCGGGTTGGTTTCGGCGAAGTGGTAGTGGGAACCCACCTGGATGGGGCGGTCGCCGGTGTTGCCGACGTCGATGGTGATGCGCTCGCGGCCTGCGCAGAGTTCGATGTCACCGTCTTTGAGGTCATATTCTCCGGGGATCATGGCAGCTTCCTCACACGATGGGATTGTGGACGGTGACCAGTTTGGTCCCGTCCGGGAAGGTGGCTTCTACCTGCACTTCGTCGACCATTTCGGCGACGCCTTCCATGACGTCGTCACGGGTGAGGATTTCGGTGCCGGCGGTCATCATGTCTGCCACGGAGCGGCCTTCGCGGGCGCCTTCCATGATTTCGGCGCTGATGAGGGCGACGGCTTCCGGGTAGTTCAGTTTCAGGCCTTTGGCTTTGCGGCGTTCGGCCAGTAGTGCTGCGGTGAAGAGCAGCAGTTTGTCTTTGTCTCTTGGGGTTAGTTCCACTTTTGTTCTCCGTCTACTTTGGAGTTCGTCGGCAGGAGGGGGAACTATTTCCGGGATACGCGGTGAATACGTCCCTGTACGCTCGACAAAAACATCCTTGTTTTTGACGATCCCGGAAATAGTTCCCCCTCCTGCCTTGTCTGAATTCTTGGTGTTTGTCGGATTACGCTTTGCTAATCCGACCTACGTTTTATTTCTATCGAGTTGGTGCGCTAACTCATTTTTCCGCTGAACAGGTAGGGAGGAACCGTTCGGGGATGTCAAAAACATGGATGTTTTTGTCAAGCGTACAGGGACGTATTTACAGCGTGCCCCGAACGGTTTCTCCCTACCTGTTCCTGCACCCAAACACTCAGGTCAGCCAAATGCGCGGCACACTCACATCCTTACTGGTCAATAAGGGCCGCAGCACCTCCCAGGCTTGCTGACATACAGCCCAGGCTTCGTTTCTTTCATTTCCCAGGTAACGCAACAGCACAACACCGCGGCGGCGGGTGATGGCCCAGTGTTTTGATTCTGGTAATTGCGCACGAACGGCTTCGATGGCACCTGCTTCATTGTCTAAACCAACCACCCATAAGGTGGCCTGAACGGTGGCGCCGCCCTGCCCCCATTTGCCGGTGAACCGGGCGTGGGTGGGGTCCAGGATCTGGCGTTCCAGCCACAGGGGTTTGCCGTCCATATATAGGCTGAAGCGTTGTTCCAGGTGGCCGGTGACAAAGGGCAAATTACTGACCGGGCGGCCCAGGGCGAGGATTTCCCAGCCCAGGCATTTGGCGCCGGTTTCGAGTTCGATGGTGGTGGTCTGTTCGCCTTTTGAGCCGTTGAAGGCGAGGGTTTCCTGGGGCAGGTATTCCAGGGTGCCGCCACTGGCGACGTTCAGTTTGGTGTGCTGGCCCCAGGCGACTCCGTTGCTGTCGGCTTTGTAGAGCTTGGCGGCGGCTGGCGTGGTCACCAGGGTGTGGGCGTTGCTGGCTACGCTGACGTCGATGCCCAGGGCGTCGCCGCTGACCAGTCCGCCTGGTGGGTGTAACAGGTAGACGTGGCAGCAGCCGGTTTTGCCTTCCGGGTAGAACGGACGCTGCACCCGCAGTGGGCCTTCGTGGCGGATGCGAGTCATGCGGGTGACTTGCAGGTCGCGCTCCTGGCGCTGCTCGAATCCGAGCGACAGGGAGGCGGCCCAGCGCCGGGTGGCGTCGAAGCGGTGGCCCGAGTCGAAGCGGTGGTCAGAGCCGTGGGCCGGGGGGGCGCCGTTTGCGGGAGGGCGCTCGAAGACTGTCATACCGTCAGATGCTTCTTGATGAGTTCATCGGACAATTCGGCAATCTCGCCTCCCGCCACCCGGCGGCCGCGGTCCATGATGGCGAAGTTGTCGGCGTATTTGCGGGCGAAGGGCAGTTTCTGTTCTACCAGCAACACGGTCAGGCCGTCTTCTTCGATCAGGCGGCGGATGACTTCGCCGATCTGGGTGACGATGTTGGGCTGTATGCCCTCCCCCGGTTCGTCGAGGATCAGCAGGCGCGGTTCGATCACCAGCGCACGGCCGATGGCCAGTTGCTGTTGCTGGCCGCCGGAGAGGTCGCCGCCCCGGCGGTTTTTCATTTCTTTCAGCACGGGGAAGAGTTCGTAGACTCGCTCCGGGATTTTCTTACTGCCGTCTTTTCGCACGGCCAGACCGACGCGGAGGTTTTCTTCCACGGTCAGCAGCGGAAATATCTGGCGGCCCTGGGGGACGTACCCGATGCCCAGGCGGGCGCGGTCTTCGACTTTCTTTTGGGTCAGGTCCAGGTCACCGGCAAATTCGATGCTGCCACTTTTGACGGTTTCTTCGCCCATCACGCATTTCATCAAGGTGGTTTTGCCCACGCCGTTGCGGCCCATCACGCAGGTGCATTTGCCCTGGGGTACGTCCAGCTCCAGATCCCAGAGGGTGTGGCTTTCGCCGTAAAACTGATTGAGTTTACTAACTTTTAGCATCAGGCCTCCTCCCCCAGATACACCTTGATCACTTCCGGGTCGTTGGAGACCTGGTCCATGGTGCCTTCCGCCAGCACGCTGCCCTGATGAAGTACGGTGACCTTGCGGGCGATGGAGCGCACGAAGCCCATGTCGTGTTCGACCACCACCACCGACTGTTTGCCGGCCAGGCTGGTGAGCAGTTCGGCGGTGCGTTCCATTTCTTGTTCGGTCATGCCGGCAACGGGCTCATCGACTAATAATAAACGCGGCTTCTGCATCAGCAACATGCCGATTTCCAGCCACTGTTTCTGGCCATGGGAGAGGATACCGGCGAGTTGATCGCGTACGGCCTCAAGGTGAATCGTCTCCAGTACTTCGTCGATGCGCTCGCGGAATTCAGGGCGCATAACCGCACGAAGGGTCGGGATGATCCGCTTGTCGGTCGCCATGGCAAGCTCGAGGTTTTCGAACACGGTCAGCGCTTCAAATACCGTGGGCTTCTGGAATTTGCGGCCGATGCCCAGGCTGGCGATTTGCGGTTCGTTCATGGTGAGCAGGTTGTGGCGGCTGCCGAACCAGACTGATCCCGTGTCCGGGGCGGTTTTGCCGGTGATGATGTCCATCATGGTGGTTTTGCCTGCGCCATTGGGGCCGATAATGCAGCGCAGTTCGCCGTCGTCGATGGTCAGGTTCAGGTTGTTGATGGCTTTGAAGCCGTCAAAACTGACGTTTACGTCTTCCAGATACAGAATCGGGCCGTGGCGGACGTCCACCGGGGACGCCATCGGAGTCAGAAACTCGAACACCCGGTCCCGATTCGCAAATTCCTGCAACAGGCTCATGCGGTTGCCTCCTTGCTGGTTTCGGGGTCGGTCGGTTCATCCTTTGCTTTGCGTCGGCTGGCCAGCAGGCCTGCGATGCCTTGGGGCAGGAACACCGTGACCAGAACAAACAGGCCGCCCAGGGCAAACAGCCAGGCGTCGGGCATAACGCCGGTGAGTACGGTTTTGGCGTAGTTCACCAGTACCGCACCAATCACCGCCCCGTAGAGGGTTGCCCGGCCACCAAGCGCGACCCACACCACGATTTCAATCGAGAAGATCGGCGAGAACTCACTGGGATTGATAATGCCCACCTGCGGCACGTATAGCGCACCCGCCACACCGGCCAGCATGGCCGATACCACGAACACGAACAGCTGCACCCGGTCTACCCGGTAGCCCAGGAAGCGGGCGCGGGCTTCGGCGTCCCGGCAGGCGATGCTTACGCGGCCCAGCTTGCTGGTGACAATGCCGCGGCAGACCAGGTAGCCAATCGCCAGCGCGATGCCAGAGGCAATGAACAGGCCCAGCCGGGTGGCGTCGGTGCGCAGGTTGAAGCCCAGGAGATCGCGGAAATCCGTCAGGCCGTTGTTGCCGCCAAAGCCCATCTCGTTGCGGAAGAAGGCCAGCATCAGGGCAAAGGTCAGCGCCTGGGTAATGATCGACAGATAAACCCCGGTCACCCGTGAACGGAAGGCGAGGAAACCAAACACCAGCGCCAGTAGCCCGGGGGCCAGCATCACCATCAGGAAGGCGAACCAGGCCATGTCGAAGCCCTGCCAGAACCAGGGCAGTTCCTGCCAGTTCAGGAATACCATGAAGTCCGGCAGGACCGGGTCGCCGTAGGTGCCGCGGTCGCCGATCTGGCGCATCAGGTACATGCCCATGGCGTAACCGCCTATGGCAAAAAACGCCCCGTGGCCAAGGCTGAGAATGCCCAGATAACCCCACACCAGGTCCACCGCCACGGCCAGCAAGGCGTAGCAGAGGTATTTACCCATCAGGGTGACGGTATAGGAACTGACATAAAGCGCGCTGCCTTCCGGCATAACCAGGTGCAGGAAGGTCACCACGATTAATGCGGCAAAAAGCACACCCAGAAACGTTTGCGTGGAACGTTCACGCAGAGGTCGCGTTAACCACATAGCTTAACCCTCCGCTGCCCGGCCTTTCTGGGGGAAGAGCCCCTTCGGCCGTTTCTGGATGAAAAGAATGATGAACACCAGCACGATAATCTTCGCCAGTACCGCACCGGCCCAGGGTTCCAGTAGCTGATTGATGACACCCAGCGACATACCCGCGATAAGCGTTCCCCAGAGATTTCCGACACCGCCGAACACCACCACCATGAAGGAATCGACGATGTAGTTCTGGCCCAGGTTGGGGCCGACGTTGGTCAGCTGGGACAGCGCCACACCGGCCAGCCCGGCCACGCCGGAGCCGAGGGCGAAGGTCATGATGTCTACCCTTGTGGCGCGTATGCCCATGGAGCGGGCCATGTTGCGGTTCTGGGTAACAGCCCGAACTTCCAGGCCCAGGCGGGTCTTGCGCATGATCAGCATCAGCGCGGCGAAAACAATCAGTGCGAAGGCCAGTACGTAAAGCCGGTTGAGTGTCAGCGACAGCGCATCGTTGATGACCAGTGAGCCGCTCATCCACTCCGGCGTGACCACGGTACGGTTCTGGGGCGAGATCACGGTGCGAACCAGTTGCTGCAGTATCAGGCTGATACCGAAGGTGGCCAGCAAGGTTTCCAGCGGACGCCCCTTGAGGAACTGAATCACGCTACGCTCGATGATGATCCCGGCGGTGGCTGCCACCAGAAACCCGGCGGGTATCGAGAGGATCAACGCCAGGCCGGGCTGGCCCGGCAGTAATTGCTGCATGCCCCAGGTGGTGTAGGCGCCCAGCATGATCAGCTCGCCGTGGGCCATGTTGATGACGCCCATCACGCCGAAGGTGATGGCCAGGCCGATGGCGGCAAGCATCAGCACCGAGCCCAGGCTGAGACCAAAATAGAGGGTCTCGGCGGCGCGGTTCAGTTTGAGTTTCTGTTCGATAGAGGCCAGGGCTGTTTTCGCTGCGGCGGCCAGTGCCGGATCATCGCCACGGACGGCGTCATTAAGGGCGGCACGGGCACGGGGATGCAGGCTGCCGGCCAATACGTCGATGGCATCGCGGTCGCCCTCACCCACCCGATAGATAGCCAGAGCCTCGTCTATCCGGTTACGCACGCCGGCGTTTTCTTCCAGCTCAAGGCGGGCTTCGAGGGGTTCAACAAGGGCGGCGTCGACCTTGCCCATGATGTCCTGTGCGGAGGCGTCACGCACATCTGGGTCGGCGGCATTGAGGTCGAGCATCGCCAGTATGGCTTCCAGCTGACCCCGAATTCGGTTGTTGATGGCGACTCTGTCCAGCTCACGGCGGGACATTTCGCCCAGATTCTCGCCGGTCAGCGGGTCTGATATTTCCCAGTCCCGGCCCCGGTTGTTCAGTACGATGACTACCTGGCCGGTCTTTTCAATACGGCTCATGCGATTGGCGCCGTAGGCTTCAAGCCAGCCCCGGGCACGTTCATCGCCACTGCTGACAATGGCGCCGATGGCTTCTTCCACTTTGCTGGCCGGTGCGTTGGCCAGATTGATCAATAATGCCTGTCCCTGGTCTGTGTTCTGGCCTGTGCTCTGTTCTGTGTTCGGGAAGTCACTCTGCGCTGACGCGGCAATCGGCATTGCCAGAACCAGAGCAAACAACAGTAGCGTGAGCGATCGGATGATGCCCATGTTGGTGTCCTGTCGGTTGAAAGCGTGTTGCGAGATGCAGCAGCCCGGTCGCTGATTGGCGACCGGGCTGACGGTCTTTCGGTGTTGCGTTTGCTTTTCGTTGGCTCTTAGTTTGTTTCAGCAGCCATTTCACCCGCCGACGCGCCACACTTGCCGGTCTTGACGTTGAAGGTGCCGCAGAACATCGGCTTGCGCCAGTCTGCAATCATGTCTTTCGAACCCGGAAGGTAGTCAGACCACGCATCGCCAGCAACCAGGCCAGAGGTTTCCCAGACGACGGAGAACTGGCCGTTATCCTGGATTTCACCGATCAGCACCGGCTTGGTGATGTGGTGGTTTGGCATCATGGCGGAGTAGCCACCAGTCAGGTTTGGCACCGCTACGCCGATGATGGCGTCTTTCACTGCGTCTACCTCAGTCGTGCCCGCTTTCTTGACCGCCTCAACCCACATGTTGAAGCCAATGTAGTGGGCTTCCATCGGGTCGTTGGTGACCGCTTCGTCGTTACCAGTATGAGCAACCCACTGGTCGATGAAGTCGTAGTTGGCATCAGAGTCGACGCTCATGAAGTAGTTCCAGGCGGCCAGGTGACCCACCAGCGGGCCCGTATCGATACCGGAAAGCTCCTGCTCGCCTACGGAGAAGGCCACAACCGGGATATCAGAGGCCGCGATGCCCTGGTTGCCCAGCTCACGGTAGAACGGCACGTTGGCGTCACCATTGATGGTAGAGACCACGGCGGTCTTCTTGCCAGCGGAACCGAAGCGCTTGATATCAGACACGATGTTCTGCCAATCGGAATGGCCGAAAGGCGTGTAGTTGATCATGATGTCTTCCTTGGCCACGCCCATATCCATCAGGTAGGTCTCAAGGATTTTGTTGGTGGTGCGCGGGTAGACGTAATCCGTGCCTGCCAATACCCAACGCTTCACACCGATGGTGTTCATCAGGTAGTTCACCGCAGGAATCGCCTGCTGGTTGGGCGCAGCGCCAGTGTAGAAGACGTTTTGAGAGGATTCTTCGCCTTCGTACTGAACCGGGTAGAACAGCAGACCGTTGAGCTCCTCGATCACCGGCAGTACCGACTTACGGGACACTGAAGTCCAGTTGCCGAAGATAACGTCGACTTTGTCCTTGGCAAGAAGCTCACGGGCTTTCTCGGCAAACAGCGGCCAGTTAGACGCAGGGTCGACAACCACCGCTTCCAGTTCACGGCCCAGAACACCACCTTCAGCGTTCTGCTTGGCGATCAGCATTTCAACGGTGTCTTTCAGAACGGTTTCGCTGATGGCCATGGTGCCAGACAGCGAGTGAAGAATACCTACTTTGATCGGGTCTTCGGCCGCTACCGAGTTGAAGGAAATAGACAGAGCAAGTGCAGAGAGGCCCAGTTTCACGTGATTTTTAATCGTCATGGAGTGCGTCCTTGTTTCTTGGTTTAATTGGTGCCATTTCTCGTTATCACCGTCCCCGCACTGCATCTGCCGTTCCACAATCCAATTTATTTTAGCTATTTCAATAACTTGTTCTATATTTTATGAACCAACTGGCATTGCTTTCCGCCTCAACTTGGTGCATGCACCCTGATAGTGATCCGTTTTGCACCATTCGGGTGCTATGGCCAAAAAGCAGCGCTCGTTTATGGTGCCTTCGCTCCTGCGGGGGGTTGGTAAATTATTGAATTTCTGTTCATTATTTCCGACCGGTGATGATTACAAATCCGTAAGAGATGTCGCACAACCGACAAAGCGTATGTCGGATTTCTATACGCAAGCGCATCGGTAGAATGGTGTTCGTCAGGGATGAGAAGCCGGCACGGATAGCTGGCTCAGGGAAGATTGCTCCAGGGATCAGGAGTCGGGCCCAGGGAAAAGGGCCTGCAGGGATGAACAACAGGGACGAAGCGCACAGGATGTGACGCAGCCTGAAGGATCAGGCATGGGGGTCAGCCACGGACTTTGGTTCACATGGACAGTGTTCCAGCGTCCGTGCACTCTTCTCTCCAACACCGTCTACCATCGTTTTTCCAGATTCACCCGACCAGCTCCGCGGTTTCACGGCCTGACACGATCCACAATCGAATGTCTTTTAACCGTTACTTTCAAGGAGCTATTCACGATGAAACGCACCCCCATTATTGCCGTTCTGCTGCTGGTTTTCAGCCTGCTGTCAGGCTTTGCCCATGCTGAGCCTGCCCAGATCAACATCAACACCGCAACGGTGGAAACACTCGCCAGCCTGAATGGTGTCGGTGAAACCAAAGCACAGGCCATTGTCGCTTACCGTTCAGAGAACGGCCCTTTTCAGTCTGCAGGTGACCTGTCAGAAGTGAAAGGCATCGGCGAGCGCACACTGGAAAAGAATACGGACCGCCTGACTGTTAAATAAGCAGTCCTGAACCTTAAATAAGCAGTCCTGAACCTTAAATAAGCAGTCCTGAACGTTTCGTTATCCGGGGCGGGTCAGGCGTGCTTTCTCTGCCCCTAAAGTCGGCTGGCAAGCGCTCGCTTGCCAGCCTATTATTGCTGTCATTGCTCCCGATATTTTCGACAACAAAAGTGGCAGCGCAATGGCAGACCCCATCAAGGTTTATCCCCCTAAACCGTCCAGAGTCTATTACGGCGTCCATGGCCCGAAAGAACTGATTGTGCTGGTCATCGAATGATTCGTGGCGCTTCACTGATTGCCCTGGCGGCGCTGCTTTGGGCAACCACCGGCATCGTGGCAAAATTCCTGTTCACCGGTTCTGAATTGCAGGCTATTTCACTGGGGTTTCTGCGATTGGTAGTGGCGCTGCCCTTCTTCTACATCCTGATGCGCCGGGAACAAAAAACTCGAGCCAGAAATGCTACCAAAGTGTTGCTGACGCGGAAGGCGCTGCTGCCCCTGATGGCATTGGGGGTTTTTCAGGCGGTTTATCAGGGCAGCTACTTATTGGCCGTTGATCTGACGGGTGCAGGCATCGCCACGCTGATTGCGCTGTGCCTGTCGCCGGTTCTGGTGGCGATTATGGCGGCGCCTTTGTTGGGGGAGAAACCCGGCATCGTCACCATACTGGCGTTGATGGCAGCCATTGCGGGCACTGCCATGCTGGTTATCAGTGATATGGACAGCGCCGGGGAGTTGCGCCTTGCCGGTATTCTGATCGCTGTGCTGGCCGCGTTTGTTTACGCCGGATTCACTCTGACCAGCCGATACGCTTCGGCCGGCACACCGGTATTCACCACGGCCTTTATCTGTTTTCTGACCGCAGCGATTGTTCTGATGCCGGTAGTCTGGGGCACTGGGGGTTTTGAGGGCATGGCGAGCCTGAGTGTCTGGCAATGGCTGATGGTGACTTACATCGGCGTGGTGCCCACCTGTATCGGCTATCTGAGCTTCTTCGCCGGCATGAAAACCACACCCGCGACCCTTTCCAGCATTATCGTCACGCTGGAACCCTTGTTTGTGGCACTGCTGGCCTGGATATTTCTGGGTGAAGTGCTGGGAGCGGTGGGCATCACGGGGGCAATGATACTGACGGCAGCCGTGGTTGTGGCATCACAAAGCAGCACCCGGCGAGCGCCGGGAACTGCCTGATTCCGGCTACAATAGGCTTCGTTTAATCTTCTTTACGCTGCTTTTCCAGCATGTCCGGCTGGAGGATTTCGATCCAGTAGCCGTCCGGGTCTTTAACAAACGCCAGCCCTTGCATTTTGCCGTCGTCCGGCTTTTTGACGAATTCCACACCCATCTGTTCAAACCGGTCGCAGGCCGCGTAAACGTCAGGTACCGCAAAGCCGATATGGCCAAAGCCCTGGGGCTGGTCGTTGCCGTTGTGGTAGCTGAAGTCGGGTTCATCCTCCGTGCCCCAGTTATGGGTCAATTCCAGCATGGCTTCCCGGCCAAAGGCAAAGGTAGTGCGGTGGGCAGCATCAGTCGGCACGGTTTTGGCCTGGCGGTCGTCGAGGAACGCCAGAAAATACAGCGTGAATTTCATCTCGGGAAAGTCGAGCTTTCTGACCAGGCGCATGCCCATTACGCGGGTGTAGAAGTCCATGGAGCGCTCCGGGTCTTTGATGCGCATCATGGTCTGGTTGAACACAAAGCCTTCGGTTTCCAGAACCGGCTCTTCATGAAGACCGGGGGCTTGTTCGAAGTGCCTGGGCATGAGGTACTCTCTCTGTTTTCGAGGTATTTAGATTTTATATCTGTGTGCGTTGCAAAGAGATTTCAAGGGTAGCGGGTGATAGCTCTCACATAAGCTGATGGCTATCAACCCAGCTGATGGCTATTAACCGAGCTGATGGCTCTCCCCTTCGTAATAAGCCTCAACGCGGGGGTTCATGACCTTCTTCCACAGGGGCGGAAAGAAGGCGAGCACGATCATGGTGGCGTAGCCTGCGGGCAGTTGCGGTGCAATTTCGTGGTGTCGCAGCACCTGGTAGCGGCGCTTGGCCCAGGCGTGGTGATCGCTGTGGCGTTGCAGTTGGAACAGGAACACGTTGGTCAGGAAGTAGTTGGAGTTCCAGCTGTGCTCCGGACCGGTGCGCTCATAGCGGCCGTTTTCGAGCTTGCGGCGGTGCAGCCCGTAGTGCTCCAGGTAATTCACCACTTCCAGCATGTTGAGGGCGATAAAGCTCTGGCCCAGGAAGAACACCGCGCCCAGCCAGCCAAAGGCGACGGTAAAGCCAATGAGCGCAAGCGCTGAGATGCTGTACCACCAGATCAGCTCGTTGCGCCAATGGAAAGCGCTGAGCCCTTTCTTCTCAAGGCGCCTGGCTTCCAGCTTCCATCCATTCATGAAGTTCCGCGCATAGGCACGGGGCAAAAAGTTATACAGCGACTGGTTGTAACGTGAGGACGAGGCGTCCTCCGGGGTGGATACATGCACATGGTGCCCGCGAAGGTGTTCCACCTTGAAACTGGCGTAAGTCACCAGCGATAGAAGAAATCCACCGGTCAGGGTTTCCAGCTTTTCGTCTTTGTGAATCATCTCGTGGGCCACGTTGATACCGAAGCCACCCACAAGGCCGATGGACACCACCCAGCCAATGCCACCGATCAGCGAAAAAGGCTCGGAGGCAAGCACCATCATGCTCCAGACCAGCATCACCGCGTAGGCCGGAACCCAGCCGATAGTGATCACCCGGTAGAACAGCTCGCGGTTCATTCTCGGGGTATCCACTTCCTCATCCGGATTCAGGGCGTCTTTCCCCAGAATCAGGTCCAGAACCGGGACAATGACATACACAAAAATCGGCACACCCCAGGCGAACAGGTTCAGCCAGCCCGAAGCCCTGCCGGCTTCCAGCATCAGCAGTGGCAGTGCCAGCGGAACAATGGCGATCAGATAGCTGTATTTCTTCAGCGTCAGCAGAATCCGGCGCCGGGTGGACTCGGTGTTCCAGGTCATCAGTTTTGAACTCACAGTGCTTCCCTCTTTCCGATTTCGATGGATCTTTGCGATCACTTTGTTATTCGTGATTGCTATATTGTAGGACAATATTGCAATCGTCAAGAAAAAAGAGGCAGATTTTGATCGAAAATCGCCCGGGAAGGGCTCGGCACCGGGCGCAACATCCTACAAATCAATCTGTTGACGCTGTGTTAAACTGCGGTTTTCTTGCAGGTCAGAGAACCCATATGGATTTTCAGGTCCCGAACACGCTGGCAGAGCAGATTGCGAACTATCTGGCTGAGCGCATCATGACCGGGCAGATCCGGCCGGGTGAACGCTTGCATGAGGCTACAACCGCCACCGAACTCAAGGTCAGCCGGGCATCCGTCAAGGAAGCGCTCTATACCCTTGAACGCTGGCACCTGATTGACATCGTTCCCAGAAAAGGCGCCATGACCACTCAGCTTGATGCCGTCCATGCCTCTGAACTCTATGACGTGTATATGCACCTGCTGATGATGCTGGCGCGGCGTTTATGCGAGCGCTGGCAAGACAAAGACCAGCCCGCGCTGATGCAGGCGGTGCAGCAGGTGACCGAACAGATGCAGAACCAACAGGCCGATATCACAGCGGTGGTGGAATCCAGCTTCGGGGTAATGGATGTGTGTTGTGACGTTGTTGGCAACCCCTACCTGACCGAGGCCCTCAGCAACTTCAAGCCCGCCGTCAGCCGGGCCTACTACCTTAGTGCGGACCGCTACCGGCAGGATCTGGACCGCACCGGCCAGTTTTTCACCCGTTTGACCCAGGCCATTATGGCCCGTGATTCTGACGAATCTGCCGAGCTGATTACCGGGTTCGCCAACCATCAGAAAGCCCTGATTCAGCAAGCGCTGGCCGCGTCGTGACCACACCCGTGAACGAAACCTATCGCAGCAACACCACCGGAAAACGGCTGGCATTATTCACCCTGATTTTTATCGTGATGACAGCGGCGGGGCTTTACGCCGTTTACGACCAGTTCGCCGGGCGCACCGTCAGTTTTGACACCCGGCTGCTGGCGCCGGGCACGCTGGCTGCGGTGGCCGCATTGCTGCTGGTGTATTTCACGGCGGATGGGCTGCGGCTCTATTTCACGCTGCGGGCGCTGGGACACTCGCTTCCCATTCCAGCCATAGCGCGACTGGTGTTTATCAACCTGTTTTTCTCCAATGTCACGCCCATGGCCACCGGCGGCGGCTTTGCCCAAATCTGGTACCTGCAGAATCATGGCGTTCCTCTGGGGCGGGCAACGGCTGCGACCACCATCCGCACGGTGCTTGCGGTTATCGTCATTTTTTCCCTGACGCCGGTGTTTCTGCTGACTCTGAATGCCTTTAAAGGTGAATCACTGGCGGGTGATCTGGGCCCGGTACTGGCGGTGCTTATTCTGCTCTATCTGGGTTTTTTCATGGTGGTGCTGTTTCGCACTCGCTGGCTGATCGGGCCTTTGTCCGGGTTTCTTCGGTTCCTGCGCCGCCTGCACCTGCTGAGTGACGCCAGGCATCGGCGCTGGCAGTTCAAGGCGCGGCGGGAGATGCTGCGGTTTTCGGTCAGCTTCGGGGATTACCTGAAAGGTCCTAAGCTTTTCGTAGGCCTGTCGGTGCTGTTCACTCTTGTGTTTCTGCTCAGCCTGTTCAGCTTTCCCGCATTGCTGATCTGGGCGCTGGATTATGACGTGGACTATCTGGTCAGCCTGGGCTTGATGGTGGTGACCACCTTCGTGATGTATTTTTCCCCTACCCCCGGTGCTTCCGGCATTTCCGAGGGGGTGTTTGGCAGTTTTTTCCGGGATAGTCTGAGTTCTGGCCATTTGGTGCTGGTCACCATTGCCTGGCGATTTATCACCATTTACATTGGTATGCTGATCGGGCTCGTTATCCTTCAGAGGGAACTGCTCGCAAACGGAAAGGACTCCAGATGAAGCAACCGACGCGGCTGAAACTCCTGTTCTACGTCAACCTGGCTATCGTCATTTTACTGGTAGGCTACAAGGGCTACCTGAATCTGTATCAGCCGGATTTTCAGGCCCTGCATGCCGAGCAGGTGGATCAGATCGAAACCCGTCTGGCCAACAAGAACGGGTTCAGTTTTGCGGTGGTGGGCAACATCAACAATTCCATCGGCGTGTTCGAAGAGCAGATGATTCCCGCGCTGAATCAGGCCGGGCTGGATTTCATGGTGTCCGCAGGCAACGCCGTCAGCGGCGGGGGCGAAGACAAGTACCGGGCGATTCAGGGCACGCTAAGCCATCTTGCCATGCCCTACTTGCTCACCTTTGGCGAGAACGAAGAAGAAAACTTTGGTGCCTTTCGGTTCTACGAGCATTTCGGGCCCCATTTCTACAACGTGGACACTGCCCAGACCCGACTGATTTTTCTGGACAGCACCGGCAAGACCCCATGGCAGTGGCAGATGCGGTGGCTGAAGGATCTTCTTGGCAAGGAGAACGACCGGCCGACTTTCCTGTTCATCGGCCACCCATTGCTGAACCCCCTGGAAGACGCACCGTTTGAGCAATCCGATGATTTTCTTCAGCCGCTGGACTTCAAGAATGCGCTGCTTTCCCTGGCCAATGACTACGATATCAACGCAGTGTTTTCTGCCAATCTGTCGCTCTATTCGGACCAGGAATTTGAAGACATCCATTTTATTACCACCGGGGGCGCTGGCGGCCTGGTGCTGAGCGACAACACCAGCTTCTATCACTATGTTCGCGTAGATGTCGCAGACGACGGCTCGGTCAGTTATTCCCTGCAGCGCATGAAAGCCAGCCCTAATGCGCTGCTAAGCACCCTGGAATCGCTCTGGTTTTTCATCTACTCGCTGTTTTATGTCGGCTATGTAAACTTTTTCCTTCTGGTTGCGCTGTTTGTGCTGATTGGCATCAAGCTGTATTCCGCTATTTTCGTCGAAAAAGACTACTACCCGGATTACGACCTGGATTCAAAGCCCTGGCTCGACAAGCCTTTGCGCGTTGCCATGTTCACCAACAATTACCTGCCCTTTATCGGCGGTGTACCGATTTCCATCGAACGGTTGCGCCGGGGGCTCAAGGCATTACAGGACTCGGTTCTGGTGGTGGCGCCCCGCTACCGTGACCAGTCAAACAATGAAGACAACGTGCTGCGGGTGCCTTCTCTGCTGGCAATGGGTGAGGAGCGCGAGTTCCGACTGGCCAACATCTTCCTGAAGCGGATTCGCACCCAGCTGAAAATCTTTCAGCCCGACGTGATTCACCTGCACCATCCGTTCTGGCTGGGATCACTGGGCCTGTTTATCGGCCGGTGGCTGCGGGTGCCGGTCATCTACACCTACCACACCCGGCTGGAGCATTACGCGCACTTTGTGCCACTGCCCGGCAACCTGTTCAGAAACCTGATCTCCCACGCATTGGTCAAGCGGTTTGCCAACAAATGCGATGCGGTGATCGTGCCTACCTACTCCACTGAAGAATACCTGCGCATGATTGGCGTGAAATCCCCGATCTTTGTGCAGCCCACGGGCATTGAGTATCAGCGTTTCCAGGAGGTTTCCGATGAGGATGTCAGCCGCCTGCGCGAATCGCTGAAAATTCAGGATGAAACCATTTTTGTCAGCGTTTCCCGCCTGTCCAATGAGAAAAATATCGACTTCATGATCGATGCGATTCATGCCCTGCGCCAGCGTTCAAACCGCCCCTTCCGGTTCCTGATGATTGGCCAGGGCCACCAGCATGACCGTTTGCAACAACGCATCGATGAACTGGATCTTAATCAGCACTTCACCCTGGTGGGCGCTGTTCCGCCGGAAGACATGGCCACCTGGTATCACCTGGGCGACGCGTTTCTGTTCGCGTCCAAATCAGAAACCCAGGGCATGGTGATTCTGGAAGCCATGGCCGCCGGGCTGCCAGTGGTCGCGGTTCGGTCCAGCGGCATCGACGATGTGGTGCGGCAGGATTTCAATGGCTTCAAGACGCCGGAAAAGCAGGACCAGTGGTGCGAAAGAGTTCAGCAGCTTCTGGAAGACGAGACCCTCAGGCACCAGTTGGCCAAAAACGCGTTGGCGTTTGCGGCGGATTATTCAGTGGAGCAATTTGCCGACGATGTCCGCGAAATATACGCCCTGACGCTGGCCCGCGTTGACTCTGAGCGCAAGGCCTGATCGCGCTTCGCCGGTATAGCGCCGGTATAGCGCCGGTATAGCGGAGGCAATCAGGGCAGCGATCTCAAAGCCATGAAGGCTCCCTGGCTCAGTTTCAGCTTTTAACGCGTCGTTTTCCCTGCCCACGCTCACCCGCTGCGCTTTGTAGGGCCTGGCGTTGCTGTTCTGCCCGCTTTTGGGCTTTGCGCTGCTCAATGCAGCGCGCGGCCTCGCCGCCGACATGCACTTCACCACGCTTTTCTGCCAGTCGGACCTGGCGCTCACGCTCGGCAAAACGGGCTTTCTGAGCTTCCGTCAGCGACTCGATGCACTGGTGACAACTCACACCCGGCTCGTATTCCGGGCGCTGCTTGTCGGCCTCGGTAATCGGGCGGCGGCAGGCATGGCATTGATCAAACTCACCCCGTTCAAGGCGGTGGTTAACCGTTACCCGGTCGTCAAAGACAAAGCACTCCCCGTGCCAGAGGCTATCCTGTTCCGGCACTTCCTCAAGGTATTTCAGGATGCCGCCCTTCAGGTGATAAACCTCATCAAAGCCCTGCTCTTTAAGATAGGCAGTAGATTTTTCACAGCGGATTCCGCCAGTGCAGAACATGGCCACTTTCTTGTGACGGGAGGAATCAAGATGCTGCTTCACGTAGTCCGGAAATTCACGGAAGGTGTCCGTGGCCGGGTTCTTTGCGTTCGCGAAGGTGCCGATTTCAACCTCGTACTGATTGCGGGTATCGACAACGAGTACGTCGGGGTCGGCTATCAGCGCGTTCCAGTGTTTCGGTTCTACATAGGTGCCAACAATCCGCTTGGGATCGATACCCTCAACGCCCATGGTCACGATCTCTTTCTTCAACTTGACCTTGGTGCGCTTGAACGGTTGGCTATCAACAAATGATTCTTTGTAATCGATGCCTTCGAAGCGGCTGTCAGCATCCAGCCAGCGTTTGACCGCATCAACACCCTGCCGGGAGCCGGCGATGGTGCCGTTGATTCCCTCACGGGCAAGCAGCAGAGTGCCGCAAACAGCCTGTTTGTGCATCAGGTTCAGAAGGGGTTGGCGTAGGGACGGGCAATCATTCAGCACTGCAAACTTATAAAGCGCGCAGACAACAATGTTCTGGCTCATTGGCGTAGATTCTCCTGCGGGCCGGACCGTAAATCCGGAGCATGTATTAACCGCCGTTCGGCGGGCGCCCGTATTCTATCGAATCTGGCCGCAGGAGGGTACTGCAGGGAATTACTGTGTTTTCTCCGCCAGTTCGCGCTCAACAACAGCTGAAAGCTGACCCCAGCCCGGCCGGGTGAGCCGGATGTTGTCCACCATGACCGTGGGCGTGCTCATCACACGCAGTTGGGTGGCCACCTGACGGCTCTGCTCAATATCTTCAAGATGCAGATCGGTGGCCATGCAACGGCGGAAACGACGGGTTTCCAGACCCAGCTCTTCAGCGTAACGCTCGAAGGTTTCTACCGGTTTGCTGGAACCGCTCCACTCGGTTTGCATATCAAAGAGCTGATCGTGCATTTCCCAGTAGCTATCCTGGTCACCGGCGCATCGCGCGGCCATGGCGGCAGGCATGGCGTTTTCGTGCTGCTGAAGCGGCAGATCAAAGTACACAAAACGGACCTGACCGGACGCTACGTATTGCTCTCTCAGCTTTCGACTGGCATCTGAGAAGTTCTGACACGCGGGGCACTGATAGTCTGCAAATTCACGCACCACAACAGGGGCATCGCTTTCACCAACCGCAACACCGTACTGGTCAACCTGACTGGGAAAAGGGTCGGCGTTCGCGGCGGCCGTTGGCAGCTCGTCAGACGTCGGCTCAGGGGCCGCGGTCACGAAATAAAGGATCGCCACAATGAGGGCGATCACACCGGCACTCAGAGCAATGATCAACGGCTTTTGACTGCTCTTTCCCTTAGGTGCCGGCTGGCCTGTATTCTGACGACGTTTCGCTTCGCCCATCCTGAAACTCCTTGAAGTTGTTTTTGCGATTGTTCGTTTGCACGATTTGGTAAGCAGGCTAGGATTCTGGCTATACCTGAAAATTTCAATAACAACGAAGGACCCATCATGACCCTGCCTACTGCGCTTGAAAACAGCCTTGACCTGCCGCTGGTTGCCGCACCGATGTTCCTGATCTCCGGTCCTGACCTGGCAATTGCCTGTTGTACGGAAGGCATTGTAGGCAGCTTTCCTGCGCTTAACCAGCGCAGCAGCGACGGCCTCGAAACCTGGCTGGTTCGCATGAACGACGAGCTGAAAGCCTTCCGGAACGGCAACCCCGAACGTAAGGTAGCACCTTATGCGGTCAACCTGATCGTGCATAACACCAATCCGCGCTGGGAGGCGGATCTGGAGCTGTGCGTGAAACATCAGGTTCCCATCGTGATTACGTCACTGGGTGCTGCCACCAAGGTGACGGAAGCCGTGCACAGCTATGGCGGGCTGGTGTTTCACGACGTCACCAATCAGAAACATGCTCGCAAAGCTGCAGAAGCGGGCGTGGATGGCATCATTGCGGTATCCGCCGGTGCGGGCGGGCACGCAGGCACCATCAACCCGTTTGTTCTGGTGCACGAGATCCGCGAGGTGTTTGACGGCCTGATTCTGCTGGCGGGTGGCTTATCAAAAGGGGAAGACGTGCTGGCGGCACAGGCCATGGGCGCAGATCTGTGCTACATGGGCACGCGCTTCATCAATACCACCGAATCCCAGGCGGAAGCGGCCTACCAGAACATGATTATCGAGGCCGTTTCAGGTGACATCATTCATACGCCGGCCGTGTCTGGCATTCCGGCCAACTTCATGCGACAGAGCCTGGAAGCAGCGGGCTACCCAATGGACAAGCTGAACCAGGCCGGCGGCATCAACTACGGTGAAAAACTCAAACCCATGGAAGACGAGGCCAAGGCCTGGAAAACCGTCTGGTCTGCCGGTCAGGGGGTAAGTCAGATCCACGACGTGCTGGCCACCCGTACACTTGTGCAACGACTCAAGGAAGAGTACCAGGCCGCCAAAGCCGGTCTGTGCAAGCCATTTTAGAAACAGGGCAAGCCCGGGTTACCCTAGTAGGGAACTGGAGAAGGTTTCGTTGTCTATGACTCAGGCCCAACGCCCACCACGCCCTCACTGGTCCAGATCTCCCCTACTATGGATTCTGGCCAGCATCGCAGGTGTGGGTATTATGCTTACAATTCTATACGCCCTGGGCATACATCAGCAGGTCGTGACCATGTTGCAGTGGATTGATCGCCAGGGCGCCTGGGCGGCGATACTGTTTATCGTGGTCATGGCACTGGCGGTGGTGCTGCTGTTGCCCGGAGTGCTGTTTACCACCGGTGCCGGCTTTGTGTTCGGCATCCTCGAGGGCACCCTTTATGTGGTCACGGGCACCGCACTGGGAGCGGCGGTGGCGTTTCTGATCGCGCGCTATCTGCTGGGCCAGCGCGCCCGAATTTATCTGATCAACCATTCCCGGCTGGCGGTCATGAACGACGAGCTCACGCCCCACGGCTGGAAGATCGTCCTGCTGTCACGGCTGATTCCTTTCTTTCCCGGTAAGGTATCGAACTTTGTGTTTGGCCTTACCAATTTTTCGTTTCGCGGGTTCGTGGGAGGGTCGATCCTGGGGTTCATTCCGTTTTCCCTGCACAACGTTTACCTGGGCTCCTTGGCCGCTGACATCACCACCGTGGCCGTGCGGGAGAGCAGCCGCTCACCCCTGGAATGGTCGATCTACGGCATCGGTTTCGTAGGCACTGTCATTGCCGTGCTTTATCTCAACAAACTGGCACGCCGCACCCTGGCCCGTTACACCAACAACGAAATCCCGGAGGAATTGCAGTGACCTGGATGAAGTGGCTCCCCTGGCGTTACCTGGTCAAATACGTTGCTCGCAAGCATGGCTTTCTCGATCCCATTGCCCTGCTTGCCAGGCTCCATGGCTTTGCCCAACCCTCGGAGGTGGGCGAGCCCATAGAACTGCTGCGCGCCGGGGTGGTGTTCCACGCCCGCGGCCTGATCAACAGCCGCGTGATTCAGCACAACCTCGACTGGGTCTGGCCTTACTGGATCGAGCGTCAGTTCGACCCCCTGGATCCGTCCTTCATCCCCCGGGCGTTTTCCATTACCCATATTAACCTCAGTCATCGTAACTGGACCGCCATCGGTCATCCTGACTGCGACGAACTGCCCATTGTCGATCCCCGGGGACTGCTGACCCCGTTTTATGACGGCTGGTCCCTGGATGGCTGGGTGCTGGCCGAAGATGGCCGCTGCCTGTTGCCATCACGGGCCCGGGACAGCCGTCAGTGGCAGGAACTGGACGACGGCGTGACGGTGGTTACCGAAACCACCATGGATGGCCTGGAACTGACCAGCCGGTCCCGGGTGGTACTGGAAAACGGCATTCCCGTGTGCAAACTGACCCTTAGGGCCCATGCCACCGCCGCTGCCTCGCTGGTACTGGCGTTGCGTCCGTCCAATCCCGAAGGCGTGAGCTTTATTCACCGCGCCCACCTGAATGAAGATCGTCAGGGCTGGACCGTTGATGGCAACCGTTCGGTGCGGTTCAGCACCCCGGCCAAACACCATCATGTTTCTGACTATCAGGGCGGCGACGTTCACATCCATCTCAGCGACCGCGAGGACCAGACCCGTGGCGTCTGCGATGTGGGCATGGTGACCGCAGCAGCCCTGTTCGCCATGGCGCCGGGTGAGACCCGCGAGGTTACCGCGAGCATTCCCCTTGAGGAGGCGCAGGCACAATTACCGTCGCCCCGGGCCTGGGCCGAAGAACGCCAGGGCCACGCCCGGCTGGTCTGTCCGGAGCCACGCTACCAGTATCTGTACGATACCGCCGTGGTCTCCCTGATCCTGCATTCGCCGGAGGATGTCTACCCTGGCCCCTTCACCTACAAACGGTTCTGGTTCCGGGATGCCGCCTTCATCATCAATGCCCTCATAAGCATCGGTTTGACCGACCGCGCCGAGCGGGCACTGGGTCGTTTTCCTGAGCGCCAGACCGCCGCTGGCTATTTCCGCTCCCAGGAAGGGGAATGGGATGCCAATGGCGAGGTGCTGTGGATCCTGCAGCGTTTCTTCCGGGTGACCAACCGCACTCCGGATCAACACTGGCTGGCACCGATTCGCCGGGGCGCTCGCTGGATTCAGCGCAAGCGCACCAGCAACAACCTCGAAGCCCCCCATGCCGGACTGCTACCGGCGGGATTCAGTGCCGAGCATCTTGGCCCCAACGACTATTATTACTGGGACGATTTCTGGGGTATTGCCGGCCTGCGGGCAGCGGCGTCCATGCTCGCCGATCCCGAACCGGAAGCCAGCGAACGTTTCGCCAAAGGCGCCGATGATTTCACCCGTGCCGTCGACGCCAGCCTGGCGAGCTGTGAGCAGCGGCTCCGGCGCCCGGCCATGCCAGCGTCGCCCTATCGGCGCCTGGATGCGGGCGCCATCGGCTCTCTGGCCGTGGGTTACCCCACCCAGCTCTGTGCCCCGGATGACCCCCGGCTGCTGGACAGCGTGGAGTTCCTGCTGCAGCGTTGTTTCGTCAACGGCGCCTTCTATCAGGATATGATCCACTCCGGCCTTAACGCCTATCTCACCCTGCACGTGGCACAAGTACTGCTGCGCGCCGGCGACGACCGCTATCTGGCATTGATGGACTCGGTGGCCGAGCTGGCCTCCAGTACCGGCCAGTGGCCCGAGGCCATCCACCCCGCCACCGGCGGTGGCTGCATGGGCGATGGCCACCATGTATGGGCATCCGCAGAATGGGTATTGATGATCCGCAACTGCTTTGTGCGGGAGGAAGGTGAACAGTTGATCCTTGGCGCAGGTGTGCCGCAACGCTGGCTGGATCAACCCGACCCCATCCGTTACGGCCCCGCCCCCACGGATTTCGGCCCGGTATCCGTACGCATCATCCCCGACCCGGACGCAGCCCCGCGGGTGGAATGGGATGCTCAGTGGCACGGCAACCCACCCGCGCTGACGATACAGCTACCGGGATTCGAGCCGGTTACGGTGGCGGGAGACGCGGGTCCGATAACCCTGACTGCAAAGGTTCCCAAGAATTAACCAGGGACATCGCAAGGCAGGGACGAAACCAAAGACCCCACCCTCTGCAACAGTCATGTCGTAAGGGTTATTCCGTGAAGTGATCCTTCAGGAAGTTTGCGGCCTCCGTGATCGCCGCCGTGGTCGCAGGCGTCTGCGCGTATGCGTTCAGCATCACGAAATCATGCGTCGTGAAGTTGTAACGTGTGGCCTGTGTCTGCACCCCGGCCAGTGTCAATTTAGCGGCAAAGGCCTCACCTTCGTCGCGCAACACGTCGTTGGCATCGGTGATGACGAGCGCTGGCGGCAGGTCTGCAAGCTCTTTCGCACTGTAGTTCAGCGGGGAAACCATCGGATCGGCTTTGTCGGTACCCTCGGGCAGGTAGGCCTCCCAGAACCACGCCATGCTGGCCTTGCTGAGCCACGGCCCGTCTGCGAACAACTCGTAGGAGTGGCTGGTCAGATCTGCGGTGGTGACCGGGTAGAACAGGACCATCGAGTCTAGTGCCAGGCTATCTGCCTTGGCGCGCACAGCGCTTACCGCCACCATCTGACCGCCGACAGAGTCGCCTGCGATGGCCAGCTGGTTGGCGTCAATGCCGAACTCGGCGGCGTTCTCCGCCACGTACTCCAACACGGCATAGACCTGATCCAGCTGAACCGGGTGCTTCTGCTCGGGAGCGGGGCTGTATTCCACAAACACCATCGCGGCATTCGCCTGAGTCGCCAGATCGCGCATCAGCCTTTCGTGGGTGGCAAAATTGCCCAGCACCCAGCCGCCACCGTGGAAATACACAACGCCCGGCAGCGACTCACCCTTCATGCCCGCCGGGCGAACAGTATAGACCTTCACCTCATCGGTAGGACCGACCTTGAGGGTCATCTCCTGCACGTCCGCCTCGGGCATGGCGGTGTCACCCTTGGCCTGGGTATCGATCAGGACCTGGCGCGCCTTGGCATACGGCAGCTGGTTGATGGGAGTCGACCCCTTCAGGCTATCGATAAACTGCTGTGTAGTCTTTTCCAGCACGACGGACGGAAGATCGGTATTCGGTGCCGTGGTGTCCTGCGCGAAAGCGAACGTCGGCATGGCAGCAATGACGACACTGGTTGTGAGGGTGCGAAAGATGGTCATGTAAGCCTCTTTGTCAGATGAAGTTAACATTCAATGGCCGGGCCGATATCAGATTGATGGGCCGATGTCCCCAGCCGACATTCGTGTGTGAGCAGATGTTATGCCCAGACACAAAAAAACTGTTAAGAACCTCGCCAACTGTGTGTGGCCCTGCGTTCGCCTGTCTGTTCGTTAACGTACACACCATTCTATGGGGGTCGACAGTGACACTCCTTGCTGCAGTGCTTTGCCGCCGCGCCCTTGATGCCCTCGACCCTGAGCGATCGACTGACGCTATCAATCCGATAATTTCTCAGAGCCGGCGTTTTCTTGACTCATTCAATTTAATAGCCAATGCTCATTTTCGTGATGAACACACAAATTTCGACCGTTAACCAGGAGCTGCGGGCCGGGTATTACGTCTGCACTATGCAGCGTGCTTGAGTGGCTTGCTGATCGCGATCGTCAATTATTACGCAGTCGTCAATTATAAAAGGGAATTTAGTATGACCGAAGAAATCAAAATCGGTGGCAAGTGCCCCTTCGCAGGCAATACGGTGGGCGGCGCCGCAGGCTCCGAGCCGACCCTGCCACACTGGTGGCCCAACCGTCTGCAGGTTGAACTGCTGCACCAGAACCCGCGCGAAGCCAATCCCCAGGGCAAGGACTTCAATTACGCCGAGGCCTTCAACAAGCTGGATCTGGCCGAGCTCAAAAAGGATATCAAAGAACTGTTAACGTCGTCGGTAGACTGGTGGCCGTCCGATTACGGCAACTACGGCCCGCAGATGATCCGCATGGCCTGGCATTCCGCCGGTTCCTATCGCATCGCCGATGGCCGTGGCGGTGCCGGCGCAGCCATGCAGCGTTTCGCGCCGATCAACAGCTGGTGGGACAACGGCAACGTCGATAAGTCCCGGCGTCTGCTTTGGCCCATCAAGCAGAAGTACGGTGAGTCCATCTCCTGGGCGGATCTGATCGTGCTCACGGGCAACTGCTCGCTGGAAATTATGGGGTTCCCGACGTTCGGCTTTGCCGGCGGTCGCATCGACGCGTGGGAGCCGGACATCTTGACCTATTGGGGCCCGGAGGGATGGTTCGGCAAGAAACCAGAGGATGCCCCGCACGGCCCGTTCGAAGGTCAACCGGACCAGATGGTCAACCGTGACCTGCGCTGGACCGGTGAAGCCGGCGACGAGGATTACGACCTGGAAGCGCCGCTGGCCGCTGCAAATCAGGCGCTGATCTACGTCGATCCAGAAGGGTCGGCCAAGAAGGGTATTCCGGAAGATTCGGCAGTCGATATCCGTATCACGTTTGGCCGCATGGCCATGAACGACGAAGAAACCGTTGCCCTTATTGCCGGTGGCCATGCCTTCGGCAAATCCCACGGCATGACGCCGCCGGATCAGATAGGAGCCGCTCCGGAAGGCGCGCCCATGGAAGCGCAGGGCCTGGGTTGGAACAATCCGCGCGGCAAGGGCAAAGCCGAAGACACCATGACGAATGGTATCGAGGGCTCCTGGACCGCGAATCCAACGGTCTGGGATAACGATTATCTCGAATCGTTGCTCAAGTTCGAGTGGGAACAGACCCGCAGCCCGGCAGGCGCCCTGCAGTGGACGCCGGTGGACCCTGGCGCCCCGCGCACGCCCGACGCGCATCTGAAGGGCGTCGATCACCCTTTGATGATGATGACCTCAGACATCGCACTGAAGGTCGACCCGTCTTATCGCAAAATTTGCGAGAAGTTCCTGGAGGACTTCGATTACTTCACTGACGCGTTCTCCCGTGCCTGGTACAAGCTCACACACCGTGACATGGGCCCGAAGTCGCGTTATCTCGGCCCGGAAGTCCCCAAGGAAAATCTGATCTGGCAGGACCCGATCCCGGTTGTGGATTTCGATCTGGTCGACGACACCGATATTGCCAAATTGAAGGACAAGATCCTGGACACTGGCCTGAGCGTCTCCGAGCTGATCGGTGTGGCCTGGGGCGCCGCCTCAACGTTCCGTACGTCCGACAATCGCGGTGGTGCCGACGGCGCCCGCATCCGCCTTGCGCCCCAGAAGGACTGGCCGGTCAACAACCCGGGTGAGGTGGATAAGGTCGTCAACACGCTGGAACGCATCAAGCACGACTTCGACGCTGCCCAGCAGGGCAAAAAGAAGGTCGCGCTAGCCGATCTGATCGTGCTCGCCGGCTGCGCCGGTGTCGAGAAGTCGGCCAGTGACGCCGGTATCAACGTGACGGTGCCCTTCACCCCGGGTCGTAACGACGCAACGGTTGAACAGACCGACGAGCAGACCTTTCGCTGGCTCGAGCCGGTCTCGGACGGTTTCCGTAATTTCCATCGGCACGACGTCAAATACAACGTCTCGCCGGAGCGGATCTTCCTGGATCGTGCTGCCTTGCTGGGTCTGAGCGCGCCGGAGTGGGCGGCTCTCACCGGTGGTCTGCGGGTGCTGGACATCAACTCGGACGGTCATTACAAGCAACACGGCGTGTTCACGCACAAGCCGGGTGTGCTGACCAACGACTTCTTCGTGAACTTGACAAGCCCGGAGTTTGAGTGGAAGAAAGTCGACGAGGAAGGCATGGAATTCACGCTGGACGATCGCGAGAGCGGCGACACGAAATTCAAGGCCACACGCTGTGACCTGATCTTCGGTGCCAACGCGCAGCTGCGTCAGCTGGCCGAGTTCTACGCGCAGAAGGGCGGCCACGAGAAGCTGGTCAAGGACTTTGTGGCGGCCTGGAACAAGGTGATGATGCACGACCGCTTCGACGTCGCTGGCAGCTAGACGGCAACCCTGCTTCTGTAAAACCGGGACACCGATTAGCCAGCCAGAGTGTGCGCTAGCGAACAGACCCCGCTCTGGTCTGATGTTCATTATTCGAACCGAAGGATCGAGCCGATGTCGCGTCGCCAATGGGAGAATTGAAATTGATCAAATTTACGCTCAATGAACGAACGGTGGAGGTCGACGTTCCAGGCGATACTCCGCTGCTGTGGGTTCTGCGCGACGAACTTGGCATGACCGGAACAAAGTTTGGCTGCGGCATCGCGCAATGCGGCGCTTGTACCGTTCACGTATACGGCCAGGCTCGTCGATCCTGCGTTACTCCAATTTCCACGATCGAGGGTGCCGACGTCACAACGATTGAAGGTCTCGCAGCCTCCGCCGGTATGGACAAGGACGAACTTCACCCGGTTCAGACCGCCTGGATTGAGGCGCAGGCGCCCCAGTGCGGCTACTGCCAGTCTGGTCAGATCATGCAAGCGGTCGCGCTGCTTTCTGAAAGCCCGGAGCCGACTGACGAAGAGATCTCTGCCGGTATGGCCGGAAATCTGTGTCGCTGCATGGCTTACGTCCGGATTCGCAAGGCCATCAAACTTGCCGCCGCAGCCCGGATAGAAGGGAACAAACAATGACTCAGCACTCCAATTTTACAATGACGCGCCGCTGGTTTCTTGCCTTGGCAGGCGCCGGCGTGACCACCGGGATGCTGAGTAGTCTGGCCTTCGCGCGCGCCCCCGTCGGGCAGACTCTGGGCGAAGGGTTCCAGCCGACGGTGTGGTATGCGATCGCGGCCGATGGCAAGATCACCATGCACATCCATATGGCGGAGATGGGTCAGCACGTTGGCACGGCGCTGTCCCGGATCATCGCTGAGGAACTTGAAGCCGACTGGGACGACGTCGAGTTCGTCCACGTCGATACCGACCCCAAGTGGGGTTACATGCTCACAGGTGGATCCTGGTCGGTGAACCACAACTTCTTTGCTTTCAGCCGTGCCGGCGCGGCCGGGCGCATGGCGCTGATAGAGGCGGGCGCGCGTGAAATGGGCGTGCCTGCCGAGGAATGCATGGCCCGCGAAAGTAAGGTGATCCACGGTGAGCAATCGATCAGCTACGGTGAGCTTGTGGCCCGCGGCGCCGTTGACCGACAGTTCAGCAAGGAAGAGCTAAAGGCGATCAAACTTAAACCCGCATCTGAACGGCGGCTCTTGAACCGCGACACGGTCGCACGTGATGTGCCGGCAAAGGTCGACGGCAGCGCGATCTACGGCATCGATCGCACCATCGAAGGCATGGTGTATGCCCGTCCGGTGATGCCGCCGGTGCGCTTTGGTAGCAAGGTCAAAAACTGGGACGACACCGCCGCGAAAGCGGTTCCGGGATACATCCAGACTGTTGAAATCGACGACCCTACCAACACCTGCCAGGGCTGGCTGGTCGTGGTAGCTAAAAGCTGGACCGCCGCTTCAAAGGCTGTCGATCTGCTCAGCGTCACCTGGGAGGGTGGCTCGGGTAAGGAGACAAACGAGGCAGAACTACTGGCCGAAGGCGAACGATTGGTAAACGACGGCACCGCGGGGTCGCTTTTCATGCTCGAGGGCGAGCCCGATACGGTGCTCGAAGCTGCCGAGAAGGTGCACGAAGGGCTTTACCAGACTCACACTGTGCTTCACATGCAGCTCGAACCGGGGAACGCGCTTGTCTGGCAGGACGGTAACACCTGGCGCGTGCACGCAGGGAATCAATGGCAGTCACTGACATTACCCCTTGTAGCGAAGGCGTTGGACATCGACCCGGCGAACCTCGTATTCGAAACGTCTTATCTTGGCGGCGGGTTCGGGCGACGTCTGTTCTGTGACTTCGTGGTCCCCGCGGCACTGACGGCAAAAGCCATCGGCCGTCCGGTCAAGATGGTCATGGCCCGTCCCGACGACGCGCAGTTCGACTGCCCCCGTTCTCCAACTGTGCAAAAAGTCAGATCCGTCACGGATCAAAGCGGAGCGATGCGGGCTTATGACCACGCTTGTGCGTCAGGCTGGTCCACAGCACCGATTGCCCCAGCCTTCCTTGCGGACGGCATAAACGGCGGCAAGGTCGACCCATTTTCGATCAGCGGCGCGGATCACTGGTATACGGTCGAGACCATGCGCGTGCGCACGGCGAAGAACGAGAAGGTTCACGACACCTTTCTGCCTGGCAACCTGCGCTCGGTCGCACCCGGTTATACGCTTTGGGCTGTTGAAACTCATATGGACGAGGTCGCCAACACACTCGGACAGGACCCGGCAGCGTTCCGGCGCTCTTTACTGAATGCCGCGGGCCGCAACGCCGGTGAAGCGCCGCACGCGGTTGGCGGTGCTGCGCGTCTGCGCGAGGTGCTTGATCGTGTGGTCGAAAAGTCGGAGTGGGCCAAGCGGGAGGATCTTCCGGAGGGCACCGGTATGGGCATCTCTATTACCGCCGGCCAGGAACGCGCAATGCCCACCTGGATCGCCACCGTCGCGCAGGTTCGCGTTGACCGCGACACCGGCGAGGTAACCTTGGAGCATCTCTGGGCCAGTATCGATGCGGGCACGCTGGCGCATCCGGATGGCGCGCTTGCCCAGGCAGAGGGCGCACTTCTGTGGGGGGCTTCTATGGCAATTCACGAAGGAACCGAGATCGAAAACGGCCTGCCACGTGATCAAAATCTTGATACCTACACACCGATGCGCATGCACCAGGTTCCAGAACTCCACATCGATTTCGTGGCGAACGACTACATGCCTGTCGGGCTTGGCGAGCCGGGCGTCATCGGCGTGGCGCCTGCCATTGGCAATGCGATCTTCCATGCAACGGGAGCCCGCTTACGGTCTATCCCGATGCGCCCGCAAGACGTCCTCAAAGCATTGGAGTCCTGAAATGCGCGTGACAAGCCTGATAATCGCGGCCATCGTTCTGGCCACACCCGTCGCGGCACAGGAATTGCGCGGTCCCGATGCGTTCAATAACATCGAAAACCGGTCTGAACGCTCGCAAGCTTTGTTTAATGAAATGGCGAAGGTTATCACCCACCCCCGCTGTATGAACTGTCATCCCGTCGGAAACCTTCCGATGCAGGGTGATGAGATGCGGCCACACAATCCGCCAGTCGTGCGCTGGAATGAGGCTGGCTTTGGTCCTCCGGGGCTGCATTGCTCATCCTGCCACGGTGCTGAGAACGCTGAGTTTGTCGGCGGCGAAGGTAGCATTCCTGGCCATCAGCCATGGCACCTGCCGCCTGTCAGCATGGGTTGGATTGGACTAAGCGTCGGCGAGATCTGCGCTCAGCTAAAGGACCCGGAGCGCAACGGTAACCGGTCGCTTGCCGAGCTCCAGGAACACAATGCCACCGACGGCCTCGTTGGTTGGGCATGGAACCCTGGTAAAGGACGCACCCCAGCGCCCGGCACGCAGAAAGTATTTGGCGAATTGACGAAGCATTGGATCGAAACCGGAGCTGCCTGTCCGTAGTGATTGTCGGCTCGTTGTCCCGTTTTTGAGCACGAATAATTTGTGAACTTTCCCGCCTGTTTGGCGTAAGCTACTGAACACACGAATAAACACAGGTGACAATAATGCTGGGATTTCTGAAGGGCGATCCGAAGAAAAAGCTACAGAAAGAATATGAAGCCAAGCTGCAGAAAGCGATGGAAGCCCAGCGCAATGGCGATCTGCGTACCCAGGGTACGCTAATGGAAGAAGCGGAAAAGATTTATGCGGAGTTGCAGAAGATCGACAACCAGTAATTTTTTAGCCCAGAAAATGCCGAAGTTGCTGGTTTAAACGATCGACTTCACGACGCATTTCCTGAACCTCGTCGAGAAGTTCCAGCGACATGGCAAGCCCGGGAAGATTCATTTTGAGATCCCGCTGCAGGCGCTGGGCCTTCCGTAAGCGGGCGAGGGTCTGAAGGTCAAATAGCCATTGCCGCTCTTCCAGTGATTCCTCTACTGGCGCTATCACGCCATAGCTCACCAGCTTGATAACGAACTCTGCATGGCAATCCCCACGCTCACAGATTTCTCGCAGAGTAAACGTAGCGTTTGGTTCCACCAGTTCGACGCTCAGAATCCGATCTTTGTCAGTCATCCTTCACCCCCGCTTACACGTTCAGCTTAGTGCGTGGATTGAACTCTTTTTCGGCGTCGGCCAGTTGCCGATAAAGCTCCTCGGCTGCCTCCGAATGACGCTCAGGCATCGCAATCTGCAATATCACAATCTGGTCCCCCGGATGCTTGCCAGGCAGGCCCTTGCCTTTCAGTCGCAGCTTGCGACCACTGGAAGTACCCTGAGGTACTTTTACCTTCACCTTCGAACCCACGGTTGGAACCGTCACCGAAGCTCCGAGGGCCGCTTCCCAGGGTGCAATGGGTACTGTTACCAGTATATCCTGCCCTTCGACGGTGAACAGTGGATGCGGCGCGTATTCCACTTCAATAAACAGATCGCCGTTGTCGGCACCCCCAACGCCCGGGGCGCCCTGGCCTTTCAGGCGTATGTGCTGACCTTCTCTCATGCCGGCGGGGATTTTCACGTTGAGGGTTTTCTGGCGTGGCACTACCCGACCGTTGGCGTCGGTCTCTTTCACATTAAACGAAACCTGCTTCTCGCAGCCGTGTAGGGCTTCTTCAAGAAATAGCGCTAACCTGGCGTGCACATCTTCACCCCGCATCCGCATTGAGTGGCGCTGGCCACCGAAGCCTGAACCGAAACCAGCGCCCGCACGGCGGCCACCGCCGAAGATTTCCTCGAAAAAGTCACTGAACTGCCCCGGGTTGGCTTCAGTGTAACCACCGCCTCCAAAGTCGGACGCACCTTTCCAGCCAGAAGGACGCTCAAACGATCCGTCTTTCCGGGCGCCGTACTTTTTCAACTCGTCGTATTCAGTCCGCTTTTCGGGGTCTTTCAGTACTTCATAGGCCTCGCCGACGTCTTTGAATTTGTCGTCGGCGTTTTCTTCCTTACTGACATCCGGATGGTATTTCCGGGCCAGCTTGCGATAGGCCTTTTTGATCTCCTCCGGGGAGGCAGACTCACTCACACCGAGTACGGCGTAATAGTCTTTGAAGTCCATTCTTGTCCTCGCACCTGTTAAGAGTATTGGGCATTATTTACCCGGTTGCTAACTATATAGTTGATGGAGAAGTGGAAATTACAAGGTGTGGGTGCATCAGAATTGATGCGTATCGGTTATTTGACGGCGACCGAGCTTGAGGGCTGAGCCATTGGCCTGCTGGATATGCGGGTTGCGTCCCTGGCCTGCCCATGGTGGGGGCATCGCAAAGGCGGAGGCATCCTTCCGGGACACGCTGTGAATACGTCCCTGTACGCTCGACAAAAACATCCATGTTTTTGACGGTCCCGGAAGGATGCCTCCACCTTTGCTCGTTCTGGCCCCTCAGATATTTCAAGCTCTGCCCGTTCCGACGATGAACGAATGCGATATCGCGGGGGTATGTCAGGCGCCGGTGGGAGAGGCTGCTCAGAAATGTAGAGCGCCAGGGATGGCGCGACCAAGCCCTACATGGACGTATTTACGGGCGTTTTCTGAGCAGCCTCTCCCACTGGTGCACTCCCGCCAAATCAACAGGCTGGAGTGTGCAGGCAAACTCCCAAGCTCACTTGACCTTTGGATCAAGCGCGCCGGTTTCGTACATCTCGAACATGCGCTCGAGGTTGATCGGCTTGATCTTGCTGGCGTTACCGGCGGTTCCGAAGGCTTCGTAGCGGGCAACGCAGACTTCGGTCATTGCCTTCATGGTTTCCTTCAGGAACTTGCGCGGATCAAACTCGGCCGGGTTCTGGGCCAGGAAGCGACGGACCGCGCCAGTGCTGGCCAGGCGCAGGTCAGTGTCGATGTTGACCTTGCGAACGCCGTGCCTGATGCCTTCGACGATTTCCTCAACCGGCACCCCGTAAGTCTCCGGGATTTCGCCGCCGTATTCGTTGATGATTTTCAGCCACTCCTGGGGGACGGAGCTGGAACCGTGCATCACCAGATGGGTATCCGGGATGCGGGCGTGAATGGCTTTGATCTGGTCGATGGCCAGGATGTCACCGGTCGGCGGGCGGGTGAACTTGTAGGCGCCGTGGCTGGTACCGATGGCGATGGCCAGGGCGTCGACGTGGGTTTTCTTGACGAAATCCGCCGCTTCTTCCGGATCAGTCAGCATCTGGCTGTGATCCAGCGTGCCTTCCGCGCCAATGCCGTCTTCTTCACCGGCCTGGCCAGTTTCCAGGGAACCCAGGCAGCCCAGTTCGCCTTCCACGGACACGCCGCAGGCGTGGGCCATTTCGACAGTGCGGCGGGTAACATCGACGTTGTATTCGTACTCGGTCGGCGTTTTGCCATCTTCACCCAATGAGCCGTCCATCATCACCGAGCTGAAACCCAGCTGGATGGAGCGCTGGCAAATGGCCGGGCTGGTGCCGTGGTCCTGGTGCATGACGACGGGGATGTGAGGAAACTCTTCAATGGCCGCCAGAATCAAGTGGCGCAGGAAGGGAGCACCGGCGTATTTTCTTGCGCCGGCGGAGGCCTGCACAATCACCGGGGAGTTGGTTTTGTCAGCCGCTTCCATGATGGCGCGCATCTGCTCCAGGTTGTTCACGTTGTACGCCGGCACTCCGTAACCGTGCTCGGCGGCGTGGTCCAGCAGTTGCCGCATCGATATCAGGGCCATTGGGTTTGTCTCCTTGGTTCATTAAAGGTCTTTAGCAGACTGTTTGGCTTAGAGTCTGCTTCGGAGGGCCGATAAGCCTCTTCCGGGACACGCTGTGAATACGTCCCTGTACGCTCGACAAAAACATCCACGTTTTTGACGGTCCCGGAAAAGGCTTACCGGCCCTCCTCGCGATTCCACTTTGTGCTACTCGCCACGCTCTTCGAGTACAGCGACAGCGGGTAACGTCTTTCCTTCCACGAATTCCAGGAAGGCACCGCCGCCGGTGGAAATGTAAGAGATTTTGTCGCTAACGCCATACTTGTCAACGGCGGCGACGGTATCACCACCACCGGCCAGTGAGAAGGCGTCGCTTTCGGCGATGGCTTTCGCCAAAGACTGGGTGCCGTTGCCGAACTGGTCGAATTCGAAGACGCCAACCGGGCCGTTCCAAAGAATGGTTTTGGAGGACTTCAACAGGCCTGCGAATTTGGAAGCAGTTTCCGGGCCGACGTCGAGGATCATGTCGTCTTCGGTGACGTCGTCGATTTTCTTGACGGTGGCTTTTGCGGTTTCGGCGAACTCGCTGGCAACGACTACATCCACCGGCAGCGGGATTTCCACGCGGGAGGCGATTTCCCGGGCGGTTTCGATCAGGTCGTGTTCGCACAGGGATTTGCCGACAGGATGACCCGCAGCGGCCAGGAAGGTGTTGGCGATACCGCCACCGACGATGATGGAGTCGCAGACTTTTTCCAGGGCGTTGAGTACGTCCAGCTTGGTGGATACTTTGGAGCCGCCAACGATGGCCACCACCGGTTTGGCCGGGTTATCCAGGGCCTTGCCGAGCGCTTCCAGTTCCGCCGCCAGCAGCGGGCCGGCGCAGGCTTCCGGAGCGAAGCGGGCGACACCGTGGGTAGAGGCCTGGGCGCGGTGGGCTGTGCCGAAGGCGTCCATCACGTATACATCGCACAGGGCGGCGTATTTTTTCGAGAGCGCTTCGTCGTCTTTTTTCTCGCCCTTGTTGAAGCGGACGTTTTCGAACAGCACGACTTCGCCCTCGGCCACGTCAACGCCGTCCAGGTAATCGCTGATCAGGCGTACTTCCTGGCCCAGCAATGTGCCGAGGTGCTCGGCCACCGGCTTCAAGGAGGACGCTTCATCGTAAACGCCTTCTTCCGGGCGGCCCAGGTGTGACATCAACATGACCCTGGCGCCGGCGTCTTTGGCTGCCTTGATGGTCGGCAGTGAAGCGCGAATGCGAGCATCGCTGGATACTGCGCCGTTCTTGACCGGTACGTTGAGGTCTTCACGGATCAGGACTCGCTTACCGGCGAGGTCCAGATCGGTCATTCGTTTGATAGTCATAGTCTGAGTTCCGTTATCAGTTTTAAAAGACTTGGTTTTGCCACGGACGACACGAACAAATACGGACAGGTAAAGAAAAGATTTTCCTATTTATTTTTTCGTCCGGGTTCGTCCGTGCCGTCCGTGGCTAATCAATTTTCCCCAACCAAACCCTGCTGACGTCCAGCATGCGATTTGCGAACCCCCACTCGTTATCAAACCAGCACAGCACCTTTACCATGGTGCCGCCGGTTACACGCGTCTGGCCTCCGTCCACGATTCCGGAATGGGCGTCGTGGTTAAAGTCGGAGCTGGCCAGAAGCTCATCGGTGTAGCCTAGAATGCGTTTCAGCGGGCCGTGGGCGGCGTTTTTTAATAGGTTATTCACCGCCTCCACCGAGGTGTTTTTCCGTACGTTTACCACCATATCGATCGCCGACACGTTCAGGGTGGGCACGCGCATGGCCACTGAGCTGAACCTGCCTTCCATATGAGGAAGCAGGCGCTCAATGCCTTTGGCCAGGCCGGTGTCCACGGGAACGATGTTGTGCAGGGCGCTGCGGGTGCGACGCAAATCCTGATGATGGTAGGCATCAATGACCGGCTGGTCGTTCATCGCTGCATGGATAGTGGTGGTACTGCCCTGCTCCACGCCCAGCGCATCGTCAAGAACCTGGATGACCGGTACCAGACAGTTTGTGGTGCAGGACGCCGCTGCCACAATGCGGTCTGTTACGGTCAACTGGTCGTGGTTGACCCCGTAAACCACGGTACGATCCACATCAGACTCCGCAGGCTGCGAGAACAGCAGGCGCCCGGCACCCGCCTTCAGGTGCTGCTCTGCCGTGGCCCGGTCGGTGAAGGCGCCGGAACATTCCAGCACCAGGTCCACACCCAGCTCACCCCAGGGTAATTCGGACGCATCGGCCTGGCGAACCACGCGAATATGATCACCGTTCACGACCAGGTCGTCGCCCTCAACCGCGACTTCACCCTGAAATCGACCATGGGTGGAATCGTAGCGGGTCAGGTGGGCAATGGTGTCGATGTCTGCCAGCTCGTTAATCGCGACCACCTGCAGGTGGTCGCGGAAACGGTTTTCGTAGAGCGCCCGCAGGACGCACTGGCCGATACGGCCGTATCCATTAATAGCGATGCGATACGGTGCAGCAACGGTCATCAGGCTTCCAGCAGCTCCGCGGCGGTCGCGACGACGTTCTCGACGGTGAACCCGAACTCCTTGAACAGGTCACCGGCAGGCGCCGATTCTCCGAAGGTGCTCATGCCCACAATGCGACCATCAAGGCCAACATACTTGTACCAGTAGTCTTCAATACCGGCTTCGATGGCAACACGGTTGGTCACTTCCAGCGGCAGTACTTCCTGCTTGTAAGCTGCGCTCTGGGCGTCGAAGGTGTCGGTCGATGGCAGGGACACAACGCGAACGTTTGAGCCTTTTTCACGAAGCGCTGCAGCGGCGTCCTGAGCCAGCCCGAGTTCACCACCGGTGGCAATCAGAATCAGGTCCGGCGTGCCTTCGCTGTCAGACAGAACATAACCACCTTTGGCCACGTTCTGCAGTTGAGTCGCATCTCGCTCCTGATGGGGCAGCGCCTGTCGGGAAAATACCAGTGCCGTCGGGCCATCGGTGCGCTCGAGCGCAGCTTTCCAGGCAACGGCGGATTCTACTGTGTCTGCCGGGCGCCAGGTGCTCATATTCGGTGTGGTACGCAGGCTGGCCAGTTGCTCGATCGGCTGGTGCGTGGGGCCGTCTTCACCCAACCCGATAGAATCGTGGGTAAATACCAGAATGGAGCGAAGCTTCATCAACGCCGCCATTCGCACCGCGTTGCGGCAATATTCCATGAAGATCAGGAAGGTTGCGCCATAGGGTACCAAGCCACCGTGAAGCGCCACTCCGTTCATAATCGCAGCCATGCCGAACTCGCGAACGCCGTAGTAAATATAGTTGCCACTGGCATCGTCCTTGGTGAGCGGCTTGCTGTTATCCCAGATCGTCAGGTTAGAACCGGCCAGGTCGGCAGAGCCGCCGAGCAGTTCCGGCAATAACGGACCGTAGGCATTCAGTGTGTTCTGGGACGCCTTGCGGCTGGCGATGGTTTCGCCCTTTTCCTGACATTCCTCGATGTAGGCCTGAGCTTTTCCCGAGAAATCAGCAGGCAGATCGCCAGCCATGCGGCGTTTGAATTCCGCTGCCAGCTGCGGCTCTGCTTTCTCGTAAGCCGCGAAAGTGTCTTCCCACTGTGCCTGGGCAGCAGCGCCTTGCTCTTTTGCATTCCAATCACTGTAGATCTCGGATGGAATTTCAAAGGCCGGATAAGGCCAGCCCAGCTTTTCGCGGGTCAGTGCCACTTCGTCTTCTCCCAGCGCCGCGCCGTGGCTGCCTTCGGTCCCCTGCTTGTTGGGCGAACCGAAGCCGATGATGGTCTTGCAGCAAATAATCGTAGGCTGATCGGTATTGGCACGCGCTGCCTCAATGGCTGCACGAACGGCCTCCGGGTCATGGCCGTTAACCGCGGGAATCACATGCCAGCCGTAGGCCTCGAAACGCTTGGGCGTGTCGTCAGTGAACCAGCCATCGACTTCGCCGTCGATAGAGATGCCGTTGTCATCGTAGAACAGCACTAACTTGCCAAGGCCCAGCGTGCCAGCAAGGGATGACACTTCGTGGGAGATGCCTTCCATCAGGCAACCGTCGCCCAGGAAGCCATAGGTGTAATGATCAACGATTTCATGGCCGGGGCGGTTGAACTGCTCGCCAAGGGCTTTTTCCGCCAGCGCAAAACCAACCGCGTTTGCAATACCCTGACCCAGCGGGCCAGTGGTGGTCTCAACGCCGGGGGTATAACCATATTCCGGATGGCCCGGGGTTTTGGAATGCAGCTGACGAAAGTTCTTGATGTCATCAATGGAAACGTCATAGCCGGTCAGGTGCAGCAGCGAATACTGCAGCATGGAGCCATGGCCGTTGGAAAGCACAAAACGGTCCCGGTTGGCCCAGTTCGGGTTGGCCGGGTTGTGGCTGAGAAAATCATTCCAGAGAACCTCGGCGATATCCGCCATACCCATGGGCATGCCCGGATGGCCGGATTTGGCTTTTTGAACCGCATCCATGCTCAGCGCGCGAATGGCGTTGGCGAGATCTGTGCGAGACGGCATTGACGTTTCTCCAGTGTTTTAGTCAGCAGTTAAAGAACAGCAAAAAAGAAGGCGCGTATTTTCACCGATTAGTGACCGCCGGGGCAAATCCACCTCCGCCTTTTTCAGCTACCGATTTTTACCGATTAAAATTTGCTTGGCAATTCAATCAGATCTAAACCTATATCAATTTTTTTTGATATAGGTGTTGAATCAGCAAACCACCCTAATTACACTCCTCCCATGACATCGACAACCGCACACGCAGACATTCCATCTCACGCAGACGCTCTCGCGCCCATTTTTAAAGCGAGTGGCGATCCGTTACGGCTGGAAATTCTGCGTGTACTGCGCCGCGACACCTTTGGGGTCCTGGAGCTCAGCCAACTGTTTGAAATGCGCCAGTCCGGTATGAGCCATCACCTGAAAGTGATGCACAAAGCCGGGCTGCTGGAACCTCAGCGTGAAGGCAATGCGATCTTCTATCGCCGCCCGCTTCACCTGGACAGCGATAAACTGACCGACCAGACCATCCGCCAGGTCTTCGATACGGTTGATCGCTTTCCCCTGCCGGCACACCTGCAGGCAAAGATCGAAGCCATCCGCACTCAGCGCGCGGCCCAGTCACAGGCTTTTTTCGCCCGCTACGCTGAAAAATTCCGTGAGCAGCAGGAGCTGATCGCCGCCTTTGAGCTTTATGCCGACCCGGTTGCGGAGTTGATCCGCAAACGCTCTCAGAAACACCAGTGGAAAGTCGCACTGGAAATTGGCCCGGGCGAAGGTGCGTTTCTGCCGGTGCTATCAAAGATCTGCGAGCACGTGGTGGGGCTGGATAATTCCCGCGACATGCTGGCCAAAGCCACCCGCACCTGCATCGATGAGAAACTGAATAACGTCGAGCTGACCGAGGGCGTCACCGACAATTTGCTGGCCCGTGGTGATGATTTTGATCTGGTGGTCGCCAATATGGTGCTTCACCACGTGCCCAGCCCGGCGGACATTTTTCTGGACGCATCGGCATTGATGAACACCGGCGGCTGCCTGGTGATCAGTGATCTGTGCAGTCACGATCAGGACTGGGCAAAAGAAAACTGTGGTGACCTCTGGCTCGGCTTTGAGCCGGAAGAGTTGACCAGCTGGGCCACGGACGCCGGGCTGTCTGCCGGCGAGTCCCTGTTTATCGGCTTGCGCAACGGCTTTCAGGTGCAGGTGCGGGAATTCTGGAAAACGACAGACGCGGCCTGAAGCCAGGAATCAAACGCATATCAAAGTTTTTTGATATAGAATCGCTTATGCTTCGTAAAGTGATTCACAACAAATCCAAAAAATAGGTCGGATATCTTGGTGAACAGGCTTCCGACCTGAATTTGCAACGCTCACAGAGGAACAGACCTTATGTCTGATTACAGCATCTTTACCTCCGAATCGGTCTCTGAAGGCCACCCAGATAAATTGGCAGACCAGATTTCTGATGCCGTACTCGACGCAATACTTATCGAAGACCCCCACGCCCGGGTTGCCTGCGAAACCATGGTCAAGACCGGTGTCGCGATTGTGGGTGGCGAGATCACCACTAACGCCTGGGTCGACCTGGAAGATCTGGTGCGTGGCGTAATCAAGGACATTGGTTATACCTCCTCCAGGGTCGGTTACGACGGCGACACCTGCGGCATCATCAACATCATCGGCAAGCAATCTGTGGATATCGCTCAGGGCGTTGACCGCAAAAAACCGGAAGACCAGGGTGCGGGCGATCAGGGCCTGATGTTTGGATATGCCAGCAACGAAACTGAGGTATTGATGCCGGCGCCGATCACCTTTGCCCACCGCCTGATGGAGCGTCAGGCCGAGGCGCGTAAGAGCGGCCTGCTACCGTGGCTGCGCCCGGACGCCAAGAGCCAGGTCACCTGCAGCTACGAGAATGGCCGGGTGTCTGGCATCGACGCCGTGGTTCTATCGACCCAGCACGATGAAGACGTCACCCAGGCCGACCTGAAAGAGGCGGTGATGGAACTGATTGTGAAGCACACGCTGCCGGCGGAGTTGCTGCACAAAAATACCGAATTTCATATCAACCCGACCGGCAAATTCGTCATTGGCGGCCCGGTGGGCGACTGTGGCCTGACCGGCCGCAAGATCATCGTCGATACATACGGCGGCATGGCTCGCCACGGTGGCGGTGCCTTCTCCGGCAAAGATCCGTCCAAGGTGGACCGTTCAGCCGCCTATGCGGGCCGTTATGTGGCCAAGAACCTTGTGGCTGCTGGCTTGGCGGATAAATGCGAAATTCAGGTGTCTTACGCTATCGGTGTGGCCCAACCAACGTCGATTTCAGTAAATACCTTCGGCACCGGCAAGATCAGCGACGACAAGATCGTCCAGCTTGTGCGTGAGCACTTCGATCTGCGCCCTTACGCCATCACCAACATGCTCGACCTGCTGCATCCTATGTACCGAGCCACAGCAGCCTACGGCCACTTTGGTCGCGAGCCGGTTGAGATGACGGTCAGCGGTGACACCTTTACCACCTTCCCATGGGAGAAGACTGACCGGGCAGACCTTTTGAAGGATGCTGCGGGGCTTTAAAAGAAAAATTTGCCACGGACGACACGGACCCGCACGGACAAATACGAAAAAGATTCTTTAATTTTAATTTTTTCGTCCGTGGCTAAAAATCGTTCGCTTTTTGCCCTTGGATAGTCCGGGGCAAACCCATCTTTTACCGACAGGAGAACACCATGAGCACTCCAGCTGAAAAACTGAAGCAGTTCGACGACTACAAAGTTCACGATATCTCACTTGCGGCCTGGGGCCGCAAAGAAATCAACATCGCCGAAGGCGAAATGCCTGCGTTGATCAAGCTCCGTGAAAAATACAAAGCTGAGCAGCCGTTGAAAGGCGCCAACGTCATGGGCTGTATCCACATGACCATTCAGACCGCCGTGCTGATTGAAACCCTGATGGAACTGGGTGCCAATGTGCGCTGGTCATCGTGCAACATCTTCTCCACTCAGGATCAGGCCGCTGCCGCGATGGCTGAGCGTGGCATTCCGGTTTTCGCCTGGAAAGGCGAGACTGACGAAGACTATGACTGGTGTCTTGAGCGTACCGTTGGCGCAGATGTGGACGGTTGGGAACCCAACATGATTCTGGACGACGGCGGCGACCTGACAGCCCTGCTGCACGAGAAGTATCCAGAAATCCTGCGTAACTGCCACGGCGTGAGCGAAGAAACCACCACTGGCGTTCACCGCCTGCAGGAAATGCTGCGCGAAGGCACCTTGAAGATACCGGCCATCAACGTCAACGACGCCGTGACCAAGGCCAAGAACGACAACAAATACGGTTGCCGTCACAGCCTGAACGACGCGATCAAGCGCGGCACTGACCACCTGATGTCAGGCAAGAAAGCGCTGGTGATCGGCTATGGTGACGTCGGCAAAGGCTCTGCTGCTTCCCTGCGTCAGGAAGGCATGATCGTCAAGATCACCGAATCTGATCCAATTTGTGCCATGCAGGCCTGCATGGACGGTTTCGAGGTTGTTTCTCCGTTCATTGACGGCGTCAACACCGGTACCGAAGCAGGCATCAACAAGGGCCTGTTGCAGAACACCGACCTGCTGGTTACGACCACCGGCAACATGAACGTGTGCGATTCCAATATGCTGAAGGCGATCAAGAGCGGCGCCGTAATCTGTAATATTGGTCACTTCGACAACGAGATCGATACCGCGTTTATGCGCAAGAACTGGGAATGGGACGAGGTTAAGCCGCAGGTACACGTGGTGTATCGCGACAAGGCCACCAATGACCACTTGCTGCTACTTTCCGAAGGCCGTCTAGTCAACCTTGGCAACGCCACCGGTCATCCGTCACGCATCATGGACGGCTCTTTCGCCAACCAGGTACTGGCCCAAATGCACCTGTTCGAGCGCAAGTTTGCTGACTTGCCGGAAGCCGCCCGCGAGAAAGGCATCTACGTGCAGGTTCTGCCCAAGCACCTTGACGAGGAAGTGGCCCGCGCCATGGTGGAAGGCTTTGGTGGTGTGATGACCAAGATGACCCCGGAGCAGGCCAAGTACATTGGTGTACCAGTCGAAGGCCCGTACAAACCGGAAAGCTACAAGTACTGATCGGGTATCGACATGGAATCCCAGAAGCAATTCAAGCGCCGTTTCAGCTTTGAGTTTTTCCCGCCCAAGACTGACAAAGGCAAGGAAAAACTCCAGGTGGTGCGGAGCCAGCTCGCCGACGTGAACCCGGATTTCTTCTCGGTCACGTTTGGCGCCGGTGGCTCCACTCGCGACCGCACGATTGAAACGGTGCTCAACCTACATCAACAGGGTATTTCCACGGCGCCCCACCTTTCCTGCGTGGGGGGTACCCGCGAGGAAATCAGGGAGTTGCTGGACCTGTACAAAGAAAATGGAGTTAACCGCATCGTCGCCTTGCGCGGCGACATGCCCTCGGGGATGGGCGCGGCTGGTGAGTTGCGTTATGCCAACGAACTGGTCAGCTTTATCCGCGAGCACAGCGGTGACACCTTCCATCTGGAAGTAGCGGCCTACCCGGAGTTTCACCCGCAGGCCAAGACGGCTGAAGCCGATCTGAAAAACTTCGCCCGCAAGGTCGAAGCCGGCGCCAACAGCGCCATTACTCAGTACTTCTTCAACCCCGACAGCTACTTCTACTTCATCGACCGGCTGGAAAAGATGGGCGTCACCATTCCGGTGATTCCTGGCATCATGCCGATTGTGAACTTTGCTAATCTGACCCGCTTCTCGGACATGTGCGGCGCCGAAATCCCCCGCTGGATTCGCAAACAGCTGGAAGCCTACGGCGACGACAGCGACAGCATCCGCAAGTTCGGCGAAGAAGTGGTGACTGACATGTGTGAGAAGCTGCTAAAAGCCGGCGCGCCTGGCCTGCACTTCTACACATTGAACCAGGCCGAGCCCAGCCTCAGCATCTGGAAAAATCTTGGCATCAGCGAGCAGGAGAAAATCTCCTTCTGATGTCCTTCTGACGGCCAGGGTTCACGCCCTGGCCGTGTTTTCTGCCTTCTCTCGCCGTTTGTCAACTCGACCTTTTTCTTACCCCTCCCGGCCCTTCGACCGCCTGAAATTCATCTGGCTATGGTCTAAGGTGTAAAAGGTGCAGTTCCATTAACGCTCCCCGGCATTCACCGTCATCAACCGTGATGTCCGGCCTGCCTTAGCGGGCAGAATGAGCATAATAAAAAGCGAAAGGAGAAAGCATGAGCACGAAATGGCTGAAAACCGTTGGCGCTAGCCTGGTATTGACCGTTGCGGCGGGAACCGTCAGCGCCGAAACTCTGCGAGTCGTGACTGACCCGAGTTTTGTTCCGTTTGAAATGATGGATCAGGAAACCGGTGAGATGATCGGTTTCGACATGGACATCATCCGTGAGGTGGGCAAGCGAGCCGGCTTTGACATCGACTTGAACACCATGGATTTCAACGGCATCATCCCCGCCCTGCAAACCGGCAACGTGGATATCGCCATCGCCGGTATCACCATTACCGAGGAGCGCGAAAAGATTGTAGACTTCTCCGATCCCTATTATGACTCCGGTCTGCGTATTCTGGTGCGCCTGAGCGACGATAGCGTCACCGAATTCAGTGATCTGGAAGGCAAGAAGATCGGCACCAAGATCGGTAGCACCAGCTATAACTATCTGACCAAGACACTGGACGAAGACGGCGGAGTCACTCCGTATCCGGGCAGCGCAGACATGTACATGGCGCTGATGTCCCGCGCTATCGACGCAGTTTTCTACGACGCCCCGAACGTCGGCTACTTCGCCCGCACCAAGGGTGAAGGCAAGGTCAAGACCATTGGGCCGCTGTACGAAGGTCAGCAATACGGTATCGCACTGAAGGACGGCAGCGAGTGGGTTGACGAAGTAAACGCCGCGCTTGCGTCCATGAAGGAAGACGGCACCTACAAAACCATTTACGAAAAATGGTTTGGCCCGATGCCGGAAGGCATGTAAGGGCAACCAGACCGACCGGTCTGACTCCCTGAGCCGGGGTGCCATCGCCCCGGTTCTTCCTTACTGATAAATCCTTCGGAGATTGTCACTGTGGAATCCCAGTTTCAGTTCGACTGGCAAGCCGCCATCGACGCTATTCCTTTTCTGCTCAAGGGCGTTCCTTACACCCTGTTTATCTCGTTCGGTGGCCTGTTCATCGGCTTTGCCCTGGGCATTTTCTTCGGCCTTTTGAGCATCAACAAGAAATGGTTCCTGAAGTGGCCCGCCACCACCTATATCGAAATTTTCCGCGGCACGCCCATTCTGGTTCAGGTTCTGTTTATATTTTACGGCCTGCCGGATCTGATCGGCGGCCCGATTGACCCCCTGGTAGCAGGCATCGCGGCAATAGCCTTAAACTCCGGCGCCTATATTTCGGAAGTGGTTCGCGGTGGCGTTCAGTCCATCGACAAGGGCCAGAGCGAAGCCGGGCTCTCTCTTGGCCTGTCCCGTAGCCAGACTTTCTGGTCCATTATCTGGCCCCAGGCATTCCGCCGCATGATTCCGCCCCTTGGCAACCAGGCCATTGTCAGCATCAAGGACACCTCGCTGTTTTCCGTCATCGGAGTCGGCGAACTGGTTCGTCAAGGCCAGGTTTACATCGCCAGTACCTTCACGGCGTTTGAGGTGTATTTCGTGGTCGCGATTATGTATCTCGCCATCACTCTCTCGCTATCCCTGATTCTCCGTTTCGTCGAGCGGCGCGGCCTGGCCTCTGTCTGAAGGATTGTGACTCATGACTGATATGGTAAAAATGAAGGGCATGAACAAGTACTTCGGCACGCTGCATGTCCTTAAGGAAATTGATTTGACGGTCGCCAAGGGCGAGGTGGTGGTCATTATCGGTGCCAGCGGCTCCGGCAAATCCACCCTGATACGGTGCGTCAACGGTCTGGAGGAATTTGAATCCGGCCAGCTGACGGTGGATAGTCATTCGCTGGCACCGAAGAGCGGCAACCCGAAATCCCTGGCTGACATCCGCAAAGAAGTCGGCATGGTGTTTCAGCAATTCAACCTGTTCCCTCACCTGACCGTGAAGAAGAACATCATGCTGGCGCCCCAGAAGGTCAAAAGCGCCTCGGAAACGGAAGCCAATACCACCGCCGAAACGTTATTGAACCGGGTCGGCATCGGCAACCAGGCGGACAAGTACCCCAGCCAGCTTTCCGGCGGCCAACAACAGCGCGTTGCCATCGCCCGGGCGCTGGCCATGGAACCGCGCCTGATGCTGTTCGATGAGCCCACCTCTGCCCTTGACCCGGAAATGATCGGCGAGGTACTGGACGTAATGCGTGAACTGGCGAAGGAAGGCATGACCATGATGGTGGTCACCCACGAGATGGGCTTTGCCCGGGAAGTGGCAGACCGGGTGATCTACATCCACGAAGGCCAGATCGTCGAGGAAGGCAAGCCTGCGGATGTGTTCGACAACCCTCAGAACGAAAGGACTCAGGCGTTTCTTTCGCGGGTCTTGGCTCACTGAGTTGCTTGTGAGCCATCCTGCCGAAGCCCCCGAAACGGGGGCAAAGCGGCAAGCCGAGAAAGCGCCAGCAGTTCCCGGACCGGTTTGTTGTGACGGAGGAAATGGGGTGGGTGCCGGAGGGGTGGGCTCCGTCAGAGGCTCTTGAACACCCCACCTTCTGATGCTGTACATGATGCCATTAATCATCAGAAATGAAATCAGGAGAAACCGTGCGTACGACTGTGACCATCGACGACGAGTTATACCAACAGGCGCTGGACATGGCGGACCCTGGCATGGACAAGGCGGAACTGTTTCGCGAAGCCATCAAGACGTTCGTAAGAACCCGCGCCGCCAAGCGTTTGGCGTCACTGGGTGGCGCTGCATCCGAAATTCAGGACATTCCCCGCCGCCATGAGGACGCCCCCACTGCACTCAGGCAATGCCCTGAAGCTGCGATTGTAACTGACGGTCCACCCGCTTCGTTTCCCGCATCAGGTTTACGCCCATGCTCACGCGCGCCACATCCAGCAAATCAGGCTGGATGTGGCGCTTCTGTTGGTCGGAAAACCATACCAGAACGTCCACCAGGTGCCACAGTGCCGAGGCTCCTTCATGCAATGGCAGGGGAAAACTGGCCAGATGGGTCTGGATGAGTTTGCGCATGTTCTGACGAGAGAAATCCAGTAATCGCGCCATGTCTGAGATACCCACCAGATCAGGCCCGACCTCCACCAAGCGGGCATCGGGTACCGCGTGTTTGGTATCCCGCAGTGCACTGAGTATCGCGGCTTCCGCCGATTCCGCCTCGCGGATGAAATTCAGCGCCAACCGGCCTTTCTGCCCCAGGCCAATGATGGCGTCATCGCAACCCGCTGCAAAAAGCCGCTTTTCGAGTTCCTCCGCCTCAATGGTCTCGGGAATAGCTAAGGTTAGTGTGAAATCATAATCGTGATTCATGGCCATTCTCTCCCACTATCGCCCGCATCGTGCCGGCCACCAGTGCAGTTATCGGCAATGCGACGAATTTGTCGGGCATGATTACCCGCGCTTCTCGGTGTACTCCAGATGCTGGCAACACAAAACTCGCCACACCGGCACTGTGCATCGTTGAAAGGGCAATACATCCGACCCCAGGCATGGCCGCTACGCATTTCGATCCGCCAGCCTTTTGTTTCGGCATAAACAATGGCGGCTTCGATATCCTTATCGCTGTGACGCTTTCGGGTCATTCAAACGGCTTCCTAGGCCCAATCATAGATCTTAGGTTGTCGCATGACAACCTACTCTTATTTATAAATCAGCGTAGTCGCGATTCTCAGATGGTGAATGTTGCCTCTGAATTGGCAAGTCTGCTTTCGGCCTAAACTGCATTAACTCCCTACAACCACGGACCCCGAACCAATCGTCATACCACCGCAGGAAATCGCCCCACCCGTTACCGCAGCGGGTTTGCCATTAATCATTACGGTCGCGGAACCAGCGGCAATAGCGCGGGGGTGCGGAGGATGTTTGGGTTTGGAATGCGGTGCCAGTGGGTCACCGACCCGGGCAACGGGTTTGCCATCAATCAGCACATCGGGGGAGCCGGCAAGCACCGGCGTGGGCGGAAAGCCCTGGTGGTCGGAGCCCAGGTCTCCGAGAAGTACAATGGCCTTACTCATGTCGCGTCCTTTGCTTAAGGGTTCGTCCTTGATGAACCATCGCCTGTGGCCGAGCAATCCGCGCTCCGGCGATGAAGGCACTATCTTATACCGCCTGCCCCCTTTGGCCAAATTAGCCGCTTTCACATTGTGATCTCGTCGAGCAAGCCCGTGGCTGGCTCATCTGGCCAGCCATCGCCGTTAACTGTATTATGCCCCTTGGTTAACAGCCGCCCCGAAAGCCACCGCGAGACCAGAGACTGCCCATGCGCAATGCCGACCTTATCGCCCGAGACCTGAAATCCGTCTGGCACCCCTGCACTCAGATGAAAGACTACGAAACTCTGGGGCCGGTGCCCATCAAACGCGGCAAAGGGGTCTGGCTCGAAGACTTTGAAGGCAATCAGTTTATTGATGCGGTGAGCTCATGGTGGGTCAACCTGTTCGGGCACGCCAACCCCCGCATCAACGCCGCTATCCAGGAGCAAATCGGGGAGCTGGAACACGTAATTCTGGCCGGCTTTACCCATGAACCCGTGGTCAATTTGTCAGAACGTCTGATTGAAATCACTCCCGAAGGCCTGAACAAGTGTTTCTATGCCGACAACGGCTCGTCTGCCATCGAAGCCGCGCTGAAGATGAGCTATCACTACTGGAAGAACCACGGCAAGCCGAGCAAGAAAAACTTCGTCAACCTGGGCAATAGCTATCACGGGGAAACACTGGGTGCTCTCGCACTGGGCGATGTCCCCCTCTATAAAGACACCTACGCGCCACTGCTGATGGAAGTGATCACCGCGCCCTCACCGGACGCCTACAACAAGGAGGCGGGTGAAACTGACGAAGAATACGCCCTGCGCCAGTTCGAGGCGATGGAGAAAATACTCGCCGAAAACCACGAGGACATCTGCGCCGTTGTTACTGAGCCACTGATTCAGTGCGCCGGCGGCATGCGCATGCACCACCCGATTTATCACACCAAACTGCGGGATGCCTGTAATCGCTATGGTGTTCACCTGATTGCGGACGAGATTGCCGTCGGCTTTGGCCGCACCGGAACCATGTTCGCGTCCGAGCAGTCGAACATCACCCCGGATTTCATGTGCCTCTCCAAAGGCCTGACCGCCGGCTATCTGCCCTTATCCGTCGTGGTGACCACCAACGACGTCTATAACGCCTTCTACGACAATTACGACACCCTGAAAGCGTTTCTGCACTCCCACAGCTACACCGGTAACCCCATTGGTTGTGCCGTGGCACTGGCGACGCTCGATATTTTCCGGGACGACAACATCATTGAGAACAACAAGCGACTGAGCGCCTGTATGGCAGACTCCGTCGCCCATCTGGCTGACCACCCCAACGTTGGCGACATTCGCCAGCACGGCATGACCCTGGCGGTGGAAATGGTCAAAAACAAAGCCACCAAAGAACCCTTCCCGTGGCAGGAGCGCCGCGGCATGCGGGTGTTCAAGCACGCACTGACCCGTGAATCCCTGCTTCGCCCGCTGGGCAACGTTATGTACTTCATGCCGCCTTACGTCATCACCGAAGAGCAGATCCGCCATCTGGGGCAAGTGTTGACCGAAGGCATCGATATCGCGGTGCGGGACTGAGCAGGCCATTATGCGCACGCCCCGCATTTTCACCGATTCGGCTCTTAGTGAGGGCCAGACCACGACACTGGACGACAGCGCCGCCCAGCATGTTGGCCGCGTGCTCCGCATGCAGCCCGGCCAGACTCTGGTGCTGTTCAACGGCGACGGCCATGATTACGCCGCTACCATTACAGAATCCGGCAAAAAGCGGGTGGAAGTCAGCGTAGATGAAGCCAAGCCAAATCTGACCGAATCAAACCTTGAAATTGTTCTGGGACAAACCCTCTCCAAAGGCGACCGCATGGACTACGCTGTCCAGAAAGCGGTAGAAATGGGCGTCACCTGCATTGTTCCACTTGCCACCGAGCGCTCAGAAGTGAAACTCAAGGGCGACCGGGAAGAAAAACGCCTGCGCCACTGGCGCCAGGTCGCCATCAGCGCCGCCGAACAATGCGGCCGCGCCCGCGTTCCGGAAATACTTCCGGTGATGACCCTGCCGGACTGGTTTGAACACACCGGCGCCTGTGACCTGCGACTGGTACTGCATCACCGCACTGAGCAATCTTTGGCTTCGCTCAGCAAACCCGCCAGCATCGCGCTGATGATCGGCCCGGAAGGCGGCCTCAACCCGGATGAAATCGCCTCTGCCGAAACCGCCGGTTTCCTGCCAGTGGCGCTGGGGCCGCGAGTGCTTCGAACAGAAACCGCCCCGGTTGCAGCTATGGCTCTGTGCCAGTGGTTATGGGGTGACATCGGGAACTAGGCAAAAGTCGACCGCGCCGCCGTCTCAAGCTGGCAGGCAGGTCATTGACAGAAGCGTCGCCTGACAACATGATTCCTATCGAGCAAGAAAAGCTGTTAAGGATAACTCCGCAGTCGGGGCTGTATTACGGGGAGGCGCTTCCAAAACTGTGCGGAGCCATGGATGGCGGAGCCCAAGCGCCACATGGATGTGCCGCAAGGAGCGTGTTTTGGAAGCGCCTCCCCGTAATGCAGCAAACTCCAGAACACAAAAAGCGAACATCGGATGACAAGCCTGCTAACAAACTCTGAATTCTGGCAATACCTCAGCATCCCGGTGATTGCCGCCCTGATCGGCTGGACCACCAACTGGCTGGCCATCAAAATGACCTTCTACCCACTGGAGTTCATGGGCAAGCCGCCACTGCTGGGCTGGCAAGGCATTATCCCCTCGAAAGCCCGAAAAATGGCCGCCATCAGCGTCGACGCCACCATCTCCAAAATCGGCACCGTTCAGGAAATTTTTGAACAGATCGACCCCAAAGTACTCGCCGCCCACATCATCAGCAACGTCGAGCCCCGCACCGAAGAATACGTCGACGAACTGATGGTGCGGGAATACCCCACATTCTGGGAAAACCTGCCAGCCTCCGCCCGCAGCATGGTGTACGACCGGGTTCGTAAATCCACACCACACCTGGTGGATAACCTGGTCGACGACGTATCGGCCAATATCGAAGACCTGCTGGACATCAAAGGCATGGTGATCGAGCGCCTGGCAAAGGATAAACGGCTACTGAACCGGATCTTCCTGGAATGCGGCGACGCAGAATTCCGCTTTATCATCAACTCCGGGTTCTATTTCGGCTTCCTGTTCGGCCTGGTCCAGATGACCGTCTGGTATTTCTACCAAAGCTGGTGGGTACTGCCGTTCTTTGGCTTGCTGGTTGGCTACGCCACCAACTGGATCGCCCTTAACGTCATATTCCGACCCCTGCACGAGAAAAAAGTCGGCCCGCTCAGGCTCCAGGGCCTGTTCCTCAAGCGCCAGCCGGAAGTGGCTGAATCCTTCTGCCATATTGTGACCCATGAAATTCTGACCGTTGGCAACATCGTCAATGCCATTCTGGAAGGCCCCAAGGGCGATCGCGCCAGCAATATGGTCAAAAAGCACATGAAACCTCTGGTGGATGAAACCGCCGGCCTGGGCAAGGCGCTGACCCAGGTAGCCTTTGGCGCTACCGGCTTTGCGACCCTGAAAGCCCAGGTTGGCCAGAAAGCGCTGGAGATCTCCCGCATTTCCTTCAACAACCCAGTCTTTGAGGCCGACCGGGCCAGGGCCGTGAAATCCATCATGGTGGAACGGATGATTGCCCTGTCCTCAGAGGAATTCCAGGACCTGCTGCGCCCCTGTTTCCAGGAAGACGAAATAAAACTGATCCTGGTCGGAGCTTTCCTTGGCTTCGCCGCAGGTGTAGGCCAGCTTGTTTTCGTATTCGGCGGATCTGTCCTGTAAAAAAGACGTTTGGACTCGCATTGCCGCATGGCATAACGATGGCCAGGTTCTATAATGCGTACTCAGGGACAATTCAGTTCCCGGACCCTTGTTCACTTTCCGGAGGCAAAGGATGCCAGGCTTTTTTTCGTGGATTTCGACGGTTTTCTCGCCCCCTAAATCTGCGCCGATGCACTCAAGCCCTCGCCTGCTCAACCCTGCCGGCCCCGAGACACAGGAAGAGCCCGTTGACCAGCCATCGACCCATGAACTGGAAGAGCACCTGTTTTGCTGGTTACTTGATGCGCCACCCTCAGCCCTGAACCGGGAGCTGAACGGCGACGAAAAGTCAGTGCTGGACACTCTGGAGCAGCGAATTCACCAGCAATCGCTTCAGGAATTGCCCCGACAGCCCATGACGCTGCCCATGCTGACCCGCGCCCTCTCGGATGATAAAGCCGACCGCAAAGAACTGAGTAAAATCATCCTCAGCGATCCGGCCCTGACCGATCAACTCCTGCACGTGGCCAACAGCCCGTTGTTCCGACACGGCGACAAACCCATTGAAACGGTCGACCAGGCCGTTTTCATGCTGGGTATGAATGGTATCCGCAACGTTATTTCCGCAGCCGTTATGCGCCCCATGATGACAGCTCGCAATAGCCGTGAAGCATTGTTCGCACAAAGGGTGTGGCGGTGGGGACTAATCTGCGCCAAGTCAGCCGAGCTGGTGGCGCGGCTGAAGGAAAAAGATGGCAGCATCTACTTTATGACCGGGCTGCTGCCCGCCCTTTCTTACATGACGCTGCGACGGGAACTAATGCGCATCTGCCGGTCCGCCCCTCAGCCGAGCGAACCTTCACCCAACCTGACCCACCAGGCGCTTTCGCGGTTTCAGTGGGCCACAGCTCAGGTACTTGCTAACGCGTGGAATTTATCGCCTGAATACCATGCCAGACTGATGGAGGCCGAGCGCCCGAAACCGAGCCAGACTCATGCCCCACTGAACGATGGCATCATCATCGGAACCCGGGAAATACTTCGCCATGCCCATCAGAGAAACATGGCCGAAGAGGAGGTTCTGAAGCTGGTTCATATCCCGCCGGAGCAATTCGTCCGAATCCGGCGCGTCATCCTTGATTCAATCGAGGCAGGCTCACGGGTCAGGGCCTGAGCTCCTCACTTGCCAGTTCGTCACGCAATAGTTGCGCAAAGGTAGCTGACCTGTCCCCGGCCTTCTGGTTCAGTAGCGTTCTGGGGATACTGTAGGGCAGCCGATCCACGACACGATCTTCGTCGGCCCGAATGACGTCCAGCACCCGTCCGACCGTAATCATCTCAAGGGAGCAGGCCGGAACCAGACGATCGCCGTTCCGTCCCGCCAGACTGACCAGCCCCGCACGAATCAGCTTGTCGCTGAGCTTCCGCGTGACCTCCCCGGGCACCCGAAGCTGGCTTTCCACCTCTTCCTGTTGTGGCGCCGGCTTACCGTGATGAAACGGCCTGGCTACCAGCCACATCAGCGCGAGCCCGGTTTTTTCAAGCAATTCAGGTGAGAGTCTCACCCGATAACGCTTGGCCACGGACCCCGGATTCTGAAGGTAAAACGCAATACTCGAGCCCAGCAGCAGAATCATCCAGTTCAGATAGACCCAGATTAAAAGGATGATACCAATGGCAAAGCTGGAATAAATGGCTGCGTACTTGGCTGATCCGGCCACAAACGAGGCAAACAGAATGCCTGCGGCCTGCCAGGAAATCCCCGCAATCAGGCCACCCACAAGCGCATGTTTCACCTGTACCCGGGTATTGGGAATGAACACGTACACGAAGGTGAAGGCTCCGACCACAAGAAGGAAGGGTGTAAAGCGACTGATAAACAGAATGATGGCCCCGAAGGGTTCAATCTCTATTAGCGCCTGCACCATCGTCGATGAAAAGATGGTAGCGCTGACACCAATGGCGGAAACCATCAGCAAGGGGCCCACCATAATCACACTCAGATAATTACTGAAACGCTGGGAAATAGAGCGCATGTCCGGCACCCGCCAGATCATGTTGAATGAGCGCTCTATCTTCTGGACCAGTGAAATCACCGTATAGACCAGAAGCGCCAGGCCAACAGACCCCAACACGCCCACTTTCATATTGTCCACAAACCCGAGAATCTGCTCCGCAAGCTGCACGCCCTGCGGGCCCATGGGTTGGAAAAACTGGTACAGCATTGGCTCCATGCGCTGGTGCACACCCAGTGCTTTGAGCACAGAGAAGCTCAGTGCCAACAACGGCACAATGCTCAGCAAGGTCGTGTAAACCAGACTCATGGAGTGCAGAGCCAGTTGGCCCATCACCAGGTCACGCACCAGCGCATAAGCGGTGCGCCCGGTTTTGTAAAGCCAGGTCCAGGGCCAGTGCTGGGGAGGTTCAGGGTTAGCAAGTATCCAGGTTTCAGCGGCCTGAAGCCGATCTTTCAGTTGGACAGAAGCCACACAACATCCTTATTTTTCCGATTACCAGGGCGATACCAGACGGTACGCACAGTATGGACGATTGTCCCTGTTTCGCACAGACAAAGCCTAGTGCCCGGCAAGATTCCGGGCTGTTATCTGCACAATTCTCTGCCGCGCCTCGCGGCTTGCCCAGGCCGAATGCGGGGTAACAATCAGGTTCGGAATATCCCCTGCCAGCAACGGATTACCATTGCGGGGCGGCTCCTCTGTTAACACATCAAACCCGGCACCAGCGATGGTGCCCTTGCGCAGGGCATCGGCCAGCGCCTGCTCATCCACAAGTCCGCCACGGCTGGTATTGATCAGTAGTGCCGAGGGTTTCATCATCGCCAGCTCCCGCGGGCCTATCAGATTGCGCGTGGCGTCTGTGAGCAGGCAGTGCAGAGATATCACGTCCGCCTTCGCCAGAAACTCATCCATGGGCACCTGGGCATAGCCATCCCGCTCTCCGGTGGACTGCCCGGGACGGGCACCCAGCAGGATGTTCATGCCAAACGCCTTTGCCCGCTCAGCAACGCCCTGCCCCAGATCGCCGTAACCAACAATTCCCAGTGTGCGCCCCTCCAGCTCCATGATCGGATGGCCCATCAGGCAGAACATGTCGCTGTCTTCCCAGCGACCGGCACGCACGTCGCGGTCATAATCCAGCAGGCGCGTGGCCAGCGCCAGAATCAGTGCCATGGTGTGTTGCGCCACGGTCGAGCGGCCGTAGTTGGTTACATTCATCACGGTTATGCCATGGTCTTCAGCCGCCGGCTGGTCAATGTTATTCAGCCCAGTCGCCACCACGGCTATGGTTTTGAGCTCCGGGCAGGCTTCAAAGTGCGCCCGCGTGAGCACCACCTTGTTCACCAGAACCGTGTCGAAGCCACGAATTCGCTCCTGCACCTCCTCTGGTGTGGTACGCCGGTACAGCAGCAGTTCGCCAGTCACGCTCTCAATCGGCGACAGATCGACATCGTTACTCAGAGTTTCCGCGTCCAGAAAAACAGCTTTCATCAGTAGCTCCTCACGAACAAACTTAAAGAGTAAGTTAGACTGAACAAAACCTCCAATCGAAGAAAAGGAGAGCACTTATGGAACACGAATTCTGGCACCAGCGCTGGGCCAATAAAGAGATCGGTTTCCACGAAGGTTCGGTCAACGCGTACCTCTATCAGCACTGGCCGGAACTGGCGGGCAATGGCGCCGGAGCCGTTCTGGTGCCCCTGTGCGGCAAAGCCCACGATCTCTGGTGGCTGCACGACCGGGGGCACCCGGTGATCGGAGTGGAGCTGAGCGATATTGCCTCCAAGGATTTTTTCGAAGAAGGCAATGAAAAGGCAATGGTTCACCCGGGCGAGCCGTTCACCATTTTCCGCCACGATGATCTGCAGATCTGGAATGGCGACTTTTTCCAGCTCGTTCCATCAGATCTGGCCCACATCGGACTGGTGTACGACCGCGCGGCGCTGATCGCCCTGCCACCGGATATTCGCCAGCAATATGTTGATCACCTTACGGCGGTGACGCCGGATGGTACCCGCATACTGCTGATCACTCTGGATTACCAGGGATCACCCACGGCACCACCCTTCAACGTCAGCAATGACGAGGTCCATGAGCTCTATGCCGCCGATTACCAGGTCGAGCATATTCATACCCAAACCCTGGCCAACGACCACCCGTTCGCCAAACGCAAAGGCCTGAAGGGGGCAACCGAGAGCGTTTTCCGCCTGACCCGGCGGTAACATAATTTAATGAACCTTAACCATTTTCGGTCTGTCCAACCTTGCGGGCTTGAACTAAGATCAAAATAGACCGGCTGAAAAATAACTGTGTTTTCCAGCCGTGCACTCCCTATCATTTCACTCATAACAATAACGACCGCCCGGAAGGGCGGAGCCAACAGCAGACGGGGAAATTGCGTGAATTAAAAGCTGTCTTTGTACGGCAAGAGAGCAAGCGAGGCGCCATCTATGAGCATTACGCAGCATTTCAAAGACCGGTATAAAGCAACCCAAGAGGAGGAATACAGCCTTGAGGAATACCTGGCGATCTGCAAAAAGGACCCGTCAGCATACGCCGCTGCCGCAGAACGAATGTTATTGGCAATCGGTGAGCCCGAACCTGTCGACACATCCCGTGACTCCCGACTGTCACGCATCTTTTCCAACAAGGTAATCAAGCGTTACCCGGAATTTTCTGAGTTCTATGGTATGGAAGAGGCTGTAGAAAACATCGTTTCCTTCTTCCGCCATGCCGCCCAGGGCCTGGAAGAGAAGAAACAGATCCTTTATCTGCTCGGCCCCGTTGGTGGCGGTAAGTCCTCGCTGGCCGAAAAGCTCAAATCGTTGATGCAGAAAATGCCCTTTTACGCCATCAAAGGCTCACCGGTAAACGAGTCTCCGCTGAGCCTGTTCGACCCGGCAGAGGACGCTACTATTCTGCAAGAGGAATACGGTATTCCGCACCGCTATCTCAAGTCCATTATGTCGCCCTGGGCGGTGAAGCGTCTGCACGAATACGGCGGCGATATCAGCCAGTTCCGCGTGGTCAAGATGTACCCGTCGGTTCTGGACCAGATCGGCGTTTCCAAGACCGAACCGGGCGACGACAACAACCAGGATATCTCCGCACTGGTGGGCAAAGTGAATATCCGCATGCTGGAAGATTATTCCCAGGATGACCCGGACGCCTACAGTTTCAGCGGTGGCCTATGCAAGGCCAATCAGGGCCTGTTGGAATTCGTGGAGATGTTCAAAGCGCCCATCAAGGTGCTGCACCCGCTGCTGACGGCTACCCAGGAAGGCAACTACAACACCACCGAGGGCATGGGTTCGGTGCCCTTTGACGGTGTCATTCTGGCCCACTCTAACGAATCCGAGTGGCAGACCTTCCGTAACAACAAGCACAACGAGGCTTTCCTTGACCGGGTTTATATCGTCAAGGTGCCCTACTGTGTGCGTGTAACTGAAGAGATTGATATCTATAGCAAACTCCTGCGGGACAGCTCCCTGGCCGGTGCTCCCTGTGCCCCGGATACCCTGGATATGCTGGCGCAGTTCTCTATTCTCTCCCGCATCAAAGAGCCGGAAAACTCCAGCATTTTTTCCAAAATGAGGGTATACGACGGCCAGAACATCAAAGACACCGACCCCAAAGCCAAGTCGATCCAGGAATACCGGGACTCCGCCGGGGTCAACGAGGGTATGGACGGGCTATCCACCCGTTTTGCGTTCAAGATTCTGTCCAAGGTATTCAACTTCGACACGACGGAGGTCGCCGCCAACCCGGTGCATCTGCTGTATGTGCTGGAAAAGCAGATAGAACAGGAACAGTTCCAGGCAGAAACTCAGGACCGCTACCTGCGCTTCATCAAGGAATTCCTGGCGCCCCACTATGTCGAGTTTATTGGCAAGGAAATCCAGACAGCGTACCTGGAAAGCTACAGCGAGTACGGCCAGAACCTGTTCGACCGTTTCGTGGTCTATGCCGACTTCTGGATACAGGATCAGGAATACCGCGACCCGGAAACCGGAGAAATTCTCGACCGTTCGTCCATTAACGACGAGCTGGAGAAAATCGAGAAACCAGCGGGCATCAGTAATCCAAAGGACTTCCGTAACGAGGTGGTCAACTTCGTGTTGCGGGCCCGGGCGAACAACCAGGGGCGCAACCCATCCTGGCTCAGCTACGAAAAACTGCGCAGCGTGATCGAGAAGAAAATGTTCTCAAACACCGAGGACCTGCTGCCGGTAATCTCCTTCAACCCGAAGGCCAGCCAGGAAGATCAGAACAAACACAAGCAGTTCGTCGACCGTATGATTGACCGAGGCTACACGGAAAAACAGGTCCGCCTCCTTGCGGAATGGTACCTGCGGGTTCGTAAGTCTCAATAAGTCAGCCCCCAGTGCTGAAAAGAGATGCTAGCAGTGTGCACTGAACTGGAGTAACGCTATGGGTATGACCCACGTAGTCGACCGGCGACTGAACGGTAAAAACAAGAGCGCGGTGAACCGGGAACGGTTCCTGCGCCGCTACCGCCATCACATCAAGAAGGCAGTAGGGGACGCGGTGCATCGACGCTCTATCACGGATATTGAACGCGGTGAGAAAGTCAGTATTCCCTCGCGGGATACCGACGAGCCGATTTTTCACCATGGCCAGGGCGGCAAACGGGAAGTGGTACACCCCGGTAATAAAGAGTTTGTTGCCGGCGACGAGCTCCCCAAGCCTGAAGGTGGCAGTGGTCAGGGCCAGGGACAAGGGCAGGCAAGCCCGGATGGCGAAGGCATGGATGAATTTGCCTTTCAGATTACTCAGGAGGAATTCCTCGAATTCCTGTTCGATGATCTGGAGCTGCCGAACCTGGCTCGAAAGAAACTGAAAGACACCGAAGCCTTCAAGTACGTTCGCTCCGGGTTTTCCACCCAGGGCGTACCCGCCAAACTGGACGTGGTCCGCTCTTTGCGGGGCGCTCACGCCCGGAGACTGGGACTGGGCGGTGCCCGCAAAAAGAAAATTCGTGAAATGGAGCGGCAGCTGGAGGCTCTGAAAAGTGCGCCTTCTGACCTGGACGCGGCTTTCAGCCACGAAGACCAGATCAAAGCACTGGAAGAAGAAATTGCCGAACTGAAAGCAAACGTGCGCCGGATTCCGTTTATTGACGAAATCGACCTGCGCTACCGCCAGCACCTGAAACAGCCGCAACCGGCTACCAGCGCCGTGATGTTCTGCCTGATGGATGTGTCCGGCTCCATGACCCAGATGCACAAGGACATCGCCAAACGGTTTTTCATTCTGCTCTATATGTTCCTGAAAAAGAGCTACAAGAAAATCGATGTGGTGTTCATTCGCCATCACACCAGCGCCAAGGAAGTAGACGAGGAAGAGTTTTTCTATTCCCGTGAAACCGGTGGCACCATTGTGTCCAGCGCACTGAAGCTGATGCACAAGATCATTGAGTCGCGCTATTCACCCGCAGAATGGAACATCTATGCGGCCCAGGCCTCGGACGGCGATAACTGGAACGACGACTCCCCAGTCTGCGGGAAACTACTGGCCGACAGCATCCTGCCGCTGGTTCAGTACTACGCCTATGTGGAGATCACGCCCCAGGATCACCAGATGCTCTGGTACGAATACGAGAAGCTTCAGGAGCAATTCCCGCAAAGTTTTGCCCTTCAGCAGCTCGCTGATCCAGGCGAGATTTACCCGGTCTTCCGCCAGTTGTTCGAGAGGAAAACCGCATGACCAACCTTATGGACCGTCCTACCGAGGACTCACCCAATGCACCGGGAAGGCGCGAGCCAATTTCCACCAGCTCAGAGTGGACCTTTGACCTGGTTCAGCAGTATGACGACGAGATCGCCAAATGCGCCCAGGAATTCGGGCTGGACACCTATCCCAATCAGGTGGAAGTGATCAGCGCCGAACAGATGATGGACGCCTACAGCTCCGTGGGCATGCCGGTGGGTTATAACCACTGGTCCTTTGGCAAGCAGTTTCTGTCTACATCCAAGGGTTACCAACGGGGCCAGATGGGGCTGGCTTACGAAATCGTGATCAACTCCAACCCCTGCATCGCTTACCTGATGGAAGAGAACACCCTGCCCATGCAGGCACTGGTGATTGCCCATGCCTCCTATGGCCATAACTCGTTTTTCAAAGGCAACTACCTGTTCCGCACCTGGACTGACGCCAGCGCTATTATCGATTATCTGGTGTTTGCCCGGGATTATGTGGCCGAGTGCGAGGAGCGCCACGGGCTTGAAGCCGTAGAGGAAATCCTCGATTCCTGCCACGCCGTGATGAACTATGGCGTCGACCGCTACAAGCGCCCCTCGCCAATTTCCGCTGCGGAAGAATCAAGACGCCAAAAAGACAGAGAGGAATATCAGCAGCGCAGACTGAATGACCTGTGGCGCACCATTCCGAAGACGGACGAAGACGATGACCCGGTCAAACGCAAGCAGCGTTACCCGGAAGAACCCCAGGAAAACATTCTCTACTTTATTGAGAAAAGTGCGCCCCTGCTGGAAACCTGGCAGCGGGAGATTATCCGTATCGTCCGCAAACTGGCGCAGTACTTCTATCCCCAGCGCCAGACCCAGGTGATGAACGAGGGCTGGGCAACCTTCTGGCACTACACCCTGCTGCACCGGATGTACGACAAAGGCCTGGTGAACGAGGGCTTTATGCTGGAGTTTCTGCAGAGCCATACCGCCGTGGTTTATCAGCCACCGTTCGACAGCCCCTGGTATTCGGGTATCAACCCCTACACTCTGGGATTCTCGATCTTCACTGACCTGCGACGCATCTGCGAAAACCCCACCGATGAAGACCGCGAGTGGTTCCCGGACATTGCCGGTTCCGACTGGCTGAAAACCCTGCATTTCGCCATGAAGAACTTCAAGGACGAAAGCTTTATCCAACAGTTCCTGTCACCCAAGGTCATGCGGGATCTGAAGCTCTTTGCTATCCAGAACGACGATCAGGAAGACGTTTACCGGGTCACCGCCATTCACGATGACCCGGGCTATCGCGCCCTGCGGGAGAAGCTGGCCCGGCAATACAACCTGAGCTACCGGGAGCCCAACATTCAGGTGTGGAATGTAGATGTCCGGGGCGACCGGTCGCTAACCCTGCGGCATGTGCCGGTCGATCGGGTGCCTCTTGGGGATCATACGGATGAGGTGCTGCGCCATGTTCACCGGCTGTGGGGCTTTGATGTGCACCTGGAAAGTGTGGATGACGGCGAACTCCTTGGCGAAAGCCATTGCCCGCAGAAACCGACCGACGAGGATATGGACTAGACCGTTACGCCGGTTTTTTGCAAAGATACACAAACGCCGGTGGCAGGTTGGCCCACACCACGCGGGTTTCCAGGTCATCATAGATCGAAACCAGAAAGGGCTTGATCTGACTTGTGTATTGGAAAGCCACAAACATACCGCCGGGGTTCAGCAGGTCATGAATATCCATCAGCAGTCTGCGCCGCTGCTGATCCGGGAAATTGAACAACGGCAAACCTGAAATCACACAATCAAGGCCCGGCAACTGGTGCGCCTTTACCGCAGCCTTGAGCCCGAATGCATTCCGGCAGAAGGTCACTGCGGGATAACGGTTCTCAAGCGTGTTGCGCATATTGTCGTCACACTCGAAACTCAGAAATCTGGCGTCATCGTGGCGGCTCTGATCAATCGCTTCGGTAATCACCCCGGTGCCCGCGCCGAGCTCGACAACCGACTTCACATTGCCCCAGTCGATACCGGCAACCATTGATCTCACCAGAAAACGAGAGCTGGGTAACACGCTACCCACGCCGAGCGGACTACTGACAAAGCGTCTCAGGAACAGCAAGGATTTAGACATTATTTTCCTCTCTCACACCGACAGTATAGTAGTCATCGCCCGGATGTTTAAAACACCCACTCCAGCCCTGCATAAAACGTTCTTCCGGGGGCAGGCTCGAAGTAGCCGCGATCTTCCAGGGGCCTGTCCGCATTGGCGTTGATGCGGATATTACTGAAGTAATCTTCACCCAGAAGGTTGCGCACACCGCCGTAGACATTCAGCGACTGACTACCGAAACGAACGGTGTCCCCGGCCCGGATCCCGACCAGCCAGTAATCGCTGACTTTCGTCTGGTTGCTGTTTTCGGCATACAGGTCACCCACATACTGCCACTCCAGTGCAGCAAACCGTTTGCCGTTGCCGCGCCATTCTACTTCACTTACCCATTGTTCACGGGGCAATCCAGGCAAGCGGTTACCGTCGGCATCGTTGCCCTGCTCAGCATTAAAGTCCCTGAGTTTGTAATCCGCCAGAGTCACGGCACTGGTAACACGCCAAGTATACGAGAGATCCCACTTCAGTCCGATTTCAATCCCGTAACGTTCAGTGCGACCGGCATTTTCATAAAACGTTCGGTCGCTGATGTCATAGGGCAGAATTTCGTCATCGACCCGGATCGAGAAGATCGCCAGATCGTAGCTGAGCCCCTGGCCCAGACCGCCGCGCGCACCCACTTCACGATTGAACGCCTGTTGAGGCTCAATATCCGGATTGAAACCGCCACTGCCATCGGGATTGGCGAATTCGGTGAACGTAGGCGACTCAAAGGCGGTGCCCACCGTGGCATAAACCTGTTGTGTCGGTGCGAGCCTGTAACTCATTCCTGCAAAACCGCTGAATTCACGATAGGTACGGCTTCCGGAATCGTCGCCATCACTCGTCTGATGATCATCGATAGACAAACGCAGCCGGTCAAAACGTGTCCCCAGTGACAGATTGAGACGGTCCGTCAGTGCCAGATCCCCCTGGGCAAACACCGCTGCGGTGGTGGCATTCTGGATTTCCGCCTGGGTCTGGCCAGTGACTTCGCCATTAAAAGACACAGAATAGCGGCGGCGATCATCAACCTGCCGGTGCAGGTCCGCGCCCACCATCCAGGTCAGTGGTAATCCTGCAAGTTCGCTACCCTGCTGGTAATCGGTGCTGACACCGTAGAACTGGCGATCATAGGCGATCCGGCTGGGGCCGGGAAACGGCAGTTGTTGGGTGAAATCACGACGTGTGAAGAAGGTGCTGACGGTGAGATCCCCGGCACCCGCGGCGGTGGTTTCATACAGCAACCCGAGAGTCTGCTGATCGACATCCTGCCCCGAATCGAGCCTTTCGGCATTGCCCGTCGCCTGGCGGCGATCTTCCTCCACCTCACTGGCGGTGAGGCCAGCCGGGTCCTGAGCTTTCGGGGTGTGCAAGGCATTAAAAGTGGCCGTCAGTCGCTGCCCTCCCCCCCACTCATGGGAAAGGCGGCCGTTGAACAGGCCTTTTTCAACCTCGCTCTGATCGCGGAAACCGTTGTAGTTGAGCCACGACAGGGTCGCGATACCGTGTGTACTCGCCCCCTGGCTCCCATTGGCCTGAAAGCTCGTCTTGTAGTAATCATTGCTGCCAACATCCTGTCGCAGTCGCTTGCCTGGCGTCAGATCATTTCCACGGGCGGTGGTGATGTCGATCACCCCACCCGACGCATTACCGTACTGAACCGACGAAGGCCCCCGAATCACCTCAATGCGTTGCGCCGAATCCAGATCCACTGCATCTATCTGGGACTGCCCGTCTGGCAGGGAGTAGGGAATGCCGTCCACCTGAATGCGAATGCCGCGAATACCAAACGGCGCCCGGGCGCCGAAACCACGGGTAGACAGGCGCAGGTTCTGGGCAAAGTTGTAGCGGTTCTGGAAAAACAGGCCGGGGACGGTATTCAGGGATTCATCCAGCTGAAGCCGCTGCTGGCCTTCGCGAATTTCCGGGGCGTTTACCACAGAGACAGCAGCGGGTGTGTCGTAGAGATTCCTCTCAAGCCGCGGCGAGGTCACTGTGATGAAAGGGTCAGTGGAGGTCGCTTCTGATTGCGCTCTGGCAGCAGGGGCGCTCACTGTGAGTGCCAGTGCTGACAGCACCCATACCGATTTCTCTGCACCTGCCGCCATAAACCTCAACTACCCTTGTTTAAATTCCGATCAGATCTACCAGCCAGGGCACCAGAAGCGCGGTCGCAAACGCGGACAGCGCCATGGCCAGCCCTGAAAAAGCACCCATCTGGTTGCTTACCTGAAAAGCGCGGGCGGTGCCTATGCCGTGGGCGGCAACACCCATGGCGATGCCTTTCACACTGTCATCCTTGATGCGCATCCATTCAAACAGTTTGGTGCCGGTTACCGCACCAACAATACCGGTCACCACCACCAGAACGGCCGTCAGCGATGGAATTCCACCGATGGTTTCGGAAATGCCCATCGCCACTGGCGCCGTTGCAGATTTCGGTGCCAATGACATCTGTATCTCCACAGAACCGCCCAATAGACGGGCCAGTCCGATCGAGCTGCCAGCGGCGATCACAACTCCGGAAAAGATCGAAATGGTCACCGGCAACCAGAGCGCTCTTAATCTCGATAACTGTTCATACAGAGGCACCGCCAGCGCGACCGTTGCCGGCCCAAGCAGGAAGTGAACAAACTGGCCGCCCTCGAAATAGTCGTCATAAGAAGTGCCCGTGGCCATCAACAGGGCGATCAGCATCACCACCGACGTAACAACAGGATTCACCAGCGGACTGGCGTTGGATTTCAGATAAACACGATACGCCAGGCCGTAGGCCACCAGCGTAATAGTCAGCCCCATAAGTGGCGATGCAGACAGGTAAACCCAGATATCCCCGATAACCGGCTCATTCATGATCTTTCGACTCCGCTGGTTCCGACCCGCTTTTCGTTGGCGCGAACCAGCGAGTGGTGATCTGCATAATCACGGCCGTCGCTACCATGGTAATCACGGTACTCAGAAACAGCGCCAGAGTGATGGGCAGCCACTCGTCTGCAATTCGATCAAAGTGCACCATCATGCCGACACCGGCGGGCACAAAAAGCAGGGAAAGATGGCTCAGAAGCGCATTGGAGGCATTGTTCAGCGATTCCGGTATCTGGCCACGCACCAACAGCGTGATAAACAGCATCACCATGCCCAACACCGGGCCGGGAATGGGCAAGGCCAGAAGCCGCACCGTCACTTCGCCTGCTAGCTGATATGCCAGCAGCAGGGTAATGCCAGTCAGAAAATTCATGCCCCAGGCACTGCTGCGGATGCCGGTATGACTTTGCGCCCGTATGCGGCCAACAGAAAACCGATTGGAAACATAAGCACACCATACACCGCCGCCGGGATCGACATGGTGCTGGACTCAAGCAGGGTCAGCGTGACCAGAAGCGCAATGGTGCTGTTCTTGATACCCAGCTCTACCGCCACTGCCATGGACTCACGTTGAGATAGCCCGCCCGCGCGCCCGGCCAGCAATCCCAGAAAAATGCCGGAAAGATTTAACAGAAGAGTTGCGGGGCCTGCCTGCTGAAGCAGCGACCAGAGTTGATCCCTTGAACCCCACATCAGCCCGACCACCAGCAGTGCCAGCACAATGCCACCAAAAATACTTACCGCGTTTTCTGCCTTATGGGCGATGGCTGGCGCCCGTGAGCGAATAGTCATTCCAACCGCCACCGGGAACAATACAATGCCCACCAGCATGGCTACCGTCCGACCTACGGGCAGGGAGATAGACTCACTTTCACCAGCGTAGAACTGCAGCGCGTAATTGGTGAACAGCGGAAGCGTCACAATGGTAATCAGGCTGGCACTGACGGTCAGCACAATCGACAGGGCAATATTGCCACGGGAAAGTAGCACGAAAAGATTGGACGTAGTGCCACCCGGACAGGCAGCGATAATAACCAGCCCCACCGCAATAGCGGGTGCCAGCCCCAGCAGAGAGGCCAGCAGGAAAGCAAACAGGGGCATGAGCAGAATCTGAGCAAAGGTTCCGATAATCAGCCCTTTGGGGTAAACAGCCACCAGACGAAAATCACGCAGGGTGAGCGTCATACCGATACCGATCATGATGATAAAAAGTGCCACCGGTAGCCCGGCTGAGATGAGTGGACTAGACTCCACGAAACCTCCGCTGATTTTTATTATTAAAAGTAGATTGCGCGGAAACATAGCACAAAGCAAAGAAAAAGTTAGCGAGTTTAGGGTGCACTCCGGTGTGCGGAAGACGTACGTTGCGTATACTTGCGAACAACAACTAAAGCCGGAGCTTGCCGATTGCGGACAACCTCCATAAAGGCATAAACATTAAAGAGGAACGCACATGAAACGCCTGGGAACACTGGACGCATCCTGGCTGGCGGTCGAGTCAGAAGACACGCCAATGCACGTCGGAAATCTGCAGATTTTTTCACTGCCGGAAAACGCACCGGAAACTTTTCTGCGCGACATGCTGACAAAAATGAAGGACGAAGGAGAGATTGCGGCTCCCTGGTGTTACAAGCTCGCCTTTCCGGGGTATCTGGGCCGCGTAATAATGCCGTCCTGGAAAGTGGACAAGAAAATCGATCTGGATTACCACGTCCGGCACTCGGCGCTTCCCCGCCCCGGCAGTGAAAGGGAGCTGGGCATTCTGATTTCCCGCCTGCACTCCAACCCGTTGGATTTTTCCCGTCCGCTGTGGGAATGCCACATTATTGAGGGCCTGGAGAACAACCGGTTTGCGCTTTACACCAAGATGCATCACTCGCTGATTGATGGCATCAGCGGTGTGCGGCTGCTGCAGCGGGTGCTGAGCAAAGACCCCGGCGACACAAACATGCCACCGCCCTGGGCCGTTCGTCCTGAGCGCACACGCGCCAGTAAAACGGATACGGAAGCCAGCATGACGGCCGCCCTGGCCCAGGCCAAAGACGCCCTCAAGCTTCAGGCGGATATGGCCCCCAGGCTGCTGAACGCCATGACCCGTCTGGCGAATTCCCTCCGTCACCCGGAAGAGGGGCTGACCGCGCCCTTTGCCGGCCCTGTTTCAGCTCTGAATCACCGGGTCACGCCCCAGCGCCGGTTTGCCACCCAGCATTACCAGGTGGATCGCATCAAAAAAGTGGCTCACGCCGCCGAAGGCTCCCTCAACGACATCGTACTTTACCTCTGCGGTACTGCCCTGCGTCGCTTTCTTCTGGAAAGTGACAACATTCCGGATACGCCTTTGACGGCAGGCATTCCGGTCAACATTCGCCCCGCCGACGACCAGGGCACGGGCACCCAGATCAGCTTTATGATTGCGTCCCTGGCCACCGACCAGGAAGACCCGATTGTGCGCCTGCAGCATATCAAGCAGTCCAGCCGCGCCGCCAAGGAACACTTGCAGAAACTGCCACGCAAGGCACTCACCCAGTACACCATGCTGATGATGTCACCCTATATTCTGCAGCTGATGTCCGGCCTGGGCGGCCGTATGCGGCCAGTCTTCAACGTCACTATTTCCAACGTGCCGGGGCCTCAAGAGTCGCTCTACTTCCAGGGCGCCAAGCTGGAAGCCATGTATCCGGTATCACTGATTACCCATGGCGGGGCGCTGAATATCACCTGCCTTAGCTACGCGGGCTCGCTGAACTTCGGTTATACCGGCTGCCGGGATACCCTGCCAAGCATGCAGAAACTGGCGGTGTACACCGGTGAAGCATTGGACGAACTGGAAAGTCTACTGCTGCCCCCAAAACAGAGGGCCGCCGCAAAAACCACCGCTGCGAAAAAACCTGCGCAGAAGAAATCTGCCCCAAAAAAGACGCCTGCGACACCCCGCCGGAAGGCCGCAGCAAAAACCTGATGTAAACCACACCCCGGCAACAACACGATAACGAGAGGTGCCCTATGTCGAATCTGCTGTCTATTCCATCGAAAAAAGACGAAACCAGTGAACAGGAGTGGCAACTGCGGGTTGATCTCGCGGCCGCCTACCGCCTGGTGGCGCTATACGGCTGGGACGACCTTGTGTTCACCCATATCTCGGCAAGAATCCCCGGAGACGAGCACCATTTTCTGATCAATCCCTACGGCATGATGTTTGAGGAAATCACCGCCTCCAGCCTGGTGCGGGTAGATCAGGACGCCAACAAAATCAACCCGGACGACTTCGACATCAACCCCGCCGGCTTTACCATCCACAGCGCGATCCATGATGTGCGGGAAGATGCAGCCTGCGTGATGCACCTGCATACCACCGATGGCATCGCCGTATCTGCCCAGCAGGAAGGCCTGTTGCCATTATCACAGCAAAGCCTGTTCGTGCTTGCGAGCCTGTCCTACCATGACTACGAGGGTGTGGCGCTGCGTGAGGATGAGAAGGCCCGGCTGCAGAAAGATCTGGGCAATGCCAACTCCATGATTCTACGCAATCACGGCCTGTTGACCACCGGGGCCAGCATTGCCGATGCGTTTCTGAGCATGTTCCTCCTCCAGCGTTCCTGCGAGATCCAGGTTCGGGCGCTGGCGGGCAGCCGGCCACTGACGCCAGTGCCTCAAGGCATTGTCGACACCATGAAGCAACAGGCGGAGCAGGTAACCAAGGGCCTTGGCGGCAAGCTTGCCTGGCCGGGCCTACTGCGCAAACTGGACCGCATCGACAACAGCTTCCGCGACTGAGGAGACAACACCATGAGCCATGACAACACCGCCCATGCGTCTTTCACCCACATGAAAGATGGCACCGCTGAAGACTGGAAAGTGATTGCCCAGTCTTTCGGCGAATTTGCGAAGGATTTACCGGACCGCATCATCGACCACCTGATGCTCTTGAAAGGTGATTTCGGTGGATTTCCCGTGGACCGGCTGACTCACTGCCTGCAAACCGCTACCCGTGCCCACCGGGACGGCAAAGACGAAGAGTATGTGGTCTGCGCCCTGCTGCACGACATTGGCGACACCCTGGGTTCCTACAACCACGCTGATGTGGCGGCGGTTCTGCTGGAGCCGTTTGTCAGCGAAGCCAACTATTGGATGGTCAAGCATCACGCTATCTTTCAGGGCTATTACTTCTTCCACTACCTGGGCATGGACCGGGACATGCGGGACGACTACAAAGACCACCCGCATTTCGAACGCACCCTCGAATTTGTAGACAAATACGATTCCCCTGCGTTCGATCCGGAGGCGGAAACCCTGCCGTTGTCCTATTTTGAGCCAATGCTGCGGAAAGTATTGGCCCAGCCGGTTCGCTCACTCTACAAGGAAGCTGAAGGGGTCATGTAACCCCTTCGCTTCCAACATTCTCTGAACGGAAGTCCTTTTATGCTTGCAAATCTGGGGCTGCTGGCCGGGTTGGTATTGCTGATTGTCATGGCCCTGCGGGGTGTGAACATTCTGGTAGCGGCGCTCGTGTCGAGCATGGTGGTGGCTATCACCAACGGCATGGGCCTGTCGGCAGCGTTGCTGGATTACTTCCCATTTGGCCCGCTGGGCGCGTTCAGCTTTGCCGGTAAATTCTTTGTGCTGTTTCTGACCGGTGCCATCTTCGGCAAGATGATGGCCTCCAGCGGAGCGGCTGGCTCCATTGCCAGCGCGATTACCCGGGGCCTTGGTGCCAAACGCACCATCCTGATCACCATATTGGTGTGCGCCCTGTTGACCTACGGCGGCGTGGTGGTGTTCGTGGTGATCTTTACCATGTTTCCGCTGGGTGTTGCGCTGATGCGCGAGGCCAACCTGCCCAAACGACTGTTCTGTGGTGCAACCGCATTAGGCGCGGGTACCTTTACCATGACCGCCCTGCCCGGCACGCCTTCGATTCATAACGTCATTGCCGCCACGTCCCTGGGCACCGACCTGTTTGCCGGTGCGCTGATCGGCCTGACCGCAGCCGCCGTGATGTTCGTGCTTGGTGTGGTGTATCTGGAAAGAGAATGGAGCAAAGCCAGGGCGAACGGCGAAGGCTACGAGGTGAACGATCAGGACAAGGCCATGGAAAACCTGGCACCGGCGCTCCAGCACGGCCCGCCCTGGAAGCTCAGCATTATGCCGCTGGCTCTGGTGCTGGGGACGATTATCCTGCCGCGTTTGCTGACCGCCCTTGATATCGCTGATGAAGAATCCACGGGTATCGGGGGAATCATAGCGTTCGCCGGAAACGAGCCTATTCTGTGGCCGAGCTTTGCCCTGATCATCGGCGCCGGAAGCTGTGTGGCGCTGTTTGCCAGTTTCCGGGCGAGCGCGATGGAAAGTCTGGGCGCGGGCGCCAACGATTCCATCATGCCCCTGCTCAACACCGCTGCGGTGATCGGTTTCGGCAGCGTTGTCACGCAAACCGACGGCTTCAACACCTTCGCTCAGTGGGTGCTTGACCTGCCCCTGCCGCCGCTGCTGTCGGTGTTTGCCTCCGTCAGTATGGTTTCGGCCATTGTGGGGTCAGGGTCCGGCGGGTTGCAGATTTTCATGCAGACCTTTGCCGAGCGGTATCTTGAAATGGGTATCGAGCCCGAGACCCTTCACCGTATTGCCACGCTGGGTTCCGGCGGCATCGACTCGCTACCCCACTGCGGCGCGGTTATCGCCATGCTGACCATCATGGGCCTCAAGCACAAAGAAGCCTACAAGGACATTTTCGTGGTGACGGTGGCCATCCCGGTTATCGCGACGCTGATCGCAATCGGCCTGGTGTCGGTGCTGTAAGTGACCGGTGGCTGGGCCGGACACAGGTTCGCCCAGCCCTTCAGCCTTCACGGTGCCAGTTCGCCGCCCCCACAAAGATCAGTTGCAGAAAGCGCGCGGTGCGCTTTCTGACCTGTTCTATCGAATACTCGTCGTCCGGCGCTATGCCCAGCAAATCTGTCAGGCTGAAGGCCACGCTGCGGACCACCAGGTCACAGGTCATATCCAGGTCGGCATCGTTAAGATGCTCCACCACCCGTAACCGGCGAAGATCGTTGGCCAGTTCGCTGGCGAAGTAACGCATCTCGCTGCGAATACCTTCCTGCACAGCCCGGCTCTCACCGGCCAGCCCCTGAGCCATGAACATGAAAAAGCTGCGATTATTCTGAGCGTGACTGACGAAGATGCCCACGGACTCGTCGATCAGTTTATCCGCCGTTAAGACATTGGACCGGGCTTCCCGCATCATCCGCCTCAGAACCAACCCAAGCCTGTCAACCAGCTGAAGCCCCAGATCGTCCATATGTCCGAAATGCCGGTAGAAGGACGTGGGAACCACCCCGGCCTGGCGAGTGACCTCACGAATGCCCAGGCTCGCAAAATGCCGACCCTTGCCCACCAGCACCAGAGCAGCTTCCATCAGTTTTTCCCGGGTTTCACCGGGTTTTGGCCTTGCTTTTTCAGCCATTGATCGTCTGTCGCCTACGCCGCCCTTAAAGGAACGAGTGTACACAAAGCCGGGACATAAATAATCAAGACTTGTCATTAAAGGCCAATAAACATCGCCTGATTGCGGCGCCATCAGACGATGTGTACAGTTGTACACAGATGTGAACAGTTGTACACAAGAGCAAAGGAGATAATCATGCTTGCTCAGTTTCAAGCGTCAACCGCACTGCACTGGCTCGGCCGCCAGTTATTCAACCGCAATGATCCGGCCGCCTTTTTTGACCCGCTGCTGGAGCGTATTGATCCTCTGCTGGCCCAGCAGACCATCCGCGCCAGGGTTCTCTCAGTCACACCGGAGACCGCAGACACAAAAACCTTCGTGCTTGAACCCGCCAGTCGCTGGCAGGGCTTCCGGGCAGGCCAGCATATCGCCCTGACTCTGGATATTAACGGCGTGCGCCGGACGCGCACGTTCAGCCTGTCCAGCACCCCGGCCCAATGTCAGAAAAACGGCACTGTTTCGGTGACCGTCAAGCGGATCAAAGGCGGACTGGTCACCGGCTGGATGCACGATTGCCTTAGCGTTGGCGACACGGTTAGCGTCAGCGAGGCTTTCGGCGATTTCGAGATTCCGCCCGTTGCCGAGCCTGCCCTCTATATCGTAGGGGGCAGTGGCATTACCCCGGTGCTGAGCCATCTGGAAACCATGGCAGCCGACGGCTTTCATGCACCGGTAACGCTGCTTTACTACGTTCGCACCCGGCAGGACGTCATTGCTTCAGAACGCCTGAGTGCGCTGGCCGGGCAGTGGCCTGCCCTGACCCTGACAATCTATACCACCGATGAATCCGGGCACAGCCAGCGCCTGAGCGATCAGCAGCTCGATCAGGTGCCGGGCCTGGATGCACGGCGCTGCTACCTGTGCGGTCCCGAGGGACTGATGGATCTGGCCAGTGGCCTGCTCAACCAACGCAATATTCCCGAGGACCGCATTCACTGCACACGATTCTCGGCACCCACTGTGGAACTGGACAGTGATGATCTGGGTGGGCAGGTTCAGTTTGCCAAAAGCGGACAGCAGGCAGAGTCCCTGGGCGATGCCTCGTTACTGGATATCGCCGAAGCTTCCGGGCTTTCCCCGAAACACGGCTGCCGCATGGGTATCTGTCACCAGTGCAGTTGCAGAAAGACCAGCGGCACCGTCGTTAACCGCCTGACCGGTAAAACCTCAGGCAACGGTGAAGAAACCATTCAACTCTGTATATCCGTGCCCGCAGGCACGGTGTCGATCGATCTCTAAGGAGGCTTTATGAAGACATTAAATGAAGGCCAACTCAACGAACTTCAGCAGGATCTTGACCAGATCCGCGATCAGGTCCTGGCGGACCTTGGCGAGCGCGATGCGCGTTACATACGCAAGGTTGTGCGCCTGCACCGTAGCCTGGAAGTCGGCGGACGGGTGATGATGCCCTTTGGCTTTATTCCACCAGTGTTCCTAGCCGCCACCACGGCTCTGGGGCTGTCAAAAATCATCGAGAATATGGAAATCGGCCACAACGTGATGCACGGCCAGTATGACTGGATGAACGACCCGTCATTGAATTCGCAAACCTACGAGTGGGACAACGCCTGCGGTGGTGATTCCTGGCGGCGGACCCACAACTACGAGCACCACACCTACACCAACATCATCGGCAAGGACCGGGACTACGGCTACGATCTGCTGCGTCTGAGCGACGATACCCCCTGGCGCCCGGCCCATCTGTTTCAGTTCCTCAACTACGTGCTTCTGAGTACTTTCTTCCAGTGGGGCGTGGGGCTGCATGAACTGGAGCTGGATCGGCTACGCCACCGGGAAGTCACGCTGAAGGAAAAAGCTCCGTTTCTGAAGGACTTCTTCCGTAAAGGCGGACGGCAGGCCTTCAAGGACTATGTTTTCTTTCCGCTGGTGACTGCTCCGGTCGCACCGGTTGTGTTGGCAGGCAATATCAGCGCCAACCTGATGCGCAATCTGTGGTCATCATCCGTTATTTTCTGCGGGCATTTCACCCAGGATGCGGAAATCTTTACCGAAGAAGAGTGCGAAGGTGAAGGCAAAGGGCACTGGTATCTGCGCCAGATGACCGGCTCGAGTAATTTCACCGGAAGCCGCTGGGTTCACCTGCTGAGCGGCCATCTGAGCTACCAGGTGGAACACCATATCTTCCCGGACCTGCCCGCGCATCGGTACCCGGAAATTTCAGAGCAGGTTCAGGCGGTGTGCAAAAAGTACGGCATTCACTACAACACGGGGAGCTTTGCCAGCCAGTATGGCACCGTGCTGAAGCGAATCATTGGCTATTCGTTGCCAGATCGGTTGCGGACCCGGCTGCTGCCGGAGTTCAGCGCTGCAGCTACCTAACTCTGGGTGGCCAGTGGCCCGGGGGTAGGGTTGCCAATGCACTCCCGGTACGCAACCCTGTTGCGGCCGTTCTGCTTGGCTTCGTATAGCGCCTTATCGGCCGCACCAATCATATCGTCAGCCGTTATGCGACCGCCCGAAGCCACGGTCGCGACTCCAATACTGACAGTCACTTTAAGTGCCTCGTCGCCCCAACTGAAGTTCAGGTCTTCGGCAATGCTCTGGCGAATGGTTTCGGCCCGGTTACAGGCGCCTTCGGAACCGGTATCCGGCAGGATCACTGCAAATTCTTCCCCACCGTAACGGGTAACCACGTCTGGTTTACGGGAAACGCCATCGGCAATGACCAGCGCGATTCTCCGAAGGCAGGCATCGCCAGCCAGATGCCCATGGGTATCGTTCAGGGGTTTAAACAGATCGACGTCAATCATCAGCAACGATAGCGGGCCACTGCGGCTGGTGCGCCCTACTTCCTGGTCCAGGCGTTCATCAAAGAAGCGGCGGTTGTAGAGCCCCGTCAGGCTATCGGTGGAACTGAGCGCTTCCAGCTTCTGATTGGCCACTTCAAGCTCAGACGTCCGCTCCGATACCCGCTGCTCAAGTCGCAGATTCATTTCTACCTGTATTCTCTGGTTTTCCAGGGTCAGCAGGCGCAGGCGGGCGGCCATTGCCAGTGACAGCAGGATGGCCTCGAACGCAGAGCCGATCTGGACGGCGTACTCGGTCATAAAGTTGACCGGCAACAGACCGAAGGTTTTCAGGGTATAGAGCATAATGCCGGCCAGCAACGCAGACCAGGCGATCATGAAGTAACGGGCAGGCTTGAAGCCCTGATAAAGGGTGATCAAACCGCCCGCCAGAATAAACAGCACCGACACCGTCGCCACAAAGGTGGTAATCCGGATCACCGGGCTATAGGACGGATAAACCACCGCCGCCAGCGCCATGAACGGGAAAAAGGCCATGATTGCCACAACAATCCGGTTCAACCAGGGCACATTTTCCCGGAACTGCAGGAAGGAGCGGGAAAAACCGAGAATGCTGAACATTCCCATGGCAATAAAGAAAGATATGGCACGATTGTTCCACCAGGGGTATTCAGGCCAGAGATGTTCGAAGGAAAGACCATTCAACGTGAACTGAAGAAGACCAAAAGACACGATATAAGACACATACCACAGGTAGTTAGCATCGCGGGTCGACATGAAAATCAGCAGGTTGAAAATGGCCATGCAAAGCAACAGGCCATAATACAACCCGAACACAAACCGCCCCTGATGATCAGACGCACTAAACGCCTCGTTGGTCCACAACACCAAAGGCATCTGTACCGCACCGGTGGTTTCCACCCGTAAATACAGATCCGCCTGTTCTCCGCGTTGCAGGTCGAACCTGAAATTAATGTTCTGGTGCGTGCGCCCGCGACTGTCGAATAGCACTGCGTCACCCGCCTGGTACTGCTCTATCTCACCGCCTTCGCGCACCAGATACAGGTCCATTCGATCAATAATGGAATACATGCCCTCAAGGACCCAGTCGGTAGACGGACCGTTTTGGTTGTAAACACGGGCATGAAACCAGTAGGGAGACTCCGTAAAGCCAAAGTTGTGGGCCTCCTGAGACCTGTCGAAGTTTGCAATGGCGGGCCATTGGGCAATGATCTGGTCAATGGTGTACTGCGCGGCAGCATCTTCGAGGTAGGAAAGGTCACGGGAGAGATCCACCCGTTCGCTCGCTTCCTGCAAAACGACAGGGCGGGAGTCCGCCGTTAGACTGTTGGCACTGACAAACCCGCTGACAGGCAGCAGGCATAGCGCCAGAAAAGCACACAAACGAAGCAACGAAGGCCTCTTTGCCAAGTTATTGTTATAGCTGTTTTAAATGGAACTACAGCTTAACCGAACCAAGAGCGGAGATCCCGTTAAAAGTGTCACGGATCTGTAAGGTTTCGTGAGTGTTTACAGGCAACTTATCGCGGTTTCAAGTCAGGCAATCTGCAAAAGCCGAAGCAATTGCGCGCGATGGGCCTGGGGAATGACATCCGCCAGAGTGTACTGATCCAGGGTTTTCAGGAAGGCTTCTAACGCCTCGCTGAACATGCCTTTCAACCCGCAGACCGGTGAGATGCGGCACTGATTGTTGGCCGAAAGGCATTCCACCATGCTCAGATCCTGCTCGGTTTCACGGACCAGAACCCCGATATTGATATCTGCCGGTTGCATGCGCAGCTTCATGCCCCCTTTCTTACCCCGAACCGTTTCGATGTAACCCTTTTTATTCAACTGATGGACCACTTTCATCAAGTGATTCCGGGAAATGTCATAGCTGTCGGCAATCTGCTGAATCGTGGACAGCCCATCGTTCCGGGTGGCAACATAGATTAGCACCCTGAGCGAGTAATCGGTGTAGCGGGTGATGTGCATTTTGCGGGCTCCGATAGTAAGAAAACATGCATAGTAGCTAATGTAATACTTCAATACGCGAGGATCATTAAACCGGTTCTTCGGGACAAAGAATTTATTGGCACCTTTTCCTCGCAAGCAGGGGAATACCCCCGTAAGGGTATCGGATTAGTTTGGGTTATCTGCAATACTGCGGCTATGCTCTGATCAAACGTCTCCAGACAGGGAAACCTGCCCATGGCACAAGCCAAGCTGACCGACCGATTTGGCCGTACCGTCAACTACGTGCGCCTGTCCGTCACTGACCGCTGCGACTTCCGCTGTGTTTACTGCATGGCCGAGGAAATGACATTCCTCCCCCGCGAGCAGATTCTGACTCTGGAAGAGATTGCACGGGTGGCAAAAACGTTCGTGGCGCTGGGCACGGAAAAAATCCGGCTGACCGGGGGCGAGCCCCTGGTGCGCAAGGATATCCTCGAACTGGTGAAAGACATCGGCAGCTTCGGCCTGTGGGATTTTGCCATGACCACCAACGGCAGCCAACTGCCAACCATGGCGGAGCCACTGCGCAAAGCCGGGCTCAAACGGCTGAATATCAGCCTCGATTCTCTGGATGCCGACAAGTTTCACCGGATTACCCGCACCGGCCGCCTGAGCCAGGTGCTGGAGGGCATAGACGCTGCCAGGGAAGCCGGTTTTGAAGGTATCAAGCTCAACACAGTGGTCATGAAAGGCGGCAATGATCAAGAAGTGCCGGAACTGGTGGAATTCGCCCGAAAAAAGAACGTGGACATAACCTTTATCGAGGAAATGCCATTGGGGGAAATCTCCGACCATGACCGTGGGCAGGTGCTTTGCACCAGTGATGAAGTTCACGACATTATCAGCCAGCACCACGAGCTCGTTCCCACGGCTGAAGATTCCGGCGGCCCCGCCCGCTATTACCGTATGCCAGGCAGCGATACCCGGGTGGGTTTTATTTCACCTCATTCCCACAACTTCTGCTCTACCTGCAATCGCGTTCGTGTGACGGTGGAAGGTCGCCTGCTGCTTTGTCTTGGCAATGAGCACTCGGTAGACCTTCGCCGCGTTCTGCGAGGAAATCCTGTCAACGATGACAAGCTGCGTGAAACCATCATCAACGCCATGGACCTGAAGCCTGAGCGGCATCACTTTTCCACCAATGGTGATGTTGAGATTCTTCGGTTCATGAATATGACCGGTGGCTAACGGCCAGGGCGAAGTGAGAGCAACCGCCGGAGCCGGTCACCCATGATCCCGGAGAATGTATGGCAAACCTGATCCTGATTCTGGGCGACCAGTTGACCGCTGATATCAGCGCCCTTGAAAACGCCGACCGGCAACAGGACAGAATCGTCATGGCCGAGGTCCACGACGAGGCCAGCTACACCAACCATCACAAGAAAAAGCTGGTACTGCTGTTCAGCGCCATGCGGCATTTCGCCCAGCAGCTCCGGGACGATGGCTGGCAGGTGCACTACCAGCGCTATCATCCGCAGAACCCACATCAGTCACTGGAAGCGGTGGTCGCCGACTGTCTGCGTGAGCAGATCGCCGAGCGGGTCATTACCACGGAATGCGGCGAGTGGCGCCTGCATGAGCAGATCAGCCAATGGCATGAAGCCCTCGGGGTACCGGTGGAAATACGGCCAGACACCCGCTTTTTCGCCACCAAAGAGGAGTTCACCGGCTGGGCCGAAGGCCGCAAGCAGCTTCGCATGGAATACTTCTACCGGGAAATGCGGCGCAAGACCGGCCTGCTGATGACCCCCGATGGCCAGCCCGAGGGCGGTGAATGGAACTACGACGCCGATAACCGCCGCAAGTGGGCCGGCAAGCCTGCCGCGCCTGCGCCTTTTCGGATAGAACCGGATACAGTGACACAGGAAGTGATCGAGCTGGTCGAGACACACTTTCAGGACCACTTCGGCATCACTGATGATTTCCATTTTGCGGTCACAGCCGAAGACGCACAGCAGGCGTTGGCACACTTTATTGATTTTGCCCTACCCTGCTTCGGTGACTTTCAGGATGCCATGTCGGATAACGAGGACTGGCTATTCCATTCCATACTTTCCCCCTACATCAACTGCGGCCTACTGGACCCACTTTCAGTCTGCGAAGCCGCCGCCCAGGCATGGTATGGCGGACAGGCGCCGATCAATGCGGTGGAAGGATTTATCCGCCAGATTCTGGGATGGCGCGAATTCGTTCGCGGTATCTACTGGATGACCATGCCCGGCTACGCGAAGGAAAACCGCCTGGGCAACACCCGCGATCTGCCCTGGTTTTACTGGACCGGCAACACGAAAATGCGCTGCATGCACCGGGCCATCGACGCCACCCGGCGCAACGCCTACGCCCATCACATCCAGAGGCTGATGGTGACTGGCAACTTTGCGCTGCTAGCCGGGGTAAAACCAGAGGAAATCTGCGACTGGTATCTGGCGGTTTATGCCGACGCCTATGACTGGGTGGAACTGCCCAACGTGCTGGGCATGGTGATGCACGCCGACGGCGGCTATCTCGGCTCCAAGCCTTACGCGGCCAGCGGTAAGTACATCAATCGCATGTCGGACCACTGCCGCAACTGCGAATACAATGTAAACAAGTCTACCGAGGACGACGCCTGCCCCTTCAACTCGCTGTACTGGCATTTCATCAATCGCCATCGCGACGACTTCGCCAAAAATCCCCGCATGGGCATGATGTACAGAAACTGGGAAAAACAAAAGCCGGAGCGGCGCGAGGCGTTATTGAAGCGAGCCGATTTTCTGCTGGACAACCTGGATACTATTTAACCCGCCAGACGCCAGCGAAAGGTTCGCCCGGCACCTACCCGGTAATGTCGACCGATAATTTACGGTGGGCCGATCTCGCAGGCCAGCACCAGTGCCCAGAATTCCGAGAAATCATTGACCACCACATCCGGTTTGTCCGGATGTTTGTGAGTGCCGGGGAAAATCTGACTCAACCAGGGCTGGTCCCATTGGGCGCCGTTGAAAAATACGGCGGTCATGCCGGCGCGCTTGGCGGCAATAACATCGGTGGTGCTATCCCCCACATACCAGACGCTGGGGTCTGCGGGGTAGTGCAGCTTCTCTGCCGCCAGCAGCAACTGGTCCGGATGGGGTTTGCGCAGGGGTACGTCGTCACCGCACACATCCACCTCGAACAGATGAGTCCAGCCGGTGTCTTCCACGGCCGCCAGTTCGTACTCGAAAAATTCCCGGTCCCGGTTGGTGATCACACCTACTTGAATGCCCAGGCGCCGCAGCCCTTCGAGCACTGCTCGCACCTTTGGCTCGAACGCCTTCACCGTGCCGTAATGGTTCCGGTAGTGGCGATTAAAAGACAGGTGGGCCGCCTGTTTGGCCTCCTGATCCTCTCCGAACAAAACCTCGAAAATGTCCGTGCGTGAAATTTTGCGGTCGGCTTTTACCTTGGGGTGCAGCCGGGCGAACTCGCGGACGTAAGCCACCAACCGGGCATCTTCCGGGGTCTTGCTGTCTTCCGGCGCCAGCATGCGGTCGATCAGCCCCAGGGCTTCAAATTCCGGGAACATATCGTCCACCGCGTGATACATGGCGTCCAGCGTGTCCACCAGGGTGGCGTGCCAGTCGAAAAGCACAACCGCAGGCCGGATCAGCTTTACCGCTGCCGGATGCCAGTCGGGCTCCTGCCGCGGGGCCGGCCGCTCAGGTTTCGGAAAGGGCCGGGGCCTCACCTCGGCGGGCATGGCGCTGAACGCCTCGGGCTGACGGCGTTCCAGCAGCGCCAGAAGGTCCATCAATTCCTCAAGGCTTTCGAGAATGGCAGACGGTGCATCCCGGGCGCTGAACCAGCCATTGATACGCTCAGGCTCCCAGCCCGCGCCGTTGTAGAAGATACCGGATACGCCCGCCCGGTTGGCGGTCAGCATATCCACAAAGCTGTCGCCGACATACCAGGCTCGCGCGTCAACCGACAGCCCCAGTTTTTCCAGAGCGCGGGTAATGACTTCGGGATCGGGTTTGTATTCAGTGACATCGTCGGCGCACACAGTGACATCAAACAAAGTCTGCCAGCGGCCTTCGTCCACCGTTTCCAATTCCTTATCGAGGAATTCCCGGTTACGGTTGGTAGACACCGCCAGCCGGATACCCAATTGCTTTAATGCCGTCAGATAGTGATAAGCGCCCTGCTGGAACGGGCGCACCTTGCCGAAATATTTCCGGTAGCAGTCATTGTAGGCCTTGTGGGCAACCAGCTTGGCGTCTTTATCATCGCCGAAAATCGCATTGAAGATGTCCGTGCGCGATACCCGACGCTCCGCCAGAATGCGCGGGTGCAGGCGCCGGAAGATTCTGATGTAACGCACCAGGCGGGCGTCATCGGCGGTGCGGCATTTATCCTCAGGCAAAAGCCGGTCCACCAGCCCCAGGTCTTCCAGCTGCGGCAGCATCTCTTCCATGGCGCTGAACATGGCGTCGTGGGTGTCTACCAGCGTGCCATGCCAGTCGAATATCATCACCGACGGCGGGGGCAGTTCATCGCTGAATCGGGCCATGGTAAATCCTCCGGAGCCGCTTCTGATGCCTTCCAGTAAAAACCATTTCCATCGCTGATACAAAACCACCGCCCAACCTCACGCAAATCGGCTTTCCCCATGGGGGTGGTTGAAAAAGGACCGTCACGATCTAAACTATGTAAGTACAGGGGCGAGAGAACGCCCATTTCCTTTAAAAACACAGGAGGTGTACTCCCATGAGTAACAACGACCAGAAATGGTACGATCTTTATGAACGCTATACAGAAAAAACGCGGGAATTCTTTAACGAATCCAAAGAGTCGACTGTCAAAGGGCTGGATGAAGCTCTGGATAAAGCCAAGGATTCACTGGAGAAAACCGGTGAACTGACCCAGGAAGAAGGGCGCCAGTTCAAGGCCTACCTTCAGCGGGATCTGGCGCAGACCGGAAACGACTTCAATAGTTGGAGCGAATGGATCAAAACCCATTCCTCACCGAATCGGGTTCAGTCCGGATTTATGGATCTCACTGCGAAAATCGCCGAGAGCGGCAGCGGCTTTCTCGAGCGGCTTTCAGAGTGGGCAAACAGCACCGGTGTCTACCACACGGGTGAAATGGCTGTCCCCGGCGCTTTCAAGTGCCGGGCCTGTGAAGGAGAGCTGCACTTCGAGTCGGCGGGTACATTGCCGCCCTGCCCCACCTGTTCAAAAACAGAGTTCCGGCGAGTCGGCTAACCTCAGCCGTCTATTAACCAGAACCGAAAGGCGCCCCACGGCGCCTTTTGTGTTCCGGAATTTCAGAACATAACCCCCGCGCCTCGCTATGTATGCCAGCAGACAGACGGCGGGGCAGATTAACGACATGCTGAGACCTCAATCCTGGACCGGTGCCGCTACCAAGTGCACCGCCAGGGAGTTTATGTGAGGGAGCACAGCAAAACCTGGCCATTGAGCCAGACACGATTTACGTCATCCCCCCTAACAAGGAACTCTCGATAGCCGGTCAAAGGCTTAAACTGGCACCACCCACCGAGCCGCGCGGAATGCGCCTGCCGATTAACGTGCTGTTTTCCTCCCTGGCCAGCGCCTGCAACGAGCGGGCAATCGCGGTTGTGCTTTCCGGCATGGGGTCCGATGGTACACTGGGGATACAGGCCATACGGGCCACGGGTGGGCTGACCGCAGCCCAGCAACCAGACACGGCAGAGTTTGATTCGATGCCACGCAGCGCCATCGC
>Ga0307947_1000024_pt1 | contig 75585 bp, 62 predicted proteins | sample OrgLakmetagen232_FD_201840 | JGI IMG/M metagenome (GOLD analysis project Ga0307947, IMG submission 201840) | Saline water microbial communities from Organic Lake, Antarctica - #232 | ecosystem: Environmental > Aquatic > Non-marine Saline and Alkaline > Saline | place: Antarctica: Organic Lake...
ATAGGGCCACAGACGCGAGTGTCAGTTGGCACATTACGCCATCCAACAACCTCAAGGTCTACATTGTCCAGCGCATGTTCCAGTGCAGCCCGTCCCGCCCTGGCTGCCGTTTCTTCAGGATTCAGAAAAATCATGCCGATGGCGTAATGAGCACCCATATCTGCCTGAAACAGCGTCTTCGCTTGATCGCTAATAAAGGCATCGGGCATTTGCAACAACAAACCACAGCCATCACCAGTTTTACCATCGGCAGCGATACCGCCTCGGTGCGTCATGCAGGTCAGCGATTCAATCGCCGTCTGCAGCAAATCGTGACTTGCCTGGCCTTGCATGTGGGCGATCAGGCCGAAGCCGCAGTTGTCGCGGAATTCGTCCGGTTTATAGAGCCCTGTCGGCGTTTCAGGATTTTGGGGACGGTTGAGACCCTGGTTCATAACAACTCTCTTTTAATCAAGGGAACACCCGCCGCTACAGACTATAAACCGGTCCAGTGGACATCACGGTTGGCTGTGTCGGCGCTCATGCTGAACTGTTCGGGATGCTTGACTCAACTACCCGTGTGAGTCGGCAGTTTCTGACGGTAATACTCTATACCGAGGCACCCATAAACGACTTAATCTGCACTGAGTCTAATGAGCAAACCACAGTTAACAAACTATAACGGTATAATATGAGGGTAAATTAGCCACTTCGCTGAAAGAATTGATCCATTTTCTGAAAAATCAGTCCGGTGACGATACTGATTCTTTGAGCGCAGCGATGTTTCTCGCCCAGGGAGATTGACTGGCAAAGTCGTCTGGCAAAGCAGGTATATCGGCGCGAGCCGTTGCTGAATCAGGATAAATTCCATACACCAAAACATACCATGGACGGCCGTCCAGTTGCGTTGTCAATATGGCATACCGCGACGGGTCGGCCTGCTGGGCAACCAGTCTCTCGATAGCTGTGCGATCCCGGACTCCCAGCAACTGCAGGGCGTACTGTGTGTCAGAGGCGCTGGCCAACCAGGCAGGTAATGCCTGTTCTTTAACAGGTGCTGGCTGCGGTGTGGCCGGTGCCGGCGCAGGGGCCGCAGCTACGGGGGCTGTTGGAGCAGTCGTTGACGGTTCTGGGCCGGAAGCAACGGCGGATTCCGAGTCGGTGTCTTGCTGTGCTGTGTCCTGAGCTGTTGAAGGCTGTATTGCTTCAGACTCAGTCGCAGCATCGTCTTCCACACTGGCACTTTGCTGACGGGCTTCAACTCGTGCAATCGCTTCAGCCAGACGCTGCTGCACGTCTGAACTGTCGGTAACTGCCTCGGGCTCAGTAACAGACTCTATTGCAGCCGTGTCGTCACCACCTCGACTGTATAAAAAGACCAGGACCAGCAGTGTTATAACCGCCGACCCGGCAATAAGATGCGTAACAGGAAAGCCCTGCTGACGGTCAGTGGTTTTAAACGTCCCGGCAATCAGGTAATCACTGACCACCTGATTGAGCTCACCCGGCAAGCCATGAGCCAAATCATTGAGCCGTGCGATGTCTTTCTGCTCAATTGGTAAACCGTCCAGATGGCCGGCAGCGGCAAATCGATCACGCAAATAGCTGGCTGCATCGTTTTCAGTAAAGGGTTCCAATACCAGACCATACCAGTGCTCATCATTACCGGCCTGCTCGATGGCCGTTGCTGACTGGGCCAACCACAACTGGCGCATCCTAAGATCTGGTTGCTCGGATAGACCACGGAGCGATTGCACCCAGGATTGTACCTCGCCACTCCAGTGATCGGCATGCTCAACAATCAATAGAAAGTTTTCCCCATCTTCCGTTCGTTGTGCAACGGCAGCGGCAATATTGCGAAACAGGGACGCCATGTCAGAATCTACCCGCAACCCCAGACCCAGCTGGCCAATCAGTTCCCGACAAATGATGTCGAGCTCGCTGGCACTGTGAGCATCCAGCCAGGCAACACGCCATTCATCGTCGAAACGTCGCAGCATTTCCCGGGCCAGATGTCTTTTACCACCCTCCGCCGGGGCCATTAACAGACAATCCTGAGGGCTGAAAGTCAGCAGATGCTTAAGTTGCTCAACGGTGTCGGAGCGCTCGGCAACGCCGCTGAACACTGCGTCATCAGCGTCTTCACCAAAGGGGTCTCGCGCCAACCCATAGTAGTCAAGCATCCGTTGGATCTGATCGGGCATTTCCTGCATAAAGATTACCGGTCCTGAGCGTTCTGTCATTAAACCGACTCACTCCGGCACTGTCCAGCGCCTTTGTAAAGGCAGCTCACAATGGGATCAAGCCAGCCGGGAACAGGCGTTGGCCAATGTTTGTTGCAAGGCACTCATGGCGAAATCACCGGTAACAACGGCCTTGCCCAATCCGACCAGCAAAACAAGGCGCAACTGACCTGACTCGACTTTTTTATCACGGGCCATGTGCCTCATGAAGGAGTCGGGCGTCATCGCCGATGGCACGTCGACAGGAAGGCCTGCCCGGACGATCAGTTTCGACGCCCGATCAACGGTTTCGGCGTCGAGCCAACCAAGGCGCTGACTCATCATACAGGCTAGCATCATGCCGGTGCCAACCGCCTCGCCATGCAACCAGGTGCCATAGCCCATCTGTGCCTCTATCGCGTGGCCGAACGTATGACCCAGGTTTAGGGTAGCTCTTACTCCCTGCTCGGTTTCATCTGCGGCAACGATACAGGCCTTGGCGACACAGGATCGGTAGACAGCCTCGCTGATGACAGCGGCATTATTGTCGACAAGCGCCGACATCGATTGCTCAAGCCAGGCAAAGAAGTCAGTATCGCCAATCAAACCGTACTTGATAACTTCAGCCAGACCAGCTGACAACTCTCGTGCCGGTAACGTCGACAGTACATCCGGATCAATCAGGACCGCCAGTGGCTGCTTGAATGCTCCGATCATGTTCTTGCCCAGCGGATGATTTATACCTGTCTTTCCCCCTACTGATGAATCGACTTGTGACAACAATGTCGTTGGTACCTGGATAAAGTCGATACCACGCTGATACGTCGCTGCAGCAAAACCAGTCATATCGCCAATCACGCCGCCGCCGAGTGCTACCAGCAGGGTTTTTCGACCGAGATTATGATGCAGCAGAAAGTCATATATCGAGGTCAATGTTTCCTGGTTTTTATAAACTTCACCATCCGGCAAGACAAGTGAAAGAACTCGCCGGCCGGGCTGTGCCAGCACTGTTTCTAATGTCTGAAGGTACAGTGGAGCTACCGTCTCATTGGTAACCACCACAACCTCTGCATGAGGCACCCACTCGTCCCAGACAGACCCGTCTGCCAGACAACCGGGCTGGATCAAAATTGGGTAACTGCGAGCACCCAGTTCAACGATTAATTTCATAAGCCGTATCCAGAGCTTTCAATTGACGAAGGATATCACGCACCACTGAACGCGGACTGTGGCCATTGGTGTCAACACTGATATGGGCTGTCGCTTCGTACAAAGGATTGCGCAGTAGGGCCATATCCCTCAGTACCTGACGGGGATTCAGGTTTTGCAATAGAGGTCGGTTTTTATCTTTCGCAGTGCGCACCAATTGCTGGGCCACCGATATTTTCAGATACACCACCTTGCCGGATGAGCGCAGAAGAGCGCGGTTTTGTTCACTTAAAATCGCCCCGCCTCCCGTTGCCATTACCTGTGGCGCTTCATTAACCAGGTCAGCCAATACCTGACTTTCCCGTTCGCGAAAGCCCGACTCACCCTCAAGATCAAAGATCCAGGGTATATTGGCACCCGAGCGCGCCTCGATCTCTTTGTCAGAATCGACAAAAGCCAGACCCAGCTGTACAGACAGCAAACGGCCGATGGTGCTTTTTCCAGCGCCCATCGGCCCGATAAGTATTACTCTTCCAGATGACATCAATTTACATCAGTTGGAGGCCAGTCCGTCTTGCACCAGCTTTGGCGTAATAAAGATCAACAGTTCGGTTTTTTCCTCAGACGAACTGGTTCGTCTGAACAACGTACCCAGCACAGGCAAATCACCCAGCAACGGCGTCTTGTCGACGGTTGTAACACTCTCCGTCCGGTAAACACCACCCAGCACCAGAGTGTCGCCGTTATTAACCAGTACCTGAGTGGTAACCGAGTTGGTATCAATGGCATTACCACCGGCTGCCAGTGAGTCCTGAGTCACCACCAGATCCAGAACAACCCGGTTATCGGGCGTAATCTGGGGAGTCACGCGCAGCGACAGACCCGCATCCCGAAAGATGGTTTCACCGTCCTGCCCCTGAAATGGGATTGACTGACCGGATATAATGTAGGCTTCCTGACCATCGGAGGTAACGATCTTGGGCTGTGATACAACCTCAGCCGATCCCCGTGTTTCCAGTGCCGACAGCTCCAGATCCAAGGCATAATCGAAGGCAGCAACCCCGATTGCGAATGAACTGGCGTTGCCACCTGCTGGCAGGTTAACGGCTAACGCATCGGGATAGGACTGGGTATAGGACGACCCGTCCGAGTTGAACAGATCACTGCTGATACTGCTGGTTGAGTCCAGAGACCCTGATGCCACTACCGGGGGAAAGTTGCCACCGGAATTGACGTTACCGCCCCAGCGAATACCCAACTCTTTACCGACAGAGGTTCGGGCCGCAACGACGCGCGCCTCGATCAAAACCTGTTTCACAGGAATATCAAAAATCCGGATGGCCTCTCGAACGCGGTCGAGATTGTTAGCGGTATCTCGAATGATCAGAGTGTTGGTTCGTGCATCGACCGAAGCGGATCCACGACGAGACAGGAAGCCCGAAGAAGACGATACTTCCTCCTCTCCCTCAGCCCCATCAGCTGCACCGGCACCACCAGCACCTGTTCTTAACACGTCTAGTATTTCAGCGGCTTTGGCATAATTGATCTGTACAAACTCGGTGACCAGAGGGGCCAATTGCTCGGCCTGCTGCTGGGATTCCAGTTCGAGTCGCTCCCGTTCAGCGATTTCTTGCGCCGGGCCCACTAACAGGACGTTACCGATCCGTCGCTTATCCAGGCCTTTGGTCTTCAGCACCAGATCCAGTGCCTGGTCCCAGGGTACGTTTTGCAGACGCAACGTAATATTGCCGGAAATGGAATCCGAGGCAACCAGATTTAGTCCGACATAATCAGCAATCAGCTGCAAGACATTGCGCACGGCAATATCCTGGAAACTCAACGACAGTCGATCTCCGCTGTAAGGAAATTGCTCTTGCAAACGCGCTTCAGCCTCAGCCGGCGTGACGGTTTGCACATCAATAGTCATCCGGTTATCAGTTTGATAAGCCAAATAGTCGAAAGCCCCGTTAAGCTCGAGCTCGACAATAGCGTTTTGATCTTCACGATAGACGTTTATATATTGTACCGAGGTCGCAAAATCGACTACATCCAGTCGACGACGAAGCTCTCTGGGAACCTCGAAATCCTCTATCTCGACAACAATGGAACCGCCACGCTCTATGATGTCTGTTCGAGCATTATTATTTGAGAACTCAAGTATAACCTGACCGGTGCCTGCTTCTGACCGGCGAAAATCAACATTAACCAGCTCAGCATTCTGGTTATTGGTTTCAGCCGCCCGAGCAGACGACGCGGAAGTTGTGGAGCCAGGCTGAGTGACAGCAGGCTGCGCCACGCTCGACGAAGTGGGCTGACTGACCAGAGACCCCATAACGCTTTGCGCACCTTCCCCGACAACAATTTGCACCTTATTACCCGACACCGATGTGGCATAGGGCACCAGGGTTGCCAGACTCAACACAACCCGCGTGCGGCCTCCCGATGACACGATGGCCGCGTTACGCGTATTCCCTGCTCCGATTTGTACATAACGGGTATCAAGCTTACTGTCAGTATCCCTGAAATCGAGAGAAATTCGGGCTGGGTTTTCAATGCTATAGCCAACAGGCTCAGGTGCCGGCCCGTCAAAGGTCAGCTCAAGCTGGGTACGATCACCCGACAAAGCCAACGCCTGGAAGTCGGTTAGCGATACCGCCGACGCACTGCTGCACCAGGCAAGCAGCATCAGTGGTAGCGCATAATTTTTAAAAACTGATTTCAAATTCATTGGTTTCACCTTGTCGCTCTCCCAGCCTTAATTGTCGAGACCCGAGAGAACTATAGCCCTGGGTCGCTCAACCCAGTTGTCCTGACCCGACGGTACGATTTCGATTAAATCTATCTGTGTTTCACTGATATTGATAATCTCCCCGTGATTACGACCCAGGTAGTTACCCACCTGAACCCGATGGATCTCACCATCGCCATCACGGATCAGAACCCAAAGGTTGCCCTCCTGAAGCCCCGCAAGCGTGCCCACCATGGACAAATTTTCTACCCGGTATGATTCCAGAAACTCAGGAACCCGGTCTGGGTCCGGCCTCACATTGCTGCGCGGCCGCTCAGTTTGTTGCTGTTCCAGTTCAACCGGTCGGGGAGCTTCGAATGGTGATCGCTCCCCACTGGCGGTGTAAGAGACAAAATCAGAGGTCATAAATTCGGGTGGTGGTGGAATAGTACCGCTGGGCCGGGCATCCATTTCTGCCACATAGTCCCTCAGATCCACCAGTGGGTCCTGCTGAACGCAACCAGCCACAACGAGTACAAACACCGCAACCAGATAGGCACTGTTTCTCACTGTGCACCCCCTGGGTTGTAACGGTACGTTCGGGCATTAATTGTCATGCTAAGCGGCGACTCTGCCTGTGCAGAATCATCCGAATTGCGCTGACGATTGGCGGTATTCAGTGAAAAATCATGCAGTGTCACAATTCGGGAAATCGCAGACATTGCGCTGACAAAGGATCCCATTTCATGGTAAGTGCCGCGCACCTGAATCGCGATCGGTGTTTCAATATAAAACTCCCGCACGACATCATTGTTTGGCGTAATCCGATCGATCTCCAACCCGCTTTGAGTGCCGGTTGTACTAATATCATCCAGTAAGCCGGGCATTTCGGTCTCGTCTGGCAATTGATTCAGCAAGGCACCAAACGTCTCTTCCATTTCAGCCAGCTGGGCTTTAAACGCCTCAAGATTGGCTACGCGAAACGCTTTTGACTGATATTCCTGCTTAAGCGACGGCTCACGAGCCATGTTACGTTCAAGCTCAGAATATGAGTCTTTAATGGCGAACCAGTAGAAGCCAAACACGATTAATCCTGACAAAATCGTCAGCATCACCAGCTTAATGCCAGATGGCCAGGAACCCATGTTCTCAAAGTCAGGGTTGTTGTAATCAAACCGGCGAAAGCCATCAGTAAATTCCTGAAAGGTCATGATGACGGCTCCTCGTTTGGATTAGCTCGTTGAACACGAATACTGAACGTGTTGCCTACGATTTCAGCCCCTTCAGTCACCGATTGGACGTTGATCAGGAAGGAATTCTGGAACCAGGGCGACCGGTCCAAATTCCTTAAAAAATCCGAGATACTCAGCGGACGGTCGGCGTTACCAGTTATATTGATGGTGGTTCCCTGACTGGTCATGGTATTAAAATACACACCTTCAGGCGTTGCCTTCACCATTGCATCAAACACATGCACGATGATCGGCCGGTCACCCTGAAGGCTCTGGATAACCTCCATACGCTCCACCAGCTTTTCACGCTGTTCGCGCAAAGACTGGATTTCGGCGATCTTCTGGTCCAGATCACTGATTCGGCGTTCAAGAAAAGTATTACGCTGGTTCTGGAAAGCAATCTGGCTTGCCACTTGCTGATCCCAGCTCCACCCAGCTGCTCCTGCTGCCACCACAATCAACACCAGCATCAATATGAAATTCTTTTGTCGTTCCTTTCGGCGCTCTTCGCGCCAGGGCCTTAAATCAATATTTGCCACGTTCGAAACTCCTCAATGCCAGACCGCAGGCAATCATGAGTGCAGGCGCGTCATTGGTCAGATTGCTGGCATTTACTTTGCTCGACAAAGTCATACTGGCAAAGGGGTTTGCAACCATGGTGTTGGTTCCGAGTTTTTCCTTAACCATTTGCGCCAACCCGGGGATCGATGCTGTTCCGCCAGCCAACAGAATATAATCGACATCATTATAGGGAGAAGCAGCAAAGAAAAACTGCAAAGATCGGGTTACCTGCTGAACCACTGCTTCCTTGAAGGGCTCAAGCACTTCACTGGCATAATCGTCTGGCAGACCGCCTTGCTTTTTGGCAAGACCCGCCTCTGCCTGGGTCATTCCGTACCGGCGCATGATTTCTTCGGTTAGCTGCTTGCCGCCGAAGAGCTGTTCCCGAGTGTATATGCCTTTGCCGTCATTAAGGACACTGAGCGTTGTCATTGTGTGCCCGATGTCCACGATGGCAACTGTCAGACCGTCTTCCGAGGGTTCCAGTTCAGGAATCAGCAACTGAAATGCACGTTCAAGCGAAAAAGCCTCGACATCAACGGCCCGGGACTCTAGCCCACCCAGCTCCAACGCATCTTCGCGCAACTCAACGTTTTCCCGCCGACAGGCCGCCAACAGAACATCGACCAGCGCATCGCCTTTTGCTGAGGGGCCAGTCACGTCGAAATCAATAGCCACTTCGTCGAGTGGATAGGGAATGTACTGATCAGCTTCAACCTGAATCTGGTTTTCCATCTCTTCATCCGACAACCCGGCCGTCATTTGAATTGACTTGGTAATCACCGAAGAACCGGATACAGCGACCGCCGCCTGCTTCAGACGGGAGCGCGATTTAGATACAAGCTTGCTAATAGCTTCTCCAACCCCTTCTACGTTGTTGATATTTTTTTCAACAACGGCATTTTCAGGCAGAGGCTCAACAGCGTAAGCTTCGACTCTATAGCCATTAGACACCTGACTCAGTTCCATCAGCTTTACTGACGTAGAACTGATGTCGATGCCTAAAAACCTTTTTTGCTTCTTTTTGAATAGCGAGGCCACGAATGTTTCCCTTGAACGACACGCACTTACGAACGTTTTATAGGTTTTACATTAAGTATTACATAACACAGTAGACCAATCCGCAATGTATAAAAAGCCTGAATTCTGTCTATACTGTGCTCCTTTTCTGGCGGTTTTTAGCTAACCCCTTCATTTAATTGGGAAAACATGAAGTATTTTGCCATTTCTATACGCGTTATTCTGTGGGCAATCTTCTCTTTGATTTGTGCCATGGTTCTCATTTCAGCCAGTATCTATCTGTATCTTAGTCCGTCTTTACCTGACGTGCAGACTTTAAGAGACATTCAGTTGCAAACGCCCATGCGGGTCGTCAGTGCCGACAACGAGCTGATCGCCGAATTTGGCGAGCAGCGCCGTAACCCGCTGAGCTTCGACGAAATACCCCCATTGTTCGTGAAGGCGCTGATTGCTATAGAGGACCGGCACTTTGAAGATCATCTGGGGGTGGATCCGTCTGGTTTTACCCGGGCTGTTCTCGCGGTCCTGACAACCGGAGAAACCGATGGACCGGGAGGCTCGACCTTGACTCAGCAAGTCGCCCGAAACTTCTTTTTAACGCGCGATAAGACGATCACCCGGAAATTTACCGAAATTTTGCTCGCCTTCCAAATGGAACGGGAACTCAGCAAACAGGAAATCTTCGAACTGTATGCCAACAAACACTTTCTGGGCTATCGGGCGTACGGTATTCAAGCCGCCGCTGATGTCTATTATGGTCGGGATGTGAATGATTTGACGCTACCGGAGCTGGCCATGATTGCCGGACTCCATCAGGCACCCTCTGCCGCCAACCCGCTGATCAACCCGGATCGGGCCAAACGCCGTCGCGATACTGTTCTGGGACGGATGGTTGAACTTGACTTCATTCCAGAGGAAACCTATCAGCATGCCATCAGTACACCGCTGACGGCTGGCTCCAAAGGCAATGGGCCTGAAATCGAGGCTTCCTATCTGGCTGAAATGGTGCGCGACCAAATGGTTCAGGAGTATGGTGAAGCCGCCTATACCGATGGCTATACCGTCCACACTACGCTTAATACGCGACTGCAAGCTGCAGCGAACCGGGGTCTTCGCCAAGCCCTGATCGACTATAGCTATCGTCATGGCTATCACGGCCCGGAGGATCGTTACGAAGTCGACGGTTTAACGGAAACCGAGGCTCTGGCACAGTGGCGCGAATTGATTGACCGCACACCCCGCTACGGTGGATTGACACCCGCGGTGGTTATTGCAGCTACCGATGACGCACTGACCGTCATGCCGCGCAGCAGTGACCCGGTACAAATACCGCTGGAACGACTGAGCTGGGCAAGACCCTACATTACAGAAGATCGCAGGGGTGACGTCCCTGAAACTGCAGCAGAGATCGCCGCACCTGGCGATCTGGTTCGCATCATGGAGATCGACGGCCAATGGGAACTGACGCAGGTGCCATGGGTGCAGGGTGCTATGGTGTCTTTGGATCCGAGCGATGGCAGCGTTATTGCGCTGGTCGGCGGGTTTGATTTTCTGCTGTCAAAGTACAACAGAGCCGTTCAGTCCAGTCGCCAGCCCGGCTCGACCTTTAAGCCCTTTGTTTATGCTGCCGCGTTGGACAAGGGTTTCACTACCGCCAGTATTGTTAATGATGCACCGATCGTAAGGACAGACTCTACCCTGGAAGATGTATGGCGCCCGCGCAATTCCGGGGATCGATACCTGGGGCCCATTCCGTTGCGCCAGGCACTTTATCAATCTCGGAACCTGTCAGGTATTCGTGTGCTGGACGCCATTGGTATCGATTATGCGCGCAACTACGCCGAGCGTTTTGGATTCGATCCGGGTCAATTGCCCAGGGATATGACGCTCGTCCTGGGCAGTGCTGCCGCATCGCCGATGCAGATGGCACGCGGTTACGCCGTATTCGCCAATGGCGGCTATCTGGTTGAGCCCTACTTCATCGACAGCATAACCGACGCCAATGGGAATATAATTTTTAATGCCAACCCTACCGTCGTCTGTAAAAATTGCCCGGAAACACCTCGCCCCTTTGAGCTGGGCGACACCGTAATATCGACACCTGAATCGGCCGATTCACAGGGTGTAGACATTGCGCCAATCACATTGAACCTGGATGAAGACACCACAGTGAGTGTCGCGGACGTTACAACACCCCAGCGATATGCACCCCAGGTTATGTCCGAACAAACAGCCTATCTGATGGACTCTATGCTCAAAGATGTGGTTCGCCGGGGTACAGGCCGGGTGGCCTACGCAACGATGGGTCGCGAGGATCTGGCTGGCAAAACCGGCACCACCAATAATGCCGTCGACGCCTGGTTCAGTGGCTACAATGGCGACTTCGTAACCGCAGCCTGGGTTGGCTTTGATGACAACCGGGGCCTGGGTCAGGCCGAATATGGTGGTAAGGCTGCCTTGCCAGCCTGGATAACCTTTATGCAGGCCGCCCTGGATGGCCAGAGCACCAATTCCTTATCCCAACCCGTGGGAATAGAGCGCATCCGCATTGATCCGGGTACCGGTTTACTGGCGCGGCCCAATCAAACAGGCGCGGTGTTTGAGCTGTTCAAGGAAGGAACCGCACCGACCGAAGTCAGCCGTGACGACGTTACCATTGATTTCTCATCGAGTAGCAACGGCAATCGTACAGACAACACCAGCAGTGACGAAGCCATTTCACCGGAGATGCTGTTCTGAGTGCGCACTGACCACCTGTATAACGGCAGCTCTTAAGTCTGCATCATCCATAAAAAAAGCCATCGACTGGGATGGCTTTTTTTATGCTTCACTGGGTTGCGGGACCGCGACCCAACAAAGGTTTTAGCACTGCCAAGGAGCCTCTGAGACAGGCTCCTTTACTGCTCAGAGCTTGTATTCTTCAGGCAGTGCAAGCCGGGCAACACCCGTTTCCACCGCTGCGCGAGCCACTGCGCCAGCCACGCGGTTCAACAACCGTGAATCCAGTGCTTTGGGGATGATGTAGTTACGACCAAACGTCCATTGCTCGCCGCCGTAGGCTGCAACAATCTCCGGCAATACCTCTTCACGGGCGAGGTCCTTAATGGCATAGGCCGCAGCCAGCTTCATCTCTTCATTGATGGCCGTTGCCCGGACATCCAGGGCACCGCGGAAAACGAAGGGGAAACCAAGAACATTGTTCACCTGGTTTGGATAGTCTGACCGGCCTGTTGCCATAATCAGGTCATCCCGGGTAGCCAATGCCAACTCGGGTTTGATTTCCGGGTCAGGGTTCGCACAGGCAAAGACAATCGGATTTGGCGCCATTTTCTTTAATTGCTCGGCACTGAGCATATCCGGTCCGGACAGACCCAGAAAAATATCGGCACCGTCAATGGCTTCGTCCAGCGTGCGCGAGCTGGTCACCGGGTTAGCAAACTCCTGCTTATACTTGTTCAGGTCATCTCGACCGCTGTGGATGACGCCTTTGCGATCCAGCATCAGCAGGTTTTCCAGGGGCAGACCAGCCGATATCAAGAGCCGGGAACAGGATATTGCTGCGGCGCCAGCGCCTAAAACAACCAGTTTGGCGGTCTTAAGAGACTTCCCCTGAACTTCCAGGGCGTTGAGCATACCCGCAACGGTCACAATGGCCGTACCATGCTGATCATCGTGGAAGACAGGAATTTTGCATTTCTCAATCAGGCGGCGTTCAATTTCAAAACACTCTGGTGCTTTAATATCCTCCAGATTAATGCCACCGAAGGATTCTGCCATCAAAGAAACAGCCAGAACAATGTCGTCCACGTTCTCCGTATCGAGTTCAATGTCGATGGAGTCGATGTTGGCAAACCGTTTGAACAACAGTGCCTTGCCTTCCATTACCGGCTTGCTCGCCAGTGAACCTAGGTTGCCAAGACCCAGAATGGCGGTACCATTGGAAACAACGGCGACCAGATTGCCCTTCATGGTATATTTATAGGCATTGTCCGGATCTTCAGCAATGGCCAGCACAGGTACCGCGACGCCCGGACTGTAGGCCAAAGAGAGATGACGCGAGGTTTCTGCCGGAGTAGTGATTTCTATGCTGAGCTTACCCGGGCGGGGCATTGCGTGGTATTCAAGCGCATCGCGCTTTAACTCGTCTGACATGATCGATGTCCATTATTATTGTGCAGATAGATAATATTACCCTCAAAGTATAACGAAGCGCTGTTGACGGCTCAAGCAATCAGGCCAGAGGATAGTGCACGACAGTCTTGCTGACCACGCAAGACCACATAATATTTCGCCTCGGTAACAAGCGAATACAAAAAAGCCCGGCAGAGCCGGGCTTTTTAAGACACCACCCAGACTCGGGCAGTGCTGTTTATTTGCCGATCTTGCGTGCTGAGAAGCGCGACTTGAAGCGGTCGATACGGCCACCTGAGTCAACAATCTTCTGCTTGCCCGTATAAAACGGATGGCAAGCCGAGCATACGTCGAGGTGCATTTCTCCACCACGGGTAGAGCGAGTCTTAACGACGTTGCCGCATGAACAGTTGGCCGTCAGTTCCAGGTATTTCGGATGGATATCAGCTTTCATGGATCACCTCTGTTGCGCCGCCACCCGGACTTGATTGCCAGGCACCGCACTTTGACGAAAGAAACCGCTTCAGGGCACAATGGTTGTCAGCTATCACAGCCAGAGTCCCAAATTTGGGAGCGCAATCATACCAGAGTCTTATCGATTGACAACCACTTCAGAAAACCCTCATAACGTCGCTGAGATCGCCGTACCCGGACCGTTTGCGGGTCCTTTAAGTTATCGGATCATGCCTGGTCAGCAGCCGCTGCAGGGCGGTCGATGCCTGGTGCCGTTGCGTTCCCGGGAAGTGCTCGGCATCGTCACGGGAACTCGTCCGTCAAACGCGGGAGACAGCGATGCGCTAAAAGCCATAATCCGGGTGATTGATGCTTCACCGCTGCTCAGTCCTGACGTTTTGCAGCTGGCCCGATGGGTTAGCCGCTACTATTTATACGACATCTACCCTGCTTTTATGCTGGCGTTGCCCGCTTTACTGCGAGTGGGTGACCATGCCCAGTTAAAAGACGAGCCTCTGCTGGTTCTGACCATCGCCGGTCAGCACCTCGATCCGGACAAGCTAAAAGGCAGTCGCCAGCGAGACGCGCTCGCCGCGCTGCAGTCGATGCAGCATAACGGGCAGCGATGTAAAGCCAGTGAGCTTCGAGCGAGGGGCATAGAGCGGGCACACTGGAAGAGTCTCGAACAAAAACGACTGCTGAAGCAAGAAGCTGCCAGCCTGAACCCGAATACCCCACAAGGCCAATTACGCCAACCGTCACTGGACCTAAACGACGACCAGTCGGCAGCCTTGAAAGCACTGCCCACCGAAGGCTTTGCGGTGCAATTACTGGAAGGAGTGACTGGCAGTGGTAAAACAGAGGTCTATTTGCAGGCCATGTCGCGCACATTGGCCCTGGGCAAGCGAGTGCTGGTATTGGTTCCTGAAATTGGACTGACGCCGCAAACCCTGGCCCGGTTTGAACAGCGTTTCCAGGACCAACTGGTCACACTGCACAGTGGACTGACCGACAAACATCGCAATAACGCCTGGCTCAGGGCGCAAGGGGGCGAGGCTGGCATTATTCTGGGCACCCGCTCTGCTGTGTTGACCCCCATTCCGGACCTGGGACTGATCGTCGTTGATGAAGAACACGATGCGTCCTACAAACAACAGGATACCCTGCGCTACCATGCCAGAGATCTGGCTATATATCGCGCCCGCCTATTGAACATTCCCGTGATTCTGGGCTCTGCAACGCCCTCCCTGGAATCCCTGCATAATGCCTACGAGGGCCGCTATCAGCACCGGCAACTACAGCAACGGGCACAGGGCCAGCAACGGGCCCGCCTGGAAACCATCGACATGCGCAAGCAACAGCAGCAGCATGGCGTGTCCGAGCGACTGTTGCATCGCATTCGCCAGCATCTCGATGGCGATAATCAGGTACTGTTGTTCTTGAACCGGCGCGGCTATGCCCCGTCCTGGTTCTGTCACCAGTGTGGCTGGATGTCTGATTGCCCGTTTTGCGATGCGCGCCTGACCTATCATCGCGGGCGACATCAGATGCTGTGCCACCATTGCGGCCATCAGGAGCGGCCAGCAAACCAGTGTCCGGACTGCGGGTCCAGCGACCTGACTCCGCTGGGCGCTGGCACGGAGCGCGCAGAGGAAGCCCTCTCAACCTGGTTCCCCACCACACCCATCATACGGTTTGATCGCGACTCAGTCGCCAATACCCGCGACCTGGAACACCAACTGGCACGCGCCCATGCCGATGGACCGGCCATTCTGGTCGGCACTCAGATGCTGGCTAAAGGTCACCATTTTAACCGGGTAACCCTGGTCGGTATTATCGATATGGACGCTGGATTGTTCAGTGCCGACTTTCGGGCTCGCGAACGCATGGGGCAGTTATTGGTGCAGGTATCGGGGCGATCCGGCCGCGGGGAACGGGCCGGTGAAGTTGTGCTGCAGACCTTTCATCCGGATCATCCCTTTTTTACACCCTTGCTGGAGCAGGACTATCCGGCATTTGCTGCGCAATTGCTGGCCGAACGTCAGCGATCAGGCCTGCCACCCTTTGGTTTTCTAGCCTGCCTGCGCAGCGACAGCGCTTACCCGCAGCGGGCTGAGCAATTGCTGAAAGAAATGGCACAGCGCCTGTTGGCCGAACCCGGCATTCGCGTCTTCGGGCCACTGCCGGCGCTACTGTCACGCCGCGCTGGCAAGCATCGATTTACCTTACTGGTTCAAAGTGACCAGCGCAGTCGATTACATACCGCGTTGCAACCGCTGGTTGCCGGCTATCCTCGACAGCAGCGACATCTGAGCTGGCACCTGGACATAGACCCGATTGATCTGATGTGACCCCTCGGCCCCCGCGCAACGGTGGAGTCTGAATGGGGTTTCGTGGATAATGCCTTCGCCTGTTCCACCACCATTCATCGCCCAGCCGGGTCAGCGCCTGCTGCATCGCTTAAACCATTAACGGGAGTTTCGCACACAATGAAAGATCAGGTTGCCGAGCTATTGAACCAGGCTGTAAGCCAATTGAAGTCCAAAGGCGTTATACCCGAGCAACACCCGGTTCGCGTCATGGTCGACAATACGCGTGACAAAGCTCACGGTGACCTGGCCAGTAACATTGCCCTGACGCTGGCCAAACCTTGCGGTCAGCCACCCCGCGCTATGGCCGAGCAGATAATAGCTGCGCTGCCAGACAACGCCCTGATCGCCAAAGTTGAGATCGCAGGACCGGGCTTTATCAATGTCTTTCTGGCGGGCACATCCAGCGCTGAAATCGTCTCTGAAATTCTCAACCAGGGGGTAACCTTCGGACGCAACGCCCAGGGGAATGGCGCAAAGGTTCAAGTCGAGTTTGTTTCTGCTAACCCCACAGGCCCTCTGCACGTCGGTCATGGACGTGGTGCCGCCGTCGGTGATTCACTGTGCCGCCTGCTAACGGCCAATGGTTACGACGTAACCCGCGAGTTCTACTACAACGACGCAGGCGCCCAGATCAAAAACCTGGCCTTGTCAGTTCAAGCTCGGGTTAGGGGTCTGGGACCGGATGACCATGACTGGCCTGAAGACGGCTACCGCGGCAACTACATTGCCGATGTCGCTAACAGCTACATGAACAGCGACAGCATCGATGCTGACGACCGGCATGTGACCGGCTCAGCCAATGCCGAAGACCTCAACGCCATCAAGGAATTTGCAGTCGCCTATCTGCGTCGCGATCAGGATCTGGACCTGAAAGCCTTTGGGGTCCACTTCGATGTGTTTTTTCTCGAATCGTCTCTCTACAACGATGGCAAGGTGGAAGCCACGGTGAAGCGCCTGATCGAGCAGGGTTTCACCTATGAATCTGAGGGTGCACTCTGGCTGAAAACAACCGAATTTGGCGATGACAAAGATCGCGTCATGCGTAAAAAAGATGGCGGCTACACCTACTTCCTGCCAGACGTTGCCTATCACCAGGACAAGTTTGACCGGGGCTTCAAGCGTGTTATCAACGAACAGGGCGCGGACCACCACAGCACCGTAACCCGGGTTCGGGCAGGGTTGCAGGCACTGCAAATGGGCGTTCCCGAAGGCTATCCGGATTATGTATTGCACCAGATGGTTATGGTTACCAAAGGTGGGAAGGAGGTTAAACTCTCCAAACGGGCCGGTAGCTACGTTACCCTGCGCGACCTGATCGACGAAGTCGGCTGTGATGCCACACGCTATTTTCTGGTCTCGCGCCGGGCTGACTCGCAGCTCACCTTTGATATCGATCTGGCACGCAGCCAGAGTAACGACAACCCGGTCTACTATATCCAATACGCTCATGCCCGGGTACAGGCATTGTTGCGCAAACTGGAACAGGAAGGCCACAGCTTCAATCAACAACAGGGCATCGAAGCCCTGGGCCAACTGGATCTGGACGACGAACGCGCTCTGATGACCCAATTGCGCCGCTATCCCGAAGCGGTGGCGCACGCAGGTCAGTCGCTAGAGCCCGCCGGCATCGCCACTTTTCTGAAAGATCTGGCAAGCCAGTTTCATGCCTACTACAACAACAATCGCATGCTGGTTGACGATGCTGAGTTGCGCAACGGACGTGTCGCACTCGCCGTTGCAGTAGGTCAGGTGTTGGCCAACGGACTTGACCTGTTGGGTGTCAGCGCACCGGAGAGCATGTAATTATGGCACGCGACTTTGCCAACAAACCCCCACCGCCGCCTGACCGAAGCCTCATTCCGCGCTGGGTCTGGGTCTTTACAACCCTGGCTTCAGTGGCTTTTGTCGGCTTCCTTATCTATCTGAGCCAGATACCTGCAAACGGTCAGGGCGCGCAGGCGGTGCGAGACAGTGTGCAGCAAATTCAGATACCAGCGCGTCCGCGGCCTGAAGCAAAACCCGAGCAGGAACCCGAGACGTCGACCAGCGGCAGCCCGGTTAAATCGCTAGAGCAGGCGTTTGAGTTTTACAAATTACTTAAAGACGACGAAGTACCGATTCAAGTGACGCCCCGCCAGCCAGCCAATCCGGCCACAAGCGCCGACGCACCACAGGGCGATCAAGCGCCACCAACTCAGCCAGCCGGTGAGCGCTGGATCATTCAGGTTGCGTCTTTTTCCCAGGTCGCTGACGCCGACCGTCTGCGAGCCGAACTGATTATCAACGGCCTAACCGAAGCCCATTTGACAACCGTGAATTTGGGTGATCGCGGCATCTATCACCGGGTAATGGTCGGCCCGTTCGACAACCGTTCCCGACTGAACCGCGCTCAGGATGTACTGGCAGAGCTGAACCATCAAGTCATGGTACGCAACCTCAACTAAGGAGGCTCTTGTATCTGAATAATTCACGCGAGGCACTGCGGGCGAACCCGGGCCTACCTCTGTGATTAGCAGCGAACTGAATCCTTTCACGGCAGGACAGTGAGAGGCTTCAGCACTTTGAAATCTCGCACCCGCCCCCACATACCGTACAAAGCCTCAATGGATGTATAAATGACGACGATTGTTTCCGTGCGTCGCGACAACGCCGTAGTAATCGGTGGCGACGGCCAGGTCTCCCTGGGCAATACCGTAATGAAGGGCAACGCCCGCAAAGTGCGTCGCCTGTATCATGATAAAGTAATCGCCGGCTTCGCCGGTGGTACGGCAGACGCTTTCACCCTGTTCGAAAAATTTGAGGGTCACCTGCAACAGCACAGCGGTCATCTGACCCGCTCAGCCGTGGAACTGGCCAAAGAATGGCGCAGCGACCGTGCCTTGCGGCGACTCGAAGCGATGCTGGTTGTAGCCGATAAAGACACGACCCTGATTATCTCTGGCACCGGTGATGTCGTCGAACCGGAACATGGCATTGTTGCCATAGGCTCCGGCGGTAACTATGCGCTCGCTGCGGCCCGTGCTCTGCATGAAAATACCGAACTGGACGCCGACGCCATAGCGCGCCGGGCGCTGGATATCGCAGCCGATATTTGCGTATTTACTAACCACAACGCCGTTTTTGAAGCGCTGTAACGAGGTATCCAATGTCAACCATGACTCCGCGCGAAATTGTTCACGAACTGGACAAATACATTATCGGTCAGGACCAGGCCAAGCGTTCAGTGGCTATTGCTTTACGCAATCGCTGGCGCCGGATGCAGCTTGATGAGCGCATGCGTGAAGAAATCTCGCCCAAGAATATCCTGATGATCGGACCCACCGGCGTTGGCAAAACCGAAATCGCCCGCCGTCTGGCCAAACTGGCCAATGCGCCTTTTATCAAGGTAGAAGCGACTAAGTTTACCGAAGTTGGCTATGTCGGACGCGATGTTGAAAGCATTGTCCGCGACCTGGCAGAAACGGGTATCAAGATGTTTCGCGAACAGGCCATGCTGAGTGCCCGACCACGAGCCGAAGACGCCGCCGAAGACCGCATTCTGGATATCTTACTGCCCCCAGCCCGGGGCGCTTACAACGAAGACGCCGAAGAGACACCAAAAACCGACTCCAGCACCCGTCAGATTTTCCGTAAGAAAATACGCCAGGGTGAGCTGGATGACAAAGAGATCGAATTGGATGTCGCCGAGCAGGCAGGTGGGGTTGAAATAATGGCCCCTCCGGGCATGGAAGAGATGACCAGCCAACTACAGAGCATGTTCTCGAACATGGGCAAACAGCGCACCAAGAAGCGTAAGATGAAGCTGAAGGATGCGATGCGTGTGTTGGTAGACGAAGAAGCGGCCAAGCTGGTCAACGAAGACGAATTACGTCAACAAGCGGTGCAGGCTGTTGAACAAAACGGCATCGTCTTTCTTGATGAGATCGACAAAATCGCCAAATCCGATAACCGGGGCGGCAGCGATGTCAGCCGCGAAGGGGTTCAGCGTGACTTGCTGCCATTGATCGAAGGCAGCACGGTGACCACCAAATACGGTATGATTCGTACCGATCATATCCTGTTCATCGGCAGTGGAGCCTTCCATTTCGCCAAGCCCAGCGACCTGATTCCAGAGTTGCAGGGCCGATTGCCGATTCGGGTCGAACTGAATGCCCTGACGCCCGATGATTTCAAACGAATCCTGACTGAGCCAGACTACTGCATCACAGAGCAATACCGGGAACTGATGCAGGCCGAAGGCCTCAACATAAGCTTTACTGAAGATGCGATAGAAGCTCTGGCCAACATTGCCTTTCAGGTCAATGAAAACACTGAGAATATCGGTGCACGCCGCCTGCATACCATCATGGAACGTCTATTCGAAGACCTTTCCTACCGTGCCAGTGAGATGGGAGGTGAACAAGTAACCGTCGATGCCGCCTATGTCGACAAGTACCTTGGCGAACTGGCAAAAAACGAAGACCTGAGCCGTTTTATTCTCTAGCAGGCTGTTGAAATTTGCAGAATGGCTGCCGCCTGCAACTGGAACATGTGGTCCGACAATTCGGATGTTCCGGCGAAATCGGCGACTGATGCTTCGTTGATTTCGTGAGAACAGTAAAAATCACATTTTTTGCTTTTCGTGTTTTGGAAAAGGCAGGAAGCTTTTTTCAACAACCTGCTAATCTGTCCGGTGGCGAAGCCTGCTTCGCCGCCCCGGAGACCTTGCAATGAGTACTGCGCCAAAGCACATCACCTACCATCGGGAGGCCGCCGAGCTGGAATTAGGCTGGGCCGACGGTACCGTTCATCGGCTCAGTGCCGAACTTTTGCGGGTACACTCCCCTTCAGCCGAAGTTCGTGGTCATGGTATCGGCCAGGAGGTTCTGCAAACGGGCAAACGCTACGTTGCGATTAACGGCATCGAACCGACCGGTCGCTACGCCATCAAAATCATTTTCGACGATGGCCACGACTCGGGCCTTTACGACTGGGCCTATTTGCGCAAGCTGGGCGATGAGCAAACCAACTACTGGCAACGCTACCTCGACAGGTTAAGCAACGCCGGTGCCAGCAGAGAGCCTCTGTTTATTCAGGCAAAACAGCTATAGCACTGACTTCCTTGCGTATTTATGCTGATGTTTTGGGGCGGGTCATTGATTAGTCGCGAACTGCATTCGTCATCTTGCCCACAATGCATTAGCATTCTGTCTTTCCTTTTTTAGCAGGCAAACCGGACCCGATGAAATACCGAGACCTACGAGACTTCCTCGCCGGCCTGGAAGCGCGCGGTGAATTACGCCGCGTCACTCAGTCGGTCAGCCCCCACCTTGAAATGACCGACCTGTGCGATCGCGTCTTGCGCCAGCGGGGACCGGCCCTGTTGTTCGAAAACCCCACAGGTTACTCCGTACCCGTTCTTGGCAACCTATTCGGCACGCCCGAGCGGGTTGCTATGGGTATGGGCGCTGAAACCCTGGCTGACCTGCGCGACATTGGCAAGGTGCTGGCCTATCTGAAAGAACCTGACCCGCCTAAAGGTCTCAAGGACGCCTGGGACAAACTCCCTCTGGTCAGAAAGGTACTGTCGATGGCTCCTAAAACAGTGCGCAAAGCTGTTTGCCAGGACGTTATCCTGGAGGGACCCGATGTTGACTTGTCGCAGTGGCCGATCTGGACCTGCTGGCCGGAAGACGCGGCGCCCCTTGTCACCTGGCCACTGGTGATTACCCAGGGTCCCAAAGGCGGTCGCACCAACCTTGGCATCTATCGCCAGCAAGTGATCGGTAAAAACAAACTGATTATGCGTTGGTTATCGCATCGCGGCGGTGCACTTGATTTCCAGGCCTGGCAAAAAGAACGACCCGGTGAACCCTTTCCGATTGCCGTCGCGTTGGGGGCCGATCCGGCGACCATACTTGGCGCAGTGACACCCGTGCCTGATTCCCTGTCGGAATATGCCTTTGCCGGACTGTTGCGCGACAGCCGCACTGAATTGGTAAAATGCAAGACCCATGATCTGATGGTACCAGCCAGCGCCGAGATTATTCTTGAGGGCTACCTGTATCCGAACGACATGGCAGACGAAGGCCCCTACGGTGACCATACCGGTTATTACAATGAAGTCGAACGCTTCCCTGTGTTTACCGTCGAACGCCTGACTCACCGCGAAAACCCGATTTATCACAGTACATTTACCGGTCGGCCACCCGATGAACCTGCTGTATTGGGTGTAGCGCTGAATGAAGTCTTTGTACCGATTCTGCAAAAGCAGTTCCCGGAAATTGTCGACTTCTATTTGCCGCCCGAAGGGTGCTCGTACCGCATGGCCATCATCAGCATCAAGAAGCAGTATCCCGGTCACGCCAAGCGCGTGATGATGGGTGCCTGGTCTTTCCTGCGCCAATTTATGTACACCAAATACGTCATTGTTGTCGATGACGACGTCAACGCTCGCGACTGGAATGATGTTATCTGGGCAATCACAACCCGTATGGATCCAAGCCGCGACACCGTGATGATTGACAACACTCCCATCGACTACCTCGACTTCGCCAGTCCGATTGCCGGTCTTGGCTCAAAAATGGGTATGGACGCGACCAACAAATGGCCAGGTGAAACTGACCGGGAATGGGGGCGGGCCATCGTCAAGGACCCTCAGGTGTCTGCCAGGGTTGACACTTTGATGCAGGAACTGGGGATGTAGTGTCGAGGTATACCTTCCCGATTGTCGCCGATCGCTTGGTTATTGCGCCGCTGATCGCTATAATCCTGACCATTAAGTCAACTTTATAGCAAAAGGCATCCTAATGAACGGTTTGGAACTGAATTGGCTGGAGATCTACGGCTACCTTGGATCAGCACTGATTGCCATTTCACTGATGATGAGCGATATCCGCAAGCTGCGCTGGATCAATTTGGTCGGTGCAGGCTCCTTTGCCAGCTACGGCTTGCTGATCAATGCCTGGCCAGTTGTCATTCTGAATGGTTTTATTGTACTCATCGATATCGTCCATTTGTGGCAACTGTCGCGGGCAGTCACGGTCAGCCGCTCACTCGAGTTCGCCAGCGATGATCGCTATGTAACAACCGTGCTGACCGATGTCTGGCCGCAATTGCTTGAGTTAGGCCGCGAGCAGCGTATCAGTGTGAAGTTTCGCGGTGCACAGCCCAGATCTTTTACCGTACTTGCGCATCAGGAAACCGCCTATTCAACACGACTGGCAGCCTGACTGACGGTTCCAACAGGGTTACTCCACTGTGTATACTGTCCATTGACATAAACCAGTCGGAGATAGCCCGTGTCCCAAGAGTCCCCAACCACCACTGCTACGCTGCATGATCTGAGGAAACTACGCGGTGGCGTCTGGGTAGTGCAACTGAAGCCGTTAGCTCCTTACTTGTACAGCGCTGGCCAGTTTACCGAACTCAAAGTGGCCGGTTTCACGTCGCTTTTCTACACCATCGCCAGCAGTCCATCCAGTCCCTGTGTGGAATTGCACATTCAAACCGGTACCGATCAGGCCGACGCTCTGATCAAACACCTGAAAGACGTAGACTCGGTTGAACTGGCACCGGCAGGCGGTGACTGCCGACTGGAAATCTTGTCCGAAGAGAACGGTCCCTTGCTGTTGATTGCCTCCGGCACGGGATTCAGCCAGGTAAAATCAATCATTGAAGACTTGTTGTCCCAAAACAGCCGTCGAACCCTTCATCTGTATTGGTCCGGGCACCGGTTGAGTCAGTTGTACATGCTGCAAAAAGCTGAAAACTGGGCCGATTTACATGACAATATTCATGTTTCTGCACTGATCTCCGAACACAGCCACTGGGATGACAAACACCAGATGCTGGTTCACAGCATACTCGGCGATCACAGCGACCTGAATCGGTGCCAGGCGGTCTGCTGCGGGTCTCCTGCCATGGTCTATACCGTGTTCGATAGCTTGTGCAATGAGGGTTTCCGGCGCGATGCCATGCTCAGCGATGTATTTATGTTTGCCCCCCGGGACGCGCAATGAACACGGCTGAGGTTTTGCAAGTATTTGGGCTTGAACCGAGAGAGACGCGGCTCTATCTTGCCCTGCTCCAATCCGGGCCGGCCTCCATTCGGGATATTGCCGACCGGGCTGGCATTAACCGCGGCACCACCCATGAACTGCTGAAACGCATGCTGCAAAAAGGCGTGGTCAGTTATTTCCCCAGGGGCAAGCGCCGCCACTTTAGCGCCGAGCCACCACAACGACTTAAAGAACTGGCACTCACTCATCAACAAAAAGTCGACGATGCCATGGAATTGCTCGACGACAAAGTGATTCCCGAACTCAGTCATTTGCGACCGGCTACCGGCAATGCAGACGTTCACTATTACGAAGGGGATGACGGCATCGAGCTGGTGCTTAAAGACATATTATCGACCGTCAGTGAACAGGATAATCGCAGCTATTGTATCTATTCGGCCAAAGCTATCCGCAAATATCTGTATCGCCCCTTTCCCAACTACACCCGCCAGCGGGTCAAGATGGGCATCAAGGTTAAGGTGATTGCCATTGGCGAGGGCGGTGAAGAAGCGGCTCTGGCTGACCGCAAGTGGATCAACGAACCGTCCAGTGATCGTGCCGGCAGTTACATTGCAATCTATCCTCCCAAGGTGGCAATGATCTCACTCAGCCACGGCGACCTGCCGACAGCAGTGGTGATCAACTCACCGACCATCGCCAACACTCATCAGGTAATTTTCAATACGTTATGGGAAAGCTTGTAGGATAGTTCACAGGGGTTGTTGTCGAACTGGGATTGAGTCTATCCCCAAGGCCCCCGGCAGACGTCGGGCGAACGCAATTGTGTTCACTACCAACGCGCGCGCCGTTCCGTTCGGGGTGAGTTTGTCGAACCCTTTCAGGGACGGACATTAGATTCGCAGCACCTATTGATCCCCCAGGCCCTGAAAACTGAATCCATCTGGTAGCAGTTCCGCCACTGTCCAGCGCTTGAACGCCTCTCCGTCATGCGTCGCCCAGATCACTCCGTCGGCAGGCATAAACTCGGCAATCACTTGACGGCAACCACCGCAGGGAGAAAACAGGTTGTCGCCCGGCATAAATACCAGCAATTCAGTAATTTCGCCGGGGCGAACACCCGTTGCGACGGCGGTATTAATCGCATTGCGCTCACCGCACATACCCAATGGATAAGAGCGATTTTCAACGTTGCAACCAGAAAAAAGCTCACCGCTGTGCGTGCGCAAGGCTGCACCAACCGGAAATTGACTGTACGGGACATACGCATGTCTGGCCACAGCCCTGGCGGCAGCTTTCAGATCGACGTCGGGTTTATTCATTCATCAATGCCCAGGGTGGCTTCGAGCGTCAATTTGATCATGTCGTTGAACGTGGTCTGGCGCTCTTCTGCAGAGGTCGACTCGCCGCGAATAATGTGATCGCTGACGGTCATTACAGTGAGCGCCCGGGCACCATATTCAGCTGCGACTCCATACAACCCGGCGGCTTCCATATCGACTGCCAGAATGTTCATTTTTTCCAGTGCAGGCATCAACTCGCTGTCAGGCGAATAGAACAGGTCCGATGTGAAGACATTACCGATACGCACCGGAATACTCGCCGCGCGGGCCGCCGCAACCGCCTTTTCCATCAAACCGAAATCGGCCAGTGCAGCGAAGTCATAACCTCGCAATCGCACACGGTTGACGCCTGAATCGGTACTGGCACCCATGGCAATAATGACATCACGCAATTTCACATCAGCCGCCACGCCACCACAGGTGCCCACGCGAATGATGTTCTTGACGCCATAGTCAGTAATCAACTCTTTGGCATAGATCGACATTGACGGCACGCCCATGCCGGAGCCCATGATGGAAATAGCTCTGCCCTTATAGCGACCGGTGTAACCAAACATATTACGCACATCAGCCACCTGGCGAGCATCGTCCAGGAAAGTCTCGGCTATGTACTTTGCACGCAGCGGGTCGCCGGGCATCAGTAAGGTTTCGGCGAAATCACCCTGCTTGGCATTAATGTGGGGAGTAGACATATGCACCTCTAATTATCTGACCGTTCGTTCAAGTTTGATGACTATAGCCAATTTTACTGCTCAAGCCAAGGCTGCGTATCATCGCCGCTACGTCAGCGGCGCGGCAAGAATACCGAGGCTTCAAGGCCAGAGCCAATGCGGTTACGCAAACGTAACTGACCGCCATGCGCATGGGCAATGTTACGCGCAATGCTCAATCCCAATCCAGCTCCGCCCGTATTGCGATTACGCGATGTCTCCAGGCGCACATACGGCTCAAAAACACTGTCGAGTTTTTCCTCCGGTATGCCTGGGCCGTTATCAACAATAAATATTTTCAGATCATGACGGCTGTCGACTATCTCAATACCTACCTGAGTTCCGTAGAAAGCGGCATTGTGAGCCAGATTGGACAAACACCGTTTCAGTGCCAGCGGTTTACCATAATAAGGACGTTTGGCTTCACCGCGGCTCTCAGGTTCATAACCCAACAGCTCAAGGTCTTCGATAAGCTCCTGAACTAACACATTAATATCGATGGGCTGGGTATCTTCATGGACATCGGTACTGCGGCCCAGGTCAAGCGCTCCCTTTACCATGGCTTCGAGCTCATCAAGATCTTTTATCATGCGTGCCTTGGTGTCGGACTCATCCATCATTTCAGCGCGCAGTCGCAACCGGGTAATGGGCGTCTTCAAATCGTGAGATATGGCCGAGAACATGCGTTCCCGGTCATCGACAAAGCGCAACACCCGCTCTTGCATCAGGTTAAAGGCACGGGTTGTTTCCTTAACTTCTCGGGTGCCGGTTTCTGCAAGCGGGGCCAGGTGAATATCCGTACCCAGCTCCCGCGCAGCGGCAGCCAAATTGGACAATGGTCGAGTTAACCAGCGCACAACCACCCAGAGAATGAGCACCAGAATGACCATTAAAATAAATAGAAAGAGCAACTGCCCCCGATCCAGATATTCTGTCTGGTTAAAAAAGAATGGATCGGGCAACAAACCGGCAAGATACAGCCATTCGTTTTCGCCTATCAAAACCTGAGCAACGATAACGGGAGGTGGATCTGGCTCCAGGATCAGCGTGTTCTGGGCCCAGCGAGGTGGTAGATCAACCAGCAAGATGTCATTTTTATACACATTTAAAAACCGCGGATCGGCGAAGGTGGCAGTCAGTTGCGATAACCGCTGTCCCAGCTTTTCCTCAATGGCGAGATTAAAGTTCTCCAAAAACTGGTCTTTGGCGCCAGAAGGCCGGACAGGATCTACTTCAATATAATCGTCATTGACCGAGACTAGAAAACGGGACCCTCCCATATCTCTGAGCTGATTGATGATCAGGTGTCGGTACTCGGTTGGATAAGCGCGGATAAATTCTATGGTCGAGCCCATCGAAAAGGCAAGATCCCGGGCCATCGCCTCGCCTTGCGTTTGTCGCTGATGCTCCAGGTAGTAAAGCCAGACGTAATTGCTGATGGCAAAAGCGCTGATCAGCCCCAACACCATCAACACCAGTAGCCGGCTATACAGAGAGGTAAAACTGAGCATCACTCTGTTTCCACAGAAACAGGCACCGTTAGTATATAGCCGGCACCGCGTACCGTTTTAATAACCTGGGGCGATTTGCCGTCATCGTTCAGCCGGCCACGCAATCGGCTGATCTGAACATCGATGGAGCGATCGAAAGGACTGGCATCGCGTCCTCTCAAATGTAAGCTGAGATCATCCCGGCTCAATACCTCGCCGGGCCGCGACAGAAACAGCTGCAGCAGATTATAGTCGGCACCGTTGAGTGATCGAACCTTACCCTCAGGACTGGTCAGCTCACGGTTGGTCGCATCCAGTGACCAGCGACCAAACCGCAACCGCTGATTCCCGTCAGAACCCGTACGGTGGTCAGCCCCTTCCTCGTAACGGCGCAACACTGCTTTAATACGCGCCAGCAATTCACGAGGATTAAACGGTTTGCCAACGTAATCGTCGGCACCAAGTTCCAGGCCGATAATTCGGTCGGTCTCGTCGGATCCAGCCGTCAACATGATGATCGGCACCCGGGACCGGGCTCTGATTTCCTTACACAGGGTAAAACCATCGTCCCCAGGCATCATGATATCCAGAACAATCAGGTCCAGCCGTTGCTCCAGCCAGATTTGACGCATAGCCTGGCCATCGGCCGCCGACATCACGGCAAAACCATTCTTTTCGAGATATTCTTTCAGCAGGTCGCGAATGTCTTTATCATCGTCCACAACCAGGATGCGCTTTTGTTGTTCTGACTGCATCTGTGATCCACTTAATCGCAAGATTTGATTCAATCACCGTACGACTCCCATCCAGACTGCCTGCTCTGGAAACCGCACCAGCGTCGCCTGTCGAAGCTCTGAGTGTACCGTCTCTATCTGATCACCTTTGTAACAAAGTATAGCAGCTCCGGGCGTCAACTGAGGCCAATGACTTTAGGAAATGCCGTCTAATCGGCTACACTATTCCTTGAGCCAGTTCACATTCTGCCGATACCAAACAATGGGTTAACTCATCACCGAGTCGCCCGCACCCTGACATTCCGTTCCATGACTTTGCCGTAGAGCTGCTATAAGTGACCGAAACAACCACTGTGCTGACACCTGACAACGCCACACGAGAAGCACTGCTCGAGACCCAGAGCCGCTTTCTAACCGTGAACGAAGGGCGACTGGCCAGACTTAGAGATAGCCTGCAGATACGCCAGCAACAATGCCTGGACCTGCTGCCTATATTGTTTCACTGCCACCTGCCCGGTTTGCCAGGGTATCGGGAGGATCTGACGGTACCCTCTGGCCTGCTGCACTATCAGCCTTCGGAAGCAGCCATTACCCTGGCTATGGCGTTCAATCGCTCCCTAAAAGCGCCTCAGCTGCACAACTATAATACGCAGTTGATGGGATTGTACCTGATGGGATCCAGTGGCAGTGTGGCTCAGTCAACGACGTCCGATCTGGATCTTTGGCTGTGTTACAAACCCGATCTCGACCACAGTCAGATTCTGATGCTTGAAGAAAAAGCCCAGGTCATCAGTACCTGGGCGGAAGGATTTAATCTTGAGGTCCATGTTTTTCTGATGAATGCCCAGCATTTTCAGGGCAGTGATCAGCGCTCACTAACCGGCGAAAACTGCGGATCTACCCAACATTTTTTGCTGCTGGATGAGTTTTATCGCACGGGCCAATGGCTTGCTGGCGCCCTGCCCGCCTGGTGGCTGGTACCCAGCAACCGGGAGGCTGACCATGAAGGGTTGCTGGAGCATTACCAGCAAAAAAACCTGATACGGCGTGACGAACAAATCAACTTCGGGCCGCTGCCGACATTGCCACCTGGCGAGTTCATCGGTGCAGGCATGTGGCAACTTTACAAAGGTATTGAATCACCGCACAAGTCTGTTCTGAAATTGCTGCTGCTTGAAATATATGCCCGCGAATTTCCAAGCGTTACCAGCCTCGCCAACCAGTTTAAACAGGCAGTCTATAATAATTTCCTGACGTTGAATGATCTGGACCCCTATATGCAACTCTATCGTCGCATTGAGACCTATTTGACTAACCGTGAAGAGACTGAACGAATGGCTTTGGTGCGCCGTTGCTTCTATTTCAAGGTCGGTATAGCGCTCAGTCGGCCTGCACGTACGCAAAACTGGCGGCGGCAATTGATGCAACAACTGGTCAACGAGTGGCAATGGAGCACGGCCGACGTGCTCCATCTGGATCAGCACCGACACTGGTCAGTGACCGATGTCATGCGCGAGCGCAAGCTCCTCGTTAGTGAATTGACCCACAGCTATCGCTTCCTGACCCAGTTTGCCGCTGAACACCAGAGCAACCACCTGATGAGTCAGCAGGACCTCTTGATTATAAGCCGCAAGCTGCACGCCGCCTTTGACCGCCGCCGTGGTAAAATCGACTTTATTCGCTTTGGTCAGGATGTCGACTTCAGTTTTGAAAAAGTCCGTATTTACGAGTGCCCCAGTCAGCGTGAGCATGGTGAAAATTTCTGGGCCGTCTACACCCGTGAGCATAGCCCGGACTCTGGCTCTGAAACTGCACTTAAGTCGACACCCGGTTTACTCGAAGCGTTGCTCTGGTGTCACCTGAACGGCTTGCTGGATGCCCACCTGCATATCCCGATATTCAGCCAGCAAGGTCAGGCTACTGAGTTTGAAGTGCGTAAAACCCTGGCAACTTTACGTCAGGTATTACCGTCAGCCAGTCTCGACAAACCGCACCAAATCTATTCACAACCATCGCAAATTGAACGAGTTATTCTGTTTATAAACCTGGGACATGATCCCCTGCAACACCTGACCCGACGTGGATTTCAAAAAATTTCAGAACGCAGTAACAGCCTCGACTTCAGTGCGCTGCGCGAAAACCTGGTCGGAACACTCGATGTAGTTCTGGAAAATTCGTGGGGTGAAATTACTGTAGAACGTTTTGCTCAAGCCGACGCATTGATCCAGGCGTTGCAATTTTTACTGATGCGACTGACCAAACAAAAGGCTTATCGTCGTCCCGACATTCAAGCTTTCTGCCACAATCAAACCCGTCCACAGTCGATTGCCAAGCGTGTTCAGGACTTATTTGATGACGCCATTGCAGCCTCCGACCAGGCTCATCACGGTAATCCGCTACGTTTTCTATTCAACCTCGGTGATCAGTATCAAGGGTTGCTGCTGGGTGACAAACAATTGAAACACGTCAGCTTCGATTCCGAGCAAACACTGATCGACTGGCTTGGCACCGAACAGACAGAACACAGCCCCATTTACCCGGATCGCTTGTTTGAAACGCAACGCAATCACTTGAAAACCGTGCTGGCAGCGCAATCCAGCGATGGCGGTTTGTTGCTGGTGTTTCATACAAGCGGTCGCCAGGCAACGGTATACCTGCTCGACGAACAGGCTTCAGTGCTGCGCTTCAGCCAGCCCTTTTTCAACGTGCCTACCCTGTTGGCGCCACTTCTGCGTTTTTTAAAAATATCCGAACATCGTCAGCGCAGTGAAGAAGACGCCATACATTTGCACCAACGCAGCATACGGTGTTACGAAATGAGCCAGGAGGGCAGCAAACCGCCCATTCTGAAGCGCCAGCGACTGCAAGGATTGCTGCAGGAAAATAGGTTTATCAACATTCAGGCATTTATGGACCGCAACGCCGATGGACACTATGAATACCAGATGATCTGTAACGAGGCAGAGTTCAGCACTCTGGATCTGGGCGACCGTTTTTACACCGCAGTGGCGTCCTATATTGTCGGCTTGCGCGCTCAGGGTTTGCGCTATCCCATGTACATAACAGACCTGGCATTGTCAGATCGCATTGTTGCTAGCCTGCCCTTTGGCCAGGCTCAGACGTTGCATTATGTCCGCGCCAAATTGCGCCTTGAACAACGCATCAACGAAGCCATGCGGCTTATTTGAAGGGTAAGCTTAGCTGATACGTGCAACCAGGCCTTCCAGATACTCCAGATCAGGAATGCTGGCTTTACCCAGTTGGGTAGTCACGGCCATTTTCTCAGCCTGAGCTATTGCCGACTCGCTGTCTTCACGCACATCGGCATCACCCAGCTTGATCATGCGTGGAATACCCTGGATCAGCATGCCAAAAAAACGGCTGCTCCCTTGATCTGATACCGCATTAAACACAGCTATTCGAGCATCACGCGCGTCCTGACCGCGGACCTGGCTGTTAGCCACTTCAAAACTGATCACTGGAATTCGCTCGCCTCGCCAGTGCATATGCCCCAGGTGCCAGGGTGGTGCGTTCTGGGCAAGGTCGAGTTCCGAGCGGGGTACAACCTCAGCAATGGATACGTTTGGAACCAGCAGATTCTTTTGCTGCATGGGCACCAGCAAGCTGGCGACAATGGCATCCAGGTCTGTCTGCGCTACTGTTTTCATCGTTGCTCACCTTGTTGCCACCGCAGTGGCCCCTTGTTCAGGCTACCTGAGCCGTTCGCTCAGCCAGCCAGCTCAATAGTTTCTCGGCCAGTTCAACCGGAGTTCCCTGCCAACCGGCAGCTCCCACCTGCTGTACAGAATCAGGCATCGAACTCTGCACACAACTGTCCGATGATTGCACCCAAACGGTGCCTCCGGCGGTAACAATATCCTCTGCACCAATCGCGCCATCACTGCCCATGCCACTGAACACGATTGCATGAGCACCTGCACCAAACTGGGTAGCGACATTTTTTAATAAATGATCCAGGCTGGGTCCATAAGGGCCCGACCAGGCATTGTTTTGCCAGAGGATGCCATGATTATCAGTAAACCGTATTTCATGGTTTACCGGCACTACATAGACATAACCGTTCTCCATTTGCCGACCATGTTCGGCATACACCAGTTTCAACTGGGTATGACGCCCAATAGAATGCTGCAAGGCACCGACGCAACCGGCATCAATGTGCTGAGCGTACAAAAAAGTGGCGGGAATCTCGGCTGGCAATACATCCAGAAACTGTTTCACAGCTTGGGGGCCACCGAGCGACGCGCACAAAACCCAAAGCGGCCCCAAATCGGTTTTAGGGGCATCGAGCAATTGCGCAGGCAATGAATACACCGGCAGAGGCCGCATCGCCAACAGCTGCTCCAGATCAATGGTGGGTGCCTCGGCGGCTGGCTCGGCTACTGGTGCCAGAGCGCAAAGCTTTTCCTGAATGCGGCGCTGCCAGCGCGGAAAATCTGCGTGGTTACGGGCAGGAATCGCTGCCTCCCCGAACAAAATTGGCGATTCCGTGTTTTCCAGCAATGACTGTATAAAATCGTCCCACTGGTCTTGATCTGCCAGTTCAACAACCCAGACCCGAATGGTTTCATTGCGCATCAGAGCGGGTTTCAGACGATCCGGTGCCGTGTTTACTGCGACGTCATAACCGGCTTCTACAGCCACCTCTTGAAGCAAATGCTGGACCAGGGGTGAGTCAGCAATAATACCCACTCGGGTATGTTGTGATGTTGTCTCAACACGGGTCATCAGAGCCACTCCACGCTCATGCCTGTATGCCCAGCAAGCGTTTGATAGCGTCAACCAACGGTCCTTCCTGGAAAGGCTTCCCCATGTATTCGTTAACACCGATCGACAAGGCCCGCTCACGATGTTTGGAGCCGGTCCTTGATGTGATCATGATGATCGGCATCTGTTTCAGGCGCTTGTCATGACGTACCAGGGAAGCGACCTCAAACCCGTCCATATACGGCATTTCGATGTCGAGCAACATAATATCCGGTACCCGGTCCTGCAATTGGGCAACCGCATCAGCTCCATGCTTGGCCAGAATCACCTCCATACCCTGACGCTCCAGTAGACGACTGGTTACTTTGCGCACTGTCACGGAGTCATCAACGACCATGACGGTATAGGGACTGTCTTTGTCACGGGCGGGCTTTTTGGATGCTGGTATTGACACCTTCGGCGCTGGCAAGGTCGTCATGTTGGAGTGTTCGATCGCAAGTGAATTGCGAATCAAGGCCGCCAGATCAAGGATCACTACCACCGATCCGTCACCCAGGATCGTAGCACCGGAAACACCCGGTAACGTGCTGAACTGAGGGCCCAGTGTTTTCACCACAATTTCACGGCTACCCATCAACCGATCGACGTGCAGTGCCATGGAGTGATGTTCATCATTGCCTTTAACAAGAACCAACGGCACAGGTGTGCTCAGACCGTCCAGATTAGGAGTTGCACCGGTGCCTAGCAGGCCGCCCATGTATTCCAGTCGGTACCGGCCACCGGCGTATTCAAACAAAGGGGCATCCGGCCGGTAATACTCAGCCAGCTGTTGGGGTGTTACCCGGACAATACCCTCGATGGAACTTAGTGGAATGGCATAGTTATCATCTTCAATATTGACCATCAGGGCGCGGTTCACCGAAACCGTAAAGGGCAGCCGAATGGTGAACTGAGAACCTTCTCCCAGACGGGAGTCGATGGCCATATTGCCACCCAGTTGCTTCACTTGCGAATTCACCACGTCCATACCGACACCACGGCCGGATATCTGAGTGACCTTTTCGGCAGTACTGAAACCAGCCTCGAGAATGTACTGCAGTATTTCACGGTCGTTCAGATCAGAGTCAGCAGCCATCAGACCTCGCTCGACCGCTTTATTGCGAATGCGATCAACGTTCATGCCGCTGCCATCGTCGGCCAGCCGCAGGACAATATCGCCACCTTCGCGAGACAGATCCAGTCTTATAGAGCCTTTGACCGGCTTTCCGGACTGCAAACGTGCATCTGCGTTTTCGATACCATGGTCCACCGCATTACGGAGCATATGTTCCAGGGGCGAAATCATTCGCTCCAGCACCGTGCGGTCGACTTCACCTTCTGCATTGCCGACCGCGAAATCAACCTGTTTGTCGAGCTCGCCGGCAACCTGGCGGACGATCCTGCGTAACCGGGGTACCAGGCGATTAAAAGGTACCATCCGGGTCTGCATCAGACCTTCTTGCAACTCGGTATTGATTCGACTTTGCTGCAGTAACAGTGTTTCTGCATCGCGCGTTTTATCAGACAGCGAGCCTTTCAGCTCGGTCAGATCGTAGGTCGATTCCATCAATGATCGGGATAACTGCTGAATCTGCGAATAGCGATCCATCTCCAACGGGTCAAAGTCTTCGTAGTTGGTCTCTTCTGCCCGTTCCTGGCGGAACAGTATCTGGGCTTCTGTTTCCATGTCGAGTCGGCGTACCTGTTCACGCAGCCGGTCGATGGTTGAGTCCATTTCCCCGAGAGTGAAGCCAAAGTCAGTGACCTCTTGCTCCAGACGCGCACGGGCAATAGATGTCTCACCCGCTAGATTAACCAGACCTTCGAGCAAATTGGCGTTAACCTTTACCGTCTCCTGAGGTTGAGCACGCCGGTTATCGGCCTTTTTGCGCTCGGCCTCCTTGCGCTTGAACGGTAAAATATTGGTGGACGTTTCCTGCTTAACTGCAGGTACCCTGTCCGTTTGTTCAATGGAACCTTCGGTGTCATGCGATTGATCCGTAGACCTGGATGCATCCGCTCCATCGGCCTGCGGAGCACTGTCCTGGTCGTCCCAGTTTTTGTCACCCAACTCCTTGGCCATCTGTATAACACTGGGGCCAAACCCAGCGCCACTGCCACCCTGCTCTGCAAGCAATGCATTCATCGCATCAACGCCTTGCACCAGCTCATCCTGACGGGAAAGAATGTTGTTGAAGAAAGTCTCGTCCAGTGCATCCTTATTTTGTTGTGCACGGACGATAAACGTCTCGAATTCATGGCTCTGATCGCCCAATTCTTTCAGCCGGGCCAGACGAGCACCCCCTTTCAGGGTGTGAAGCACGCGCTTCATTTCATCAGCATGAGTTTCATTGCCGGGTTCGGCCTGCCAGTCTTCTATGGCATTTTCCAACTCATTCAGCAGTTCTCCGGCTTCATCGATGAATATCTCAAGAATATCGAGATCAACATCGGGCGACAGCGTCATCGGGCGAGACGGTTCTGCTGTTTGCACTGCCAGAGTTTCCTGGGTTTCATCGTCGTCCTGACCAGCGTCGGAAGCGCGGGGCAAATCATCACTTGAACTGTCAGCTGGCGGCTCAACGCTCTGCGTATCAATAACGTCATCTTTTACCGGAGCCATATTCGCCGGGTGAGCCGGTGCGCCCGGGTTTTTGAGGAAGTGATTAATGGCCGCCACCAGGTCAGGAGCCGACTCACAGCTCATACTGGACTCAATGTCGCGGACCATAACAGCCAAACGGTCATGACACTGCTGAATCAGCTCCAGTAAACCGGGCGTTGCCTGATATCGACCCTGCGCCAGACCTTCATAAAGAAATTCAAGCTCATGTGCCAGATCACCCAGGGGGGATATCTCGGCCATGCGCGCGCCCCCTTTCAAGGTATGCAAATCCCGCTGCAAACCTTCGACTTCCAGGGTGTTGTCCGTGTCTTCACGCCACTTTTCCATCGCCGCCTGGATGCTGTCGAGAATATCGTTGGCTTCTTCCAGGAAAATATCGACCAGCTCAGCATCACCCTCCACCGAATATCGCTGTGGCGCTTCAACCGCAAGCATCGGAGGCACATCTTCTTCCTGCGTTTCATTTGCTTCCAGATCCTGGCGGATCATAGAATCCACCTGCCCTTTTGCATGCACCACGGAGTGCGGTTGCATCGGCTCGGAATCAGGTAACACCTGATTCAATCGCTCCATGAACATCGAGTCCTGGCGGATACTCTGTCCAGCGGCCAGTCTGTCCATCATCGAAATTAACGATTCAAAACCATCATGAGCCAGGCTAAAGAAGCGGTCATCGGCTGCGGTCACATTATCGCACCCACCCAGATTGAGCATCGCCAGACCATGGCTGAGGTCTGCCACAGGATTCAGATCCACAGCCTGAGACGCCAGCGCCAGCTTATCAAGTGCGCGAATCAGATCATCGACTTCATCATCCGGTTGACCGGCATTGCTCCACCGGTTCAGGATAGTTTCAGCGCCCAGTACCAGATCCATGCTGTCAGACATGAAAATCGACATCAGCGCTGGATCATCGGGTTCCTGGCTGGGACTGACACGCAATATACGGTTGTAGACCTCCTGAACACGAATTTGAAAAGCCGCAGAGTCTACATCCACATTTCGGGAGGCAGCGCGAATGAGAGCGGCCCCATCAGCCAGCAACCAGAGAAAATCACTGTCCGTTTCCCGACCACGTTCTTGCATACCCCTGACCAACTGCTCCAACGGCTGGACCAGCTCAGCCACTGTTTCCACGCTGGCCATGTGGGCCGAGCCTTTGATGGTATGGAGTGCTCGTTGCAAAGCATCCGGCAATGCGGTGGCAGGCTCGGTTTCTTCAATGTATAGATCAATGTAATCGAGATGACTGGCCAGCTCTGCCTGGAAGATATCCAGCAGAGTATCCGCGCTCCCCCCGGCTTCATAATTATCAACATCAAAACCTGCCGTCTCAAAATCGTCGGATTCTTCAACGTCAGCAACGGGCAAATCATCGTAAGAGGACCAGTCTTCGTCATCCTCTTCAGCAACAATCGCTTCCGGTAATTCGAGGTCAACATCAACATTAGCAGCATCTGTTGTAGCGACACTTTCCGTCGTTGCCTCGCCCCAGCTTACGACTTTACCTGCAGCCAATGAGTTTGCTATTGCGGCAAGGTAGTCGGCCCGGGTTGTATCCGGCTTTTGCTTTTGCTCAAAAGCGGTCATCAGCGCAGGAACTTCGTCGGCAATTTCTTCGATCACCCGATTCAAATCTTTCGAGTGATGAATACTGCCTTCGATCAGACAGTTAAGCATGTTCTCAATGGACCAAGCGGTTTCACCCACAACACTGGCGCCGACCATGCGACCGCTTCCTTTAAGCGTGTGAAAGGCTCTGCGCAACTCTGTCAAGGCTACTGCATCGCCGGGATCCAGCTTATATTTTGAGAAGTTCTCTTCAATGGTTTCAAGAACCTCCGCTGCTTCTTCGATGAAAATCTCAAGAATATCGTCATCAATCAGATCATCCTGATCGGCTACAACTGTTTGGCGAACGCTCTTGGAAGTGGCTTCTACAGGATGCTCCTCGCCGTTCAGTTCAACATCGTCATGGTTTACTGATGATTCCTGCCAGTCACTGGTATCCGCTTTTTCTTCGACATCGACGGCATAACTACCTGCAGGGCTGGCATCAACGTCATCGTCCCAATCAGTCAGGGTTTCGAAGTCATCGATTGCCTCGATATCCAGATCAAGCTCGGCGCCCTGCTCTGATTCGTTATAGCGGTGATCCGTCAGCTCGACATCCCGCAGTGACAGATTGGACAAGTCGTCGCTATCGGCCTCTGCATCGACTTCAACAATGCCAGCAGTAGAATCGTCGGAATCGTCGGCACCCAGTTTCAGGTTAACGGTATAGCCTAACTGGGAAATTGACTCAGCAGCGCGTTGCAGAACGTCCAGATTAGTGCCGCTGCCATCACGCGCAAGCCGTTCAAGATAATACTCGACACCCATAATGGCATCAGCCAAGGCATCCAGTTCATGCCATTCCGGGGTCCGCTTATTACCCAGCAACTGGTCTTCGACATACTCTTGCGCATACGTCAGGACAATAGCCGCCTGTTCAAGCGGTATCATTACCAAACCACCGCGAATACCACTCAGCTCCCGGGGTACCGATTCCAGCTTGCTGTGATCCCAGTGCGAGCCAATAAATTCGACTATAGCGTCTTTGACCTGCTCCAGCCCATTGCGTGCTTCGCGCACCACCGCTTCCTGAGCGCCATCGAGACCGTCATCGAGACCGTCATCGTACTCATCACGTTCGAAGCTGGCGTCATTTGCAATACCCGACAAACTTGCCTCTACATAAAGCAGTGCACCGGCAATGTCCATCAACACGCCGTCATCTTTCAATTCAGGCATTTGCTGCGTCGTTCTAATCAGCTCCAGTTGCTCGTTGAGCACCCGGCGCGGATTACCCATACCCAGAACGGCCATCGTATCAGCCATTTGCTTAATGCCCGGCTCTAGCTCCGATAAGCGACGAGTTTCACTGATCCGGGTACGTACCATAAGATCAAGCGAGTCTTTCAAGCGCGCCAGTTCTTCAAGCAATGCCGACACGACACTGCCAACCGTTTCGCGATCCGGACCTGACAAACGTTTACGTTGTGATTCTATTTCTGCCTCGTTAGGCAAAGCCTGACTGAGGCTATAATTGTCCTGAATGCGTTGCACCCGATCGAGGCCGGTAGCGTCTATCTTGGCTAGGTAATAAAGCAGGTTTTTAAGTTGATCTTCGTGCGGATATTGTTCGGCCACGCCTACAGGATCGACCAACAGACGCTTCATTTCACCATCCAGATGGCGCAATATCACGGTGATAGCAGCAGAGCGTTTAATACGACCCGCCTTCAGCGCAAAGATGAAGCCATCAGCTACAGACCACAAAGCACCAATGGGCGTGCGCTCAGTCAGACCAACCAGTCGACTGACGGCCTTACCCAGATACTCCAGATTGGTTTCTGCATCTTCATTACGCAACCAGCCGAGCAGTGCCAGCTGATACATCTGGCGCAATTTGCGCAACAGCTGCACAGCGCTTGACTGGCCAATACTCTGAGTGTCCGGTTCTCCGATGAAACGACGTGCAGCCGACAGATCCGGAGCAAACAGCGCAGTTTCAGACAGCAGTGGCTCGCCTCGGGCTGCCCGCAAATCATTGAGCAACGGCAGGATAACCACTGGCAAATCACTCTGGCCACGCTTGAGCTTTTCCAGGTAATTCGGCAGTTGCAGAATGGCCTGCATCAGCAGCGCTAGATTTTCCTGGTTGGCAGGAACATCTCCATCAACCATCGACTGGTTCAGGCGCTCCATCTCTTCAGCAAGCAAGGCTGCGCCGAAAAATTCGACCATTTGCAAGGTGCCGTTAACCTGATGAATATAGGCCAGGCTAAACTGTAGCCGAGTGGTATCTTCGGGTGTCTCTACGAACGCTTCCAGGGCTTGACGCGCCTGCTTCAACGTATCGAAGATCTCTCCCTTGACCCATTCCAGTGCAACGTAATCACGGCGTTCGGCCATGCCTGTACCCCTTTGTATTCATTTGTGTTTCAAATAGGCCAGCGCACGTTCACCGGGCACGCGCGTTAGTTCAGGCATCTTCCAATCCACAACTTCGCCCAGGCCGAGCACCAACATGCCGCCTTTGGCCAGGCGCCTGGCAAGTTCAGATACAATTTCCTTGCGACGCCACTTGCGAAAATAAATCAGCATATTCTGGCAATATATAAGGTCCAGCTCCTTCATCGGTGAGCGCGTTAATTCGATCACGTTCAATCGGGTAAAACACATCCTATCCAGCAATTGAGGAACAACCCGATACTGACCTGCCTCTGCTTTAAAAAAACGCTCAATCAACCGGCCATCCATCATTTCTACACGCCTGGCCGGGTACAAACCCAGCCGGGCTGTTTCGAGAGCCCGGGAAGATACATCGGTACCGGTAACACCAAAATGTCGAACCTGATCAAACTCCCGGCGCAATACATCGGCGGTCATCATCGCCAGGCTGTATGTTTCCTCGCCCGTCGAACAACCCACACTCCAGATACTCAGTGGCCGGGTTACGTCATGACAACGCCGGACTAAAAAATCGCGGGCCAGAGCGAAAGCCGCCGGATCCCGAAAAAACCGGGTTTCCTGAACGGTTACTCGATCAATCAGACAATTCCACTCGATCAATCCAGCATCGCCGCTGCGAATATAGCGGTAATAATCCAGATAATCCGTGAATCCCAGCTCACGCATACGGATGGACAAGCTGGTTTTCAGGAAGCTGCGCCGATGCTCCGGTAATTGCAGACCCAGCCGCTCTTCAAGCAATTCCTGCCAGGCAAGAAACGCCCGGTTACTCAATTCAGGTGCCTGATTGACAGAAGCGCTCTGGGTCACTTGACTACAGCCTCTTCAACGTTCAGCCGTGAATGGCGAGCTACAATCAAGCAACTTCATCGTCCCGCTCAGGTGCGCCCAGCATGTCAAGATCTTCGTCGCTGTCAGGAAGTTTGAAACCTGCAACCGAAGACCGCAGGTCATTCGCAAGCTGTGCAAGGTTACCAATCGATTTCGCCGTTGCGGTTGTACCAGCAGAGGTTTGCGAAGTAATTTCCTGAATAACGTTCATCGTGTTGGAGATGTGACCAGCCGAGGACGCCTGCTGCCGCGCCGCGTTGGAAATGTTCTGAATCAGGTCAGCAAGATTTTTCGATACAGATTCGATTTCTTCCAGTGCTACACCCGCGTCTTGCGCCAAACGGGCACCCCGAACCACTTCGGCAACCGTTTGTTCCATCGAGATAACGGCTTCGTTTGTGTCGTTCTGAATGGTTTTAACCAACGCTTCAATCTGCTTCGTTGCTGCGGAAGAGCGCTCTGCAAGGCGCTGTACTTCGTCAGCTACCACCGCGAAGCCCCGGCCCGCGTCACCGGCCATCGATGCCTGGATGGCCGCGTTCAATGCCAGAATGTTGGTTTGGTCGGCAATGTCGTTAATCAGCGATACGATATCACCAATTTCCTGAGACGATTCACCGAGGCGCTTGATCCGCTTCGAGGTTTCCTGAATCTGCTCCCGAATGTTATCCATGCCGTTAATGGTGGACTGCACCACATCAGCACCTTTTTTGGCGATCGCAACCGATCGCTCCGCAACCGCAGCCGATTCAGCGGCGTTGGCAGACACCTGGTCAATTGACACCGCCATTTCATTTACGGCTGCCGATGCGCCGGCAATTTCCTGCGCCTGATGCTCTGATGCTTCAGCCAGGTGCATGGCCGTTGCCTGAGTCTCCTGAGCCGCAGAAGAAACCTGCACTGCTGTCGAGTTAATAGCCGTTACCAACTGGCGCATTTGATCGATGGCAAAATTAATGGAGTCAGCAATAGCACCCGTAAAGTCTTCGGTAACCGTCGCCTGGGTGGTCAGATCACCGTCTGCCAGATCAGCCAGTTCGTCCAGCAGTCGCAAAATTGCGTTCTGATTCTGTTCATTGGTTTCGGCTGTTTCACGCAAGTCTTTCTGGGTATCGCGAACGATAACGAATACCGCGATGGCAATCAACAGCAGGGCCAGTGCACCCAGAGCGTAAATAACCAAAGCATTACTGATCGGCCGGGAGTCTGCTGCTTTCAGTATCTGGCCCCCCAGAGTAGAGGCTTGTTCCAGTAAAACCTGTGAATCGTCGAAAATGTTAGAGGCCGCTTCACGCACCTGAAACAACTCGGGCGAGGTTGCCATAATCTGAGTGACCGAGCCGGATACGATCTGGAACAGATTGGCAACTTCATCCAGGGCTTCGCGTGCGTCGCTATCGGCTACCCGGTCAATATCCAGATTGACATTACCGTTCAGCATGCCTCCCAGCACCCGCTGAAATAGCGCTGCATCGCGCTCAAAAGAGTCAGCAGCCATCACCGCGCCTTCACCGCCGACCAAAACCCGGTTAATAGACCTGACAATACGTTCAGCCAACCAAGCCTGGCGCTGGGCGACGGCAACCTGGCCGGCACCGGCACCGGTTTCCAGCAAAATCTCGACAACCTCATCGTACTCAACCTGAAGCTCGGGAATCCGTTCGGACAGCGTGTTCGCCGTAGCGTGAAGATCCAGAATGGTTTCCTGCGATTCAACAATCAAATCCGAATTCTGGCTCACCCGATTCCAGATTCTGGAAAGACTGCTGATGTCAACTGAAGGGGAGTGCTCCGAAAGAGGGGGCGTACCGGTAATCGTGTTACCCTGCTGCACATAATTGAAGCGAACTTCAAACTCTGCACGTGACCGCTGCAACAACCCAAAGGCTTGTTCCTGACCACCCGACGCTTCTGACGAGTTCTTGGCAATTTCCTGCGACAGCACTCGCATTTCACCTGCGTGCTCGAGCAGCTCCTGGTCAAAAGCACCCAATCTGAAATTCTGGTACACCACAGCGAACAAGCCCAGTACTACAACCAGCAATGCTGACAGCAAGATACTGAGCAGGCGGTTTGTGCCCAGGATGGTTAGTAAATTTCCGGCTCTTTGCTTCATTGTTCGAACTCCAGTTCGGCTTCAGGCTGTTCTTTTGAAATAGAATTATTCTGACGTACTATCTTTCAAGAAATTTCGTCATACTGTCTTTCCAAAATGTGATCCAAAAAAGGTTTCGGAACCTTCATTCCGAAATGACCGCTCATGCTGCCACGCTCAGCAGTCATGTTTGCATTAAACGCTTTGGCCACTAAGCCTCGCGGAGGCTCTCATCACAGGGACCACCAGGCAATAGAATAGCCGTCAATCAGACCGCGATTTGCTGAAACACATCGTGCTCATAAAGGGCTTCCATACTGATCACAGTCCAGACCTGCCCATCACGAACATAATGACCATGCACAAAGGGTTTGACGGTTTCGGGCAATGCCGGGACCTCGCCCGAAAAATCATCAACCGGGAAATATTGCATACCCTCTACTGAATCGACGATTAGCCCATCAATCTGGTCGTGCTGTTCGATCACCAGTATGCGACGATTGCGCATGGACTCCTGACTGGGCGTTTCGAGAAATAAATCCAGATCGATCAGTGGGATAAGACGACCCCGCACATTGGCAACACCCTGCACCCAGGGTTTTACATTGGGCAACCGGGTCACGGAGGGGACATTCAGGATTTCAGTAACTTCATCCATGGCGGCTACAAAATAGTGATCTCCCAGGCGAAAACCGATACCACTCCAGGTCTCACGAACTTCCTGTTGTTCAGGTAGACCGGCGGCCTGAGTACGGCATCGCAGGGCGATGTCACGCAGTAGCTGAATTGGGGTCAAGTCTGACATGAGCGGGGCGTCAGTCCTGTAGGTTGCCGGCGAGTACTGCCGAGACAGTCGATAACAGTTGTTCTTCCACAACGGGCTTTACCAGATAACCACTGGCTCCCTGGCGGCGACCCCAGACGCGATCAGTCTCCTGGTCTTTGGTGGTCACAATCACCACCGGGATGTGTGCTGTATCGGCGCCTTTGGTCAATTGACGCGTGGCCTGAAAGCCGTTCAGGCCAGGCATTACGATGTCCATCAAAACGATATCTGGCAGTTCCTGACGCGCCAAGGCGACTCCATCGGCACCATTGTCGGCAGTTAATACTTCGTGCCCATGCTTTTCCAGCATGCCCTGAAACGCGTAGGTTTCAGTTGGCGAGTCGTCTACAATCAGAATGCGTGCCATGGTCCACCCGTCTATTTTTATTCATTAAATCAACAACAAAACCGCTCAGCCAAAGCGTTCGGTCTTTATTTTACGTAATCCCGTATCGCGCCCAGTAACTCTTCCTTACCGAAGGGCTTGGTCAGATACTGATCGCTGCCCACAATTCGTCCTTTCGCCTTGTCAAACAGACCATCCTTACTGGACAGCATGATCACGGGCGTTTCTTTAAAGGCGCTGTTGTTCTTGATAAGCGCACAGGTTTGATACCCGTCCAGACGGGGCATCATGATATCCACAAAGATAATGTCCGGTTTGGTGTCGGCTATTTTGGCAAGTGCATCAAAGCCGTCCGTAGCGGTGATCACCTCACAACCGACCTTCTTTAACAGCGTTTCCGCCGTGCGCCGGATGGTTTTGGAGTCGTCAATGATCATCACCTTGAGGCTTTCAAAGCTGTTTTCCATAGGTAATCCCAGGGTTGAAAGCTATATTTTGAATACCACTGTATCTATACAATCATGTGCAGTACGTGTACCAGTGAATGAGCTTGTCTACCTCGCTCATGCAGTCACCGATTAGTGCGGTCGCGCTTTCAGGCTAAATAACCTATTGCGCAGCAAAACTTTTCCATCCGGTGACCACTGCGATCTGCCCCCGTAAGCAGTACTCGGGATCCATCGCTGACAACTGACACCCTGGACGCATCATCACTTGCTGATTAACGCCATGGTTACAACTTTTATCACAGAATCTAGCTATCCGCTATAAGCGGCTGTAAAGAAAGTTGTTTTTGCTATACCAATCATCTATTACCATACCAGCCAAGCATAACCCGAGGCTACACATGAAATTAACCATTGGCATCGTGATGGACCCGATTGACACCGTCACCTACAAGAAAGACAGCTCCCTGGCCATGCTATGGGCCGCCCAGGACCGGGGCTGGGAGCTGTTTTATATGACACCTGCCGACCTCTATCTTGAACACGGTCAGGCCAATGCCCTGATGCGGCCTTTAACCGTATTTCGTGAACCAGATCACTTCTACGAACTTGGGACCGTCAAATCAGCGGCACTTGCGGATCTGGATGTTATCCTGATGCGCAAGGATCCACCCTTTGATAACGAGTACACCTACGCCACCTACTTACTGGAACGAGCCGAGCAGCAGGGCACCCTGATTGTCAACAAACCTCAGGCCCTGCGTGACTGCAACGAGAAGTTGTTTGCGACGGCTTTTGCAGACTGCGCACCGCCCCACCTGGTAACCCGTAATGCGGCCCTGCTCAAAGCGTTTCATGCCGAGCATGACGATGTCATTTTCAAACCCCTGGACGGCATGGGAGGCAGTTCTATTTTTCGCCTCAAAGCAGATGACCCGAACGTATCGGTCATTATTGAAACACTGACCGAGCATGGCAAGACCCAGACCATGGCGCAAAAGTACCTGCCCGAGATCAGCGACGGTGACAAACGTATTCTGATGATTGACGGAGAGCCCATTGACTACTGCCTGGCCCGACTGCCAGCCAAAGGCGAAACCCGTGGCAACCTGGCTGCCGGCGGCAAAGGCCGGGCTCAGCCGCTGACTGACCGGGACCGCTGGATTGCGTCCCGGGTTGCGCCCGAACTGAAACGCAGAGGTCTCCTGTTTGTTGGCCTGGATGTGATTGGCGACTATCTGACTGAAATCAACGTAACCAGCCCAACCTGTATCCGCGAGATCGACGCAGCTTATGACACTGACATTGGGGGTCGACTGATGGATGTGATCGCTCAGAAACGTGGAATAGCCTGATGCCGACCTCGGTCAGCATAGGCGCCGTCGATCGACTCAGCTTTACGTTGTTTCTGGCGCTGGGCGTGCACGCACTGCTGATCTTCGGGGTCGGTTTTTCCGCCCCCGAAGCCCGTTCGGTTCCGCCCACGCTGGATGTCACTCTGGCACAGCACCGCAGCAACGACACAACCCCGCTGGAGGAGGCCGACTTCCTGGCCGATACCGACCAACAAGGCAGCGGCACGCTGGAAGAGAAAGCACGACTGACAACCACCGAACAGGCCGATATTGAAGACAATCAGATATTTCGCACCACTCCGGAGCTACAACAATTGAGCTTTGCCGAACTGGAGGTTGCACGCAAACGTATCCTGACAACGCAGACCGACACCACCCGAACGGCGACCGATCGAGTTGACGAAGAAGCACCACCGGTGGAAGAGCTGGCCAGCCAGGATCCCCTGATGATCAGTCAGATCAACGATGTTGCGACTCTGCGCGCCATGCTGGATGAGAGCCGGCAGAACTTTGCCAATCGGCCTCGAATAAGGACCCTGACCGCGGTGTCTGCACGTCGTTCCCTCGATGCCGCTTACGTTTTCGGCTGGCTGGAAGAAGTAGAACGGGTTGGCAACCAGAATTACCCGCAAGCAGCACGGCAGGAACGCCTGATGGGCAGTGTCCGCCTGGCTGTGCGTATTCGCGCTGACGGCAGCCTGGTATCGGTTGAAGTCAGTCACAGCTCAGGCCATGCGGTACTTGATCAGGCGGCCAGGCGAATCGTGCATATGGCCGCACCTTTCGAGCAATTCAGCAGTGACATGAGCCGGGAATATGATCAGTTGGAAATCATCCGAACCTGGCAATTCCGTACCGATAACCGTTTCAGCCGGGAACCATCATGACTGCGAAACCGGGTCAATGGCTCGGCTTTGATTTTGGACTGGCCTGGATCGGTGTTGCTGCCGGGCAGACCATTACAGGCACCGCGACTGGTATTAGAACCTTGCGCGCACGGGATGGCATTCCCGATTGGGCAAATATTGATGCACTGGTGGCCGAGTGGAAGCCTGTGGGTTTTGCCGTAGGTATCCCTTACAATATGGACGGCAGCGACAGCGACATGGGCATTCGCGCCAACAAGTTTCGAAAACGGTTGCACGGCCGTTATGGTTTACCCGCAGAGGCCATCGACGAACGCCTAAGCAGTCGAGAGGCCCGTACACACCTTGGTTTGCAGGACGCGAGCCTGACCAGAGCCCGACGAGCCAGCATTGATAGTCTGGCCGCTCAACTGATTCTGGAAACCTTCCTCAGTCAACACGATTAACCCGGTTATTGCTCATGAATCCCCCTGTAGAATTAGCCGAGGGCTACTATCTCGATAACTTCCGGCACCTACTGGAGACAGTGACAGATCGTTATCCTGACTTGCTGGATGATACCGATCAGGCATTTCTGGACGCCTTTGCTGACCTGAGCCAGGATGCTGCCCGACTTCTGGTCAGACTCTATACGCGAAAAGGCCCAATATTCCGGTTAAACCGGCTGAAATACCAGGATATCAAAGACATAGATACCGCCGCATCGGAATTAGTGAGGATTCACTTACTGGATTCGCGCCCCAGTATGACAGCCAGTGACATCATCCAATTACTCACGTTGGCTGACATCCGAAAGCTGCCCTGGTGCCCCGACCCACGCCTTAGCAAAGCTGCCCTACTCGATCACCTTGCTGGCGATACGGTTACCGCCCCGCCCGAAGACTGGCAGCTCACGGAACCGCTTGTTGGCCGGCTTCATGACGCTACTCTACGTCGCCTGCAATTGATGTATTTCGGCAATGGCCATCAAAGCCTGACTGACTTTGTGCTCTCTGACCTGGGCATCTTTCGGTACGAATCATACTCTCTGGGACGCAATCAACGCTGGTTTCAGGAACCTGCCGACATCGACCAGATGCTGCAACTGCTTGACTTGCGTGAACGCTACCATGACGCAACAGACAACAAGGCGACCGGATCATTATCGTTACTGGCAGACCAATGCTTATCGATAGACTGGCGACCCAGGGTGCAAGAGCGCGCTCACCGGCTGATGAACCGGCTTGGTTTCCGGCTTGAGCAAGCGGGTGAGTGTTCACGTGCATTGGCGTTGTTTAACACCAACGAGGCTCCACCGGCACGTGAACGTCGCTGCCGCGTACTGTACAAGCTAGGACGCTATGAGCAATGCCATGAGACGTTGCAAGAGATGCTGGATGCGCCTCGGGATGCCAGCGAAGCTCGTTTTGGCCCCAGATTCCAGCCGCGGTTAGCCCGAAAACTAAAACGGCCTGTGCTCAGTGTGTTGGCACCTCCTCTGTTTGAAACTCGGGTCAGCTGGGCCGCTGCGAGCATGAGTGTCGAACAACTGGCCTGCACCCAACTACCCGATACGGTCTGGCGCGAAAACCAGTTACCACTGGCTGTGTTTACCCTGATTCACTGGTCCTGGCTGTTTGCCGACGTACCCGGCGCGTTTCATCACCCCTTCCAGTCAGGACCGGCCGACCTTTACCAACCCGACTTTCTGCAGCGCCGGGGAACCAGCAGGTCACACCTTTACGACTCTCTGGGATCGGCCAGGGCCCGCCGCAATCTGGCACAATTCAGCGAGTCAAAAGCCGGTCTGCAAAACCCATTCTTTGGCTGGGGCGGGCTTGACCAGGCACTGCTGATGCGCTGCTTCGATGCGGTTCCCTGGGACCACTGGGTGGCCATATTCAGGCATCTCTGGCTCGATCTAAAACGCCACCGGGCCGGCTTCCCGGATCTGTTCCAGTTCCTGCCCGACGGTTACCGGTTTATCGAGATCAAAGGTCCGGGAGACCGACTCCAGGACAATCAGCGAGACTGGCTGGCAGTTTTCGCCCGCCACACTATCCCGGCAGAAGTCTGGTATGTCGACTTTGTTGCAGCCAGGGCAGTGTCCGGGCTTGAACCCAATACCCACATTGCTCGTGACACTGACGCAGACGAATCGCCATGACACCGCGTCCTCATTTTCGAGTCTCGGTACGTGCACTGGCCGAGTTCTGTCTGGATAAAGGCGACTTGGTCAGTAGTTTTCGAGCCAGCCCCAGCGCACTGGAAGGCCGGGAAACCCACCAACTGGCGCAGTCCCGCCGCCAGCCGGGTTATCAAGCAGAGCAAACCGTAAGTCTGGACTGGCAGCATCCCGATTTTGATCTGACATTGAGCGGCCGTATCGACGGCACCTGGGCGGAAGGCATCGAAGAAATAAAAACACTGCGCGTTTCACCGATGGAGCTACCCGTCTCGGCACAGGCGTTAAATCAAGGTCAAGCTGAGTTGTATGCGGCACTGTGGGCCTTGCCACGACCCGAGCAGGCAAGCTGGACCGTACGGCTATGCTATGTCCACAGTCAGACCCAACAGGAATGGCAGCAGGATGAACACTGGACCCGACCAGCCCTGCTCGACCGGCTGGTAGAACAACTTGCCCGATACGAGGCTTGGCTGGAACACCTGTACCGGCATCGACGGCGGCGCGACCGGGCACTGACTGAGCTCCCGTTTCCCTTTGGCCAAATGCGTCAGTCACAGCGGACCATGGCGGAAACCGTGTACAAGGCCCAGGCATTGCATCGCATGGCGCTCATTGAAGCACCGACCGGCACGGGCAAGACTCTGGCTGCCTTATTTCCCAGCCTGAAGGGACTGGCCCGGGGCCATCATCAGGGGGTTTACTATCTCACCATGAAAAACACCGGTCAGAAGCCGGTCATGGACAGCGTGCTGTCGCTCGATCTTGGTAAAACGGATCTGATCACGCTGAACCTGCAAGCCAGAGAGCGTCTCTGTCTGAGTCCGGACACACCCTGTGATGGGTCAGTTTGTCCCTATGCCAAAAACTATTTCGACAAACGTCAACAATTGCGACCAACCCTGTTTGAAACCGGCTACTGGGATACCGCTGCTCTGACCAATTTGGGCAAAGAGCATACGATTTGCCCCTATTATCTGAGCCAGGACTGGGCGGTCTGGGCCGACCTGGTCGTCGGTGACGTCAATTACCTCTACGACACGACAGCGGTTCAGCCGTATCTGCTTAAAGAAGTTGATAATAAAGTTGCCGTTCTGATCGACGAGAGCCATAACCTTATCGATCGTGGTCGTGGTATGTACAGCGCCAGCCTCACAGGCCGCACGCTTGAAGCCCTCAATGCGGCAGCCCCAGCCACGATCAAAGCGGCTTTGAAACCTGTGAGGCGAGCCTTACAGCGCTGTCTTCCGGAGCAGGACGGTCTCAGTGGTGTCCGACCGGCAGCGCTGGTGCTGGCATTGCGCACCTGGCTTCAAGCCAGTGCAGCATTGTTGCGCGAAGCACCATTCTGGGAGCCCGGACCGGCCTGGGAGGCGCTCATTTTTGAAGCCGGACGTTTCATCCGAATCGATGAGCTGGCTGACACCGAAGATTTTTGCTGGAGATACCAGGGTGGCCAGCACGACAGCGGGCCTTCGGACTGGCGGATCGACGTATTGTGTCTGAATCCGGCGCGTTTGCTGATGCAAAAACATCAGCGAGTCAACTCTGTTACCGGTTTCAGTGCCACTCTGACGCCCTGGCCTTACAGTCTGGCCATGACTGGTCTGCCCAATGCGGTTCCCATGGCATTGCCATCGCCCTTTGCCCCAGAACAGTTCAAGGTCATCCTGATTACCGATGTGTCCACCCGTTACAAACATCGCAGCGGACTGAAGCAGGCGGTGTTGCCACTGGTCAAAGCGTTCCGGAGGCGGACCCCAGGCAATGCACTGATCTTTTTCTCCAGCTATCAGCAGATGACCGGCGTGCTCGAGGCTTTTTCCGATGACCCGACGGTGCTGGCACCAACACGAGACGCCACCCTCCTCGAGCGACTCGCCTTGCTCGAGCGACTGCGCAATGAACAGGGCCTTATGGTTATGGCACCCCTGGGCGGCGTATTGAGTGAAGGAGTCGATCTTCCAGGGCAAGCACTGACCGGCGTGATGGTTGTGGGTCCCGGGTTGCCGCAGGTTAACGAATTCAACAATCGAATCCGACATGCCGTCAACGCGCAGGGCCAGCCCGGATTCGATTTCGCCTACCGCTTTCCGGGCTTGCACAAGGTTCTGCAAGCCGCAGGTCGCTGCGTGCGTACTGAGTCCGATTACGGGGATATCTGGCTGGTCGATGACCGCTTCGCCGAGTATTACTACAACGGCTGGCTGCCTCCGCAATGGCAGGTGACGCTGGTTAAGCGCCAACAAGCTTTAGCAGGTTGTTGAAAAAGGCTTCCTGCCTTTTCCAAAACACGAAAAGCAAACAATGTGATTTTTACTTTTCTCACGAAATAAACGACTTATCAGCCGCCTGCTAAATAGGATCAGGCCAGAGTCACCTGATTGCGACCCATGTCTTTCGATTTGTACAAAGCCTGATCTGCGAGATTGACCCAGTCAGAATGAGATTCGAGTCGAGTGTTCCAACTGGCCACACCGAGACTGATCGTCACCTGAAAGCTGGTTTGTCCAACCGTGATCACCTGCTCTTCAACATTAACGCGTAGCCGCTCTGCCAGTATGACAGCGTCTTCTCCGTTGGTGTCCGGCAAAATAACAGCATACTCTTCACCACCGTAGCGGCCCGCTACATCGGTTCCACGCAAGGTATCACTGATTACCCTAGCCACCATCCGAATTACGTCATCGCCCACGGTGTGTCCATAGGTATCATTGACCGACTTGAAGTGATCGATATCCATCATAATCAGTGACGTAGATTGATGCGCCCGCTGCTGACGCTTGAATTCCTGACTCAGCAGATGCTCCCAGTAGCCACGGTTAAACAACCCCGTCAAAGCATCCTTGCGTGAAAATTCTTTCAATCGGGTATTAGCTTGCTGCAATTGAAGCTTGCTAACGGCGACGTCCGACACGTCATAAACAATGATACAAAGACTGTTGACCTCGCCTTTCATATCAGCCACCGGTATAAAGGTGCAATTCTGATACATGAATTTGGAAGTCCCGGTGATGGGTCGATTATTTTTAAAGCGGAACACGTAAGGACGCTGCTCCCAGGTAGTAAACGCCCGATTTTTCAACTCAATGACGGTTCGCACTTTGTGTTCAAACCAGTGCCGGGGGATATCCGGAAAAACAGTAAAAAGATTCTGATTCAATGCATTGTGCGGTGAGATGCCACTGTGATTTTCCATAAAACCATTCCAGGCCAGCACAGTATAGTTCAAATCAACCACCAGCATACCCACATCAATGGTTTGCAGTACCTCAAGCAACCAATGGAATTCACTTACCGACTCACCCGATGACGACATCATTACTCCAACATGAAACGGACTTTGCTTTCGAGGACGGCCAGACTGTCTTCAGTAAAGAGCAACAGCAAATCACAATCCACATTGCGGCTTTCCAGACGATATGGGATTTCAATAGTCAGTGCCCGTTTCCTCGTCCCAGTCTGGTTATTGACCAGATCATAAAGGTTCAAATGCTGTCCAAGTAATACTGGCTGTCCCTGGCTAAAGGAGACATCCAACTGCTCGGCCAGACCCTTTAAACAGGCACCAATCAGAATGTTGGCTATGTCCATCAACAGCTCAAGCTCGACTTCAGGGGTGATATCGCCCTTGAACTCGGTCAGCTCAGCAATATCTTGGAAACTGGTGTCATTAAAAATCAGCAAGGCTTCGCCAGAGATCCGTGAGCCGACAAACCCCTGGCATACGGCGCTGACGGAATCGACCGCCCTGAGAGAGGACAGCGCCATGTTCAGTTCGCTGCGCTCCAGTAAATTAACCACAGGAATCGGCAGTACCACATAGTTATTCAGCAGCCGCGCCAGTAAATCCGCTGCACGCCCCATAGCGACATTGGCGATTTCCTGGAACACATCACGCATTTCTTCATCGAGATGCTCGGTGTTCATCAGTTCACCCCGTATAGATGCCAAAATCGGCCAACACTTGCTGCAACCGACTGGCATCCACTGGTTTCTTGATAAAGTCAACCGCACCCAACCGTTTAACGCGAGCCATGGCCTCCGGTTGAATATCGCCCGAAATAACCACCACCAGGCAGGACAAATCCTGGACCTTGATGGCTTCGAGTACCTCAAACCCATCCATAACCGGCATGGTCAGGTCAAGAAACACCACATCGCCCTTACCCTCTTTTATCGCCGTAAGTCCCTCTTCACCATTGCTGGCAAAAGAAACACTGATATCCCAGTCCGCCGGCAAAGCACGCCGAACCTGTTTGCGGGCAAAACTCGAATCGTCACAGATCAGGACCGGTGTCGACATGGTTACTCCATCTTGTAAATGATAAACACGTGGCCAGAGGCTTTTGTGGATAGTTTTTTACCTATAATAACGGCAATAAACACCTCGTTGGCAAACACAAATACGGATTCTGCCCTCATTCTGACAGATGCAGGTGCCAATCCCAACCTTTCCTGGACGGTATGCTCGTTTAAATACCCGACTTCAGAACAACCTACCCCGAGCGTTGAGTAGCGCTCAATCCGGTCTGTCAGCCAGCTCTTGCTGCCATTGCGGTGACCTGCTGATCTGCATGGCAAGCTCGGTGATAGTATCCGCCAGGCTGGCATCAAAAAGCGTGGGCCTGGAAGCCGTGAAACGAAGATTGGGGAGGGTGAAGGGCAGATTAACAATCGCCAGCCGACTTTCAGCCAACTGCTGCCTTACAATGATCGGTGAAAACACGCCGATTCCGGTACTGGCCATGGCCAGGCGAGCAATGGTCCAACCTGAGCTTGAGCAATACACCCGCGGTTGTTTGATCCCCAATTCATCCAGCAGTAACTTGAGATCACGATAGGGAATGGATTCTCTGGCAAACGTCAGCAATACCAACTCATTTAAACAAGCTTCCGGTGCAGCGACGCACTGAGCCACCAGATCCGGGTGGGAGATGAAGTTTAGGGGGTATTCACACAAGATCCGGTTGACGATGTGATCGGACGTAACCGGGCCCATTAAAAACGCCAGGTCGAGTTCGTGATTGACTAACTTTTGACTTAGACCTGGCGTCCCTTCAACCTCAAGTTCAATGATCATTCTGGGGTACTTTATCGACACTCGGTTGAGCAATTCGGGCAACCAACTCTGCGCTATGGTCTCCGCTACGCCTAACCGAAAGACACCGGCAAATTCGTGGTCAACCTGAAACTGGTCGAGGACCGACTGACGTTGTTCAAGCAGCGACGTGGCCCGACGAAACAACTCGCGGCCTTTTAAAGTCGGAATAACCGGGCGATGGTCCCGTCGCAACACCTGCTCACCCAGTGCGCTTTCTAACCTGGCAATGCGCTCGGATATCGATGGCTGAGTTACATGCAAATGGTCCGCCGCCATACGAAACGACCCGAGTTTGACAATCCAGACAAAGGCTTCCAGCTCCCTGAATTCGATCATTCGCTCCTCCATAAAGCCGTTAACTGCTTGAAAACCGACAGAAAATTCAAGTCTGACTGATTTTCGATCAATACTATCGGAAATTCCTATGGTTTTGTATCCGTATTTTTGATTGGACTTATCATTGCTCGCCGCCTTACCTTGAAATCAACCTTTATCAAGCAGCAAAGAGCATTGATATGAATAACCGCACGCTCGAACCGGGTCAGGCTCGCTCTATGATCCGCTCAGGTCACCGATTCTCAACCACCAGCGGCATCAGCCTTGGCTATGCGCAAGCCAATATTGTTATTTTGCCTGAAGACTATGCAGCGGACTTTCATCGGTTCTGTACCCTCAATCGCAAAGCCTGCCCACTGCTGTATGTCAGCGCTGCCGGCCAGACCGAGGCACCCGCGTTGGGAGCTGACATCGATATTCGTACCGACATCGCCGGTTATCGCGTTTACCGCAATGGCAAACTGACCGAACAACAGCACACCATTCAAGAACTCTGGCGCAAGGATTTTGTAACCTTTTACATTGGGTGTTCCTTTTCCTTTGAAGAGGCGCTGATCTCTCACGGAATCCCGCTTCGTCACGTCGAAAACGGCAGCAACGTGTCCATGTTCAATACCAATGTACCGTTGCACGATGCAGGTCCGTTCAAGGGCAATATGGTGGTCAGCTACCGGCCGATGAGACCAGCCGATGCCATTCGCGCCATCCAAATCACCTCGGACATGAGCCAGGTACATGGTGCGCCAGTACACATCGGGAACCCCAGCCAGATTGGCATCGATGACATTCGTACACCGGACTATGGCGACCGGGTAGACATTCTGGAAGGTGAAATTGAAGTCTTCTGGAAGACACCGTCCTGCCTAACTGGAGCAGCCGGGTTGATCAGGATGTCATCGATCAGTGGAACCAGCTGATAGGGCCTATCGTCAATCTGACAGCCCAGCGTTAAACTGCAAAAGGACGAAGAGATGTCAACTGCAAACAACGGTCTGCTGGATCGCCTAACAGACTTTGCCAGAAAGACTTCTCGCGTCATCGCCTGGTTGCTGGGCGCTTTGCTCCTGGCAACCATCGCCGTGATCGCAGTGGAAGTTGTAACCCGTAAGTTGTTTGGTCATTCGTTTCGATTTGTGCACGAGTACGCGGGCTATCTGCTGGCTATTTTCAGTGCCTGGGGCCTGTCGCATACATTGCTGGAACGAGCTCATATCCGGATTGATATCCTCTACAGCAAGGCAAGTCTGCCACTGCAAAAGTGCCTGGATTTACTGTCCATTGTCAGCATGGCGCTAATCGCTCTGTTGATCGCTTTTTACGGCTATCCGTTACTGGAACGATCCATTGCCAATGGTTCACTGTCCAACACCACCATGTCAACGCCGATGTGGATACCCCACCTGATCTGGTTGGCCGGATACGTCTGGTTTTCACTGGTGACCATGTTGCTGCTAACACGAGGCCTGCGAAGCTTTCTGCCCGCCTACCGGGGCTTTGCAGATCCTTTGCTGAGCGCTGAATTTAACGCCGAGCAACACTGATCCTTTAACAGGTATCCACTATGTTGATTTATCTTTCTGTTACCATCCTGGTTCTGTTGCTGCTCAGCATTCCCGTTGCAGCAACCCTGGTGCTGCTGGGCATTGGTGTCGACCTGTTCTTTTCGCCATTTCCGTTAACCAAAGCCCTGGGGCAAACGTTCTGGTCGGCCGCCAACTCTTTTCTGTTGCTGTCGATTCCGCTGTTTGTACTGATGGGTCAGCTCATTGTAAAAAGTGGTGTCGCCGCCCGGGCGTATCAGACTCTCGATTACTGGCTGTCCTGGTTGCCAGGAGGGCTGCTGCATTCCAATGTAGTGACCTCGACCTTTTTCTCGGCCACGTCAGGCTCGTCAGTCGCTACCGCCGCTACAATTTCTACGGTCGCCCTGCCCCAGCAAAAAGCCCTGAACTATGATCCGAGGCTATTTTTGGGCACCATTGCAGCGGGCGGTACCCTGGGCATCCTGATTCCACCGTCAATTAACCTGATCGTCTACGGATTTCTGACGGAAACCTCGATACCCAAGCTCTTTGTTGCCGGACTGATACCGGGTCTGCTTCTGGCCACTTTATTTGTCGCTGTGTCCGCAATCCTGTGCATCATCAATCCGGCACTGGGCGGGCCCTCCAAAAAAACCAGTTGGTCCGTCAAATTCAAAAGCCTGGTGCACTTGCTGCCATTGCTGTTTCTGTTTGCGATGATCATTGGTTCCATCTATCTCGGCTGGGCAACACCCACCGAGTCAGCGTCGATAGGCGTTGTTGCTGCACTCGCTCTGGCGGCCATGTACAAGCAATTAACGCTGAAAAACCTGTTGTCAGCACTGGATGAAACAATTAAAACCACCTCGATGATCATGCTGATAATACTGGCGGCCTCATTCCTGAATTTCACTCTCAGTGCCGGTGGCATATCGCGGTACCTGACCGACTTTATCACCGCTTTCAACCTGTCTGATTTTCAGCTGTTGCTGCTGGTGTTGTTCATCTTTGTGATGCTGGGTTTTTTCATAGAAACGCTGTCACTGATGGTTATTACCATTCCTATCGTGACGCCTTTGCTGTTAGGTGTCGGCTATGACCCGATCTGGTTTGGCATCATCATGATCATCTTTGTAGAGCTGGCGTTGATCACACCCCCGGTCGGGCTCAACCTCTACATCGTTCAGGCATCAAGACCCGGTGAGCCTTTCAGCGACGTGCTGATCGGTGTTATCCCCTATATCCTGGTGATGCTGGTAATGGCCGGAATATTGATTGCCTTTCCGCAAATAGCGTTGTGGTTGCCGAATAACATTCAATAGGCTTGGAGCCAATAGGTTGGGAGCACACTATGCTGCCAACCGGTTCAAATAGGGTTATGCGCATCCTGATTGAACCGGTTGGATTTTACTCGCCCGAACCAATAGCTGAGTCCATGTCCCGGGTCGCAGCTTCAGCTCAACTTTGAATCAGGGCCAGGCAATCTGACGCGGGTCATTAACCCACTGGCTGGCGGTAAAAAAACGGTCAAACAAGCGGCGTTCAGCCTGCACCTGATCGATATCAGCGAACTCAAAGCTGACCAGCGAACCCGGGCTGCACTGACTCAGTCGTGCACAATCAAGACTGGCGACGCAGCCGATCTTGGGGTAACCCCCGATGGTCTGTCGGTCCCTGAGCAAGACAATGGGCTGTCCGTCCGGCGGTATCTGCACAGCACCATAGGCTATGCCCTCTGACGCCAATTTCTCAGTCTGTGCGGCCACAACGGGACCGGTCAGTTTGTAGCCCATACGGCTAATGTCATTACTGATCGTGTAGTCCGCTGTTTCAAAGGTCCGACGAGCTACGATATCGAAATGATCAATCTGGTAACCGGGAATAACTTTCACCGTCAGTTTCTTTTGATAGTCCGGGCGATGCCTGGGCGGTACACAGCGCAACGCTCGCTCAGTGGCAGTATTGTACGCAAGGCGGTCACCCTTTTTCAGTGGGCCGCCATCCAGCCCGCCCAGACGTTCTCTCATCACCACCGACCGGCTACCAAACTGCTGTGGAGTCTGCCAGCCTCCGGCCACCCCAAGGTAAGCCCGCAATCCTGACCGTGCCTGACCAAAACGGATTACATCTCCACGCTGCACCCTGTGGCTACACCAGAGGTTCAACGGTTGACTGTTGAGTGTGACCGGAATGTCCGCACCGGCTAGGGCTATAACCGTGTCAGCACCAAATTCTGCTTCGAAATTACCCAACAGTATCTCAACGCAAGCATCGTTTACGTCGTTATCCAGTAATTTGTTAACCCAGCGATAGGCGTGTTCATCCAGTGCACCGCCTTGTGACAGCCCATGACAGCAATAGCCCTTGCGGCCATTGTCCTGAATGGTCGTCTGCCACCCGGGTTTACGTACCGTCAGTTCAGTCATTCAACTGCCCTCCAAGATCCAGAAATTCCGGCCGGTCGATCGCCACAAAACGCACCCGATCACCCACGGTCAGCAAAGAGGCCTCGCTGTCACTGAGGGCGGTATCAAACATCGGCGTTGGTGTCCGGCCTACGATGTTCCAGCCACCCGGCGACTGCATTGGGTAGACAGCCGTCTGAGCATCGGCAATACCAACACTGCCCTTGGCCACCGAACGGCGCGGTGAGCTGTGCCGGGGAGTCACAATACGCTCATCCAGCCGACCCAAAAACGCAAAACCCGGATTAAACCCGATCGCAAACACCTGATAGTCTCGCCCGGTATGCAGCTCAATGATCTCGTTGACCGTCAAGGAGCTGCGCTTAGCCAGCGATTCCAGGTCGTAACCAACACTCGGATCGTACCAGACAGGAATCTCGACCAGGCGGCCGCGAACATCCCCACCGGTTTCGACGCCTGACGTTTCAACCAGACGGGAAACCGCATGAACCATCCACTGGCTGTCGACCTGGTTACAATCGTAGATACACAGCAAGGTGGTGTATGAGGGAATAAGGTCAACCAGAACCGACGACAGATTTTTCCGAATCGCGTCGGTCGCCGCCACAATCACTGGAATCAGGGCTTCATCAATTTCGCGGCCAAACTCAACCAGGACGGCACTCTCAGATACCGCACGAACCTGCATCAGAGCGCCCTCAGCGCATTGCGCACAGCCCTGGCTGCGGCCACTGAACTTTTGTTGTCACCATGGATGCAAATGGTATCGGCTTCGAGATCAAGCCAGCTTCCTGCCAGGGTTCGCACACCCCGGTCGCGGGCAAAAGAAATAGCCTGTCCTACGATGGACTCTGTCACATGCAACACACTGCCCGGCTCCGAGCGCGGCACCAGATTGCCCGCCTCGTCATAGGCCCGGTCAGCAAAGACCTCAAACATCAGGTCGACTTCGAGGGAAGCTGCCAGCCTTTCATGTTGCACCCGGTTTGCAGTAGCAGCGATCATGACCGGCAAGCCATAGTCGCAACCTGCTTTAAGAACGGTTTCCAGTATGGCCGGATCCCGCATCATGTCGTTGTAGAGCGCGCCATGCGGCTTAACGTAACGGACACCAGTCCCCTGCGCTTTGCACAGCCCCTCAAGCGCACCAATCTGATACAACAACAAAGCATGAAGTTCCTGCGGCGAACAGGCCATGGAGCGGCGACCGAAACCGACCAGATCCGGATAGGCCGGGTGGGCGCCGATCTGCACATTATGCTCAAGAGCCAGGCGCACGGTGTTGGCCATAATCAATGGGTCGGAGGCATGGAAGCCGCAGGCAACGTTGGCCAGATCAATCAACGGCATGACCTCGGCGTCCATTCCCACCGTCCAGACGCCGTAGCTTTCACCCAGGTCACAATTCAGTTTCATTTCGCACCTTCTCGTCTGTTGGATCCGATAGTTAAGGCTGTCACGCTTGCAGCAACATTAACAAAACATCGATGTTTTGCCAACGTAAAGCTATTGTTTTGATGTTAGAACAGATTTATCGTTGATGACAGTGATGTTTTGTTAGCATCATGGTGTCTAACTTCCAACCTGGGCCTGTTGCCCCGGACGCCCTTAACCGCATGGAGAATACCCCGTGGAATCCAACGATCAGCCGCCGATACCCATTGTGTCCTCTTCCCATTTACTGTCGGAAAAAGGCGCTTCATTGAGCGAGTATGAATTCGGGCTTATCATCGCCCATAACGCGCTAAACCGCTGGATGATGCATTGCGCCAAGGCCTCCGGCATTGACTCACTGGCCCCTCTGGATGTGTTGGTGGTTCACAACATCAACCACCGTGAACGGGCCAAGCGCATTGCCGACATCTGTTTCGTGCTGAACATTGAAGACACCCACACGGTGACTTATTCGGTAAAGAAACTGGTCAAGCTGGGCTTCGTGGCAGGCAATAAGAAAGGCAAGGAAATATTTTACGCAACAACAGAAGCGGGCGCAGCATTCTGCATGACCTACAAAACTCACCGTGAGCGTTGCCTGGTCAATTCATTGAAACAAATGAACCTGGACCCAAACGAGCTGTCTGATCTGGCCAACACCTTGCGTGCCCTGTCCGGTATTTATGACCAGGCATCCCGGGCGGCGGCTTCACTTTAACAGGCTGTTGAAATTCTCAGAATTTCGGCGGCCTGTTAATGAGCCTCTTCCCATGAGTCACCAATGCCGATATCAACAATCAACGGCACATTCAGACTGGCGCAATGCTGCATCCGCACTCTCACGCCATCGATCACTGCATCGAGTTCTGACTCAGGCACTTCGAATACCAGTTCATCGTGCACTTGCATCACCATTTTCGCCTTGTAGCGACTGTTGTGTAACCAGTTGGCGACATCGACCATGGCCATTTTAATGATGTCGGCTGCGGTGCCTTGCATTGGCGCATTAATGGCGGTTCGCTCGGCCGCTCGTTTGAGCATCTGCTTGCTGGAGTTGATGTCTGGCAAATACAGTCGACGCCCATAAACGGTTTCAACGTAACCGGTTTCAGCCGCTTCGGCCCGGGTTTGCTCCATGTATTTGCGCACACCGGGGTAGCGATCAAAATAGGTATCCACATAGACTTTTGCGTCGCCCCGACTGATGCCGAGTTGTTTCGCCAGGCCAAAGGCAGACATGCCATAAATCAGGCCAAAGTTAATGGCTTTGGCCGATCGCCGCTGCTCAGACGTCACCTCATTTTCGGCCAGACCCATGATTTCGGCCGCCGTGGCACGGTGAATGTCACGCCCTTCGCGAAATGCCTGGATCAGGTTCGCGTCCTGCGACAGATGCGTCATGATACGCAGCTCAATTTGCGAGTAATCCGCTGCGACAACTTTATATCCTTTCGGGGCAACAAAACCGCGACGAATCGAGCGACCTTCCTGCGAACGAACCGGAATGTTTTGCAAGTTCGGATCGGTCGATGACAGTCGCCCGGTCTGAGCACCGGTCTGGTTGTAGCTGGTGTGCAGGCGACCGTTGCTTTCAACCAGTTCCGGCAACGGATCGGTGTAGGTTCCCACCAATTTACGCAGGTGCCGATAACTCAAAATCAGCTGCGGCAGCTCATAACCCTGAGTAGCCAGTTCACTCAGCACTTCTTCATTGGTGCTGGGCGCGCCACTGGCCGTTTTGGACACTACCGGCAATGCCATTTTGGTAAACAGCACTTCACCCAGCTGTTTCGGCGAGTCCAGATTGAACTTCGTGCCTACCAGCTCGTGACACTGCTCCTGCAAGGCATCGAGTCGTTGTTTGAAATCGTGGCTGAGCTTACGAATGTAGGTCGTATCAAGCATCGTTCCATTGTTTTCAACATCGGCCAGCACTTTCGACAGGGGTTTTTCAATGTGCTCATACACCCCATTGATCGAGCGACTGGCAAGCGCCAGATCCAGCCAGTGCGCAAGACGCCCGGTCAGATCCGCACGTTCGGCAAACCAGAGACCCATGTCGGCCGGATCGGCGCTTTGCACCGGCAGCTGCCGTTTGCCAAATTTACCGAGAAAATCTTCAATGGTTTTCGGCTGTTTTTCCAAATAGGTCCGGAACAGATTATCCAGAGATATCGGCGAGTAATGATTACTCAAATCACTGTGCCGGCGAACTGTGCTGTCATAGACAAACGCCATCAACTGGACATCCAGTGCCAGATTGGCAGCGCTTAGCGAACGAGGCATCAGCACATGCCAGAAAGCTTTGAAATCATAGCCGCTCTTACGCACGTCATACTGGCTCAGTACCGGCTTGAGCAGTTCGAACACCACCTCCTCAGTCAGCGTATCGCCCTGCTCAGCCAGAATAGGCACATACCCGGCCTGGCCCGGCTGGCCTGCCAATGCAAAGCCGACCAGCGCTGACTGGTGGTAATGACCGAGCTCGCGAACCGGCAGAATAGTCAATGCTTTGTGCTCGACGATCTGCTCAAGGAACGAAGCCAGCTTAGCTTCGGTATCAAGCACACGATAGTCGGTCGTATCCGGATCCTGAGCGGCCGGTGGTGTACCAGCATCGGATCGATTGTCGCCTTGCTTTGAAGATGATTCTGAGGCTGTTTCAGCCGTTTTGTTTGCTTTGCCAGGCGCTTCTTCACCGCTCAGTTCGCGTACCCAGGTTTTGAACTCATATTGTTGGAACAGCGCCAGCAGAGCGTCATTATCCGGGTCTGCGGGAACCAGCTCGTCAAGTCTGACGTCCAGTTCGCAATCAAGTTTGATCGTCGCCAAAAGATAGCTCAGATAGGCCTGCTCCTTATGGTCTTCAAGCTTCTTCGACAGTGTCTTGGCACCACGAAAATCGAGCGTGGCAATCTTGTCGAGGTTAGCGTAAATGTCATCAAGCCCACCCAGACCCTGTATTAGCCCTAGCGCGGTTTTCGGACCGACCCCAGGAACACCGGGAATGTTATCCACCTTGTCACCCATCAGCGCCAGATAGTCGACCATCAATTCTGGCCCGAAGCCGTATTTGGCTGTCATACCAGCCACATCGAGGGTCTCGTTCTTCATGGTATCGAGCAGCGTTACCTGTTCGCTGACCAACTGGGCCATGTCTTTATCGCCGGTACTGACCACGCATTCACAGCCACTGTGGGTCGCCTGGTGGGCCAGCGTACCGATCACATCATCGGCCTCTACACCGGGGACACAGAGCAGCGGCAAGCCCATGGCCCGGATGATGGTATGAATCGGATCGATCTGGACCCGAAGTTCATCGGGCATTGGCGGCCGGTTGGCCTTGTATTGATCGTAGATGTCATTGCGGAAGGTAGGCCCCTTGGCATCAAACACCACGGCGATGCGACTGTCCGGATAATCACTGACCAGCTTGCGGACCATGGAGATCACACCGCGAATGGCATTGGTCGGCGTGCCATCACTGGTGGACAGATTCTGGATCGCAAAAAAGGCCCGAAACAGATAGGAGGAACCGTCCACCAGGACAATAGGTGCGTTGGGATTAGTAACCATTTTTTTCTTCCTGAAAATTCTCAGCGCATCTTACCACCTCATGTTGCGGACTTCAGGTTGGTTGAATCACCTCGGGGCCGTGGCTCTTATGTAACCAGTAACGAGCCTGTTGTCTTACGTTTTTATTGACTCCGGCCTGAAGCAACAGTGTCAAGGGCACCAAACCGGCCTTTCGCGGTAGGCCTGACTCCAGTCTCGGTTTATACTCGCGCTTCCATTTCTCAACGCAGTGCCAGCATGTCTGTTTTTACTGAACTCAGCCGGGAAGACATCGAACGCCTGCTCAGCGCCTATACGCTGGGCCACTATGCTGATCATCATGGCATCAGTGCAGGTACGGAAAACACCAACTATTTTGTTGATACTGATCTCGGTCAGTTCGTGCTAACGCTGTTTGAAAAGCATCAACCGGAGGAACTTCCCTTTTTCCTGGCGCTGGGCGAGCACCTGCACGATGCCCATTGCGCTGTAGCGCAGCCTTTCCGTACCGCCGAAGGTGAGTTTCTGGTGCAGATGCATGGCAAGCCGGCCGTCATGTTCGAGCGCATCCACGGCAAGCATCACCAGGCGAGCCCGGTTCATGCCGCTACCCTGGCCGGATCCCTTGGCAAAATACACCAAAGTACCGGCCTATTTTCCGACAAGCGACCACACAGTCATGGCATTAGCTGGATCAAGTCTCAGCAAGCGACACTAAACAGTGAGCTTGGCGCTGACGATTCAGCCCTGCTACGTGTCGCGGTGACCCGCTTTGAGTCGATCGACCGGGGCTTGCCACAGGGCGTTATCCACGCTGACCTGTTCCACGACAACGTCCTGTTTGACGGTACTGACGTGAGCGGCATCATCGACTGGTACTTCGCCGGCATTGACTTGTATGCGCTCGATATAGCGACCTGTCTGATCGATTGGTGCCTGGATGACGAGGGCCTTGTCGATGCAGTACAAGCGCAGAATTTCGTTTGGCACTATGATCAGGTGCGCCGCTTGAAGTCGGAAGAACGCACCGCCATACCTGCGTTGACTGTCCAGGCGGCCACACGGTTCTGGCTAAGCAGGGAGCTGGCGTTACGCGCCCATTCCGGCGACGGCAATGTCACCCAAAAAGACCCGCATCAGATGAAACGCATCGTAAAACATCTGATACAGAATCCGCTTGACCTGGCCTGAGCCACTATACTGTGTTGGGCAAACTGAAGCCGGAATGCAGCATTCATGGCGCTGCGCAGGTGAGCATGACGAGACCTTTGTTCATCGCCCCGCGCCCAATGACATTCGGCCATTGCTCAGCAAAAGCAGTGGCTTTATTTAGGAAGTTTGAATGAAACGAGACACCGTTAACGCCTCGCTGACACCCAAAGGCAGCCTTGAAGTACTGTCTCAGCGTGAAGTGCAAAAACTCAAGTCGGCCGGCGAAAATGGCCTGTATGAACTGTTTCGCCGCTGTGCTCTGGCCATTCTGAACACGGGCTCGACCAGCGACAATGCGAAGACCATCCTGGAGACCTATCCTGACTTCCAGATTGAAATCGTCCAGCAGGACAGAGGCATCCGGCTGAACCTGCGCAACGCCCCGGCCGACGCCTTTGTCGACGAAGAAATGATCGCCTCGACCCGGGAAATGCTGTTCTCTGCATTACGCGATATTGTTTATACCGCCAGCGAACTGGAAAGCAAGCGCGTCGACTTTGAATCCACTGAGGGCATTACAGATTATGTGTTCCACCTGTTGCGCAACGCCCGATCGCTGCACGCGGGTGAAGAACCACGCATGGTGGTTTGCTGGGGCGGCCACTCGATTAGCCATGAAGAATACAATTACACCAAGAAAGTCGGCCATGAGTTAGGCCTGCGCGGCATGGACATCTGCACTGGTTGTGGCCCGGGCGTCATGAAAGGCCCGATGAAAGGCGCTGCCATTGCTCACGCCAAGCAACGTATACGTCAGGGTCGCTACCTGGGACTGACCGAGCCCGGCATCATTGCTGCTGAAGCGCCCAACCCCATTGTCAATGAACTGGTGATCCTGCCCGACATCGAAAAACGCCTTGAGGCGTTTGTGCGAGTCGGTCATGGCATTCTTATTTTTCCTGGCGGTGCCGGCACCGCCGAAGAATTACTCTACCTGCTGGGAATCCTGCTGCATCCGGAAAACATCGATCTGCCGTTCCCACTGATCCTGACCGGACCCAAATCAGCCGAACCCTACTTTCAGCAACTGCACGAATTTATTGCACATACCCTGGGTTATGCCGCCCAGCAACGCTACAAGATCATCATTGACGATCCGGCCCAGGCGGCGCGGGAAATGGTGCTCGGTATTGAACAGGTGCGCGTATTCCGACGCTCAAAAGCCGACGCCTATCACTTCAACTGGCAATTGCACATCGACCACGAATACCAGCGTCCGTTTGAGCCCACTCATGCCAACATGGCGACGCTTGAATTAAACAAAGACATGCCGGTGCACCTGCTGGCTGCCAATTTGAGACGAGCGTTCAGCGGTATCGTCTCCGGAAACGTCAAAGACCAGGGCATTCGAATGATCGAACAACACGGACCCTACGAACTCAATGGCGACCCGGATATTCTGGAACCACTCGACAAATTACTGGAAGCCTTCGTCACACAAAACCGGATGAAATTGCCCGGTAGCGACTACATACCCTGCTACGTCATCAAGCGGTAACGCCGGTAACTACAGAGTGTCGTAGCCGCCGGACCGGTAATCCGGGTATTGCCATTGAAACCCGGTCCCGGCCAGGCGATCGCTGAGCAACCGTTTACCACCGGATACCTCAGGCACTGCCTGCAACGGATCCAGACCCTCTGCCTGGCGCAGGTAATTCAGTACATCAAACACAGGTGCGGGCTGGCGATCAGTAACCAGATATCGACTGGCCAGTTCCGGTTGTGTGGCCAGATGAACCAGCGCTGCTGCTGCATCCTCGATATGAATCCGATTGGTCCAGTGGTTGCTCTCAGGCGGCGTCATGTCGCCTTTTAATGCCATGCGTCGCAACCAGTCCCGGCCCGGGCCATAAATACCACTGAGTCTTGCCACCGTTGTTTTACCCGGCAAACGGTCAACCGCCGCTTCCATTTCCGCCAGACAATCCCCGCCCCATTCGCTGGGTTGAATCGGACTGTCCTCCGTCAGTTCACGACCATCACTGATCCCGTAGACCCGAGATGACCCCACTACGATGATCCGCTGCGGCGGTTGGCGCCAGCTTTGTATACTGCGACCCAGTTGCTGAACCGGCAACACATAGCCCCGACGATAACCCTGCGCATTACGTTGCGGGGCTGACAGGGCGATAATAACCACCTGCGCTTCGCAATCGGGCCAGGATTCAACCGACAGATCAACCGACCGTTGCTCGAATCCCAGCGTCGGATCCGGTGTTGACCGGCGCAATCCGATGACCGAATGTTGCTGTTCAAGCAGACGCCGGGCCACGCGTCGGTTCAGGTCACCTACTCCGGCCAGTAAAAATCGACTTGGCATATAATTAACCCCTTGTATCAAGAATATCTTTTCGATAGCTTATACATAACTATAAACAGGTACAGACTAGGATACCCGCTGATGACCCTGACTGAATTACGTTACATCGTTGCGCTGGCTCAGGAACGTCACTTCGGCAGAGCCGCTGAGCGTTGTTTTGTGGCCCAGCCTACGCTGAGTGTAGCCATTAAAAAACTGGAAGATCGTCTCGACGTGGCCATCTTCGAACGGGGCAAATCCGGCGTTCAGGTAACGCCGGTTGGGCAGCGTATTGTCGAACAGGCTCAACGGGTCCTGGAAGAAAGCCATAAGATCGAAGACCTTGCCCATGCGGGCAAAAACCAGCTATCCAGCCCGCTAAAACTCGGTGTTATTTACACCGTGGGGCCGTACCTGTTGCCGCACATCATTCCTCAGTTGCGCCAACTGGCGCCGGACATGCCGCTGGAGATCGAAGAAAACTTTACTTCAAGCCTGCGCCACCGGCTCCGTGACGGCTTGCTCGATGCCATCATCATCGCACTGCCATTCAACGAGCCGGATGTGCTGACCAAAACCATGTTCGACGAGGACTTCGAAATCCTGCTGCCCAGTGGCCACCCACTGACCCGACGCAAGAGCATCCCGGCCGAAGAATTGATTAGCGAGCCGTTGCTGCTACTGGGCGAAGGCCATTGCTTCCGTGACACCATATTCAATGCCTGCCCGAACATTGCCTCTGCCTCGCGTGACCCCAAAGGCCGGATCCGAACCATGGCCGATGGCAGCTCGCTGGAGACACTGCGCCACATGGTCGCATCGAATCTGGGCATCACCATACTGCCGCAATCAGCGACCGGATCACGATTGTACAACGAAGAACTGGTATCAGTGCGGCCCTTTGCCAACCACGTACCCCGCCGCACCGTCGCACTGGCATGGCGTGCCAGCTTTCCCCGCCCCAAAGCAATCGACTTGCTGGAACGGTGTGTGCGCCAGTGCAACATAGGTTCCAATGCAGCTTGAGGATCCGGTCAGTCGTCTGACCGGGGTGGGCCCGAAGCTGGCTGAAAAGTGCCAGTCCATCGGGCTCAACAGCATCGGTGATTTACTCTTCCATCTGCCCTACAAATACCAGGATCGCACCAAGATCACCCCCATCGGCAAGCTGCAACTGGGCATGGCTGTGGTCGTGCAGGGCGAGGTGCGGGGCACTCAGGTTCTGTTCGGTCGCAGGCGCAGTCTGATTTGTCGCCTGTCCGACGGCACCGGGCTGCTCAGCATGCGACTGTTTCATTTCACCAAAACGCAGCAAATAAGACTGAGCGAAGGCACCCACCTTCGCCTTTACGGTGAAGTGCGAATGGGCTCTACCGGCCTGGAAATGATGCACCCAGAGTATCTGGCGCGCGACGACGACCAGTTCCCACCTCTCGACAACACCCTTACTCCGCTGTATCCAAGCAGCGAAGGCCTCAACCAAAATAGACTGCGCACCTTGGTCGAGCAGGCCATCACAGCGCTTAAACGCCAGGGTGGGCTGGCTGAATGGGTACCTCCCGACTGGCTCAAGGGCTGGGGACTGCCGTCACTGACCGATGCCTTACTGACGCTGCATCATCCGCATTCAAGCAGTGACACCCAGGCATTACTTGATGGCCTGCACCCGGCCCAGCAACGACTTGCCGTTGAAGAACTGCTCGCCCATCACCTGAGCCTGATGCTGGTCCGGCAAAAGGTTCAGGCCAACGGCGCACCAGCCATACCACCCAGCCAAACGCTGGTGACCGGCTTGTTACGTCAACTTCCCTTTCAGCTAACGGGCGCTCAGCAACGAGTCGCTGGAGAAATTCAACAGGATATGGGGCTGAGTCTGCCCATGCTTCGTCTGGTGCAAGGTGATGTCGGTTCTGGCAAAACACTGGTTGCCATGGTCGCCGCGCTGCAGGCCATCGAAGCCGGGTTCCAGGTTGCGCTGATGGCGCCGACCGAATTGCTCGCCGAGCAACATTTTCGAACCCTGCAGCAATGGGCTGAACCTCTGGGCGTGCGCTGTGGTTTGCTACTAGGCAAACTCGGCAAACGTCAGCGCCTTTCCATACTGGCCGATCTTGCAGCGGGTACAACTCAGTTGATGATTGGCACCCATGCCCTGTTTCAGGAGGGGGTCCATTATCATCATCTGGGCCTGGTGATCATTGACGAGCAACACCGGTTTGGCGTGCATCAGCGTCTGGCATTGAAAGAGAAAGCCGTCGATGGCTTGCCGCATCAACTGACCATGACCGCCACACCCATTCCGCGCACCCTGGCGATGACGGCCTACGCCGACCTGGATGTTTCCGTCATTGATGAATTACCGCCAGGACGAACACCGGTTACCACGACTGTGATCAGTCAAAACCGTCGCGATGCGGTAATCCGCAGGGTCGATGCCGCCTGCGCGTCCGGTCGTCAGATTTATTGGGTTTGCACCCTGATCGAAGAATCCGAGGAACTGCAGGCCGAAGCCGCCGAAGAAACCGCTGATGTTTTGGAACGCTGCTTACCAAATCGCCGCATCGGCTTATTGCACGGTCGGATGAAACCTGCCGAAAAGACAGGATTGATGGCCGCGTTCAAAGACCACGAACTGGATATTCTGGTCGCCACTACGGTCATAGAAGTGGGTGTCGACGTACCCAATGCATCCGTTATGATTATCGAAAACCCGGAACGACTCGGACTTGCCCAGTTACACCAATTGCGCGGTCGCGTGGGCCGTGGCACCGTCGATAGCTACTGCTTGTTGCTGTTTGGAAATCCGTTATCTGAACAGGGTAAACAGCGCCTTGAGGTTATGCGTTCGACTACCGACGGTTTCGTCATCGCAGAAGAAGATTTGAAACTGCGTGGCCCGGGTGAAGTACTGGGGACTCGCCAGACCGGTGCGATGGCATTCCGGGTTGCGGATCTGGAACGGGATCGCCACTGGTTAACCGTCGTGCCTGAGCTTGCCCATCGATTGCAATCAGACTACCCGAGCCATATTCTACCCTTGGTCGATCGCTGGCTATTCAACGCTGATCGCTATGCACAAGTGTGACGCAGGTCGAATTTGAGCGATACGAGTCCTTCTGTTTGATCCAATCAACGCAATTGAATCGAATAATGACATAAGCTACGTGACCAACAATTAAAGGATGTCCACTACATGGCAAGACCGATGGCCGAGCCCGAAAACAACGACTTGCCGTTTCTGGTGAAGCAACACCTGCGCAAACACAGCATTGCTCACGAAGTTGGGGCCAATGGCAGCAAGGGCATCCGTGCAGAAGTCGCACTGCTAAAAGATACTTTTGGTTTGGTACAAGTATTTTTCCGTTCCGATACCCTGCTTGATCTTGAAAAAGTCAAACGTCTTACCGGACGTCAGTTACAGCCTCTGACGCTGGCTGAAATCAACAAGGTCAAACACAAACTTTCCGTTCGGACATTGCCAGCCTTCGATGATCTGATGGAAGCAGAGACGCTTATCGACGAGCGACTGTTCGAGCTGCACGAGATATTCGTCTACAGCGGCAGCATGAACCACCTGATTCGATTGGCAGATACGCAATTGCTGAAGCAAAAGGACGCAACTCGCGTAGCGGATTTATGCGTTCTGCTGCCGGTTGCACATCTTGAGCAAGAACCAGAACTGTTCGAACGAGATAAAGCAATAATTGATCATTCAATCAACAGCTTTACCGCTTTGCGTATTCGTAAGCGTATTGAAGAAACACTCGAAATTCCGCCGTTGCCCGCCACAGCCATGGCGATCATCAAATTGAGAGTTGATCCCGACGCTGATATAAGCAAGCTCAGCCGTATTGTCGAGAACGATCCAAGCCTCGCCGCCCAGGTTGTCAGTTGGGCCAGTTCATCCTATTACGCAGCACCCGGCTCGATAAAATCGGTTCAGGATGCCATTGTTCGGGTGCTTGGCTACGACCTGGTGATGAACCTGTCGCTGGGGCTGGCGCTCGGTAAGACACTCGATTTGCCTAATGACAACCCGGAAGGCTTCGCCCCCTACTGGACCCGAGCTGTCTATACAGCTGCCGCCAGTGGTGCCCTGTTGTCATTGATTCCCCGAGAATTCCGGCCGGGCTTTGGCCTGATCTATCTGACCGGTTTGCTGCATAATTTTGGCTACCTGATACTTGCACATGCGTTTCGGCCGCATTTTTCCACGGTGTGTCGCACGCGCGAGGCCAACCGTCATTTGCCGCATCAACTTATCGAGCACCACCTGCTGGGTATTACCGGCGACCAGATAGCGGCCAGTCTGATGAAGAGCTGGCAAATGCCCAGCGAAGTGTGTCTGGGAATCCGCTTTCAGGCCGAACCCGACTACCTGGGTAACGGTTCAGACCACGCACAGATGGTCTATCTGGCCAGCAACCTGCTGCAACAATATGGGTTATTGCCTGGCGAAAATACGCCGTTGGACACCAGCGTCTATGACCACCTGCACATAAACCCCCAGGATGTGGGTGAAATAATGGAAACCCTGGTTGCATCGAAAGATCAGATCGAAACCATCATCAAAGGGCTGGAGAGCTGAACAGCGGCTGCTGGACCTAGCAGGATATTTCGGCGAAATCGATGACTGCTCGGTCATTGATTGAGATAGGAATGCAAAAATCACACTGGCTGCTTTCCGTGTTTTGGAAAGGACAGGAAGCCTTTTTCAACAACCTGCCGGGGGAATCTTGGCGGCTTCAAGTTGACCCTGAGCGCAAAACCTCGTTCAATCAGGTTAATCTGTACCTAGCCGAGTGTTTTAAAGTTGTACATGAGTAAATTCAAACCTGTCCCCACCCTTCCCGATTACCGCAACCGCTTTAATCGTGGCCTCTGGTTGCGAGAGCGCCGACGCGATTTGCAGGGTTTTTTTGCCAGTCGCAGCATCATAATCGGCGAGATTGATCATAATCCTCACTGGGCCAAAATACCTTTCGTATCAATCTGGCGGGTAAGCAGTCTGGGTACGCCGGGGTTTGACGGCTGGTACGGCCTAGCCGGAGATCATCCTTGTGACATTGTCGGCATCAATAATCTAGCTGATCACCCGCGCGAAATACTCCGCCACTTTTCCGAAAAATGGCTCTACGCTGCAAAACGCCTGAAGCAAGGCGACGACTATGGTGGCTTCCACATCGAGCTGATCACCGACCGACCCATGGTCGGCCAACTGATTGAAGATCGGGCACTGCGCCTGCAACGCTGGGTAGATGAACCCGCCCTGTGGTGAGACGCTGTGTCTCAGCGGTTCATTGATTACCGGGCAACGGCCAGCTAAAAGCTATAAGCTATAAGCTATAAGCTATAAAAACGTTAGCCAGGCTCCGGGGCAATGGCAATCTGATGGCAACTGGCCTCGACTCATGTTTTTATAAATAGCAGACATTGCGCGCGCTATTATGTATAATCCGCGCCCCGTTTTTACCATAAGCTGAACGTAATTGTTCAGCCTGAAGGGAGCCTATTTGACCGATTCTCACCTAGTCTGGGGATACGCCGGCATGCCGGTACGACTCGAACGCGGCTCCTTCTTGAAGCCCGGGCACGCATGGTGCGGCCCCTCGAGGATGTGTTCTTAATGACTGATACCCCCCGTTTTGACCAACTTGGCCTGACGCCCAATGTGCTGGAAAACCTGACCAAGCTCGGCTACGAAACCCCGACACCCATTCAACAGCAAGCCATTCCGGCCATTATTGCTGGCAGCGATGTACTGGGCCTGGCTCAGACTGGCACCGGCAAAACCGCGGCCTTCGCATTGCCGTTGTTGAGCATGATGGACAGCAAAATCCAGGCGCCTCAAACGTTAGTTTTGTGCCCGACGCGCGAACTGGCTATCCAGGTCGCCGAAGCCTTTCAATCCTATGCCAAAGGCTCCTCGGGCTTTAATGTCCTGCCGATTTACGGCGGCGCCGACATGCGCAATCAGTTGCGAGGCTTGAAGCAAAACCCCCAGGTAATCGTCGGCACGCCCGGCCGAGTGATGGATCATTTGCGTCGCAACTCTCTGGATCTGACCAATCTGAAACACCTGGTGCTCGACGAAGCCGATGAAATGCTGCGCATGGGCTTTGTCGAAGACATCGACTGGATTCTGGAACACACACCGGCCAACAAACAGGTTGCTCTGTTTTCGGCAACCATGGTGCAGCAGGTCAAACGGCTTACCCAGCAATACCTGAAAAATCCGGTACGCATTGAAATCCAGGCCAGCCAGGCTTCACTGGCAAAAATAGAACAGTTTGTCTGGCACGTCAGTGGCGTCGATAAACTCGAAGCCCTGACCCGTATGCTGGAAGTGGAAGACTGGAATGCTGCGCTGCTGTTCGTGCGCACCAAGGTCGAGAGCCAGTTTCTGGCCGATAAACTCGCAGCCCGCGGCCATGCCTGTACCGCCCTGAGTGGCGACGTAGCCCAAAAGCAGCGTGAAGACATCATCAACCAGTTCAAAAATGGCAAGCTTGACCTGGTGATTGCCACCGACGTCGCCGCCCGCGGCCTGGACGTTGAACGCATCAGCCACGTCATAAACTGGGACATTCCCGGTGATGTACAAACCTACACCCACCGCATCGGGCGAACCGGTCGTGCGGGTCGCAGCGGCAAGGCGATCATGTTCGTCAAACCGCGCGAGCGCCGTTTGTTGCGCGATATTGAACGGGTTACCAAGCAACAACTGAAACCCTATCCGCTGCCTAGCGCTGCCCAATTAAGCGACCACCGCGCAGGCCAGTTCAAGGCCGATGTGCTTGAGCGCATCGAAAACGCAGATCTGACGTTTTTCCGCGCAATGATAGACGGCTGGGTCGAGAACACCGAAGAACCGGCCGATGCCCGCGATCTGGCCGCTGCGTTGGCGATGATGGCTCAGGAAGACAAACCTTTGCAGATCCCTGAAGATCCTAAGCCACGCCCGGAGCGCCGCGAGCGTGAAGAGCGCCCTGGCCGCGATGGTAAACCGCGTCCGGAACGCGGTGCCAAACGCGATCGTCCATTGGATTACGACGCTCAGAAATACCGCTTGGATGTCGGCCGCAAAGACGGCGTCGAGCCGGGCCATATTGTCGGTGCCATTGCCAATGAAGCCGGCATCGAAGGCCGCTTCATCAACAACATCAGCATTCAGGAACAATACACCCTGGTCGACCTGCCTACCGGAATGCCCAAGGAGATTCTGGAACAATTACGCAAGACCCGTGTCAAAGGCCGCCCAATGGCACTGCGCGCCTGGGAAGACAGCCCGGCAGGTGCACCAGCCCGGCGCAAGCCAGCCAGCGACCGCAAGCCGCGCAAACCAAGCAAAGCAGACTGATCAATCTGCTTTGTACTGATAAAAAAGCGACCCACGGGTCGCTTTTTTTCATCCACTCAATCGAGCCACTCGACAGTCAACAGCTTTACCTCGAAGCTAACCGCTCGCAGCTCGCAGCTGAAGTCACCGTCACCTACCCCATAAAATACTTAATCGCAACACCAATCAGCATCAGCGGCACCAGTATACGAATCCACTTAGAATACTTGGCGGCTTGTTCTTCGGTCATGGACGAGCCCTTGGCTGAGGTGATTTTAATGACCACCAGCATAACCAGGGCCAGAACAACCAAAATGGTAACAATCGGTGGCATCATAGATCTCCAAACAATTCGTTGAGTCGCGACCCCGGATCGTCGGCGCGCATGAAGGCTTCGCCTACCAGAAAGGCATTGATGCGGTTACGGCGCATTAATTCAACTTCAGCCGGCGTCAGAATACCGCTTTCAGTAATCAGAGTTCGGCCTTCGTCGACGGCATCTTTCAACGCCAGGGTCGTGTCCAGAGTGACATCGAAGCTGTGCAGGTTGCGATTGTTAATGCCAATCAGTGGCGTATCCAGTTGCAGCGCACGCTCCATTTCCATCGCATCGTGCACTTCAACCAGCACATCCATGCCCAGTTCTCGCGCCTGAGCATGCAGGTCAGTCAGTTGTCGGGAGTCCAGCGACGCTACGATCAACAACACACAGTCGGCTCCCAGGGCTCTGGCTTCAGTGATCTGATAGGGATCGATGAGGAAGTCCTTGCGAATAACCGGCAATGCACAACCGGCACGCACCGCCACCAGATACTCTTCATGGCCCTGAAAAAAATCCCGATCCGTCAACACAGATAAACAGGCCGCACCAGCACGTTCGTAGCTGGTAGCTATATCAACCGGTAAAAATGGGTCACGCAATACGCCTTTACTGGGTGATGCTTTTTTAATTTCAGCGATCACCCCGGCTTTACCCGATGCTATTTTTGCAGTCAGCGACCGGGCGAAACCTCGCGGCCCCGGATATCGATCAAACTCAGCTTCCAGATCCCGCGCGCTGATGCGTCGTGAACGTTCGGCCACTTCTTCACGCTTACGATCGTTTATTTTCTTTAAAATGGTGGGAGTATCGGTCACAGTCAGGCTCCGCTCAGGGCGTCGGAGAACGCCGCCAATTCTTTCATTTTCTCGAACGCCAGCCCGGTCGATATAGCATCCTGCGCCATGGCAATGCCCTGCTCCAGATCGCTGGCAACACCAGACACATAAATAGCAGCACCTGCATTCAAGGCAATGATGTCAGCCGCACGCGCCGATACCTCATCGCTGGCGCCAGTCAGGGCGTTCCGAATCAGTTCAAAACTCTGCTCGGGGGTTTGGACCGCCAGACCGGACAAACCCTGGGTTGCCAGGCCCACGTCCTCGGGACGCACCTTGTAGGTCTGCACCTTGCCGTCCTTTAACTCGGCAACGAAGTTGCTACCACCGATACTGAACTCATCCAGTCCATCTTTGGAATGGACTACCATGACATGTTCGCTGCCCAGGCGTTTCATCACATGTGCCAGTGGCTCGCACAGGTTTTCAGTGAACACACCGATGACCTGGCGCTTAACGCCAGCCGGGTTGGTCAATGGGCCGATGATGTTAAAAATAGTGCGCATGGCCAGCTCCTTGCGTGGACCGATTGCGTATTTCATTGCACGGTGATGACCCGGCGCAAACATAAAACCGACGCCCACCGATTCGACAGCACGCGCGGTTTGCTCGGGTGTCAGATTGATGTTTATGCCAGCGGCTTCCAGTAAATCCGCACTACCCGAGTTAGACGATACGCCACGGTTACCGTGCTTGGCGACACGGCCACCGGCGGCGGCAACTACGAAGGCCGCCGCCGTTG